>Ga0137418_10001656_pt1 | contig 20590 bp, 14 predicted proteins | sample CZODoug3_1_2_16f_FD_122242 | JGI IMG/M metagenome (GOLD analysis project Ga0137418, IMG submission 122242) | Vadose zone soil fungal communities from Angelo Coast Range Reserve, California, USA - CZODoug3_1_2_16fungal (Hybrid Assembly) | ecosystem: Environmental > Terrestrial > Soil > Vadose...
CTCGGCCCTGTCAAGGCTTTCCGCTCCGCTCCAACCCCTTGCGGGGCTGTCGGCCTTGACAGGCGCCTCGGGCGAGCCGCGGCACGGCTCTTACGTGATGGCCGGACATCCTGGCCACGTACGCGGGTCACGTCAGGTCGACGAACGGCTGACTTTGACGTGGACTTCGGCGCGCCATATCCTGCGGACATCTTCCCGGTGCTCCTGTAGCACCTCCTTCGCGTCGCACACGTGACGCGGAGCGCCAAACGTCGATGGCTTCAAGCCCCGACACAGGTATCCCACAACACGCTCTGTCTGAATCGGGCGTCGCGCGCCGCGCCACGCTCGTAATCGCAGCCACCTGGCACCGCGTCCGATGCGTGCCATGACGCGCGGGAATAACCCTCGCGTCTCGACGTCGGCCACCCGCCCACGTCCGCGCCACTGACCGCGCGCCGGGGTACACCGCCGGCGCGCTGAGCGCGCGAACCACCACACGCACATCGAGAACTGGCGCTTGCGCGCCTGGAGGTTCGCCTTGAGGGCTTGGGTGACCAACATCGACGATGACACGAGTGCCGTGCGCAGCGTGACGCGTGACGGCACGCGCACGGTTCAGAAGCAGGAGGTGCAGCAGACACCGACACTCGCGGAGTTTGCCAGCCGGTTCGTCGATGGCTACGCGAAGGCCAACCGACTGAAGCCGAGCGGCATCGCCGCGAAGAAGACCGTGTTGAGCGTCCATCTGATTCCGCTGCTTGGTGACAAGCGGCTGGACCAGATAACGACCGAGGACGTGCAGCAGCTCAAGGCCGCACTCGGCCATCGCGCAGCGAAGACCGTCAACAACGTGCTGACGGTGCTGAGTGTGATGCTGAGGACGGCAGTGGAATGGGACGTCATCACGCGAGTCCCGTGCGCGATCAAGCTGCTAAAGACGACGAAGAGCGCGGCGAGCTTCTATGACTTCGACGAGTACGAACGGCTCGTAGAGGCCGCCAGAAGCGATTCGCAGGCTTATCTCGTGGCGCTCATCGGTGGCGAAGCAGGACTCCGGTGCGGCGAGATGATGGCACTGGAGTGGACGGACGTGGACTTGACCAAGCGGCAACTGTGCGTGGCTCGATCGGAATGGAAAGGCCATGTCACGGTCCCGAAGGGTGGGCGGCTACGGTACGTGCCGCTCACGAAGCGGCTGACAGAGGCTCTGCGTCAGGCGCGGCATCTGCGTGGAGCTCGCGTACTCTGCGACAAGCAGGGACAACCGCTCACGCAGAAGGTCATCCAGGTGATGATGCGGCGGGTCGCCAGGCGAGCGAACGTGAAGCCGGGCGTCCACATCCTGCGCCACACGTTCTGCTCGCACCTGGCGATGCGTGGAGCGCCAGCAAGGGCCATTCAGGAATTGGCCGGACATCAGGACCTCGAGACGACGCAGCGGTACATGCACTTGAGTCCGGCAGCGCTCGATGCGGCGATCCGGTTGCTCGATGGTCCGGCTGAAGCCGGACCCTACAATCGATCGAGTCGTGGAGAAATACTGGAGGCGGCGGGAAATCAGCACTGAATTCGCTGATTTCCTGAGCAATGTTGGTGGAGGCGGCGGGAGTCGAACCCGCGTCCGAAAGCGCGTCGTCGTGGGACTCTACATGCGTGTCCGCTTCTGATTTCTCATGCCCGGCGTGAGGAAGCGGCCAAAAACCGCCGGACACCAGCCTCGGAACATCTCATGGGCACGCGCCGAGGCGCCACGTGCCCACCAGCCTGTTTAATGGCGTTCGACCCCCAACCACCAGGCTAGGTCAAGGCGAACGTCACTGCTTAATTAAGCAGCGAGAGCGTACTGATTGTCCGCAGTTAACGGATGTTCCATCAGATTTACGAGTTAATGGTGCTCGGCATGCATCCCGCGATCCCGCACCCCCGTCGAAGCCAAATTCGCCCCCCCGGGTGAGATCGGCCCCGGAACGCGGTTGAGGCGTTTCCGGGAACGGTGCGCGGACGCTCCTCCGCGCACCGTTTCATTGTACGTCCTCAGCCGTTAGAACCGAACCCCGAGCGCCATCCGGAACAGGCGCCCGCCGTTCTGCCCCGGGATCGGCTGCGGGAACTGGTTGTCGTTGGTCGGCTGGCCGAAGCGCGGTCCCTCCACGTAATTCAGAGGAAGCCCGTTGGCGTCCCTCGGTCCGTTGTTGTCCGGCGTGATCGTCCGGTCCCACGCAATCAGCTTCTGGTTGTTCAGCAGGTTGTAGAACTCGACCTTGACCCACGGCTTCGCGGTCTTCCACACCGGCACGCCGTAGGTGAGCGCGAGGTCGAGCAGTCCGTAGCCCTTGTACTGCCCCGCGCCGCGCTCGCCGAAGAACAGGCGATACGCCGTGCTCGTGTTGACGTCGTTGGCCGGGTACCCGGGGTTGCGGGCCAGCTCGATCGGCGTCAGCGGGACGCCGTCGGCCGAGTAATTGAACACCTGCCCCGAGTTCACGCGCCAGATCGGCGAGATGTCGAGCGCGCCGAGCGGTCCGTCGCCGCCGAACGTATACGTCCCGTAGACCCGCACCTTGTGACGCTGATAATCCGCGAGGCGCCCTTCCGGCACGTACCGGGCCATGGCCGGGTCGAGGATCTCGGGATAGTCGCCGAAGGCCGACGGAATGCCCGGCTGGTTGGCCGCTTCGCCGTCGAAGTTGCCGTTGTTCTCGATCTGCAGCGTGTAGTCGCCGTTGAGGCGCACCTTCGACCGCAGGCGATAGGTGCTCTGGAACACGAGCGCCTGGTACCGGCGATCGATGCCGTCAGCGCTGGCGTTGTCGTAGACGACCTTCGTCAGGTCGCCGATGTTGGCGCCATTGCGGTTGACGTTGACGATGCCGTTCTTCAGCGAAATGAAATCGTCGAGGAAGCCGTACCACTTGCGCCATTGGTACGTCGCCTTCGCGTACCCCTTGCTGCCGATGTCGCGTCCGAGGCCGGCGGTGAGCTCGTGCACGGTCGGCGACTGGACGCCGTCGGCCACGAAGATGTTCGCGGTCGGGAACGACGCGCTGACGATCGTCCCGTAGTTCGCGAGGTTGAAGCCGGGCGCGAAGTCGAGACCCTGCCCGGCCGGGCCCGTGTAGCCGTAGGTCACGCGGCTCGGGTTTCCGACGTCCGTGTTGTTGGCGTACTGCCCCTCGCCGTACTTGCCCGAGTAATGACCGTAGGTCGCCTGCAGCGTGGTCCGCCCGTCGCCCGTCAGGTCGTACGCGGCCCCGAGGCGCGGCACCAGCTTCGTCGTGTCCACGGTCACGATGTCGCCGGTGGCCCTGGCGCGCACCACTTCGAGCCGCGTGCCAAGGTCGACGCTCAGGCGAGGCGCGACCACCCAGCGATCCTGGACGAACAGCGACGACGTGTTGATGTTGACGTTGGCGCCCTTGGTCGGGATCCAGTTCTGCACGCGCGAGACGCCGGGCGTGAAGACGGGAACCGGGACGCCCTTCGCGTCGACGACCGGCTTGCCACCGGCCACGAGGTAATCGGACTGGAACACGTAATTGGTCGCGCTCTGCGAGTTGCCGCCCGTGCGCGTCGCGCGGTAGTACTCGCCGCCGCCCTTGAGGTCGTGGGTGCCGGTGCTGCGCGTGGACAGCGTGTACGACAGGCTGCCGGTGAACTGCTTGTTATTGCGCTGCTCGGGGTCGAACGCGCTGAAGAACGGCGCGGCATAGTGGAGCGACGCGGGAACACCCACCGCCACGCCGCGCGTCCGGAACGGCGACGCGATGATTTCCGTCTGCGTGCCGCCGGCATTCACGAACTCGAACGTCTTCTGCGAGTACTGCAGCATGCCGAAGTACTTGTTCGAGAGGACGCCGTTGTAGGTGGTGACGAACAGCTTGTTGGGAATCGTCTCGGTGACGAGCACCGAGGGGTCGAGCGACGACGTGGCGTTCAGGCTGGGCCGATCCTTCTGGATCGTGGCGTTGTTCGTGAAGTCACCCGAGATCGTCTGGGCGGTCCCGAACGTGTGCGTCAGCTTCACCTCGCCGCGCTTGTTCGTGTCCCTCCGCGTATACGCGCCGCCGGTCTGCACGAACGTATTCGGCGTCGCGCTGTTCTCGTACCGTCCGGCGGTGAAGAACCAGAGACGGTCCCTCATCAGCGGGCCGCCGAAGGTCGCCTCGGTCGTCTTGGCCAGCACGTTCTGGTGCACGACGTTGTTGGTCACTTCGCGCGGCGTCTCGTCGATCCACTTCGGGTTGCTGAAGTTCTCGCGGAAGCTGCCGCTGAACGTGTTGCCGCCGCTCCTCGTGATGATGTTGACGACGCCGCCGGCGAACCGGCCCCACTCGGCGGAGATGCCGCCGGTCAGGATGTTCGTTTCCTGGATGGCGTCCTCGATGAACAGGTTGTTCGGTGTGCCGAACAGGTTGTCGTTGATGTCCACGCCGTTCAGCATGAACACGTTGTCGAACGCCGTCGAACCGCCGATGGTGACCTGGCTCGCGTTCGGCGTGTTGTTGGTGAGCCCGGGCGCGAGCTCGGCGATGTCCTGCGGACGACGGCCGACAGGCAGGAGGTCGACATCCTCCTTCGTGAAGGCCTTGCTCAGCGTGACGCTCGTGATGGGCGACGGCGCTTCGCCGGTGACGGTCACCAACTCGGTCCGGCCGGCCACCGACAGGGTGGTGTTCACGTCGGCGACGCCGCCGACGGTCAGCGCGATGTTATCGGTGGTAGTCGTCTGAAAGCTCGGGATGTCGAATCTGACGGAGTAGGTGCCCGCGGGCACCCCCTTGATGAAGAAGACGCCGTTCACGTCGGTGACGGCGGTTCGTTGTCCCTGGAGGGAGGGCGACGTCGCTGTCACGGTGACGCCGGGGAGCGACAGGCCGTCGGAGGATTGGACGATACCTGTAATGGTGCCCGTCTGAACTCCTTGCGCGCGCACTGGAGAGGAAAGAACGAGGAGCGCAAGCGCACAGACGGCAAGGCCGAACAGTCGCTTCATGTGAGCAACTCCTTGCGGAATACAGCAGACTTCGACCGAGTATACGCTCGTGCCGGTGGGGCGAAGCGCAGCCGTTTCAGCAATTTAGCGAACAGGCGTCTTATAATCGATTGACCCATCCGTGTCCTTCGACGATCAGATCCGCGCGGCGCTCGACGGCACGACAGCCAGCCTGCGGGAGCATCTCGAGGCGCAACTGCATGCTTTGGCGCAGGAGGCCAACCGCGCCCTCACAGACGAGCGGCAGCGCGCCGCAGACGAGGCCGCCCGTGTCGCGGCGGAGGCCGCAGGCGCTGCGGCGGATGCCGCACGCGTTGCCGGAGAAGAACGTCAGAGGGCGGCGGAAGAAAAGCAGCAGGCTCTGAAGGAGGCGTCGGCGCGGGCGGAGGAAGAGAAGCAGGCAGCGGTGAAGGGCGCGTCCGAGGCGGTTGCGGCAGAGGTTCGCGCCCAGGCGGAAGCGCTCGTCGCCGACGTGCGGTCACAGGCCGAAACGCAGGTCGGGCAGATTCGCGCCGTGGCGCAGAAGCACGCCGAGGAATTGAAGCGCGCGGCCGAGACGCAGATCGCCGAGCTTCGGAAGGCGCTCGAAGAGCTGCGCGCGCAGGCGCAGCAGCAGCTCGATGCCGCACGCCGCATCGCGCAGGCGGAAATCGAGAGGGCGCACGCCGAAATCGACAAGGCGCGGGCCGAAACGGGCAAGGCGCACGCCGAAACCGAGAAGGCGCGGGCGGACGCGGAAGCCGCGCGAGCCGAAGCGGACGTGTCGCGGGCCGAAACGGAAGCCGTTCGGGCGCAGACCAGGGAGGAAGTCGCGCGCGTCAACGCGGACATCGAGATGCATCGGAAGGCCGCGGCGGTCGAAGCCGAGGAAGTGCTCATCGCCCGGCTGGCGGCGGCGCACACGGTCAGCGAACGCAAGGTCGCCGAGTCGATCGACCGTGCCTACACCGACAGCCATCAGATGGAGCTGTCGCGTGCGGCACGCCTGGCGGACGCGATTCGGAACCTGGACGAAGCACGCGGACTGTCCGAAGTACTGGAGAGGCTCGTCCAGTGTTCAGGGCACGAGGTCGATCGCGCGGCGGTGCTGCTCGTGAAGGGGGAGCGCCTGATGGGATGGCGCCTCGCCGGCTTCGGGCCGGGTGGTCCTCCCGCTAAATCGATCGACCTGGGCATCGAAGAGGCGGGGCTTGCCGGCGCTGTGGTCGAGAGCGGGCTGCCCGCATCGCGGCCGTCGGATGCGGCCGAGGGTCCCGGCCTGCCGTCATTTGCGGCAAGTTCCGGTGAACGTCACGCGATGGCCCTCCCGGTTCGTGTCGGCGGCGAGGTGGTCGCGGTGCTGTACGCCGATGCGCCGCGTGCCAACAAGCCATCGTCCGATGCGCGCTGGCCGGCGATTCTCGAAGTGCTGGTTCGGCACGCGAGCCGCGTGCTCGAGGCGATGACGGTGGAGCAGGCGGCGGGGTTGTCGCTGCCACGACCCATGGCACGTGGTTCGCACGCGGTGGTCCCCGGCCCGGTCGAGCAGGCGGGCAACGGTGAAGAAGATGCGGCGCGCCGCTATGCACGCCTTCTGCTGTCGGAAATCCGGATGTATCACGAACCGATCGTCGACGCGGGACGCCGGTCGGGCGACCTGATGTCGCGCCTCCACGGCGAAATCGAGCGGGCGCGCCGGTTGTACGAGGCGCGCGTGCCGGAGTCGGTGCAGGCGCGGGCCGAATACTTCGATCAGGAGCTCGTTCGCACGCTGGCTGGCGGCGACCGGGCGCTGCTCGGGAGCGCGTCGTGAAGACGGTCGTCTCGCTGTTCGCGCTCGCAGTCGTCGTGTTCGCGGCGCGGGAGGTCCCTGCGCAGGAGCCGCAAGGTGCGGGCGCGCAGGTCGAGTCAACGGCTCCCGCCGCGGTGAACGAGGCCGTCCCGAGCACCGTCGAGGGGCCTCTCCCGAGCACCGTCGTGGAAGCCGCTGTCGCGCTGTTGCCGACGGCCCACCCGGCGCTTCCCGGACGAGTCGGTGAGTTCTGGTTCCTCCCGGAGAGCTTCGCGGCGGCGGGACGGCCCGAGACACCGGCCCAGAAGCTCGCCCGCGGCGCAAAGCTGATTGACAGCGGAGATTTTGCGGCCGCCCTGCCGCTCGTCACGTCCGCGGACGTTTCGGGCAGTCCGCTCGCGTCCTACGCGCGCTACTACAGGGCCGTCGCGCTGGCAGGCCTCAATCGCATGCCCGACGCGATTGTTTACCTCCAGGGACTCGAGGCCGACGCCACGGCGGGAGCGAGCGGGTACCTGTTTGGCGAAGCGGTTCCACTGCGCCGCGCGGAGCTCGAGGTCGCCCGGCAGAACGCCGACAAGGCGCTCGACATGCTCGACGGCTTGAGCAAGCAGCGCGGCCTGACGTCGCCCGAGGACGTCTGGCTCCGCATCGGCCGCGCCGCGGAAGCGGCCGGCGATCGCGACAAGGCGATCCATGCGTACCGCAAGGTGTATTACGAGTCGCCGCTCAGCCTGCAGGCGCTCGATGCGCAGTATCTCCTGGAGCATCTCGACACGTCCTCGCTCGCCGAACGGTTCACGCTCGAGCTCGCTCGCGCGGAGCGCATCTTCAACGCGCGGCGCTGGGCGCAGGCGCGCGCCGGCTTCGAGCCGCTCGCGAACCTCGCCTCGGGAGACGACAAGGAACTGACCGCGCTCCGCCTCGCGGAGTGCGACTACTACCTCGATCGGTTCCGCGCGTCGCGCGATGCGCTGAGGCCGTACCTGAAGAGCGCGGCGCGCAAGGCCGAAGCGCGCTTCTTCTCCCTCACCGCCACGCGGGCGCTCGGCGACAACGACACGTACGTCGTGGAAGCGCGCGCGCTCGTCGACGAGTTCCCCGACAGCACCTGGGCCGCCGAGACGCTCAACAACCTCGCGTCGCACTACATCATCCTGGACGACGATGCGGCGGCCGACGAGGTGTTCCGCGAGCTGTGGCGCCGGTTCCCAGGCGGCCGGTACGCGGAGCGCGCGGCGTGGAAGATTGGCTGGTGGGCTTACAAGAACGGCCGCTTCGTCGACGCAGCCCAGGCCTTCGACAGCGGCGCCGCGGCGTTCCCCCGTTCGGACAACCGTCCCGCGTGGCTGTACTGGTCAGGTCGCGCCCACGATCAGACGGGGGAGACGGCGCTAGCCAACGAGCGCTACCGCCTCGAGGTGGCCGACTACGAGAACTCGTACTACGGCCGGCTCGCGTCGAAGCTCCTCGACGCGCGCGACGCGACGGGTGTGAAGGAACGCGAGAACATCACGACCGCGCCGGGCACTGGTCCGGCGCCAATCCCGACCGCGACCGTCATCCGCGAGCTGGTCGGCGTCGAGATGTACGACGCCGCGCTGAAGGAGCTGCAATACGCGCAGCGCGCGTGGGGCGACACGCCGGCCATCGAGGCGACGATTGCCTGGATCCGGCACGAGCAGGCGCAGCACGAAACGGCGCCGGAGCGGTTCGATCACCTGCGCGGCGCAATCACCATCATGAAGCGCGCGTATCCGCAGTACCTCGCCGCCGGCGGCGAAGGGCTGCCGCCCGCGGTGCTCGAGGTGATCTACCCGCTCGATTACTGGCCGCTCATCGAGAAGTACTCGACGGCCAACGGCCTCGATCCGTACCTGATGGCCGCGCTCATCGCCCAGGAGTCCACCTTCACCGCGGACGTGCGCTCCGGCGCGAACGCCTACGGCCTGATGCAGCTCGTGCCGGCGACGGGACGCCAGTACGCGCAGCGGCTGCGCATCCGGCCGTTCTCGACGGCGTCGCTGACCACGCCCGAGACGAACATCCGGCTCGGGATGGCCTACTTCAAGGATCTCGTAGAGCGCTTTGGCGGCGCGTACTTCGCGCTCGCCAGCTACAACGCCGGCGAGAGCCGCGTGTCGCAGTGGCTCTCCGAGCGTCCGGGCATGCCGCAGGACGAGTTCATCGACGACATCCCGTACCCCGAGACGCAGAACTACGTGAAGCGCATCCTCGGCACCGCCGAGGACTACCGCCGCCTGTACGGCGGAGGGCTGCTCGAACCGGGCAGCCTGAAAAAGGCGCCGCCCACCAGGACGATCCGCCCCACGACCGCCAAGTCAGCGAAGAAGGCGCCTGTCAGCAAGGCGTCCGCGAAAAAGCCGAAGACCAGCCGCAGGACGACCAAGACGCGCTGATCCGCGAGCTTTTCTAATCGATGGACAATCTCCTCGACCTGACCAGCCGCGTCGAGGCGACCCATTTCTGGTTTCGAGGCTTCCGCCGGTTCGTCGCGCCCGCCATCGCGGAGGTCGCCGGCCCGCGCCGCGATCTTCACCTGCTCGACTGCGGCTGCGGCACCGGGCACAACCTGGCCACGCTGCTGCGCCCCTACGGCCGCGCGTTCGGATTCGACCTCACGCCCGGCGGCCTTGCGCACGCACGCGCGGCCGGTTTTCCGCTGGCGCGCGCCGACATGGCCGCGATTCCGTTTCAGTCGGGCCGCTTCGATCTCGTGACGTCGTTCGACGTCATGCAGTACGTGCGCGACGACGACGCGGTCGTCACGGAGATGGCGCGCGTGCTGAAGCCGGGCGGCGGCCTGGTCGTGACCGCCGCGGCGCTCGACGTGCTGCGCGGCGGCCATGCGGGGACGTGGCCCGAGGTGCGGCGCTACACGACGGGGCGGATGCGATCGATTGTCGAGGGCGCGGGACTGAAGGTGGTGAGGCTGACGTACCTGTTCGCGACGTTGTTTCCCGCGATGGCGGCGGTGAGGGCGTTGCGCCGCGACGCGTCGGCACATTCCGACACTGACTGGGAAATGCGCGTGCCGGCGGCGCCGATCAACGCCGCGCTGACGTGGATGCTGAGCGGGGAAGCGGCGTTGTCACGCCGCATCCCGATGCCGGTAGGGAGTTCTGTGCTCGTCGTGGCCGTAAAACCGTAGGGGCCGACCTTAAGGTCGGCCCCTACGCACAGCCCCAGGATCTACGCCTCCGCCAGCTCCAGCTGCGGCACCTGACCGGTCAGGACCTGGACCCAGCGCCGTGCCGCCGACACCATGATGATCAGGCAGCACACCATCATCACGCTCGTGCTGATCGACAGCACATAGCCCTGGACGTGGACTTCTGTGTTGGGACTTGACGTGAGCGGCCAGAAGTTGTCCGTGATGCTCATGTACCCTGCCGTCATCGTCGTCACCGACAGGAAACAGAGCGGCAGGAATGTCACCCACGCATAACGCGTGCGCCCCATGTTGATCAGCACCGTGGTCGCGACCGCGAGCGCGACCGCGCCGAGCAGCTGGTTGGCGATGCCGAAGAGCGGCCAGATGGTGTTGATGTTGCCGGTCCAGATGAAATAGCCCCACGACAGGACCATGAACAGCGTCGCGCCGAGCGAGCCGGGCAGCCACTCCGCGTCACCCAGCTTCTTCCACGCGCGCCCGCCGAACTCCTGCACGAGGAAGCGGCCCACGCGCGTGCCCGAATCGACGGTCGTCAGGATGAAGAGCGCCTCGAACATGATGGCGAAGTGGTACCAGTACGCCATCAGCCCCTTCATGCCGGGCAGCGCGGAGAAGATTTGCGCCATCCCGACGGCCAGCGAGACCGCGCCGCCCGGGCGCGCCGTGACGTTCTCGCCCACGGCCGCCTGCAGGTCCGGCAGGTTGACGATCGGCATGTGCAGGTTCGCGAACACCGACGCGGATGTGTTGATCGCGAAGTAGTCCCCCGGGTGCAGCGCGGTCGCCGCGATGAGCGCCATCACGCCGACGAAGCCTTCGCAGAGCATGGCGGCGTAGCCAATCGGCCGGATGTCGCTTTCCCTGTCGACCATCTTCGGCGTCGTGCCCGTGGAGATCAGCGAGTGGAAGCCGGACACCGCGCCGCACGCGATGGTGATGAACACGAACGGATACCACGGGCCCGGGATGATCGGGCCTCCGCCGTGCATGAACTGTGAGAATGCCGGCGCCTGCAGCGTCGGGTTCACGATGATCACGCCGAGCGCGAGGAACGCGATCGTGCCGATCTTCATGAACGTGCTCAGGTAGCCGCGCGGCGTCAGGAGCATCCACATCGGCAGGATCGACGCGACGAGCGCGTAGATGGCCATCGCCGCGGTCACCTGGTGGCGCGTGAGCACCAGGTAGTGGCCGTACCCGGATTCGGCGAACGTCCGGCCGAAGATGACGGCCCCGATCAGCAGGACGACGCCGATGACGGTCGCCTCGCGGATTCTCCCCTTCCGGAAGACGAACATATGGAAGCCCATGAGCACGCCGATCGGAATGGTGACGCCGATCGTGAAGGTGCTCCACGCGCTCTCGGCGAGCGCGTTGACGACCGCGATGCCGAGCCCCGCGAGCGCGACGATCAGGATGAAGAGAATGGCGAGCGCGCCGACGGTTCCGGCGACGGATCCAATCTCGGCCTGCGCGATGTTGGCGAGCGACTTGCCGCCGCGCCGCGTGGACGCCCAGAGGCTCATCGAATCGTGGACCGCCCCGCACAGCGTGCAGCCGGCCACGAGCCAGAGCAGGCCCGGCGCGAAGCCGAACTGCGCCGCGAGTACCGGCCCGACCAGCGGCCCGGCCCCCGCGATGGCCGAGAAATGGTGCCCGAAGAGCACCCAGCGGCTCATCGGGTGGAAATTCGACCCGTCGTACTTCGTGTGCGCCGGCGTGACGCGCGCGTCGTCGAGGGCCATGACCTTCGCGGCGATGAACGCGCTGTAGTAGCGGTAGGCAATCATGAAGATGCCTACGACGGGAATCACGATGTAAAGGGCCTGCATGGCCGGAGATTATACTCGGCGGGTGAGCCCTTCCCGCCGCCTGCTGGCCTACATGGGCCGCTACCGCGGCGCGTTCCTCTTCGGCTTCGTCTGCATCGTGGCGACGACCGCGATTACCCTCGCCGGGCCGTGGGTGCTGAAGTACGCCATCGACGACCTGACGCGCGGCGTCACGGCGGCGAAGCTGCGGCTGTACGCCGGGGCCATCCTGGGCCTGGCGGCGGTCGGCGGGGTCTTCCGGTTCCTGCAGCGGCGCATCATGATCGGCGCGTCGCGCGACATCGAGTTCGACCTGCGGAACGATTTCTTCGCGCGGCTGCAGCTGTTCGAGCCGGCCTACTTCCATCGCAACCGCACGGGCGACCTGATGTCGCGGGCGACCAACGACCTCAATGCCGTCCGCATGATGATCGGCCCGGCGGTCATGTACCTGTCGAACACGGTGCTGACGTTCATCGCCGTCATCTGGGTGATGCTGTCGCTCAACCGGCGTCTCACGCTGCTGTCGCTCATCCCGCTGCCGATCCTCTCCGTCGCCGTCTACATGTTCGGCGCGGCCATCCACCGGCGGTTCGACAAGATCCAGGAGCAGCTGTCCACGATCAGCGCCGTGACGCAGGAGGCGCTGGCCGGCGTCCGCGTGGTGCGCGCGTACCGGCAGGAGCGGTTCGAGATCGAGCGGTTCAAGGAGGCCAACGACGAGTACGTGCGGCGTAACCGGAAGCTGATCCGCGTCCAGGGCGCGTTCTTCCCGATCATGGGGCTGCTGATGGGCGTCGGCGCGCTGCTCGTGCTGTGGCTGGGCGCGCAGGATGTCATCGCCGGACGGATGACGGTGGGGGATCTCGTCGCGTTCAACTCGTACCTGATGATGCTGGCCTGGCCGATGATTGCCTTCGGCTGGGTGACGAACCTGCTGCAGCGCGGCGCCGCGTCGTGGAAGCGGATGCTCGATGTGCTCACCGCGGCACCGGCCATCACCGATGCGGGAGCGAGCTCGGCGATCACCTCGCGCGATCAGATCCGCGGCGGCGTCGAGTTTCGCGACCTCACGTTCAGGTACGGCGACGTCACCGTGCTCCGCAACATCTCGGCGACGCTGCCGGCCGGAACGACAACGGCGATCGTCGGCGCGACCGGTTCGGGCAAGTCCACGCTGCTGAACCTGCTCCCGCGCCTCAACGATCCGCCGCCGGGGACCGTGTTCGTGGACGGCGTGGACGTGCGGGACCTGCCGCTGGCGGCGCTCCGCGGGGCGATTGGCTTCGTGCCGCAGGAGCCGTTTCTCTTCAGCTCGACCATCGCCGAGAACATCGCGTTCGGCGTCGCCGACGTGCGGCGCGAGCAGGTGGAGCACGCCGCGCACGTGTCGCGCCTCGACAAGGACCTCGCCGATTTTCCAAAGGGCTACGACACCGTCGTCGGCGAGCGCGGGATCACGCTCTCGGGAGGGCAGAAGCAGCGCACCGCCATCGCGCGCGCCGTGATGACGGACCCGAAGATCCTGGTCCTCGACGACGCGCTGTCGGCGGTCGACACCTACACCGAGGAGGAGATCCTCTCCCGCCTCGCGGGCGTGATGCGCTCGCGCACGGCGATCCTCGTCTCGCACCGGGTGTCGACGGTGCGCACGGCGGATCAGATCCTCGTGCTGGACGACGGCGCGATCGTCGAGCGTGGGACGCACGATCAGCTCGTCGCGCGCAACGGGTTGTACGCGGAGTTGTACCGGAAGCAGTTGCTGGAGGAAGAGCTGGCGGCGTCGTAGGCGGACCTTCAGGTCCGCCTGACCACTATGTCTATTCACGAGGAAGACGTTCTCGGCAAGGCGTACGACGCACGGCTGATGCGGCGGCTGATCACGTACCTGCGGCCGTACAAGCGGCACGTCGCGCTGGCGACGGCTGCCATCGTCGCCCACTCGGCGCTGGAGCTCGCGCCGCCGTATCTCGTCAAGCTCGTGATCGACCAGTACATCCCGGCGCGCGACGCGAGCGGGCTCGTGCGGATCGCGGCGCTGTACCTCGCGACGCTCGCCGGCTCGTTCGTGCTCGACTACGGGCAGACCTGGCTGCTGCAGCTGACGGGGCAGCGCATCATGTTCGACCTGCGGATGCAGATCTACGAGCACCTGCAGCGCCTCGATCTGCGGTTCTACGACCGCAATCCGGTCGGCCGGCTGATGACGCGCGTCACCACCGACGTGGACGTGCTCAACGACCTCTTCACCTCCGGCGTCGTCTCGGTGTTCGGCGATCTGTTCACGCTGGTCGGCATCATGGTGATGATGATCTGGATCGACTGGCGGCTGGCGGTCGTCGCCTTCTCGGTCCTGCCGCTCATCTGGTTCATCACGCAGTGGTTCAGGAAGAACGTGCGGGAGTCGTACCGCACGGTGCGCACCTGGATCGCGCGCATCAACGCGTACCTCCAGGAGCGCATCACCGGCATGGCGACCGTGCAGCTGTTCCGCCGGGAGGCCCGCGACTTCGAGGAGTTCGACCGCATCGACCGCACGTACCGGGATGCCAACGTGCAGTCGATCTTCTTCTACGCGGTGTTCTATCCGGCGATCGAGTTGATCAGCGCGCTCGCGGCGGCGCTCATCATCTGGTTCGGCGGCGGGTGGGTGATGGCCGGGGCGCTCACGCTCGGCTCCCTGGTCGCGTCGCTGCAGTACTCGTCGCGCTTCTTCCGCCCCATCAGCGACATGTCGGAGAAGTTCAACATCCTGCAGGGCGCGATGGCCTCCTCCGAGCGGATTTTTCAGTTACTGGACACAGAGGTCCAGATCCGATCTGGCGGACCCGAAAGGTCCGCCCTGCTGGGGAGCATTGCTTTTGAGAATGTGACCTTCGCCTATGTCGAAGGCGAGCCCGTGCTGCGCCACGTCTCCTTCGAGGTCGAGCCCGGCCAGCGCGTCGCGCTCGTCGGCGCCACCGGTTCCGGCAAGACGACCATCGTCAGCCTGCTGCTGCGGTTCTACGACGTGCAGGAGGGACGCATCACGATTGGCGGCACCGACATCCGCGACATGGATCTCCATGAGCTCCGCTCGTTGTTCGGGCTCGTGCTGCAGGACGTGCACCTCTTCTCGGGGACCATCGGCGGCAACGTCCGTCTCGGCAACGAGGCGATCGACGACGCGGCGGTCCGGCGCGCGGTGGACGCCGTGCACGCCGGCCCGTTCATCGATCGGCTGCCCCTCGGTCTCGGCACCCCCGTGGCCGAGAGGGGCGCCACGCTGTCGGTGGGGCAGAAGCAGCTCCTGTCGTTCGCGCGGGCGCTCGCGTTCGATCCGCCGGTGCTCGTGCTCGACGAGGCGACCTCGAGCGTCGACACCGAGACCGAGCTCCTGATCCGCCACGCGTTGAAGGTCGTCATGCGCGGCCGCACGACGATCGCCATCGCCCACCGCCTCTCGACCATCCAGGACATGGACCGCATTCTCGTCCTGCACAAGGGTGAGCTCCGCGAGTCGGGCACGCACCAGGAGCTGCTCGCGCACCGCGGCATTTATCACCGCCTCTATCAGCTTCAGTTCAAGGATCGGGAGCTCGTCGACTCGCGATAGGGACGGCACGCCGAAGCGCATCAGCGCGAAGGCGGCAAACTTGCACTCGCTTCGCCGTCATGCACGATCGCGACGCGGTCGACGCCGTCCGGCACGCCGCGCTCTGGTTCACCCCGAGCGAAGACGGCCTGAGCCCGCTCCTCGATCTCATCGGCGACGCGCGGCTCGTGCTCATCGGGGAAGCGACGCATGGCACCGAGGAGTTCTACCGCATCCGCGCCAACCTCACGAGCGCGCTGATACGAACGAAGCAGTTCAACGTCGTGGCGGCGGAGGCCGATTGGCCCGACGCGTATCGCGCGAACCGCTGGGTGCGTCACGCGAGCCGGGAAACGGGCGCGACCGGCGCGCTCGACGACTTCGTCCGTTTTCCCCGGTGGATGTGGCGGAACACGGTTGTCGTCGATTTCCTGGAATGGCTGTGGCAGCACAACGCCAGGGGGATGACCGCGGATCGCGTCGGCTTTTACGGCCTCGATCTCTACAGCCTTCACGCGTCGATGGATGCCGTGTTGCGGTACCTCGGCAAGGTCGATCCCGACGCCGCGGCGCGGGCGCGGCGCCGGTACAGCTGCTTCGAGCAGTTCGGCACGGACGAGGCGCAGAGCTATGGCTACGCGGCGACGCTCGGCCTGTCGCGCTCCTGCGAAGACGATGTCGTGGCCCAGCTGATGGAGATGCAGAGATCGGCGGCCGATTACGCCTCCCGCGACGGACGGGTCGCCGAGGACGAGCACTTCGTCGCCGAGCAGAATGCGCGGCTCGTACGCAACGCCGAGCGTTACTATCGGGCGATGTTCGGCGGCCAGGCCGAGTCGTGGAACCTGCGCGACACCCACATGATGGAAACGCTCGATGCGCTGATCGAGTGGACGACCAGACGATCAGAATACGCACGGGCGGTCGTGTGGGCGCACAATTCACACCTGGGCGACGCGCGCGCCACGCAGATGGGCGACTGGGGCGAGTTGAACCTCGGTCAGCTGGCGCGCGAGCGTCACGGCGAGAAAGTGTTCCTCGTGGGCTGCACGACGCACACGGGCACGGTGACCGCGGCGCGCGAATGGGACGAGCCCGCGGAACGGCGGCGCGTCACGCCGTCGCTGGAGGGCAGCTACGAGCGCCTCCTTCACGATACCGGCTTCGAGCGCTTCGTCCTTCGCACCTCCGATGCGCGCGACGCGCTCGCCGACTCTCGCCTCGAGCGCGCCATCGGCGTGGTGTACCAGCCGGAAACGGAGCGCGCGAGCCACTATTTCCGCGCGCGGCTCGCGGATCAGTTCGATGCCGTCATTCACGTGGACACCACGACCGCGCTGACGCCGCTCGAGCGGTGGTCGCGCGCGAGCGCGGACCTCCCGGAGACGTATCCGACAGGAGTATGACCATGCACGCCCCGATGGTGGTTGACGCGGTGCGCATTCGCGACGGCGCCGATGTCCTCGACGCCGACCTGCATCTGCCCGAACGCGCGCGAGGCCTGATCATCTTTGCCCACGGCAGCGGGAGCAGCCGCTTCAGCAGCCGCAATCGCCAGGTCGCAGAGTCGCTCAACAACGGGCAGTACGCGACGCTGCTCCTCGACCTCCTGACGCAGGCGGAGGAGCGCATCGACGTGCGCACCGCCGAGCATCGCTTCGACATCCCGATGCTGGGACGCCGGGTGGTCGCGGCGACCGAGTGGGCGGCCGGGCATCCGGGCGTGCAGAAGCTGCCGATCGGCTACTTCGGCGCGAGCACGGGCGCAGCGCCCCCCCTCATCGCGGCCGCCGAGCGGCCGAGCGCGGCCGCGGTCGTGTCGCGCGGCGGCCGACCGGACCTTGCCGGCGATGCGCTGGCGATCGTCCGTGCGCCCACGCTCCTGATCGTCGGCGGCGACGACGAGCCGGTGATCGAGATGAACGAGACGGCCATGCGCCGGATGCACGCGCCGGTGGAGCTGGCCATCGTGCCGCGCGCAACGCATCTGTTCGAGGAACCGGGCACGCTGGAAGAGGTGCAGCGGCTGGCGCTCGACTGGTTCGCCCGGCATCTGAGAGGCTGACGTGACAGCACCGATCGACGATCGACAGCCGTTCATGGACAGGCGAAGCGCTGGCCGCGTGCTCGCCTCGCGCCTCCGGTCGTACGCCGGCCGCGACGAGGTCGTCGTGCTCGCGCTGCCGCGCGGCGGCGTACCCGTGGCATACGAGGTCGCTTCCGCGCTCGGCGCGCCGCTCGACGTCTTTCTCGTGCGCAAGCTGGGCACACCTGGTCACCGCGAGCTCGCCATGGGCGCCATCGCATCGGGCGGCGTCCGCGTGCTCAATGACGACGTCGTGCGGTGGTACGGCATTCCCGAGAGCGCCATCGAAAGCGTGGCGCGCGAGGAGACCGAGGAGCTCGAACGCCGCGAGCGCGCGTACCGCCGCGACAGGCCCGCGCCCGACCTGGCAGGCCGCATCGTCATTCTCGTGGACGACGGCCTCGCCACCGGGTCGACGATGCGTGCGGCGGCGCAGGCGGTGCGCATGCATGGGCCATCGCGCGTGATCGTGGCCGTGCCGGTTGGCGCGCGGCAGACGTGCAGCGAGATCGCGGCGGTCGCCGATGAGGTCGTGTGCGCGCGTATGCCCGAGCCGTTCTCGGCCGTCGGCCAGTGGTACCTCGACTTCGTTCAAACCGAAGACGACGAAGTCCGCGACCTCCTGCAGAAGAGCAGCACCACACCTCAGCCCTCGCATTAACGCGGACCTGCCGCCTTTCGCCAGGGCTTCGGCGGGTCCGCCTCTACATTTCCGACGTCTCAGGCACTGGCGTTGCTTCCTCTTGTCCGTACCTGCGCGTCTGTCTATCGATGCAGGAGGGAGAGGACCAATGCCAGCAGTGATTCGGATCGTCGCTCTTGCGAGCGTTATCGGCACCGTCGCGTGCGGAGCGACCACCAGCGGCACCTCGGGCAGCACGAGCGCGCCCGTGTACGTGCCGCCGACGTCCAAGGCGCCTTCGACGACCGCGAATACGACACCGACCGAGGTCAACAGCAGCGCGTACGGCGTGATTCCGTCAGGACAGGAGCTCGACGTGCGCCTCGGCACGACGCTGAGCTCGAAGACCGCGAAGGTCGAGCAGCGGTTCGAAGCGACGACCGTCGCCGACCTGATGCAGAACGGCAACGTGCTGATCCCTGCAGGCTCCAACGTTCGCGGCGTGGTCTCGGCCGTCGACCCCGCGGATCGCCTTCATCGCGCCGGCAGCCTGACGCTGTCGTTCGATGAGCTGACGGTTCGCGGCCGCACGTACCCAACGCGCGCGATGGCGACCAATGTGTTCGAAAGCGGGGGCATCCGCGAGGAAGCCGGGACCGCGGGCATCGGCGCGGGCGCGGGCGCCGTCGTGGGCGGCATTCTCGGCGGCCTGAAGGGCGCCATTCTCGGCGCGGTCATCGGCGCGGGCGGCGCCATTGCGGCAACCGAAGGCAAGGACATCGAACTGCCGGCAGGGTCGATCATCCGCATCCGCCTCGACCAGCCGGTGACTGTCAGGTAGGAGGAACGCTATGGCAAATCAGGGTTCTGCAAAGCAGGACCGTCCAACGGAACAATCCGTTCCGACGCGGCGCACGCGGCAGGGCGGCGAGATGAGCCGCTGGGATCGGGACACGTCCGGTCCCTTCGCGTGGATGCGCCAGATGCAGGATCAGCTCGATCGTGCATTCAACAGCGTGTGGAGCGGCGGTGGCACCACCCAGCCGTGGACGACCGACAACGTGTTCGGTCCCTCGGACTGGTCGCCGGCCATCGACGTCTTCCAGCGCGGCAACGACCTCGTGGTCCGCGCGGACGTCCCCGGGCTGTCGAAGGACGACATCACCGTGGACATCGCGGACGATCAACTGACCATTCGCGGCGAGCGGCGGTACGACCACGAAGAAGAGCGTGACGGCGTGTTCCGCAGCGAGCGGAGCTACGGCAGCTTCTGCCGCGTCGTGCCGCTGCCGCAGGGCGCGATCGGGGACAGCGCAAAGGCGACGTTCAACAACGGCGTGCTCGAGATCGTGCTGCAGGCGCCGTCGTTCGACGTGCGGCGCGGACGCCGCATCGAGATCAAGGAGCGGGCGCCAGAGAAGCCGAAGGATCAGCAGAAAACGTAGACGATTCGTGCAGGACCGGTGATGACGGGGGCTCGGCCCCCGCCTCACCGGATGTCTCTTCGACCGGCGGTTCGACGGCCACCGGCGGCGGCTCGGCCGGCGGCGGCACTTCGGCGCGCGCGCGCTCGCGTCGGCGGAACAGGCGATCGATCAGCCCGGGCGTGCTCGCCTGCGGATTCCATCCCAGCCGAAGAACGGTGACCTGGATCGGCTTCCTGCCGAACGTCAGCGCCTCCTTGCAGCTCCACATGTAGAGGTCGAGCAGCCGGCCCTGGACACGCGGCCCCGTGTCCATGATCGTGTAGACACCGTTGTAGCGCATGTTGTCGGTGGCGACGTTGACGACGCTGCCGACCGGGAGAATCGAGTCGTCCGCCGCGGCGATGCCCGTCCGCACCTGCGCGCCCGACGCGGTCGTCGTGCCCTTGCAGTACGCGGTCGCGGAGAAGTCCAGGCGCGCGCCAGGAACCGGCGCGCTCGGATCGACGACGCGCGCCGCGGCGCCCCACGGCAGCAGATCGAACGTCGTCGCCTCGTACGTCAGCAGCAGCGCGCCGATGACGACGACCATGACCACGAGGCGATGCGAGTTGGAGCGCGAAAGGATTCGTTTCACCGGAAATGCTCGTACCCTGCCGGAAGATCCCTGTCGCCGGAGCCGGTGCGCAGAACGATGCGAGTGTCCCTGGTCACGATACCAATCCGGGTTATCGGCAGATCGCCGGCCCGGCTCTTCACCGCCCTCAGGCGCCCCCGAGACGAGGGACGAACTGTGAAGAGCAGCTCGTAGTCGTCGCTGTGATATTCCGCGACCCCGTCAGCCATGGGAATCGATGCCTCATCCACGGTGATCCCGACCCGTGACGCCGCGGCGAGCTGCCGCAGCCCGTCGGCCAGGCCGTCGCTCAGGTCGATGCACGCGGTCGCGGCGCGGTTGCGGCCCAGCAGCACGCCCGCACGGACGCGCGGCTCGGGCCGAAGATACTTCTCTTCGTGCGCCCCGCCTGCCTTCGCCTGCAGCGACCGCAGCCCGGCGGTCGCGCCGCCGATCGTGCCGGTGACGAACACCTCGTCGCCGGGGCGCGCCCCGCCGCGTGTCAGCACGCGCCG
>Ga0137418_10001657_pt1 | contig 20588 bp, 26 predicted proteins | sample CZODoug3_1_2_16f_FD_122242 | JGI IMG/M metagenome (GOLD analysis project Ga0137418, IMG submission 122242) | Vadose zone soil fungal communities from Angelo Coast Range Reserve, California, USA - CZODoug3_1_2_16fungal (Hybrid Assembly) | ecosystem: Environmental > Terrestrial > Soil > Vadose...
ATCGGTCGATACCTCCACCTTGGCGTGGCATCGCCACGCCTGCATTCGCTGCTGTCGGGAAGTATCACGCCGGAACTTCAGCTACGGAAGATGTGTTCACCGGACGGGTACAATTCAGCAGACCACGTTCAGCATCAGGTGAAGTTCTTGACTACACTTCTGAGCTTGAATGCGGCACAACAACAGCAGCCCAAGAAGATCTTCGCCAGTTCGGCCAGTAATGAAACAGCGATTCACAACAACCTGAAGACAACACACGAGAGTCTGAGGACTGCCTTCAAGAACACTGACTCTGCCGGAATAGAGGAGGCCTTCAAGCACCATCGGCCAGCTGACCGCGCAACTGGAATCCGACCATGCAAAGGCGGATGCGGCTTTCTATCAGATCCTCACTCTGGACCAGCAAAGCAAACTCTCTGACTTTGAGAGTCAAGGCGCCCCGGACAGCCCCGGACCATTTCATGGCAGCGGCGGACCACAGCCCTGAGCGCATGACGGTGAGGAACACACGTGGTCCGTGGCTGGCAGACGGGTCTTGTGTCGGCTGTGGGAGGTAAACCGTAACCGCACGGAAAGTGCGGAAGTTCATAATTTTGGTGCGGTGCGAATCGGCCCTGCGACTAGCTTGGAACGCCAAAAAATGCCGCCGGCAGCATGCCGGCGGCGTTTTGAATTTGGCGTCTCAGGACGCCGTTTCGAATTTGCTTATTGCACGGTCACGCTGACGTCATCCAGGTACATGTAAGTCAAGTCCCCGTATCCATCTTGATGATCGCTAAAGTAGATGCGGATGGTCTGGCCCTTATAAGAGGTCAGATCATAGGTAACTTGCGTCCAGGCGTGCGCGTTGGAACAAACCTTCATGATCTGCGCCAGTATCGCCCCACTGGTGTTCTGCACCTGCGCCTCCTGCCAGTCGTAGGTGATGGTATCGGTCGTGGATGGCCAGTACCAGAAAGCGAGAGTCGCCTTGGTTGCGGAACTGGGTATGGTGATCGTCTGGTAGAGGGACGAATCTCCGTTGGGTTCGCCACCCGAAGTTGCGCCTACTTGCGCGCTGTAAGTTCCCCCGTGCTTCTGTGTAGTGGTAGTGAACGGCGCGTACACTCCGCCCGTAAGCCAGTTGGCGAGAGTTCCGGCTTCAAAGCCACCATTCTGGATCAACTGAGTGGACGGGGCGGTTATTGTCAGGGCGATGGGGGTGGAGCGGACGAGCGAGCCGGAGGTACCAGTTACGGTGACGTTTGTGGTGCCCGTAGTGGCCGTGGTGGAAGCGGTGAAGGTTAAGGCGGAGGTCGCGCTGCCATTCGCTGGCGGTGTGACCGGGTTAGTGGAGAATGCGCCCGTCACGCCGGTCGGGAGTCCGGAAACGGAGAGTGTTGTCGCTGAGTTGAAACCGCCCTGGCTCGTGACCGTGATCGTGCTCGATGCGCTTGCACCCTGATTGACGGTAAGTGAGCTTGGGGAAGCGGCGACGCTAAAGCCAGGAGCACCTGCGCCCACGGCGAAGACGAGGTCGTCATGGTCGTCATAGGCACCCGTGCTACACGAAGAGGCGCTTCCCTGGTAGCGGAAGTTCGCGCGGACGGCTTGCAGGCTTCCACTGGGCAGCGTGTAAGTCGCTGAAAGCGTCTGCGCTCCGCCGGCCGGGGGCACGATCGTCGCAATCAAGACCCAGGAGGGGCTGTTGGCGTTGGCGGCGTAATACAGGTCGAGTGCATCGGACGAGCCCGTGTTCCAGGCCCAGACCGTCGCGCTGACTTTCACAGTTTTGCCCGGAGACAGAGCGCTTCCGTCGGTTGTGGCTACAACGATGCGATCGTTGGATTCGTCGGAGTGAAATGTTCCCGAGGTTCCGTCGGCGCAAGAGTTGTTGATGGCGTTCGGTTGATTGGGCTCGGCGCCGCCGGAAATATTGTCGCGGCCCAAGAGCAGAGAAGGACCCGAGTCACAGCCCGATCCGGCGCTCACGCATTTTAGCGCTTTGAGCGTGGAGTCGTAGACGGCCGTCTGCAATCCGACCGACGAATTCACCGTCAAGGCGATGGTCGTACTGTGGGTCAGCGAACCGGCGGTTCCAGTCACGGTCACGGTGGCAGCGCCAATGGTCGCGGTGGCGGAAGCGGTGAGCGTGAGAGTTGACGTCGCGCTGCCATTCGCGGGCGGCGTGACGGGGTTGGTGGAGAATGCCGCGGTTACGCCGCTAGGGAGGCCAGTGGCACTGAGTGTCGTGGCAGAATTGAAGGTGTTCTGGCTGGTGAGGGTGATGGTGCTGATTCCGTTCCCACCTTGGGTGACCGTGAGGGAAGCGGGTGAGGCCCCGATCGTGAAGTTGGGCGTCGCCGCAGCATTGACAGTCAGGGTGATGTTGGTGCTGTGAGTGAGCGAGCCGGAAGTTCCGGTGACCGTCACGGTGGCTGTGCCCGTGGTCGCGGTGGAAGAAGCTGTAAGCGTCAGCGTGGAGGCGGCGCTGCCGTTTGCGGGCGGTGTGACCGGATTGGTGGAGAACGATGCTGTCACGCCGCTGGGCAGACCAGAGGCGCTAAGAGTCGTGGCCGAGTTGAAGCCGTTCAGGCTATGGAGCGTGATGGTGCTCGTTCCGTTTGAACCTCGCGTTACCGTCAGAGAGGCGGGCGCGGCCGCGATGGTGTAGTCGGGAGTGGAGTTGCCGCAGCCCGGGAACTTGAAGTTTGCGATGCGCGTGTTCCAGTTGAAGGTGCCGTTGGTCTTGATGTACTCCTGCGTGTACCAGAAAGTACAATCGTCCACCGGATCAACCTGCATGGCGCTGTAGTCGCCCCAGCGGCTCAGGCCCGTCGTCTGCGACCCTGTCCCGCTGACCAGGTTGACCTCGGCTTGCATCGTCCCAGCCGGATCCGTGGAAGCGCGCCCCGTGTAAGCAATGGAGGGGAAGATGGAGGTGCCGTTCGAGACGCTGTACCCGACAGCCATGTCTCCGGCCTGATCCGTCGCTATGCTCCCCATCCAGCGGTAGTTCGAGTCGGGAGCGAACGTCCCTTGCTGGGCCAGCGCGGGTGTTCCGCTGGGATTCTGGATCTCGTACCAGCGAACGCCTCCACCGCTGCTTACCGACACGGAATGGTTCACAACCAGGGACTCGTGGGTCCCGAAGTTGCGATACGCCAGCCGGTACATCAACCGGTCGGCGAGCGAATCCAGTTGTTGCGTCGTCCCTGGTTGCGGAACGCACGTTCCTCCACCGCACAGCGGACTGAACGCCGCCACGTTGATCACAGTCGGACCCGTGAACGTAGAGTTCGAGGGCGTCGCGAAGTCCACATGGAACTTGTAAAGGTTCAGCGTGTTAGTCCCATAAAACAGCATGTAGTTCGGAGAACCCGTCGGCGGCGCCGTGTTGCCGTCCAGGTCCGAGGGCAGCAGGCCGCCGACCGACGAACCCTGCTGGAAACAGACCTGCGTGGCCGTCTGTCCGGCCAGCATGGCTGTGCGGTTGTAGGCACATGCGTCGGCGCCGACAAACGTGTTGCCGTTGAACATGTTGAAGGTTTCGTAGTAGCCATCCGCCCAGACGCCCATCTTGGGATAGTCGTCGAAATTGTTGTACTGGAAACTATAGCGATTGTAGGTTCCCGTCGCATCCGAGGTAGTGGAGACGGCAAGACACTGCAGGTAAGGCGTGGTGGATACCGAGAACTGGCTGAAGATCCAGCGCTGCGCCTGCTTGTCGTACAGGACGATCGGGTCGCCGTCGTTGTTGTTCTGACAGCCGCCACCAAACCCCGACCACAAGGTGTTGCCCGCCGTAGGACCCGCAATGAGGGCACCCGTCGTCTTGTTGAAGACCGCGAATGAGGTGTTCACCCACTGCACATACTGCGTCGCACCAACCGTACCGTTGGTGTCCGGGGGGGCTCCGGTGATGCTGAATCCGTACTGACCTGAACCCAAACCCTCAAAGCTTGTGCCGACTACAGGCGTGAACGGAACCATCGCCGCCGTTCTTTGCCGCACTGGATCTTCTTGCAGAGGAACCAATCCTTGGGGCAACGGAATCCTGCGAGCGGGTTCGGCTTCGTGCCTCACCAAAGAAGGCTGCGGAGCATGCAGAATCAGATCGTGCAAAGGTGTCGACACGTCATGATGGACATTCCTTCGCACGGTCATGCTTGTTTGTGCCGCTCCGGGACGACAAAGGCACAACAATAGACCTGCTAGCACCACACCACGTTTGAAGCCGACGGACTTCTGTCTGAGCATGCCAGTCTCCTTGACGTCGTTGAATTTTGAAACCCTGGTTGCTTCTGTCCGTGGCGCGTTTGTGCGGGGTCTCCAAGTGGCCATGACCTCGAGTCACAAGCGGGAGCATAATAACAAAGATGGGTTGTATTTGTTATTAATTTTCCAAGTTCCTGAGGCCGTGGTGCGCTGGCACCGCGCTGGATTCCGATTGGATTAAGCTGCGATCTGTAGGTCCACAAGCAAAGTCGGTGGAAAGAGGATATCCAAACAGGCCCCAATCTGATCTTCTCTTCTGTCTCCAGTTTGAACCTCGTAGAGTTTCGCTAGATTTTGAAAAGCCCTGACACGGAGCCACCCGAGCGCGGTCGCTTGCGCGAAACTCAGACGTGCAGGCGAAAGCCTGTACGTTTCCCGAATCCTTCAATTCCGAGCGAGAAGGCAATCGAGTCGAAGATCCGTTCCTTAGACCGTTGAGGAACGCGCCTCGGCCGAGTGGAAGCGGAGGCGCTTGAGGAGTAGCATATTGCCTACAACCACATGGCGTGTTCGACAGTCGGCCACTTCGAAAGAGGTACCAATTTTCACAAGGAGGCAACATGTCGAGGGACTTTCGGTCGTCAATTCTCGCACTCCTGGTGGTGCTGGCTGTAGGTATGATGCTGGCGGCGCAAGCATCCCATGCGCTGCAAACAGGACCTGCGGCTCAAGACCGGAGCGCCATGGGCGCACCGGCCGCAGGCAGCCCGGAGAGCCATCTGAAGATGCTCTCTGAAAAACTCAACCTCACTGATGATCAGAAGGCAAGGATAAAACCCATCCTGGAGGACGAAGGGCAGCAGATGAAGGCAGTCCGCGACGATACTGCTCTTTCCGACCAGCAGAGGCATGCCAAGATGAAGGGCATTCACGAGTCATTCCATGACCAGATCAATGCCGTGCTCACACCCGAACAGCAAGGCAAGTGGAAGCAAATGAAGCAGGAGGCCATGGAGAAGCACAAAGAGATGAAGGGCGAGATGGACCACCAGTAACCACCCTCTTTTAAACCCGGTTCCCGAACGAAAAAAGGCGGCGATTCGAGGCCGCTTTTTGCTTGAACCCGGTACATCGAGAATCGATAAGCCAATGAAACTGTCCGGTACGGCCCGGTACTCGATTCTACTGACGTTCCTCATCCTGCTGGCTACCACGGTGTCCGCATGGCAGAGCTTGGGAGGTTCTCCGACTCCAGTTAAGAAGGTGACTTTCCCGGAATTCCGATACCGGATTCTGGAACACTTCGGACGCGTTTGGTTTTGCGATCCAGATATGTTTCCAGTTGCACGTATCGCAAAGGAAAAAGGGAGTGCACTGCAAGCGTTTCCGGACATCCAAAAGGACACCGCCACCTTTGATGCAATCGCGAAGCAACTCCAGCTCAAAGGAATCGCAGACTTGTCAGATGAGCAGAAGCTCTCCGTATACCGGGAATACAAGAAGTTGCTCGGGGCGATACGCCTTGAGGCGGCAGGAGATAAGTTTGGATTCAAAATCGGTGTAAAAGACAAGGATGGAGACTTTGGAATTGAGGGGACAATCGATAGGCAGGGTCAGATCACAGTCCTCAAGAAGGACGCGACTTTCCTCACTTGCCCGATGTGTCTCGCTGCTGGCACCCTCATCGACACACCGGTTGGACCAGTTCCTGTGGAAGATTTGCAACGTGGCATGCTGGTTTGGACGGTAGATGCAAAGAGTCACAAAGTCGCCATGCCAGTTATCAAGACAACCGCCGTTCCAGTCCCGCCACAACACCACGTGATTCACTTGGTCTTGAAGGACGACAGAGAACTGTGGCTCTCTCCGGGACATCCCACGACCGATGGTCGAACTGTGTCCCAATTGAAGAAGAGCACATCCTATGACGGTGGAACCGTTGAACTAGGAGAGAGCGTGCCTTACTGGGACTCACAGACATATGATTTGCTTCCAGCGGGTGAAACAGGCTTCTACTGGGCAAACGGCATTCTGCTGGCGAGTACCTTGCGATAGAGCGGAAGACAGCTACTCCTTGCCAGCACTCCGAAAAAACTCCGGGAGGGCAAACATCCCGGTCATCATCCTCTCCATCGTGGATCAAAAGCAGGTGGGTTTCGCGTTGGGTGCAGCCGATTATCTCATTAAGCCAGTCCGCAGGGCAGCGCTGCTGGAAGCGATTCGCAGGCATGTGCCGTCGCCGACGAGGATTCGTCCCTCCTGCTAGTGGACGATGACCCCAAAGCTCTGGAACTGCTGGAGGAGGCCTTGCGCTCTGCCGGATAGGAGACTCAGGCCGTCCGCAGCGGCACACGAGCTTTGGAGGTTCTGGCTAACAAAGTTGTGGGCGCAATCCTGCTCGATCTGCTGATGCCAGGCATGGACGGGTTTCAAGTTATTCGCCATGTTCGACAAGAGCCAGCCTTCAGGGAACTACCGATTCTCGTGATGACGGCCAAGAACTTGAGCCAGGATGAGATTGCACTTCTAAACCGCGAAACACAAGGCCTACTGCAAAAGGACGTCCTGGAAGGAGCAACTGATTGCCGAAGTTGGCAGAGTGGTTCGAGGCCACAGTCTGGCAAAAATCTGCGGGACAGCCATGATCAAAGTCCTCATTGCCGAAGACAATGCAGTCAACCGAGAACTGCTCCGCGAGTTGCTGGAATTGCGTGGATATACAGTTCTTGAAGCATGCGACGGTCAAGAAGCTCTTCGAATCATTGAACAGACTCAACCAGAACTGCTGCTTCTGGATATCGGCGTGCCGGTAATGGACGGATTTGCGGTCAGGACTAAGCCGCTGACGCGGCGGACGCTTCGCGTGTACAAGTCTCATACGCCGGTGGAGTCTTGAACGACTGACCGTGGCGCGTTACGATGATGTGAACATGAATTGCGACGTCAGCATTATATCGATGAGCGTCAATAACGGGCTCCTCGCGCAACTCCTATCAATGCAACAACTTCCAACCCAAAGTCGATTCAAATCCCATAGCACGACGCGTCCGCCGCAAACGCCAGCGGCTTCCTCCTAACCTCCTTATCGAAAACGCCTCGGATCGAGACTCCCTCCCGCGCAAAAGTCTGCCCCGAGGCGTTTCCGATCAAGGCTAGCGGCCATCCGTCCGGGAATAGAGCGTGAACACTTCGTACGGCATCAGCCCAGCGATCACATTATTGTCGCGGTAGGGACGACCGTGTGCTGATCGCCACAGGTCAAGTTCGAATCCGTCGACGTGCGATCGGAGCCGCGGTCTCACCAACCCTGGCTCTTTACTCCGCGGAGTAACCAAATGGATTTTGCCGAGGAAAGGGGCCCGTCACATCATCGACGCCCGAAAACACCCATTGCTAGGAGAGGAATGTAACAAGCCAAGAGAAGAGGTCCACCAAATACCGCGCCAACTATGGTGTTCCCGGGCACGGTTGTCAAGGCAACAATTCTGTACCGCTTCCCACTGTCGGTTTCTAGGAAGTTCAAAACGGCCGACTCCCACCGAAAGCCCGAATCATCTCCAGCGCCCGGTGCCACCGGTTTCCGTTGAGCTTAGGCGGGAAGCTTCACGTCACCTCAGAAGGCTCCCTCCCCAACGAACTCACGACCTCAAACCCCCAGAACCGGCACCCTTCGTTTCCAGTCGAACTCCGCATCTCCAGGCCACTTCAACCCTGGAAAATCACGCGGAATTCGAGACCCGAACCTCCTGAAAAATCCGCGACCCAAGAACGCAAAATCCGAGACCTCGCACAACCCAAAACACCAATTCAGTCAAACCACCCCGACCCATTAACCCTAGTCTTTTTGATTTTGTTCTAATTTTGGAACGACAGAGATTTTCCGATTTTCCTGATCACACCCATGATGAGTGCAGTAGAATGCGCATATCCAAACATCTCATTTGAAGTGTGGCCGTTGAAAAACGGCCCACTGGCCCGCGCAGCAGAGCACTCCCCCAGAGCAAGGACTGGCTCCCGCGCGGGCCTTTCTCTGCCGAATGCCTTGTCTGGCGGCCCGATTGAGGCATATCATCCGCACTGCAAAGGATTCGTTAAGAACAGAGACGACTCAAAGAACTCAAAGCGCCACTGTCTCTTAACGCCGAGACCGCTGTCACGGGCTTTTGGGGGAGGGCTGTGATGGCGGCCTCACTTCTCAAGACCTGGGGGAGGCGCGCTCCCGCTCCCTTCCGCTCATAGCCAACGCAAAATCCGAGACTCAAACGTCACGAAGAATTCGAGACCATAATCCATGCCATTAAGACCTACCCCTGACTCTGGTCGGCATCGCCCTCCTGTCCGCCAAAAAAACTCATCGCTGCCTCATCTTCTATGTCTTGTGGGCGATCCACAACGGCAATCACCACCCGCTTGGTACAAATAGCCTCCCCGGCACTAATGTTCTGGGCAATTTCCTCGAGGTCGCTTTCCTCCGGACTCCAATCACACCAGACCTCGAAGCGAATCTTGTAGTACGCCATCGGACCTCCTTCCGTCCGCGGACGTGACTCAGGCTGTCCACAGCTTTCGGCTCCTCTCAGCCCGAGACGTTGCGTTGTTTGCGTTGAATACAGCGGGTGTCCTAAAGTCTAACTCATGCCCGGGCTACCCACTCAGGTCCCGTGGAGACGTTTCGTCTGCGTGCTCCGCAAACTGGGCTATAGCGCCCAAAAGACGAGGCCCGGTTCAGCAAGATCGTTCGCAAACCCAGGCCGTAACCCAAATGTTATTTCATTCCGGGAACCCCATCCCGGCGACAACCTACGCCCGGGAATGTTGCGACAGAATCTTCACAAACTTCTCCTCAATGAGGATGAGTTCATGCAGCTTTTAGAAGACTGCTAGATGGGGCGCGCAAATGACAACTCGTGGCCATCCGGATCGGGCATGTGAAAATATCGCTCTCCCCAAGAAGCGTCCTGCGGAGTCTCCGGATGAAATCCTTTTTCCCGCAGGAATGCGCAGAATGCATCAACGTCCGCAACGTAGAAGGTCAGCGGCCCCCAGTCAGTCGCCGAACGGCCCTGTTCCAAATTGAGGATGGGACCCTTTCCCTCTTTCGTGCCGCAGGTCGCGGATTCTGCGATACGCGGTTGGAGAAAACGTGCATTGGCTCATTGGCTGCGGATTCTTGAGCGCCGGTGACGCGCATTGGCCGCGGAGTTTTAAGCGCTTTCGGTGCGGAGTTTTGAGTTTGTTTCGGTGGTTATGACCGCGGGTGAGGTGGGTGGTGAATATTGAAAAGATTTCTGCCGTGACCTTAAGGTGGCTAGTATGACAAACTCCGTGCGGTTCTACCGAGATGTGCTCGGCATGGAGATCATCTACGGCGGAGAAGACGGGTATTTCTCGTCGCTCCGCACGAAACCTAACGATAAACTCGTGACCCGGCCACGCAAAATCCGAGACCTAACCCGGCAAAATCCGCGACCCGGCACAGCCTGAAACCCCAAATATCGTCAAGCCACACCCACAACCTGCACCCTCATCAGAACTTGGGAACAAGCGCCCTCAGCAGTTGGCAACCGGCTAAAAACGGTCAATAATTGCGCTGTCTTGCTGTCCACAGCGGAAGGCCGCAAGATAAGCCAGCCATCTGCGGACGGCTGTCGCGTACGGTGGGCGTAGCAGAGGAGGATTCTATGGCACATACAAACCGGGGCCGAGTCATCTTGGGTGGTCTGCTAGCGGGTCTGGTGATCAACATCGTCGAATTCATCACAAACGGCGTTGTCCTGCGTGAAGCGTGGGGGCAGGCGATGCAGGCGCTGGGCAAACCAACACAGCTCTCCGCGGGCCAGCAGCTGGCCGACGAGGTAAAACAGCGTGGCCGGAGCCGCCTAGACGCTGAGCAATCATCTCCCCGCTGATGGCTCACCGCATTGCACCGCAAGCCGAAGCCGAATTCGATAACATCTGGTATTACGTCGCAAAAGAAGTGGCAGCGTCGAAATTGCCGACCGGCTCATTGATTCCATCACCGAGCGTTTCTATCTCCTTGCCTGCCACCCGCATATCGGACGACATCGCGATGAGGATTTTGCGCCCTGGGCTGCGTAGTTTTCCCGTGGGCGAGTATGTCATCATCTATCGCGTCGAGGATAAGGACGTGTTGATTCAGCACTGCCATGTGTCTGGGTTTGCGCGTAACCGAACTTGTGGGACTGCAGTGGGCTGATTTCGATTGGGCTGGTCTGAGGGTGATGGTACAGCGGGCGGTAGTCGCTGGACGGGTGGATCGCGTGAAGACCAAGTATTCACGTAAACGGATACCGGTCGATCCCGCTCTGGCGGAGGTGCTCTTGAATTGGAAGAAGGTTTCACAGTTCACCCGCGATGGCGATTGGGTGTTCGCCAGCCCCCACCAGGCTGGCCAGCTGCCCTATCGCCCTTGGGGAATCCAGCAGAGGCATCTGAAGCCAGCCGGAGAACGGGCCAAACTGGGGCCGGGCATCGGCTGGCATACGTTTCGCCACAGCTATTCAACTCTGTTGCGCCATCTGAAAGTCGATGTAAAGGTGCAGCAGGAGCTTCTGCGACACGCGGATATCCGCACCACGCTGAATGTCTACACGCAGGGCGTTTCAGACGACTTGCGGGAGGCTAACAGCAAGGTGGTTCGGATGGTATTCCCCGCCAAGCCTGTGGGAGACAGGCTGGCAAAAACGGCGCGTTTGTAGCCGATTTTCTCGTTATTCTTCCCTTTTGTTCCCTCGGATTTTTCCAATTCGATGAAACGGAAAGGGATGCTGGCGGAGAGAGTGGGATTCGAACGCTGACTCGTGTTGCAAGCAAAGCAACTACCTTTAGAATCAATCGCAGAAATCGCACAAAATTCTGCTCCTACGCTGGGCTGACACATGATCTGACACAGAGCGGCTGACGTGAGTGGAGTTTCCACCGACGTGTCACACTGGTCCCGGTCGGGCATCCTGCTTCTATCATTCTCGTCGGACGGTTTGCGATGTGGTTGATGCGACGCCGGGGATTCCTCGTTGGATTATTTGGCTGCATCACTCCAACGGTATGGCGGCTTTATCGAATCTGTCACGCAACCAAAATGCTGTGCGTTGAATCCGTCCCATCTTCATCTGGCCCGGCCCAATCCCTCTCAGCCAAAAGGCTCTTCCATTCTGTAGGCGAACCGTGATTTCCAGTCCTATTGCTTGTTGGGGCGTCGTGATGCCTTTGACGGGTGCGACTTTGAAATCACGCCCTCGGATACTTCCCGGCTCTAGCTTTTGATCCCGGAGGGAATCGTTGTCGAACCAGACGATCTCTATTCCGTCGTTTCGTGTGTAGGCGATGTTCGCCACCAGATAGGTTCGTGAACCGGAGCGATTTCGTATATCGAAATTTGGGAAACAATCTTTGTCTTTCCAACTCCAATTGTAAGAAACCGTGACATCCGTGGCCTGCAAGAACCATTGAATCGCAAGGTAGAACGCGATGAGGAGCACGCTTGCGAGAATGTCGCCAAGAAAGATGGCGAGAACTTCGTCCCAAAATGTCATGTCAGAAGGCTCCTCCCGGCGGACGGTCCGTCAAAAGGTTCTGCTCAAAAGCCGCTGCTGCCAACCCCGAATCATGTTTGGGTCAGGGTTGTTCCAGTTAAAGATTTCGAAAATGTTTTGCACGATTTTGATTGCAAGCTCCTCTGCGGAAGTACGCAACGCATCGACCATATAGCTTTCCTCAATCCGCAGGTCGGGTACTTGTGAAATCGGAGGATCAAACGGGGCTTCGTCGTTTGTTGCGACAAGGGCACGAGCATTGATGTCATTCATCTCGATTGACACGAGAACGATAGCTCCTGGTGCAATACGCTCGTAGTACCTCTTCATGAAAATGAACATTTCAGTGATCTCGTAAATCACGTTCACGAAGCTGAGAGCCTTTCCGTACTGATTCGTGAAGCTAGGGGAATTTTCTCGATATGCACCTCGCCAAACAAATAAGCCACTCTGATAGGCCCTGAAAGCTTCTATGTACGCTTTCCCAAAGACGCTTTGGTTTGTATGCGACTGCCTTCCGTTATTGAAATTTGATTGTTTTTCTCTGTCCGTGTGCGGGAAACTCCACCCACGCAGGCTTACTTGAGATTCCGTCAAGGCTTTCCACAACGTGAGCTTGTCCGGGATTCTGTCACGACGGTAAAGGTCCGGTCTCGCCCGCAACTGCCAGAATCCTTTGTTTTCCAAATCCGGAGGCAGAACGCCTTTGAACCATTCAAGTGCTTCCTTAATTTCTCTGGCATAGTCCTGCTGGACACCGGGGATGGTCTTGGGCGTTCCCTTCAGGAGGGCTGCAATCATACTCAAGAGTTGGTCGCCTCTCTTGAGCAATGCCCTGTTCATCAAGTTCCGCATTTCTTCGGAGGTGGGCACCAGCACGCTCGTCGCCTTGTCCGTCCTGATATAGAGCCCGCCTGCTTTGAGTATCGATCTCTTCGAATCTTTGCTGGAATTGGCGTCCTTCTTGCAGATGATCGGAATATCCTTAAATTCAGGCACCGTGATCGCGATGATCTTAAAGCCGTCAACGGTGAGCTTCTGAACCTCGCACGAGGCAGGCGGATCGGTGTACTTCTGAAGAAAGTCATTGACCTTCGTTGTATCGAAAGAACTGAAGGCATCGTCCTCCAGCCCGACAAGATCGAGCGTGTCATCCCGGATGCCGATCAGGATGCATCCGCCGTCCTGTGTGTTCATGAATGCGAGAATATCTTTGACGAGTTCGCACTTATCGTCGTTGCTGGCGGTGCTCCAGTTCAGCAACTCCTTGCAGTCCAGATTCTTGGTCTCAGTCTTCCGTGCGAGTAGCTCTTTGATCTCGGCTTCTGTCATCATCGCGGACACGCTCGATGCTTCAGGAACGATCAAAAGCCTAGCAAACCACCGTGGCGAATACAAGGCGAAAGGCGTACGATGCTGCGATGGATGAGGGACGAAAGCGTGTTCTAGCGGTGATGGCGGCAATCCTCGCAAGCCTGCACATGGAGAGGGCGGACGATTTGTTCGGAGGGCCGGAGGGAAGTCCACGCACGGACAAGTTGATCGCGGCAAGTGTTCAGTGGGCTGAGAAGATAATGGAAAAGATTGACAACGCTTTCGGAAAAGACTGAGGATTGCAGGCGATACACAGAAGAGTTAGCCTGCTCGCATCATGGACAACCTCGAAGTCATCGCCGGATTGGAGTATGCGAAAGCGGCTGAAAGGATTTCCCGCGAAGCACACCTCAAGATGCAAAGCGTTTTGACAAGAATGCCACGCGGCGGTCAGATGGAAGGTGCAAAGCTTCAGATTCGACTTGATCAAGCGGAACAAAGCTGCCGAGCGTATGCCCAAATCTGGCAGGACCTGTTCGAGAGAGCTAACGGCGGCAATTTGACGCGAGAGAATGTGGATTTCATAGTCGCCCACGTGATGGATGTGGCGGCGGCCCAAAAAGCCAATCTATTCCGTGGTCCCGATGTTCCGCGTCTCGCCTCTGCCGCTGAGGAGGCTGGGATGAGAATGGATGGAGTAGTGGGTTCTATTCGTCGCGACTTGGAAATAAGAATTCGCACGCAACACGCTTTCCCAGCAGGAAATCCCGCCATGACTGGAAAACCGCAGGTCAACATCACCATCAGCCACGCCGCGAACGTAAATTTCGGTTCGCAGGTAGGCACGATCAACTCCACGCTGACTGTTATTTCCGAGCGGGGACCGAAAGACCAGGAGATCGCAAACGTCCTTAAAGCATGGACCGAGGCTGTGCTTGGCAATGGTGAGTTTAAGGAAACGCAAAAGCGAGAGTCGTTGGATGTAACAGAAGAGTTGGCAAAGCAGGCCGAAGCGAAGCCTGAATCGCGTTCGCTCGGCAAAATCAAGGCTCTGATCGCCGGAATGCACGCCTTGGTAGGTGCCAATGATGACCTGTCGGTCCTCTGGCATCAGTACGCACCTCATGTCAAACAATTCTTTCACATTTCTTAGTGTCCCTACCCCAGATTTGCCATCATCACAGACGACACGGAGCTTCGCATGCCTGTTAACTGGCAAGATGTCTTCACAAACGTCTTCATCACAGTGGGCGGTAGTACGGTTTGTTTCGCGGTAGCCGCTTGGCTGATAAGGACTGTGCTCAAGGACAGACTCGCGAGAGACGCCGAACTCTTTAAGTCGCGATTGAAGGCCGATGCGAACACAGAGATTGAGAGACTGAAAAGCTCGCTCCAAATGGTTGCAGTCGAGCATCAAGTCCGATTTTCGAAGCTACATGAGAAGCGAGCCGAGATCATCGCGGATTTGTACAGGCAACTGGTAAACGTGTATTGGCATGGGAACCGATTTGTGCTCACCAGCGAAAACAATCCTACGGAAAGCCAACGAAATGAATTCGCTAGAATCCAGACCGAGATGTTCGACCTGTTCTTTTTTGCTGAACAAAATCGGGTTTACTTCCCGGAGAGCGTTTACGAATTGGTGGACAAAATCTTGAGTGGCATAAGAGGAAATGTTCTCGCGGCAGGCATCTTCGGTCGGATCGAGCGTCCGAGTGAGAATACCATGCAACAGAGCTATGACGCTTTCACAAAAGGGTATGAGGAATTTGAGAAAGATATTCCAGCCGCACTGAGAGGTTTGGAGGCTGAGTTTCGGAAGATGCTTGGTGCAGATGAAGCGGGTAAGCACGTTTCATGAATTCAGGCCGCATAGGGTGTATCATCGACAGGTTCTGAGGGCAGCGGTGGGAGGGCCTATGCCCTGCCCCCCGTCGCTAGGCTTTCCGCCGAAGGCGAGTTCCGCCGTTCGATTCCCATAATTCGATGAGCACCCTTCAGTATGTCGTCCCAGACCGCATCAAGGGGCAGTGTGACCAAGCGAAATATTCTCGCTGGCCGCACCGAAAGACGGTCACACATGCACGACGTGACCGAAAGCGTGGCAGGGCCTGCACAATCGCTCGCTATAAGGCAGGAATTCACGCTGCCGTTTGTTCTTCGGGTGATGTGGATTTTTACACAGGACAGCCACTTGCTTGGTCGCGGGTCAGCACGTATGACAACGAGTCGTCAAAGAGTGGTCGGACAAAGTACAAGACCACTCTCGCTTTGCTTCCGACAATCGACCACACCGTCGATGAGTTGGGTCGACCCAAGTTTGTGATTTGCTCGTGGTACGTCAATGATGCCAAGAACGATTTAAGCATCGACGCGTTTTATCAACTTTGTGAACGCGTCCTAGAGCATCGACGCACGATGAAGTCAGTAGGTCGCAAGGAGCAAGGAGTTGATGGGTGGCACCTAATTTAGCAGGCTTTATTGTGATGTGCATCTCCCGGTATCTCACAAAGAAGGGTCCTACCAAAGCGCACATCAGGGCACGGGAGCAATCGCGGCTAGACGCAATCGCAGCCCGTAAACGCGGAGAGATGCAGAACATGAGAGAGCGCATAGCCAAGCTCGAAAAAGAACTGACCGGAAGAATGCCTCCAGATGATTGATTTGCCACCTAACGAACGAGATGAATGCGGCTGCATCGCCATGGGACGGCTCGCTAGAATCTCTTTAGGTGAATTCGACTCCGACGCCGCTTCCGCCCCACGACCGCATCGACTTTCGTGACAGGAATGCCGTAGAACGATTCCTTGAGACGAAGAGGTTCCGCCGCTGCACCAATCTGCGATGCGAATCGGTAAGCCATCCCAACATGCAAATGCTGTGCATGCCTGTTTGCCTAGAGGGACGCTTCGCAAAGGAAGGCGTTCCACAGCACATCGAACTGCCACTACCGTCTCCCCGCCTGAGTCCCATCACAGATACGACAATCCCCGATCTGGGTACCACTCATCAGTTGGACCGCAGGAGTCTACGTGCATGTGTCTCCGCAAACTCCACACTAGTTCTTCTTGGGTATGTCCTCGGTCCAAGATGTGGCGCGGTAAGGCTTCAACGGAACTTCAACACCATCAGCCTTAAGACCAGTTAGCTTAATCATTTCGCTCGTTCTGCCACCACGTTTGGCGGCACCCGAATTCAGTTTCCTTATAGGCAGTAGTGCGTCAATCAGACAGTCCGGGTCGAATGGGCTGAGATGCAAAGGCCCTACTTCGACAAAACACTCAACTCCCGAAACAGGGTCGAGTGTTGCCAAGAAAGCCTTGTCATAAACTTGTGTGCTTGAGCCAGCCAACTGAATCCAGAACTGCAGAGCCCCAAAGAACTGCACGAAAGCATGAATGCGTCGATCAACCTGTTCGAGGTAGATTACGTGACACAGATCATCGCGGAGTTTGTCCAATGGGGTGTGGTTGCGCAGATCGGCTTCCACACAACTTGGTGCGGTGGCCAAGTCGTGCGCGAGAAGTTCCTTTCGGGCCACATCGAAGAGTTGTACTTCTTTAGGAAACGCGATGGTCCCCGCTGCAAAAGCCATTTTTAGGGCCGTCAACTTCATGTCTGGGTTGAAGCCAATTTGCCCTTTCGTATTTAGGTTCTCCACGGGAGTACGGTCGGTAGAAATAACGCGAAACTTCGCGGGGTCTAGGAATGGCTTCAGGTGTTTTTGACCAACGGCGTCATCGCCGACAGTCACGTCAAATCTCTTTGGATTGGCCGGGTCTCTCCGAACGATGGGTCGGGTCGATTCTAGTCTGTACCCGTCGGCGTCAAGAACGGCGTTGTACACCTGACCGTCGTCTCTAACGGCAGCATGGTTCCATTTCGCTCCTGTATCAATTAGAGCTACGCCAATACCGCCCAATTGAACAATCAATGGATACAAGTTCGATGCGACCGCGCTGGCTTCAAAACTGTGACCAAAAACGTCGTTGCATGGCTTGCAGGAGCGAATGGTTCGGCGTCCGCCTATAGCGGCCAAGAAAATGTGGTCGTCTGAGTTGCAGTCACGCACTCTGCAATAAGGGCACACTTCTTGCGGCGTGTTTGATCCGGAGATCATTCTCACTCAGATTACCACGATTTAATGTGGCGAACACAAGGCGAAAGGTGTAAGCTGCTGCGATGGACGAGGGCCGCAAACGAACGATTGGCGTGATGGCTGCGATTCTCACGAGCATGCACATGGAAAGGGTGGGTGATTTGTTTGGAGGGTCAGTGGGCCGAGAAGATCATGGAAAAGATTGACGACCAACACTCTACCGATGGAAAGGAAAAGGGTCCGACCTAATCAGGTCCGCCATCATCTGATTGGAGTTCTCCTGCTCCTTGGATCTGTCGTTGACCGTTTGGCTCGACTCTTCCATAGACGATCTGCTTCTCGATTATCTGGTAAAACTCTGCAATAGATTCATCGCCTATCAAATGCTTTGCTATGACGTAGCTGCACACATCGGCGAGTTGAATGCCAACCGAGTCCTTAGAGTCGCCGAAATATAGGTCATCATGGACGTGCCCCAGCTTTCCCGGTTCAAAGTTCGGTGGTCTTATTTTCCCCCTCAAGCATCTGAAGGTTTGCCGCATGGTCGCCTTGGTGTTCTTGTCGCAATCATCGACGATTAGTAGGGCAAAATCACTCAGGGAATTCGGCTCACTGGTTGAGGGCGGGTGCTTTACAATCCAGTCCTCGATACCCTCGACACAAAGTCGAAAAGCGATGTCTATTGGGCTTGCCGAGGCGTAGAGTTGCTGACTCAAGAGATTCTGATCGACTGCCCCGTACACCACAGGGAACTCCAGATCACTGACCATACCTAACAAGTTCCTCATCGCAGTGAAACGACTCCACTCTTCGATCCCTTCGAATACGCCATATCCCCCATACAGTTCAGAAGCGTGAAATTCCTCGAACTGGTTCATCATCTCCTGCGGCAGCAAATTTCCGAGATCGAGACCCATAGCCAATTCGACATCAATGAAATGCTCGTCTTTAATGATGACCGCCGACATCACCTGAAATTTCCGATCCTTCTGCTTGGTTTCCGAGTCATCGAGATATACGAGGTACACTGGCGACCTCCCCCAGTTGGCGTTGTCAAACCCCATCATGCTCCCTGCCAAGTGATTCGGCGAGTAGATTATTGATCGAAGACCCGACTTTTCATCTCTGGGAGTCCCCGATTCGGGCTGCGTGGCTCATTAGCCCTTGCAATCGGGTTTCAGGCCGCATCCGGCAGAATCCACTTGTGGGGCAGGGTGTATCATCAACAGGTTCTTGAGGGGGCGTTCGGCGGGACAGCATGATGCCCTCCCCCGTCGCTAGGCTTTCCGCCGAAGGCGAGTCCCGCCGTTCGATCCCCATGTCGAGTTACCAATGACCCCGGATATCATCAGGAAGCTGACGGAACTGCTGACAAAAGGCATCGAGACCGAGGCTCAGGTGGTCTACCTGTTGGTCGGTGTCCGCAAGCTTCTCGAACAACAGCAAGCGAAGAAAGAGTACGAGTATCTGACATTTCACTGCGACTGGGCGTTACACGCGAAGCTTGATGGGAAGATGGCACAAAAGGTTCTCGCATCCTTCGATGCTGCGAACGTACGTCTTCGGGCCAAGCTCAAACTTCAGGACTTGCCACGCAAGCTGAAGGGAGACATCGACCAGATTTCAAAGATGACACTCTTCGAGCGGGAAATGGACAGATTCTTAGAGGCAAACGGTGTCCCAACCATAGGCACAATCCGCGATGAGGGCTGGGCTCACTTTATCCACCTCTATTCCGAAGGTCATCGAAGATTGCCCGTTGGTGATGACGACTAAGAACCGTTCGGCCAGTATTGCCAGCATAACCCTGCGTGTGGAGCACGCAACGCATCCGCCGGATGAAGATGTCTGGTTCCGTGTCGTCTGGAGTGTCTCAGATAAGAGCGGCAAATCAGGCAACATCTGGGTCCTTCATTCGTTCTCTCCGAATCCACGCCCTGTGTTCGTACAGGCAGGGCAGCAAGAAGAGTGATAGTGATCGTCCCAGGCCGCGTCCGGCATAATCCACTGAGCCGTTGTGTTCCGATCTGCATCTAGCTTCTGTAGCGAATCATGCTAGTCAATTGTGAGTTTCACTGCGGCTCATCGGTAGACTGCAAAGCGGGCATTGTCCATTCTCCCAAGCCCGTTTGAGCACCTTGTGATCGCTCAACTTGATCGGGACCGTCTTTCCCGGCTTCGTGTACTTGTAGTTGTCGCCCTCTTGTTCGATTTTCAAATCACACGGTTCGCATTTCACGCTTTTCATCTAGACTCCACTAGAAGTTCAGCCACGCCAAAACGACCAACGCAGCCATTCCAGCCATCACGAGACCAAGAGTCAAGTGTTCAGCAAGCATTACATGACCTAACGCTGATTCTTCGCCTTTCTCGCATTCTCGAATCTTGCCATCGAGAGCTTCGCATACCTTTTCAAACTCCGTCGTTATCTTTTCAGTGTTGACCGTCCCTCCCGTTCGCATGTCGTGTGGTCTGGTGGTGACGGCATAATCGAGGCGTGCTTTTTCTCTGGCACGGATCGCAGCAATCTCTTCTTTTTGATAGACGGCGGAAAGATAGTACGGAAAACGCCAGTTCCGGAACATCGCCGTCACCATTGCAAGCACCAAAGAAATGAGAGCGGACCGAAGGAGCCACGGTGGCCGAAGTTTGTACGTGTGCGAACCGACAAATGTGACTAGCAATGTGACCGCCGCTCCGGCTCCGATTGCAATCTTTTCGAAGTAGGCGACTCGGTCTTTGCCTATATCCAGCCGAACCTTGGCAGCCTGCTCCGCCATCGCATTCGCTGATTTAATTGCGGCATCCCAGTGTGACCGCAGTATTCTCTCCTGAGTGGCAGGCGGCACGTTCGGCGAAATTTCCATGGCACACCTCCCAACACTGGGAGGTTACCACGATTCACTGCGGCGAATCAAAAGCGAAAGGTGTACGATGCCGCGAGGGACGAAGGTCGAACGAACAATCGGGGGGTGATGGCTGCGATTTTGACGAGCCTGCATATGCGGACGGCGGACGACTTGTTCGGATGTCCGCAAGGAAGCCCACGGACGGACAAGTTGATCGCGGCAAGCATTCAATGGGCTGAAAAGATTATGGAGAAAATTGACCGCTGTCGCAGTAAAAACTGAAAAATAACTGCACGCTGGAATACTTCTGGACTAAGCGATTGCCATTAAAAGGCAAAGTACTCTCTTGCAAGGCGAATACTGGTTTCATAACGGGGAGGGAGTAGAGATTTCAGTTCAGATTCCCAAATATTCAGGAATGCCTCCCAATTCAAGGCTGTTTTCCCAATCAAATACTTCGCATCTTCCTCATCTTTGGATCGGTCGCTGCATAGCTTGCTGAGGACGAGATCGTACGGCCCTAAGACAAACATTTCGAATCTTTGAATCCAAGATCAAGGTGTTGCATCCGAGACT
>Ga0137418_10001658_pt1 | contig 20577 bp, 15 predicted proteins | sample CZODoug3_1_2_16f_FD_122242 | JGI IMG/M metagenome (GOLD analysis project Ga0137418, IMG submission 122242) | Vadose zone soil fungal communities from Angelo Coast Range Reserve, California, USA - CZODoug3_1_2_16fungal (Hybrid Assembly) | ecosystem: Environmental > Terrestrial > Soil > Vadose...
CCACCGCGGCGTCGATTCCAATCGCGCTCGATGAAGCCCTTGCCGAAGGACGATTGAAACGGGGCGATCTGCTTGTGCTGACGGCGTTCGGGTCAGGATTTACGTGGGGGAGCGCGGCGATTCGCTGGTAGAATCGATCGCTTTCAACTCCTTGAGCTCTCGCGCGGCGCCAGCCGCCTGCGACGATCCTCGGTAGCGCTCCACGAACCGCGCGAGCTCGACTTTCAGCCGGCCGGTCTGTCCCAGTTTGCGATACAAGTCGATCAACCCGTTGGCGGCGCGCATCAATTCGTACGGGCTCGCTGCGGGGTCGGCATTGCGAATCTCCAGGTACAGGCGCTCCGCCTCGTCGTACCCCTTCAGCCGCATCTCGAGCAGATGCGCCAGCTGCAGTCGAGCCTCGTGATCGCCAGGCTCGAGCCGGAGATGATCACGAAACCAGTCCGCCGCCTCAGCATACTTGCCCTGGACGATCAAGACGTCCTGCCGTGGATAAGTGGGCGGCGGTGGGATGTCGCCGTCGGCGAATATCGTCTTGACCATGAAAACGGATACTTCGCCGACAGCGCGGTGAATCACAAAGATGCCGGCAAAGGTGATCGGGACATTGAGGATGAGCAGAAAGACGAAGACGCCGCCCGAGATCCACCCTTTGTCCCACATGAAGCCCCACAGGAACGACAGCATGATGAAACACGCCGGCCCGAACCATGTTGCCACCCGGAACAGGCGAATGACGTCAGTCGCATCGCTGTACTGCGGACCTTTAGACATCGCGCCCACAATTGCGCCTGAAACGCCACTCACGCAAGTTGCGTAGAGCGCGGTACCTACAGGAGAACACAATGCTGCTTGGACTCGTGGTAACAGCCGCCGCACTCGTCGGCGGCTTCGTCATCTCTCGGAACTTTGTTCGGCGCCGTCTGCGGTTCGTGGATGCCATCCAGAGACCGTCCGCCCCGCTCATCGCCGGAGTAGCGGTCGCCGCCATAGCATTGCCGGTGGCGCTGCTGCCGGTCGTGACCGTCGGAACAGCCGTCGCGTTGGGCGTGGGTGTTGCTGGTGGGGTTGCCAGCGGACGCAATGCGCCCCCCGCTCCGCCTACTAGCTAGCTCGCAGCGCCTCAGGACGTCCGGCGACAACACGTAACGCGCGCACCGCTTCGCGCGCGAACGTTTTCCCGGCGCTCTTTTCGACCTCCTCCAACGCGCTCCAGCGCGTGAACGCCGGCCGCACCGGCGTCGCCATCTGCAGCGTCTCAAACGCGTCGGCCACCGCCAGCACCTTCACCGTGATTGCCATCGGCAGGGCTTCAATGTCCCAATCGTCGCCCACGATCTCGTAGTAGTGCGAGTACTCGGCGATGATCTCCGCGGCCCCGCGCAGCGCGCGCGCGACGGCCACCGACTGGTCTGTGACGGAGCGCGACAGCAGCTTGAGCAGACGCTGATCGGCCGTCCCGACCTCGTGGAGCAGTGACGCGATCCGGAGGTTCTCTAGCTCACCGTCGGACAGCTTCAATTCCACGCCCATCGCCACCGCGAGCTCGGCAACGCGCGTCGAATGACCCTCCTGATTGCTTTCAGCGGATTCAATGTGGAAGGTGAGTACTTCCAGCGTCGCCATGTACGCGTTCTTCAGGTCCGCCAGGCGCGCGGCGCGTTGTTCGGCGAGCCCACCGACCACGTACCCGGTCAGAATCAGAAAGCCGGCCCACGGAAACAACGTCAGCATCGCGTCCTCGGTCAGCCCCGCCTCCATCCCCATTCCTTGCGTGGCCTGAAGGAAGAAGACGAGCGACGCGATGAACAGACCGGAGACCACAGCAAAGCGCCGGCCGCCATAGAAGCCAGCCAGGATGATGGGCAGATAATAGAAGCTGAGAAACGCGAACTTCTGCTCGATCAACGAATTGATGACGAGCAGAGACGCCACGAGCAGGAAGACCAGGACGCGCTCGAAGTACTTCAACACGAAGCGCTGAATCACAAATCCCTTTCTTCCAAAGAGATAGAAGCGCGGGACCAAAGTGAGCGACGGGTGGGCAATCTGCAAGTGAGAAGGATCACAGCTGAGCACAAACGAGCACGAGCCGGCGTTCGGCATGGAATTCGCTTAAGGGGGGGGCCGGGGGACGGCCTGGCGCGTCCTAGAGGCCCCCCCCAGCGGCGTCGATAATCAGCCTTCATCATTATCCACCTACCACGTCTGCGATGCGCTAGCACTCGTCACGATCGTGCTGCGGTTGAGTAAGCGGGTCGCGCCGCTCGTACCCAGGGCACTGCAGCACCGGCAGCGGCGGGTAGCGAACAAAGCGGCGGTCTGTCTCGGCGCGCAGGCACCGATAGAAGATTGACCCCCGCCGGTTCGTCACGATCCGCACGCAGGTGCAGGTCTCGCAGAGCCCTACCGTTGGCCCATTCATTAGGTCAAGCGACAAGCTAGTTATATCTTGAAGCCCGTGAATGAAGTGGATGACCTCGGGCTCCCTCCCGGCATGCGCGAGGTGTACCTGCAGGGAGCGCGAGACCAGCTGGGCGGGATCGCCGAGTTGGCCGAGCGCCTCGTCGCGGCGGGGGACGACATCGACGCCGTCGATCAGCTCCGCCGCGAAGCGCACAAGATCCGCGGTTCGGCCGGCTCATTCGGATTCGCCCAAGCGACGGCGGTCGCCGCGGAGCTCGAGGAGGCCGCCAAGCAGTGGCTCGCGCAGCCCGGGCAGGGCGTCAACACGCGCGGCGCCGTGGCTCGCGCGTTTGTGCGCCGACTTGCCGCCGCGCTCTTCACGAAGCAAGCGGCAGCCGTTCCGGTCCCGACAGAACCTCCACCAAACCTCGACCAACCGCCACCGACCTTGACAACCTCGGTCGCGCCCGCCGCGACCGACGTCCCCGAGCTGATCGTCGTCGAGGACGACGCCGCCGTCGCTGAACGCCTTGCTTTCGGGATAGAGGTCCGGGGCTATCGCTTCGTGATCCTGCGCACCCAGCCCGCCGCGCTGGACTACCTGCGTAAGCTGAACACGGGCGGAACGGTTCCGCTGGTGCTAATCGATGTGGACCGACCGGATCTCGACGGATACGCAATCCTCCAAGCGCTCCAGGAGGAGTGTCCCGCGAAGTTCCGCGTCGTGCTCATGACCGAGCACGGTGACAAGCGAAAGCAGCGGCGCGGTCGCGAAACGGGTGCTCTGGACTACCTCGTCACGGGGACCAGCCTGTGGACCGCGCTCGAGGACATCCGCCGCTGGGTGGGGCGTTGAGGCGCGACCATGGCGCTCTTACTCGCCACTTCCCCATCTTGGTACTCATGAGTCGGGACCCAGCGCCTCCCGCGCCGCAACCCGGACAGGTGGAGGAGTATTTGGCCGGGATGCGCGCAAATCTTGCGCTCCTCCTCGGCGTCGCCGAGCGCTTGGGTGCGACGGGCAACGATCGGGCGGCGCTTGCCGAGCTCTTGCGCGAAACCCAGAAGATCCAGGGAGCCGCCGGGTCCTTTGGGTTCCTCGACGCGTCCCGACTGGCCGCCGGGATGGAGGCAACCGTCAGGGACTGGGCCTCCCATCCCGATGACCAGGAGGTGGATCGTGGCTCGCTAACCCTCTGGTTTGTCACGCGCCTGGCCGCACTACTCAAGCTTGAGATGCCGCGTCGCGCCGCCGCACCTCGGCCCAAGCCTACCGGCGCCCCTGCGCTGCGCCGGACCGCCGGGATCCCAACGCCACCCTCCGCGCCTGTTGCGCCCAGTCCGCCCAGAGTGTCCGCGCCCCCTCCCGCTCCTCCACGGCGCCTGATCATTCGCCGACCGAGCGCGGTGCGTCCATCGCCCGAGCCACCGGCACCGATCCCCACTCCCGCCCCCGCACCACCAGCTGCTGCCCCACCCGCCAGGGCCCAGGCGCGCTCCGCTCCCCCAGCAGCCCCGTCCCCAGCGCCACAGCGGATCGACAAGACCGAGGAGCTGATCTGGCCCATCCCGCCCGACGAGGCTGCGGGATCGGCGGCCGTAGTGGAGTCACTCAGCGCTCCGTCGGCGGCTCCGCCGAAGTCGCAGCTTGGCGATGTAGCGGCACCCGTCGAGCCGCCTGCGCCGCCACAAGCGCCGCCGACTCCGGAGCCGCAGCCTGTCTTAGCAGCGCCGCCCGTTGAGCCACCGCCCGAGGCCCCACCCACAGCAGCGCCGCCGACGCCGGAGCCGCAGCCCGTCCTAGCAGCGCTGCCCGTCGAGCCGCCCGCGCCCGAGGCCCCACCCGCAGCGGCGCCGCCGACGCCGAAGCCGCAGCCGATCCTAGCCGCACCACCCGTCGAGTCACCCGCGCCACCGGCCGTAGCACCGCTGCCGGCGCCGGCGCCGCTGCCGACGCCGGCGCCGCAGCCGATCCTCGCCGCGCCGCCCGTCGAGCCGCCCCCGCCGCCCGCGCCCGAGGCCTCACCCGCAGCGGCGCCGACGCCGGAGCCGCAGCCGATCGCCGAGTCGAATGCCGAACCGCAACCCATCGAGGTCACTGCGACGGTCGCGGAGGTGATCTTCGTAGAAGACGATGCGGCGCTCGCCGAACTGCTCGAGTATGGATTGCAGTCGCGGGCCTATCGGTTCCTGTCGTATCGCAATGGTCGCGAGGCGTTGCGCGAGTTGCTGGCGCTGGACGTCCAGGGAACTCGCCCCTTGCTGCTACTGGACGTGGACCTCCCCGGGCTCGATGGCTACTCCGTCTTCGACGCCTTGCAACGGGAGCGCCCGGGGACCTACCGCGTAGTGTTCACGACGGTGCATGGGACCGAGGAGGAACAATTGCGCGGGCTGGAGGCAGGCGCGCTCGATTACATGGTGAAGCCGATCAGCCTGCGAGTGGCCCTGGAGAAGATCAAGCGCTGGGTGGGGAGGTGACGAGCCGTCAGTTCCTCGTCATCGTCGCCATCGCACAGGGGGTGCTGCTCCTTGCCTTGATCACCCTCATCCTCCTCAACCGCTGGATACGGCTGCGCCGGAGCGCCAAGGTCGACCCCAGGCGGATCGAGCTCGACGCGGTGATGCAGCGCTGGGTGTTGGGCGAGGCAGACGCGGGGGCGTTGGCACACGCGCTCGGTTCGCTTCCAATACCGTTCATCATCGACGCGCTCGTGACCTGGTCCGCGCGTGTCCCCGGTGAGCGCTGGCGGGAGCTGTCCAGCCAGCTGGAGCACCGCTGGTGGGCGCGGGTGTTGCGTGGGAACAGCCGCTCCGCCCGCTGGTGGAAACGACTCGATTGCGCGCGCTATCTCGCGGTCGCTGCGACGTCGCACGATACCGGGCGACTGCTCCGGTTGCTGCGGGACACGCACCCCGCGGTGCAGCTCGCCGCGGCCACCACGCTCGAGCGCCTCGACAGTCCCCTCCTCGTGGCCGCGGCGCTGGACCAGCTCCCGCACCTCGGCCCGACCGTGCAGGCGTATTACGCGAGCGTCCTCAAGCGGTCGCGCCCGGCCGTCCTGCGGCACCTCATGCAGCTGTTCCGGCGGCTCGACGATCCGCGCTTGCCTCATATCATCGAGTTTGCCGGCCGTCTGGACGAGCCCGTGCTGCGCGAGCCGTTCACCACCTTAGCCACACATCTCGATCCTGAGGTGCGGACCCAGGTGGCCCGGGCGCTGGGCAAGTTCCCGCATCGTGAGTCCGTCGCCGCGCTCAGCTACCTTGTGAATGACGAGGCGTGGCCGGTGCGCGCACAGGCGGTTCGTTCGCTCGGCATGATCGCCGACGCGACCACGCTGTCCGCGGTCCGCGACGCCTTGCGCGACTCGGAGTGGTGGGTGCGCCTTCGCGCCGGCCTCGCACTCACGCGCTTCGGCCCCCCAGGCCGCAGCGTGCTGCTCGCGGCCGAGGTTGGCGCGGACCCCGCCGCCCGCGACATGGCGGCGCTGATCCTCGGCCTCTCGTCGCAGGCGCTTGCGGAGTACGCCGCGTGAACACGCTCATTCACACCACCGACGTCGTCATCCTGACCTACTTCCTTGCCCTCAACACGTTCTACGCGCTCCTCCTCGTGCTGGCGATCCCGGAGATCTGGGAGCAAACCCGCCTGGCCGAGGACGAGGACTTCCAGCGCCTGATGCAGAGCGACGCGCTGCCCCCGATCACGATCCTCGTCCCAGCCTACAACGAGAGCGCCACGATCGAGACGAGCGTGACGGCGATCCTGACTCTCGAATACCGCAATTTCGAGATCGTCGTCGTGAACGACGGCTCGAAGGACGACACCATGGAGCGGCTGCGGCAAGCGTTCGAGCTGTACGAGGTGCCGCGCACTTATGCTGAAGCGATCCCAACGCAGCCGCTGCGTGCGGTGTACCGCTCCCGCACACGTACACGTCTGCTTGTCATCGACAAGGAGAACGGGGGCAAAGCGGACTCACTCAACGCCGCGATCAATGCGAGCCGCTTCCCCCTCGTCATCGCGGTGGACGCGGACACCTTGATCGAGCCCGACGCGCTGCTGCGGCTTACTCGCCCGTTTCTCCTCGGGGCGCGGATCGCCGCGGTCGGCGGGACGGTCCGCGTCGCGAACAGCTGCGTGGTGAAGGACGGCCGCGTCACCGACGCCAGGGTCCCCCGCCGCTTCCTACCGGGGATCCAGGTGGTGGAGTACCTGCGCGCCTTCCTGTTCGGCCGCCTGGGATGGAATCGTCTGGGCGGCAGTCTCGTGATCTCCGGCGCTTTCGGATTGTTCCGCAAGGACTACCTGCACGCGATCGGGGGCTACAGCGTTTCAAGTATCGTGGAAGATCTGGACCTCGTCGTCCGGCTCCACCGCCACCTGCAGCGCAACAAGATCCGTTACGAGATCCTTTTCATCCCTGACCCCGTGGCGTGGACGGAGGTGCCCGAGTCGGGGCGGATCCTGTCCCGGCAGCGCGAGCGCTGGCATCGCGGTCTCATCGCCGCGATGTGGCAGTACAAGGGGATGCTCGGCAACCCGCGCTACGGGCGGGTGGGATTGATCGCGATGCCGTTCTTCGCGTTCGGCGAGATGCTCGCCCCCCTCGTGGAAGTCCTCGGCTACGGGATTACAATCCTGGGCCTCGCGTATGGGGCGATCGATACGTCGTTCGCCCTGCTGTTCCTGCTGGTGGCGTGGGGGTACGGGCTGCTCCTCTCTATCTGGGCGGTCGTGCTCGACGAGGTGAGTTTCCGGCGCTACGGACGGCTCGGGGACATCGTGCGTTTATTGCTGTACGCGATGCTCGAGACGTTCGGGTATCGCCAGCGCACGGTTTGGTGGCGGCTCAAAGCCTTCGCCACCGTCTGGAAGCGGCGGCAGGTGTGGGGTGAGATGGTGCGGAAAGGCTTCGCCACGCCGTCGTGATCCCTCTGCTCGCGAGCCTGCTGCTGCAGGCGGTCGCATGCGAGCGGACGGCTGCGGCGGCCGCCGCGCAGGCCGGCTGGGAGGCCTACCGCCGTGGAGCGCTGCCGGAAGCGGCCGCCCGGTTCGCTGCCGCCGATTCACTGTGCGGGGCCTTCCCCGATGCGCAGGTCGGGCTCGGGTTCGTTCAATTACGCGCGGGGGAAAACGCCGCCGCCGAGCAGCACTTCACGGCGGCGCTGCGCGGCGACTCCGTCCACGGGGACGCCTGGTACGGGCTGGGCCTCGCGCGCGAGCGGCTGGGACGCCGCTCGCAAGCGATCGCTGCGTGGCGAAAGGCCTTGGCCGTTGCCCCGGGCTACGACGACGCGCTCGACGCCTTGCTCGCCGCGGGCGTGGACAGCGGACTGCCGCTGCAGTCGCCGCCCCGCCCAGCCGAGCCCAAGGTTCCCGCGCGGGCGCTCGGAGAAATGTTCGAGATTCACGCGGATTCGACGTGGCGACCCTTCTATGTGAAAGGGATCAATCTCGGCACCGCGCTGCCGGGCCGGTTTCCGTCCGACTTTCCCCAGAATGATTCCACGTACGCCCGCTGGCTCGGCCTCATTGCGGACGCGAATGCGAATGTCGTTCGCCTGTACACAATTCTGCCGCCCGCATTCTACCGAAGCTTCAAAGCGTGGAACGACACGCACCCCGAGCGTCCTCTTTGGCTCGTGCACGGCGTCTGGGCGGAACTCCCGCCACGCAGCGATTATGATGATCCACGGTGGAAGAACCAGTTCCGAGCGGAGATGCGATCGGTGGTAGACGTTGTGCACGGTAACGCCGCGATCGGCCGGCACCCAGGACACGCGTGGGGTCGTTACACCGCCGACGTCTCTGATCACGTGCTCGCTTACATCATCGGGCGGGAGTGGGAGCCGTTCTCGATGCGCGCCTACAACAAGCTCCGCGCGGGCTCGCAAGACTCCGCGTACGCCGGACGCTTCCTCGCCGTGGACCGCGGGACGCCGGCCGACGTGTGGATGGCGGAGCAGTGCGACTACATGTTGGGCTACGACTGGGACACCTGGCATGCCGCTCGGCCGATCGCATACACGAACTGGCCGACCCTCGACCCTCTACACCATCCGACCGAAGCCACCGCGGCCGAGGAGCAGTCCCTGCGCCGCCAACTGGGGCTGCCGCGGAATGTCCGGCTCAAGGAGTACGACAACGACAGCGAGAGTCTCGACGCGATGCTGGTCCGACCCACGGCCGCGAACGTCGCCGGATACTTCGCGTCTTACCACGCGTATCCATACTACCCCGACTTCATCGGGCTCGACTCCGCGTACGGTACTGTCCGATCGTCCGCCGGCCCGTCCCACTACTTCGGCTATCTGCTCGATCTCAAACGGCATCACGCGGGGAGAGCGCTCCTCATCGCGGAATACGGCGTGCCCTCATCGCGCGGCCTCGCTCACCTCGACCCGGAGGGGATGCATCACGGAGGACATGACGAGCGCGCTATGGCGGAGTGGGACGTGAAGCTCTCGCGGGAAATCCGCGAGGCGGGGCTCGCTGGGGGCATCCTGTTCGCCTGGCTGGACGAATGGTTCAAGCACAACTGGGTCGTGATCGACCTCGAAGCGCCCACCGAGCGGACGCGATTGTGGCACAACGTCATGGACGCGGAACAGAACTATGGATTGGTCGGTCTGTACGCGGGAGACACGGCAAGGCCCGAGCCCGGCGGCGATGCCGCGCCGTGGCGCGCGCTCACGGTCGTTGCCGAGAGCGCGGGGACCCGGCTGCGCGCCGGGGCTGACGCGTCGTACCTTTACCTCACGCTCGAGAGCTCGCTCGGGATCGAGGCAGTACGCTGGGTCGTGGGCATCGACACCGATCGCCCGGATCGCGGCCAGTTCGCGCTCCCTGGCGTGAGCGGTCTCACCCCGACAGGCGTCGAATTCGCCCTGCTGCTGGGCGACACGGCGGACGCGCAGCTCCTCGTCACGCCGACCTATAATCCGTATCTCGGCCCGCGGTCGGGAATGCGATCCACCGATCTCGATCCCTTCTACAATACCCGCGCGACCATAGACGCGCGGCTCTCGGATGGCCGCTTCGATTCGCTGTTCGTGGCGACGAACCGCTTCCGCGTATCACGCACGGGTAAGACATACGCCGCGCGCGGTGTGAACCGCGGTCGCCTGCATTACGGCCGCGCCGCCGAGTCGACGCTCGCGGACTGGTTCATCGACCGGGGGACTGAACTCGTAGAAGTACGCCTGCCGTGGGCGCTGTTGAACGTGACGGACCCGTCATCCCGAACCGTGCTCGCGCGCGTGCGCGACCCCGGCCCATTCCGCACGGAGGTGACCGAGGGACTGCGATTCGTCGTGGACGCGGTAGCTCGGGATCGGACCGTCCGTGCCCGCGCAGCTTCCATTCGCCCGTACGCCTGGCCCACATGGAGCACGCCGGTTTGGCACGAGCGGCTCAAACCCGCATACTATGCGATGCAATCGCTCTGGGGAACGTGGTGACGGCCCGCATCTGGTCGCTCGTGGCGGTGACATTGGTAGGCCGCGGCCTCGCGGCCCAGCTCCCCGAGGCAGAGGAAGCGTTCCGGCGCGGTGACCAGCGCGCCGCCCGGGCCGGCTTCGAGGCCGTGCTCCGTCGGGACTCCGCGAACGTCCGGGCTCTCTACAGACTCGCGGTGCTCGACAGCTGGAACGGCAAACTGCAACGCTCGCTCGAACGGTTTGGGCGGCTGCGCCAGCTCGAGCCGGCCGATCCCGACATCATGGTGGCACATGCCCGTGTGCTCGCGTGGTCTGGGAAGACCGGCGCCGCGGAGCGGCTGTACGATTCCGTCCTCGCCACGCGTCCGGATCGGAGCGACGCGCTCGCCGGGCGCGCGCGCGCTATTGCCTGGGCGGGCGACTTAGACCGGGCGGAGCGCCTATGGCGAAGCGCCCTCGAGGTCCATCCAGAGGACGCTGAGATCCTCGTAGGACTGGCGCAGACGCTGTTCTGGCGCGGGAAGCCTGAGCTTGCGGAGAGTTACGTCAGCCGCGCGCGTCAGCTCGCCCCCGATGAGCGCGAGGCACGCGATCTGTTGAGCCTGGTGCGCGCGGCGCGGCGGCCCGCGATCGCGACCGCAAGCAACTACGCGCACGATTCGGACGACAACGCGTTCGTCGCTCAGGATGGATCGATCACGGGAGCGCTCGGCCGTGACCTCCGCGGTACGCTGCAGGCTGGGTGGCGGCGCGCGACCGATCCCGCTCGGACCGGTCGCAGTTACGGCGCGGGCGGCTACGTCGTCGCGCCGCTCGGCCGGGGCGCGGTCCTGCGCGCGGGACTCGGCATCCGCCGGCTCGCACCTGAGGGAGGCACCGCGCGCAGCCCGCTTACCGCTCAGCTGGGCATCGGTCTTCGCCCGGCCCGATTCGCGGCTCTGAGTCTCGCATATAGCCGCACTCCGTTCGACGAGACGGCGCTGTTGATCGATTCCGGTTACGTCATGGACGGCGTCGATCTGAGCTTCGATGCGACGCCGCGACCCGGACTCTCGATCTCGGGAGGTGGAGGGCTCGCGTGGCTCTCCGACGCGGTGTCGAACCGTCGCGCGGGAGGAGTGCTTGCCGTGATGGCGACGCCATGGCGCGGCATCGAGGTGGGCGTGCTCGGCCGCATCATGGGATATCGGACCCCCAATCCCGGCGCGGGCTATTTTGCCCCCGATCGCTTCGGGGTGGTCGAAGCCCGAGTGACCGGTACCTGGCGGCGCGAGCGTTGGGGGATTCGGGGGGACGGCGGCGTTGGCATCCAGCAGGTGGGAACGGGCGCCCCGACGCAGGTCGAATGGCACGCGGGATTCGGCGTGACGCGTGGCTGGAGCGCTAACAATGAGCTGACGCTCGCCGGCTCATTGACGAACAGCGCGGCGAGCCGGTCGGGAACGGCGACGGCCACTGGCTTCCGGTACGGCACCATCAGCCTGAGGATCCAGCAGGGACTGTGACGCTCCCCCAGTGACGATGGTCACGAACTAAACGCGAAACTGTGGATGCTCTTCCAGCAACCGACGCTGCAGCGTCGGATGCGTCCGCCATACCTGCCACCCCATTGCAACCACGGCCAGGGCATTCGCGACCGCCACCGACAACCAACCCAGGGTTCCCAAGACCCATTGGGCTCCGACGCCGATCGTAGCCAAGACGAGTCCCTCGAGCAGGATCGCGGTCAACAGCACGAGCAGCGCGATCGCGGGGACGCGCTCCACTTGCTCCGCCAGCGCAACGAACACGACCCCGGCGACGACGAACGCGGCGACGTGGACGACGGTGTAGACCGCGACCAAGCCGAAGGTTGCGACGATCTCCCCGGGTCCCGAGGCGCCGAGTAACAGAGCCGAGCCGAGCGCCGCGGGGGTGCGGAACGGATTGCCACTCGCGAGATCCAGAACGAAGAACCACACCGCCACCACGGCGGCTCCGATGAGCCCATTGACCACGCCACGCGCAAGCAGGGGATGATTTCGGAGCGTCGTAAGTCCCAACGGCCGGGGATCGCGCTCGGCATAGTGCAGGTACCCCATCAGCACTAGGCCGGCGGCGATGTTCGCGCCGAAGACGTGCGGCCAGGCAATGAAGCCGATGTGCGGCGCATGCAGGAGGAGCAGCCCGACGTAGAACGTGACTTCCTGAAGGAGCACGCCGAACACCAGGCTCAGGAGGAGCCGCGGAGGCGCTGTGAACGCCGCGCTGAGCCATGCCATGCCCACGCCCAAAATCGCGAAGACACCGAAATGCAGCACCGTGTAAACGACGACGAGTCGGGCGGTGACTTGCGAGAACTCATGGTTCAGCAGAACGCCGGCGAGCAGCGCAGGCGTGCGAAAGGGATGACCTGCAACTGTATCCGCAACGAGGAACCAGAGCGCGACGACGAACCCAGCGAGCAGTCCACCAATCACGCCGTGGACGATTACTGCTTGTGCGGGTCGCCTCATGGTCCCGACCTCGCGAAAAGGTTCCCGACAACATGGCGACGCCGACACCCACTGTCTACCGGCGCGACGGCCGCCGCATCTCGACCGCGACCCGTTCCGCATCGCGGAGTACCCGCAGCGTATTCAGGCCGGCCACCTTCTTCACATCAGCTTCGGTCCAGCCGCGCCGCAGCAGCTCGGCGATCAGATCTGGAAACTTGGACACATCCTCCAGACCGACCGGCACTTCCGTGATGCCGTCGAAGTCGGAGCCGATTCCCACGCAGTCGACGCCGGCGATCCGGCGGATGTACGCGATGTGATCGGCGACCTGCGCTAGCGTGGCGCGGGGTCCCGCCGCGCCCCAGGCCTTTAGGGAGTCGGCGCGTGTGGCTGAATCGGCGCCGGCCGCCCGCAGCCTGTCCAGGCGCGCCGTCACCGTGTCGCCCCAGGCACGCACCGCTTCCGAGACGAAGCCCGGATTGAAGTTCACCATAACGACGCCCCGGTTCGCCGCGACGAGCTTCAGAATCGAGTCGGGAACGTTGCGCGCGTGATTCGCGAGCGCGCGCGCCGAAGAGTGCGAGAAGATGACCGGCGCGCGGGAGGCATGCAGCGCATCGGACATCGTCTGGTCGTTCACGTGCGACAAATCCACCAGCATGCCGAGCCGATTCATCTCGAGCACGACCTGCTTGCCGAAGGGCGACAGGCCGCGCCGGGCGGTATCGGTGGAGGCCGTCGCCCAATCGAGGCTGCGCCAGTGCGTCAGGGTCATGTAGCGCGTGCCGAGTTTGTAGAACATGCGCAGCGCGCCGAGCGAGTTCTCGATCGCGTGCCCGCCTTCGATGCCGATCAGACAAGAGATCTTGCCGGCGACAAAGTTGCGCTCGACGTCGGCGGCTGTGTACGCCATCGCCAGGCTGCGGGGATACTTCGCGCAGAGCCGGTGCACCAGGTCGATCTGCTCGAGCACGTAGGTCGCCGGGTGCGGCCCGGAATCCATCGTCGTCACCGGCACATACGCGGCCCAGAACTGACCGCCGACGTGGCCGGCGCGCAGTCGGGGGATGTCGGTCATCAGCTTCGGCTGGCGGATGGCGAAATCCACCGAATCGAGGCCGCCCCGTTCGTGGATCGCATCCGGGATGTCGTTGTGGCCGTCGATGAGGGGAACGGTCCTGAGGATGCGCACGGCTTGGGCTCTGTAGTCTTGGGCGGTTAAGCGGTTGGGCGGTTGGGCGGCTAGAAGAACGAGAACGCCGAGCATGCGAACCGCCGAACCGCCAAACCGCCCAGCCGTCCAGTTCATCGATCTCACCGCGTTCGAGGAGCCCAAAAGCTAGATTACCTCGTGTCCATGGGCAACGAATCGAAAGTCAAAATCGCGCTCACCGTGAACGGCGAAACGACCGAAGTGGCGTTCGCGCCGCACAAGACGCTGCTCGAGGTGTTGCGCGAGGATCTGGGACTCACCGGAACGAAGCACGGCTGCGAGCTGGGTGAGTGCGGCACGTGCACCGTGCTGCTGGATGGAACGCCGGTGCTGTCGTGCCTGGTGCTGGGTCTCGCGTGCGCCGGCCACGCCGTGCGCACAGTCGAAGCGATGGCGCAGGGCGGCAAGCTCCATCCCCTGCAAGAGACGTTCGCCGACCTGGGTGCGGCGCAGTGCGGCTACTGCACGCCCGCGTTTCTGCTCGCCGCTGAAGCGTTACTCGTCGCCAATCCCAAGCCGACACGCGACGAAATCAAGGACGCTCTGGCGGGCAACCTCTGCCGCTGCACGGGCTACATCAAGATCTACCAGGCTGTAGAGCTCGCTGCGGCACGCATGCGCGGAGAAAAGGCAGAACCCGCGCGTGAATGGCTCTATGGCCAATAAGAAACACCTGTCAGACCGTCCGGCCGTCGGGCCGTCAGGCCGTCGGATTATCGGGAAGGCGCTGCGGAAAGTCGACGCCGTTGCGAAGGTGACGGGCGCGACGCGGTTCGCCGACGATCTCGCGTTCCCGCGCATGCTGTACTGCAAGTTGCTGCGCAGTACCGAGCCGCACGCGCGCATCGTCTCGATCGACGTCACCGCGGCGAAACAGTTGGACGGCGTGCAGGCCGTGCTCACGGGTCCCGATCTGCCGATTCCGTTCGGGATTCTGCCTGTCTCGCAGGACGAGCACACGCTGTGCTTGGAGAAGGTCCGCTTTATCGGTGATCCCGTCGCCGCGGTGGCCGCGACGACCGAGGAGACGGCGACCGCCGCGCTCGATCTCATCAAGGTCGTCTACGAGCCGCTCAAGTCCTTTGACTCTGCCGAAGCCGCCGTCGCGCATCCCGAGCCGCAAATCCACGACTACGCCGACAGCGGCAATCTCCACAAGCTCATCAATCTCGAGTTCGGGGACGTCGCAGCCGGATTCGGCGAAGCCGATCTCGTCCGGGAAGATCTGTTCTTCTTCGAAGGCAACACGCATCTGCCGATGGAGCAGCACGCCGCGGTGGCGACGTGGTCGCCGGATGGGAAGCTGACCCTGTGGACGTCGACCCAGACACCCCACTACGTCCATCGCGCGCTCGCCAAGGTGCTGGAGCTCCCCGCCGCGCGCATTCGCGTGATCGCGACGCCGAACGGCGGCGGCTTCGGCGGCAAGAGCGATCCTTTCAGTCATGAGATTGCGGTCGCCAAGCTCGCCATGATCACCGGCCGGCCGGTGAAGATCACCCTGACGCGCGAAGAGGTCTTCTACTGCCATCGCGGCCGCCACCCGACGCTGATGTGGGTGAAGACGGGCGTGAAACGGGACGGCGCGATCACGGGGATGCACTTTCGCTCGCTGCTCGACGGCGGCGCCTATGGCTCCTATGGCGTCGCGAGCACGTACTACACGGGCGCACTGCAAACGGTGACCTACAATGTCCCGCGCTATCACTTCCAGGGCGCGCGCGCCTTCACGAACAAGGCGCCGTGCGGCCCCAAGCGCGGTCACGGCACGCCGCAGCCCCGCTTCGCGCTCGAGGTGCATCTCGACAAGATCGCCGAGCAGCTGGAAATCGATCCGGCGGAGCTGCGTCTGAGGACGCTGGTCCCACCCAACTCCCTCACGGCGAACTATCTGCGCGTGGGCTCGATGGGACTCGGCAAATGCATCGCGAAAGTGGTCGAAGGATCGGACTGGAAGCAGAAATTCCGCAAGCTGCCGGAGGGGCGCGGTGTCGGGCTCGCGTGCTCGAGCTACATCTCGGGCGCCGGCCTGCCGATCTACTGGAACAACATGCCGCATTCGGGCGTGCAGCTGAAATGCGACCGCGGCGGCGGCGTCACGGTGTTCTGCGGCTCGACGGAGATCGGGCAGGGATCCGATTCGATCCTCGCCTACATCGTCGCCGAAGTGCTGGGCATCGATCCGTTCGACATCGCGGTCGTCACCGCCGACACCGATCTGACCCCGGTCGACCTCGGCAGCTACTCGAGCCGCGTCACGCTCATGACCGGGAACGCCGCGCTGCAAGCCGCCGAGCGCGCGCGTCAGATCCTCGCGCTGCATGCGGGGAAGAAGCTCGAGGCGCCCGTCGAGCGGCTGACGTTTGCGGACGGCCGCGTCTTCGATGCCAAAGATCGCAAGCGCGGCATGACGTTCGCCGAGGCGATCCAGCTGGCAGAGGCCGCCGAGGGAACGATCGCCACCGTCGGTTCCTACACGCCGCCGATGAGCGCGGGGAAATACCGCGGGGCCGGCGTCGGGCCATCGCCGGCGTATTCGTACAGCGCCTGCGTGGCCGAAGTGGACGTCGATCCCGAAACGGGCATCGTGCGCGTGCCCACCATCTGGATCGCGCACGACGTGGGCCGATCGATCAACGCCGCGTCTGTGATCGGCCAGGTCGAGGGCTCGATCTACATGGGCCTGGGCGAGGCGCTGATGGAGGAGATGACCTACCGCGGCGACCTCAAAGTGGTCCACAAGATCCCATCCTTGCTCGAATACAAGAGTCCTACGACGCTGGAGATGTGTGACGTCGTCACGTACCTGATCGAGGATCCCGACCCGAACGGCCCCTTCGGGGCAAAGGAAGTCGGCCAGGGCCCGCTCCTCCCAGTGATGCCGGCGGTGGCGAATGCCGTGTACGACGCCGTCGGCGTGCGCGTGGATGAGGTGCCGATCACCCCCGAGAAGGTGCTCAAAGCGTTGCGGAGAAAGCAGAAAGGCGAAGCCGGACGCTACGGTCCGGAGCATTTCCCCGACATCACGTGGCCCGAACCCACGCGCGTCCCCACACCTCAAGAAGGTGGGGACGGAAAGGCTGTGTCGCTCGCCAAGGTCTGAACGTCTCTCCTGGACACCCCATCCGGAGCGACCATGCCGGTCTATCCCGTTCGTCTCATCATGTTGCTCATCGGCGCGCTCCTCGCGCCAAGAACCCTCGCCGTCGTCGAAACCGGAAGTATCGCGGGTCACGTGCGCGATGCCACCACCAGCAAGCCGATTGTCGGAGCCAATGTCGTCGTGGTCGGGACTTCCCTTTCCACGGTGACCGACGGCAACGGTCATTACGTGATCGGGAGTGTCCCGGTAGGGACCTACACGGTGGTTGCACGGTTCATCGGTTACACGTCAGGCGAGAAGAAGGGGATTCGCGTCACGGCAAACGCGACCGCGGTCGCGGATCTGACGATCGCGTCGAGCCCGATCGCCTTGCAGGAAGTCGTCGTGACGGGACTCTATGGGACGCGGGCGGCGAATGGCGTCGTCCGCGTTCGTGGCGCCACCGCTCTCGGATACTTAGGGTCCGAAGCCGACGCGCTTCCAGCCCAGCGATTCGACAGCACCGAGGCTTGGCGCTACCAGCGCCAGCCCGGCAACCGCGAGCAGTATGACGAGATCGTCGAGAATTCCTTCATCGCCGTCGCGGCCGATCCCCTGTCGACCTTCTCGATCGACGTCGACCGCGCGTCCTACAGCAACATGCGGCGCTTCATCATGCAGGACGGCCAGCTGCCGCCGCGCGACGCGGTCCGCATCGAAGAGCTCGTGAACTATTTCCCCTACGACTACGCCGAGCCCGACGGCGACGACCCGCTCGCAATCCACACCGAAGTCGCACCCGCGCCCTGGAAGCCGCAACACCAGCTGGTGCGCATCGGCATCCAAGCACGACGCGTCAAGGTAGAGAACCTGCCAGCGTCGAATTTCGTGTTCCTGCTCGACGTCTCCGGCTCGATGATGCCGGCGAACAAACTGCCCCTCGTGAAATCGGCGATGCGGTTGCTCGTGAATCAGCTCCGCGCCAAGGACCGCGTCGCGATGGTCGTGTACGCCGGTTCGGCGGGCCTGGTCCTGCCGTCCACCCCGGGCGACCAGAAGGACAAGATTCTCGACGCCATCGAGCGGTTGGAGGCGGGAGGGAGCACCGCCGGCGGCGAAGGGATTCGCCGCGCCTACGACGAGGCCGTCGCCAACTTCATCCGCGGCGGCAACAACCGCGTGATTCTCGCCACCGACGGCGACTTCAACGTCGGTCCTTCGAGCGATGCGGAGATGGTGCAGCTGATCGAAGAGAAACGCGGCACCGGGGTGTTCTTGACCGTGCTCGGTGTCGGCGAAGGCAACCTGCAAGCGGCCAAGATGGAGAAGCTCGCCGACAAGGGTAACGGCAACTACGCCTATCTGGACAACATTGCCGAGGCGCAGAAAGTCCTGGTACACGAGCTCGGCGGCACGCTCTACACCGTCGCGAAAGACGTGAAGATCCAGGTGGAATGGAATCCGGCGCGGGTGCGCGCCTACCGGCTGATCGGCTACGAGAACCGGATGCTGCGCAACGAGGATTTCGCCGACGACAAGAAAGACGCCGGCGAGGTCGGCTCCGGGCACTCCGTCACGGCCCTCTACGAAGTCGTGCCGGTCGGCGTCAACACCGACGTGACGATCCGCATGCCGGATTCGCTCCGCTACCAGCATCGCAATGCTCAGTCGACAAGTGCTGCCGGTCCCGAGCTCTTGTTCGTCAAAGTCCGCTACAAACAGCCCGACGGCGATCAGAGCCGCCTGATCTCGCAACCAGTGCTGGCTCAGGCAGGTCAGGCGCCTTCTGTAGACTTTCAGTTTCAGGCCGCGGTCGCCGAGTTTGGCCTGCTGCTGCGGAATTCGGACTTCCGCGGGAAGGCCGACCTCGGCCATGTGATCGCGGCCGCCCGCGAGGCGCGCGGGCAGGACGCGGACGGCTATCGCGCCGAGTTCGTGAAACTCGCGGAAGCGGTGCGCGGCATCGGTCTGGCGCGAAGAGACGGAATGCACTAACGGCTGGACGGAACTGGAGCCGCGACGTAAGGTCACCCTAATGTCGCGGCTCCTCGTGCTTGGTCTCGTGCTCGCCGGGCCGGTCACCGTCGCCGCTCAGACTTTGGGCGGGGACGTCCGGGCTCTCGAGACGAACCTGCCCCTCCCCTTCAGCACTGTCGTCCTCCAACCTGGCGTCACCGGTCGCTTCACGAACGACTCCGGCGCTTTTGCATTCCACGATCTGGCGGCCGGAGATTACCGAATCATCGTCCGCGCCATCGGTTACCTCCCCTTCGACTCGGTGATCACCGTGGCGCGGGACGCCCTCGTGCTGCACGTGGCGCTCCGACCGCTGGCGATCGAGCTGCCGCCTGTGACGGTGGTGGCAACCCGCGCATGCGTGCGCCCGGGTCCCCCGGCTCGCGACTCCGAGCCCGAGCTCGCGGCAATCTTCGATCAGCTGCGCGAGAACGCCGCTCGCTATCGGCTATTGTCCGACGCGTACCCCTTCGAGTATTGGACCCAGCGGCGCGTGTGGGATGAGCCGCGCGGGCGCGGGGACTCGGTGGTGGTGGACACGATGGAGCTGCGGAGCGATGCGCACCTGCCATACAAACCCGGTGGCCTCATCATCACCCAGCCCGGGCCTCGCGGGAGAGCGGAGCGAACGCTCCGGCTTCCCACAGTTATCGATCTCGCCGATTCGGTCTTTCACCAGTTCCATTGCTTCACCTTTGCCGGCGTCGACAATGTCGATGGCGAGTCCCAATGGCGCGTGGACTTTCTCGCCGCGGACCGATCGCGCGTGGCGGACGTCGCGGGGAGTGCGTGGCTGGATTCGACCACCTATGTGCTGCGGCGGCTGACCTTCCGCCTGACCCACCCCGAACGTGCGTTGAAATCGCTCAAGACTCTGGAGGCGACAGTCACGTTCGGAGAGTTGTTCCCCTCGGTCACGGTACCCGTGTACACCGTCGCGACATCCGAGGCAAGAACTCGGTCACGCAATCCGGTGACCGGACATCAAGAGCAGCGACTGTTGCGCGTCAATTTCCTGCGTGGCGCGCCGGGGAGCCAGCCGCCCTGACTGGACGGCCCGAGCGCCGAAGAGTAAGGTCCGTCATGCTGCGGCTCCCGAGCTTCTCCTATCTGCAACCGAAAACCCTGACCGAAGCGCTCGCCATGAAGCGGGACGCCGGGCCCGACGGAATGTTCGTTGCCGGCGGCACGGACCTGTATCCCAACATGAAGCGGCGCCATCAGGAGCCGAAGACCGTCATCTCCCTGATGGGGATTCCCGAACTGCGACGCACAGATGACAGGGTGGTCGGTTCGGCAATTACATTGACCGAGTTGACCGTCCGGCCGTCAGGCCGTCCGACCGTCATCGGTCACGCCGCTCGCCTGGTTTCGACTCCGCTGCTGCGAAACATGGGCACCCTCGGCGGCAATCTGTGTCTCGACACGCGCTGCAACTACTACAATCAGAGCTACGAGTGGCGGAAATCGATCGATTTCTGCATGAAAAAGGACGGCCACATCTGTTGGGTGGCGCCATCCTCGCCACGTTGCTGGGCGGTCAGCTCGTCGGACGTCGCACCGGTCATGGTGGCGATTGGCGCGGAATACCGGCTGGTGGGACCGCAGGGTGAGCGCGTGGTTCCGGCGGGCCGGTTCTATCACAACGACGGGATCAATTATCTCACGAAACAGCCCGATGAGATTCTGGTGGACGTACGTCTGCCTGCGTCGAATGGGTGGGACGCCGTCTATCACAAGCTGCGGCGCAGAGGCGCGTTCGATTTCCCGGTGCTTGGCGTCGCCGCCTGGGTACAGTGGAAGGGGAAAGACGTCGCCGCTGCCCGCATCGTGCTGGGTGGCGTCGCGAGCTACCCGCAGGAAGTCGCGGAAGCGGGTGCTGCGCTACTCGGAGCGCCCCTCTCCGATGAATCCATCGCTGCGGCGGCGGACGCTGC
>Ga0137418_10001659_pt1 | contig 20562 bp, 13 predicted proteins | sample CZODoug3_1_2_16f_FD_122242 | JGI IMG/M metagenome (GOLD analysis project Ga0137418, IMG submission 122242) | Vadose zone soil fungal communities from Angelo Coast Range Reserve, California, USA - CZODoug3_1_2_16fungal (Hybrid Assembly) | ecosystem: Environmental > Terrestrial > Soil > Vadose...
ACCGCGTGGCGGATGTCAAAGCCCGCTTTGATCGTATGTTTGCCCTTGACCCAAGTCAGGGTATCCAGAAATTGCAATGAATGCTGCGGGCGGAGGCTTGAGAAAAGCGCCGGACCGGGTGTCGCGCCGAAATCCGTTGCCGGTCCGCAACCCCAGAACGTGGAGCATTGGAAGAAGGGAAAACCAGATCCGCCGCCGAGAGAATCGGTCTGCGGGCGGTTGAAGGCGATGCCGAATTCGTTGAGCAATGTGGAACTGAGAGTGTGGTTCCAGGTGCCCTTCAGGAGGAAATTCCGGCTGGTCGAGGGAGAGACTTGGCCTGTGGCGATGCCGTATTGTGTGCTGGTGAAGGAGTCGTTGACGTTGAAACGGAAGGCGAACGTGTCATTTGGAGTCGCGTTGTAATCGATCTTTACGGACCCGGTATCTTCGCGCAGAGTGTTCTGGAGATTTCCGTTAAAGTAGCCGAGGTCGTTGCGAATGATGTCTGTGCCGCCCGCACCTTGCCCCTTGAAAATGACGGGGCCGGCTACAGTGGGTAACGGGACGGCAGCCATTACCGGGACCATTGCGGGCGAGAGCTTTGCGCGCTCGGTTTGCGTCATCACCGGGACAAGTGAGATTGGCGTGGTTACGATCTGGCGGACGCCTTCGTAGTTCATGAAGTAGAAGAGTTTATTCTTGACGAGCGGGCCGCTAACGTTGCCGCCAAACTGGTTGAGGCGGAGCGGTGTGGGCAAGGTTGCGAAATAGTTCTTGGTGTCCATCGCGTCGTTGCGAAAATAATCGAACAGCGAGCCGTGAATGGTGTTGCCGCCGGATTTGGTGATGACGTTTACGATGTCTCCCGCTGAGCGGCCATACTCGGCGGAGTAAGTGGAAGAAAGCACCTTGAATTCCTGAATGCTGTCAATGCTGGCGCGGCTGATGCGCGATTCCTGGCGCCCTAATTGAGTACTGACGGCGTTGACGTCGATACGCGTGGCATCGGCGCCATCTAGGAGGACATTGACACCGGCAAATGTGGTTTCAAAGCCGCCGAGGCTATTTTGGCCGAAGGCGCCGGTGGTTACGGAGCCAGGGACAAGCGCGATTAGGGCGGTGAAGTCGCGACCGTTTAGAGGAAGATTGGAGACCGACCTGGAATCGATCGAAGCGCCCAAGTCGCTCGATTGGGTGTTGACGGTGAAGGTGTCGGCCATGACCGTGACCCGTTCCGACGCGGCGCCGACGGCGAGTTTTACGTTTACCTCGCGGTGATCGGTTGCGTAGAGGAGAATGTCTTCAACGCGCTCGGTCTTGAAGCCGGCCTTGCTGGTCTCCACTACATAGACGCTGGCAGAAAGGCCGTTTAGTTCGAACGAGCCAAGGTCGTTCGTCGTCAATTCATAGACACGGCCGGTCTTGGTATTGGTGATTTTAACGGCGGCGCCGGAAACGACGGCACCGGTGGCATCGTGGACGGTGCCTACGATGCTGCCGGTGTCATATTGCGCGTAAGCGGGAGAGTGCCAGAGTAGGAAAGCGCAAAGGCATACGATTGCGGGTAATAGATAACGACCTGCACGAAAATGATTCATCGATATGATCCCTCCTTCGGAGTCAAGCCAAACCTGAATTCGCTTCAACGTCGCGACTTGCCACGGCGTGTAACACGGGCCTTCTGCGAATTTTTCGGGGTGTGTTCGAGTTCTTGGCGAAGTTTGTCCTGCGATTCCATATCTCGACGCAGGAGGGCCTCGGCGTAGCGCAAATCCTCGAGTACCTCCAACCGGGCTCCTTGGGCGTCGCGCTTCTGGATAAGGTTGAAAATGCGCTCGTGGCGCTCGAAGTTGCGCTTGAGATCATCCACAAGTGGGAGCACGCGGCGGCGTCCTTCGGCCATCGCGTCATACATCATGCGCATGGTCGTCAGAATGGCCACGTTCTTGGCGGCCTGAAGAATGCACTCGTGAAAGGAGATCTCATTGACCATGAAGCGTTCCGGGTTATGAAATCCCGAGCGCATACCGGCCAGAGCCTCCTGCATTTTTTCAATGTCGTCCTTGGTGGCTCGACGCGCGGCCAGAGCCGCGGCTGCCGGCTCCAAGATTTGCCGCAATTCCAGAAGCTCCAAGTATTTGAGCTCCTGTAGGAGCAACATCCACTTGAAGTGGCGGCTGATGACTCCGCTGAGCGACGGCTGGATATAGGTGCCGTCACCCGGGCGGGCCCGTACGAGTCCGAGGAATACCAGACCCTTTAGAGCTTCGCGGAGGGAGCCTCGACTGACGTGGAGCATGGCCGCGAGTTTGGGTTCTGGGGGGAGGCGGCTGCCGCTGCGAAGTTCGCCGTTGCGGACCAATGCCTCGATGCGACCGGCGACCATTTCCATGACGGTCTCCCTGCGGACAGGGAGAAACTCCGCCACGGCTACGTTTCGATTGATTTTTTCAGCCACAACCCACCTGAATAAGTTTGTCCTACAATAAGACAGCCGGTGGGATTGTCAAGCAAAAAACGAATAATAGCCAGCAAAAATATTGTTTCTTTTGGTTGACTCGGGGAGGGGCGGAGTATATATGTGCAAAGGTTGGACAAAGGCCTAGACGTCCTGATGCCCAGAATGAAACGCACTGCTGAAGGTCTTCCGCCGGAACTCTCTATAAGGCGTTTCCAATCCTTTGCGGAAGGCCTAGATCATCCAGAGGGGTTGGCATTCGATGCGGACGGGATTCTGTGGGCCGGCGGAGAACTCGGACAGATTTATCGGATTGATGCGCGGGGAAGAGTGAAGGAGATCGCGCGCCTGGGCGGTTTTTGCCTGGGATTAACATTTTCGAAGAAGCAGGAGTTGTATGTTTGCAACTTCAAGCGCGCGTCGCTGATACATGTGAATCGCAAAGGGCGCGTGCTTGACTGCATTGAGCGGGTAGGCAACCGGAAATTGATTACGCCGAATTTTTCGGTGTTTGATTCGGAGGGGAACCTGTACTTCAGCGATTCCGGGGGATGGGACGAGAGTAACGGTTGTGTTCACCGGCTTCGGGCGAATGGACGAGCGGAGTTTTTCGCCGGTCCTTTTGCTTTTGCGAACGGCATGTCATTGAGTGCGGATGAAAAGACTCTCTTCGTTGTGCAGACCCAGCGGGACAACGTGATGCGAATTCCGATTCTTGCGGACGGAACGGCCGGCAAGCCGCAGGTTTACGCGTCGGGCCTGGCAAGTATTCCGGATGGAGCGGCGCTCGATGCCGAAGGCAATTTGTACGTCACGGCGTACGCCACGCACTCCGTGTATCGCGTTGCTCCGGATGGCGGCGTTTCCTTATTCGCCAAGGATCAATCCGCAACGATGCTGGCGGCGCCCACGAACGCGGCGTTTGGCGGGAATAACTTTGACGAAATGTATTTTGCGAATCTGAATCGCTGGCACATCTGCCGGGTGAAGCCCGGCGTGCGCGGGCAGTTATTGGCGAATCTTCGATAAGTTCCGTTTCAGGAGAGAGCAGCTCATGCGAATCACCGATGTGCGCTGGACGCCCGCATACATTCCGATTGAGGCGCCCCTCCGCTATGCGTTTGGATCACATCCGGGATTTTCACGGATCATCGTGGAAGTGATTACCGACGAAGGTTTGATCGGGCTCGGCGAATGTTATGGCGGACCCAGCCGCGAGGGGCAGCTTGCGGAGATGCGGCCGCAGTTGATTGGCGAAGATCCGTTTCAACTGGAGCGGATTCGCTGGAAGCTGGCGGCTCCCACGGCGCTGAAACTGTTTGGGCACGTGCTGGGATTTGCGGCGCTGGAATTTGCCTGCCTGGACATTCAGGGTCAGGCACTGGGCAGGCCAGTCTGCGAATTATTGGGCGGAAGATTGCGCAACGAGATTCCGTTTGCCGGGTATCTTTTTTACCGCTACGCGAATGAGGAGAAACGCGGCGAAATCCGGAACGCAGAGGAAATGGTGGGCTTTGCGCGCGAACTAGTGCAGAAGCACGGATTCGAGACGTTGAAGTACAAAAATGGCGTGCTGCCGCCGGACGAGGAAATCGAAACGTTTGTTGCGCTGCGGAAAGCGTTTCCGAAACTGAAGATTCGGATCGATCCGAACGCTGCGTGGACGGTGACCACGGCGGTGCGCGTGGCAAAGAAACTCCAGGATTACGATGTGGAATATTTTGAGGATCCGGTTTGGGGAATGCGCTCGATGGCGCGGGTGAATGCGAAAACGCCGGGGATGCTGCTGGCTTCGAATATGACCGTGTTTGCGTATGAAGATATTGCTCCGACAGCGCTGCTCGACGTTCTGGACGTGGTGCTGCTGGATCCGCACTGGTATGGAGGAATCACGCGGGCGCGGCAGGCTGGGCAGTTGTGCGAAGGGTTCGGAATTGATGTGGGGATGCACAGCGGAGCTGAGTTTGGAATTTCGCAGGCGGCGATGATTCATCTTGCGGCGACGGTGCCGAACCTGATTGCGGCGCCCGATTCCCACTACCATCACCTTACGGACGACATTATCGAGGGAGGCAAGCTACCGTACCTTGCCGGGGGAAAGATGGCTGTGCCCACGGGACCGGGCCTCGGAGTGCGGCTCGATCGCGACAAGCTGGCGAAATACCACGAGCTTTCGAAGAAGCGGCAAATGGGATCGTGGATTGAAGATCCGAAACGGCCCGGGGCAATCACGGTGCAACCGAAATGGTGAGCTTCCTGATGAAACGATTCGCGGGCAGAGCGAAGTTCCTGATTGGCGCGGCTTTTTGGTGCCTGGTTTTCTGTTGTACTTCTTCTCGTATTACGGCGCAGGAAAAAACGATCTGGGAGATCGGAAAATTCGACTCTTCGTCGGCAGAATTTCGCAGCCAGGGGATCGACTACAGCAATAAAGAGTCTGATGCGGTGTTTCGCGTCGGAAAGAGCAAGGACGGAGAAGACTGGCTGCGGTTTCAACCCGGCCCGGCAAATGGGATGGCTGGGGGGCGCGCGCATCCGTTTACGATTTTATTCACGCTGCCGGGAAAGCCGGCCGGTGTCTACCGCTTGACGGTTGGGATCCTGTACGAAACTCCGCGGCTTTCGCACCTTCAACTCGAAGTGAACGGGCACAGCGGCAACTTCTATTTTCACCCCCGCCTCGATTACGCGGCCGGGGATTGGGAGGGAACCTTTGTTCCGCAGACGTCCACGGACACCAAGGTGATTGCGATTCCGGATGAATGGATTCGCGCGGGTGAAAATCGTTTTGTGCTTACGGCGGTGGATACGCCAGCCACCGTCGAGAATTCGCTGGGTGACATCGCTCTGGGGCATACCGGGCTGATTTACGATGCGCTTAAGCTGACGCAAAGTGAAAAAGAAACATATTCTGACGTGCGCCTTTCCGCTTCCGTGATTCCCACGATTTTTTTTCATGCGAACCCTGCCGGGCTTACCGAAGTGGTGGAGGCTTTTGCCTCGTTCCCAGCAATGCCAAGTTCCGGTGAGATGACGCTGCGTGCGGGTGGAAAGGCGATCACGCAGTCGTTCGCTTCTTCAGACCAATTCGGCGAGTTGCGCGTGGAATTCAATGTTCCCGAATGGCAGGGAGAGGAGAGTGCCAAGCTATCCGTCAAAGCAACAAAGGTGTCGCAGGATTTTGAAGTTTCCCTAAAGGCGCAGAAGAAATGGACGGTCTTCATCGTGCCGCACGAGCACCTCGACATCGGGTTTACCGATTACCCGGACAAGATTGCGGAGCTTCATTCGCAAGCCGTGGATGGGGTGTTGGATGTATTCAAGAAACGACCTGAATTCCGGTGGACGCTCGATGGCTCGTGGGTGGCGGAACAATATATCGCGGGCCGTTCACCAGAGAAGCAGGCGGAATTTCTGCAGAGCATTCGCGACGGGAAAATTATTTTGCCGATGCAATATGCCAACCAGCACACGGGCGTGGCTTCGCTCGAAGGGCTGATCCGTTCGTTGTATCCAAGCAGTGCGCTGGCCCGGCGTTATTCGCTGCCGATCGGCGCCGCTCACATCGCGGACGTGCCGTCCTACAGCTGGTCTTATGCTTCGATTCTGCACGATGCGGGCGTGAAGTATTTTGCAGCGGCGAGCAATTCCTGGCGCGCGCCGATACTTCTGCTGGGACGCTGGAACGAAAAATCACCTTTCTATTGGGAAGGGCCGGACGGCGGCCGGGTGCTGATGTGGTATTCGCGGGCTTACCTGCAATTGTCCTCGATGTTTGGCACGCCGCAGAGGCTTGAAGCAGTACAGGGTGCACTTCCTGTTTTTCTGCAGGCGTACGCGCGGCCGGAATATACGGCAAGCGCGACGATTCTGTTTGGCAGCCAATTGGAGAATACGGCTCTGAATGTTGAGCAGGCGGACCTGGTTCACAACTGGGCGGCCCTTTATGCGTATCCGCGGCTGGAATATTCGAGTTTTGCCGAGGCGATGTCCAAGATCGAAAGCGAGTTTCACGGCAACATACCGGTGTTGCGCGGAGATTTTGGCCCCTACTGGGAGGATGGTTTTGCGTCTGGGAGTTTGTACACCGCTACGCATCGGCAGAATCAGCAAAGGATCGTATCGGCGGAGAAATTTGGCGCGGCCACGTCTGTGCTGGATCCTGCGGTGCGGCCGAACGAAATGTTGCTGGATTCGGCGTGGAAAAACATGCTGCTTTTCGATGAGCATACCTGGACGTTTGTGGGCGCCACCACGCAGCCTGACAATCTACAGACGACTGGACAGCTGAATTTGAAGGGGGCGGAGACCACGGCAGCGAGCGAAGCCATCACGCGTTCCATTCATCGCAGTTGGGCGCAACTGGAGTTTCTGCTGGGGCCGAAAGAGGCTTCCATTGTGGTTTTTAATTCCGTGAATTGGACGCGCAGCGACTTTGTGGAAGCGGATATCGCGGAGGGTTCGGTACTGTTTGACGCGACGAATGATCGCGAAGTTCTTCAAGAAACAATACAGGTTGGACGGATCACTCCGCTTCCGGGGTTCGGTGGCGGCTATCGGCGCGTCCGTTTTCTGGCCGAGGATGTTCCAGGGTTGGGATACAAACTGTTTGCCATTCGGCCGGTGAATAATGTGCCCCAGAAGGAGGAGATGCCGGCGACTGTACGCGGGGATCGCACATTTGAGAGTCCGTTTTACCGGCTGACAATTGATGTGGAGAAAGGGAGTATCCGCAGTTTGTGGGACAAAGAGCTGAAGAGGGAATTGGTGGATGAGAAGAGTCCGTACGGATTCGGGGCGTACGTATACGTTCGCGGCGCGGACGATATGCCGAACAACAGCTTGTACCGGTATGGCGCTTCGCTGAAGCCGCCGGCGCTTACGCCGATTGCGGCGAGCGGCGGGAAGCTCATCGGGACGCATCACGCGCCGTACGGGACTGTGATCGTTTTGGAGACATCAGCGCCAGAGACGCCGCTGATTCAAACGGAGATCACGCTGCTCGAGAAAGAAAAGCGTATTGAGCTTCGCTATACGATCCGCAAGAAACCGGTTCTCACCAAGGAGGCGGTTTACATTGCGTTTCCGTTCGCGGCGCAGAATCCTGAGTTTCGCTACGAAACGCAGAACAGCTGGGTGAATCCCGCGAAGGATGAGCTGCTGGGCGGCAGCCGGGAATGGTATGCTGCGGGCCATTGGGCGGCAGTATCTGGAGACGGCGTGTCCGCGGCGATTATTCCGCGGGATGCGCCGCTGGTTGCCTTCGGCGACATTGTACGCGGAAACTGGCCGAGCAAATTCGAGCCGAAGACGGCAAGCATTTTTTCGTGGCTGATGAGCAACTATTGGGGCACGAACTTCGCTCCGCAACAGGGGGGCGAGTTTACGTTTCGCTACGACATTGTGAGTTCTTCTACGTTTGATGCCGCGCAGCTTACGCGGACGGGTTGGAATACGATGACTCCGCTTGAAGCGGATCATGCGTACGCAGCATTTTTCCCAGGGGCTCTGCCCGCCACGCAAGGAACGGTGTTGCAGATTGACAACCCAAATGTGGCGCTCTCCACCTGGAAGCGGGCGGAGGACGGCCAGGGCACAATTCTCCGGCTGGTGGAAATCTCGGGGAAGGAACAATCCGTCCACATTGCAAGCCAATACTTGAAAATCGGCGGAGCCTGGAACTGCTCTGTGCTGGAAGAGAAGGGAAGCCCCGCGGATGTTTCAAATTCTGCTCTCACTCTGGCGCTGCGTCCCTTTGAGATAAAAACCATTCGCTTGCAAACGAGCAGCTTGCTTTCTCTCCCGCCGGAGCATTCCGCAAATTCGAGGAGTGAAAAATGAGCATTCGCTTCGACAACAAGGTGGTGCTGGTGACGGGCGGCGCGATGGGCATTGGACTCGCCACAGCGAAGAAGTTTGCGGAACTTGGGGCGAAGGTGGCGATTCTGGACCGGGACGCTCCCGCAGGTCAGAAAGCCGCTCAAGCAGTGGGTTCGGGCGGGCGCGCTGCGCGTTTTGTCGAATGTGACGTTGCCGACGAAGCGAGCGTCGCACGAGGCGTGAAAACCATAGGCGAGGAATTTGGCGGGGTCGACGTGCTGGTGAGCAATGCCGGAATCCAGCGATACGGCGACGTGGTGGGCACTTCGGAAGAATTGTGGAACGAAGTGATGGATGTAAACCTGAAGGGTTGCTTTCACGTGGCGAAAGCGGCGTTGCCACTGATGATTCCTCGCGGAGGTGGAGCAATCGTCGTGGTGGCTTCGGTGCAGGCGTTTACCGCCGTCGGAAATTCGGCGGCCTACGTTACAGCGAAGCACGCGCTGTTGGGGCTGGTCCGGGCGATGTCGCTCGACTACGCGTCGAGAAATATTCGCGTGAATTGCGTTTGTCCTGGGGCGATCGACACGCCGATGCTGCGCTGGGCCGCCAGCCTGGATGCGCATCCTGAGAAAGTGATTGATACGTGCAACCGCATGCACCCGCTCGGGAGGATCGGCCGCCCGGAAGAAGTTGCGAACGCGATCGCGTTTCTTGCCAGCGATTGGGCGTCGTTTATTACCGGCACGGCGTTGCTTGTGGATGGGGGAATGCTTACGCCGACGGGTGGAATGGGATTTCAGGAGGGCGGGACAGGCGCCGCGACTAGATCTTGAATCCAGAAAAAATCGTGAAGCCGGAAAAAGTGCCGGCGGCAAAAGACGGGATTGGACAGAGAGTGTGAAGGACAGATGAAACTCAGCTCGAAGGTCGCCATCGTGACTGGAGCAGGCGCGGGCATTGGGCGGGCGACAAGCCTGCTTTTTGCGCGCGAGGGCGCGAGGGTGGTGGCGGTTGACCTTGTTTCGGATGGAATCAACACGCTTGTAAAGGAAATTCGTTCGACGGGAGGAACGGCGGAGCCCGTCGTCGCCGATGTTTCGAGTGCGGCAGATGTCGAGCGGTGTGTTCAAAAGGCACTAAGCCGATTCGGGCGTATCGACATCTTGTTTAACAATGCCGGTATTGTCGTTCCGGGGAGGATTCACGAGGTCAGCGAGGCCGATTGGGATCGCAGCATGGACGTCAATGTGAAGAGCATGTACATGATGTGCAGGAGCGTGGTGCCGCTTTTTCAGAAGCAGGGGAGCGGCGTGATTCTGAATACCTCTTCGGCGGTTGTGCTGCGAACGGTGACGAATCGCGCCGTTTATACTGCCGCGAAGGGCGCGGTGCTGGCGCTGACCCGCAGCATGGCGCTCGACTATGTGAAAGAGGGAATTCGAGTGAATTGCCTGTGCCCGGGGACTGTGGATACTCCTTCGTTTCATCAGAGGTTGGCGGCGCTCGGGGGCGATGTGGCCACAGTTCGCAAACAGTTTGAGGCGAGGCAGCCAATGGGACGGCTTGGGACTGCGGAGGAAATTGCCGAGGCGGCGCTGTATCTCGTTTCGGATGCGGCGGCGTTTGTGACAGGCGGAGTATTCCCGATCGACGGAGGCCTTTCGCTTTGAGTCGGAGAATCGGGAAACCGGCGAGTTCGCGAGGGGCGAAGCGCGTAGGGTGGCGCGGCCGACCTGCGATTCGATTGTCGAATGGCGTCGTGGAGATGATTGCACTCCAGGGAGGCGGTCACATTGCGGAATTCTGTTTTGCCGGCGGTCGTGACAAACCGAAGGTGAATGTACTGTGGGAGTGTCCGTGGGAAGGCGCTGCGCCGGGCACCGCTAAGGCGCGGCGGCTTGCGGTAGAGTACGGCCCAAAGGGAGTTGGAGAATTTCTGGCGAGCTATACCGGGCACGCGCTCTGCCTGGATTATTTCGGCATGCCCTCTGCCGAAGAGGTACGACAAGGGCTCCCGTTACACGGAGAGGCCGCGTGTGCGAACTGGCGCGTGATCAAGGGAGCGCCGCGTTCTGCAGCGGCCCGCGCTAAATGGCGAGTGGATTTGCCTGCGGCTGGATTAGGGTTTGAGCGGGAGGTTGAGCTGTGCAGAGATGAATGTCTGGCGGTGTTCCGGGAAAGTGTGACGAACCAGCGCGATGCGGATCACTATTTTCATTGGGTGCACCATGTGACGCTTGGGACACCGTTTCTCGATCCGGAGTGCAGCCGGGTTTTTCTCTCCGGGATGCGGGCGAACACCTGGCCACTTGGCTACGAGGGAAAGAGTTTGGTTTCCGCTGGCCGCGAGTTCCAGTGGCCGCGCGCGCCGCGAGAAAAAGGGGGAGTTGCGGATCTCTCGATTCCGTTCAGCGAGCGAGGAACGGGATTTGTTGCATCCATATTGCTCGATGCGGAGCGAGATACGCAGTTTGTGGCGGCCCTGAACTGGCAGCTGGGCCTGGTGGCCGGGTACGTTTTTCGCAGCAAGAATTTTCCGTGGGTGGCGGTCTGGGAAGAAAATTGCGCGCGGGAATATGCTCCGTGGAAGGGGAAGACAAAAGCACGCGGCCTGGAGTTCGGGACCACGCCGATGCCGATCGGAAAGGAGGCTACATTTTTGGCCGGGAAACTGTTTGACACTCCGGGCTGGAAGAGAATTCCGGCGCGAGGCACGCAACATGCGGTGTATGCCGCCTTCCTCGCGGAGGTGCCGAAGAGCTGGCGCGGCATTCGAGATATTCGGACCGCCAAAAACAGTCTGGTTATCAGCGAAAGTGACGCGCGCGACTCGGTGACAATTGCCGCGGGAGGGATTTCGGAGTTGTAGGGCTAATTTTGAATTGCTGTCGTTAAACGAAGAGGAGCGGAACCGTTCATGTCAGACACCACGTTGGGATTGGCTCTTCTATTGGTCGCCGGGATCATGAATGCGAGTTTTACGCTGCCGATGAAGTTTACCCGGACGTGGAGCTGGGAAAATACATGGCTCGCGTGGTCGATTTTTGCGCTTATTCTTCTGCCTCCGGTGGTCACGGCGCTTACGGTTCCGCGACTTGGCGATGTCTATCGCGATGCCGGATTGGGGCCGACTGTTCTTGCAGCAACTTTTGGCGTGGGATGGGGCGTGGCGCAGGTCTTTTTTGGACTGGCCGTAGAATCGATCGGGATCGCGCTTACCTTCTCCATCGTTTTGGGAATTTCTGCGGCGGTTGGCAGCCTGCTTCCGCTGCTTCGCCTGCATTCGAGCCAGCTTTTCACGGCCGCTGGTGGGGGCGTTATCGCTGGAGTTGTTCTCGTGATTATCGGAGTCAGCATTTGCGCGGTGGCGGGACGGCGGCGTGAAGCGGTGCTGAGCGGTGCGGCGGGACGCGCCAGCGCTTCCATGGGTAGGGGATTGGTTCTCTCGATTTTGTGCGGGCTGGGCGCGTCGTTCGTTAATTTTGGGCTCACGTTCGGACACCCGCTGCTCTTGAGCGCCGAGAAATTTGGCGCGGCGTCCTTGTGGGCGCCGAACGCTGCGTGGCTTCCCCTGATGCTGGCCGGCAGCATTCCGAATATCCTTTATTGCCTCTATCTGCTTTCGAAGAACAAGACGCATCGGAACTTTGCTTCGGCAAGTTTTGTGAGCCACTCGCTCCTAGCGCTTGTGATGGCTATTTTTTGGTTTGGAAGCACGCTGCTGTACGGAGTTTCCGCGGGAAAGATGGGCGTGCTTGGCCCGATTCTCGGATGGCCACTGTTTATGTCACTGATTGTGATTACCGCCAGCGCGCTGGGCATTCTTACCGGCGAGTGGAGAAACACCGGCAAGCAGCCACTTCGGATTCAATTGACCGGAGTGGCGTTTTTAGTTGCGGCGGTTTTTGTGCTGGCTCTCGCCAGCCGTTGGGTTTGAGGAATTTCAGGAGCGATTGATGAAGGCTCTCGCGATTGATTTGGGTGGGACGCATGCCGCGTTCGCGCTCGTGGACGGCGCGACTCTTGTGCACACGGAAACGCTTGCGACGGACCGCGCCAAGGGACTGAAACCACTGCTCCCCAAGTTTAAAGAAATGCTTGGTGCTGTTCTCGCAAAGACAGGGACCAGCGCGAAGGAATGTCTCGGCATTGCACTGGGATTCGCGGGGCTTGTGGACACCCGCACCGGCCAGGTCCTGTCCACGAATGCCAAATACGATGACGCTCTGAGCGTGGACTTGCCCGCGTGGAGCCGCGAAGCGTTCGGCCTTGCTTTTCGCATTGAGAACGATGCGCGCATGGCCCTGCTGGGTGAGAATTATGCGGGCGCGGCGCGCGGCTTTTCAGACGCGGTGATGATCACACTGGGCACGGGAGTCGGGGGAGCGGCTCTGATCGAAGGAAAGCTTCTCCGTGGCAAACACATGCAGGCAGGCTGCCTGGGCGGGCACATTCCGGTTTTATTTTCGGGAAGGCAGTGCACTTGCGGGAACATCGGGTGTGCTGAGGCGGAGGCGTCCGGATGGGCGCTGCCGATGATTGTAAAGGAGTGGCCGGGCATCGAGAGAAGTTCGCTGGCGTCGCATTCGGAAGTCGGGTTCAAGGAATTATTCGACGAAGCGCGCCGCGGTGATGCGATTGCGGCTGCGATCCGGGACCGCTGCCTGAATGTATGGGCGGCAGACGCGGTAGGGTTGGTGCACATGTACGATCCCGAGGTGATCGTAATTGGCGGCGGAGTGATGAAGAGCGCGGACGTAATCATTCCGTATGTCCAGAAGTACGTTTCGAAATATGCCTGGACGCCGTGGGGTAAAGTGCAGGTCCGCGCGGCGGAGCTCGGCAATCACGCTGGCCTTTTAGGCGCGATTCCACTACTGACTGAGAAGGCCTGATGCCGAGACGCTCGAACTACGACAAATTTCCATTTGTACCGGTCACCGATCGCGAAGAGGATTGCCAGGTGGGCTGGGCGGCAATTGCGCGGCAGCTTGACGTCGCGTTGACCGGCAAACGCTCCATCTTGTGCGTGGAATGCTATCCAGGCACCAATCTGGACGAGCTAGAGAGCGGGCTGGCTTCCGCCTTAAAGCCACGGATTGTGGTTCGGGCGGAATCCTGCCTAAAGAGTCCGGGAGAACTCGATTCAATCCTCGCGCCATATCTGGGCGGCGACGATCCCGTTTTCGGACGCATGAATGGCGTGACGTTGCGGGATTTTTTGGATCCGCAAAAAGTGGACGATGCGAGGAATTTGATTCACGCGAGTGCCGCGGAAGATGGCCGGATCCTTGTCCTCGGAACCGGCGCGGCGTTGATTGCAGAGCATTTTGATTTGCTGGTTTATGCCGACATGGCCCGCTGGGAATTGACGCTGCGCCAGCGGCGCGCACAAATCGGGAATCTAGGCGCTGGGAACCTCTCTGAAGTCGCAAACCTGAAATACAAGCGCGCGTTCTTTGTGGATTGGCGAGCTGCGGATCGATTGAAAAAGGAACTGCTCCCTAAGATTGACTACCTGCTGGATACGAACGCCCGGGAGACTCCGAAGCTCGTCAGCGGGAAGCTGTTTCGGAGCGGGCTTGCAACAGCCAGCATGCGGCCGTTTCGCGTGGTCCCTTATTTCGACCCGGGCGTCTGGGGCGGACACTGGATGGAAGAGGTTTGCGATCTGCCGAAGGACCAGCCCAATCATGCCTGGTGCTTTGATTGCGTTCCAGAGGAAAACAGCTTGCTGCTTGGTTTCGGATCGAGGCGGGTGGAGATTCCTTCCGTGGATCTGGTGTTCTCGCATCCGCGAGAGTTGCTGGGCGATGCCGTGCACGGACGGTTCGGCACGGAGTTTCCGATCCGGTTCGATTTTCTGGACACCATGGGCGGCGGAAACCTCTCGCTGCAGGTTCATCCGCTCACCGAATACATTCAGGACAAGTTTGGGATGAACTACACGCAGGATGAAAGCTATTACCTGCTGGATGCCGGCGAAGACGGCACCGTCTACCTCGGTCTGCTTGATGGCGTGGATCGCGCCGCGATGTTCCGGGAATTACGCGAAGCACAGGCGGGCGGCGCAGCCTTTGCGGCTGAAAAATACGTGGGCTGGTATCCGGCGAAAAAGCACGACCACTTTCTGATCCCTGCGGGGACCATTCATTGTTCGGGTAAAAACAGCATGGTGCTCGAAATCAGCGCGACGCCGTACATTTTCACGTTCAAATTGTGGGATTGGGGCCGCGAGGGGCTCGACGGGCGGCCGCGGCCCATTCACATCGATCACGGGGAAGCGAATGCGCAATGGGAGCGCACGCCGGCGTGGGTGAAGAGAAATTTGATCGGGCAGGTGAAACGCGTGGCGGAGGGGCCGGGCTGGCGCGAGGAGCGCACGGGTCTCCACGAACGGGAGTTCATCGAAACGCGTCGCCACTGGTTCCGCGACGTCGTTGCGCACGAAACGGGCGGCGGGGTGAATGTGCTGAATCTCGTCGAGGGAGAAGAAGCGGTTGTGGAGAGCCCCTCGGCTAAATTTGCACCGTTTATCGTGCACTATGCCGAAACGTTTATTGTCCCGGCCGCGATCGGAAGCTATACGATTCGACCCCATGGGCCGTCGGCGGGCAAAGAATGCGCCACCATCAAGGCATTTGTCAGGACCAAGCCATGACGCGCAGCTCCCGTTGCTCGTTGTTGAGATTTCGACCGGTTCCGCAGCCTTTTTGTGTGGCGGTAACGCTTTTCACCGCCATTTTGTTCTCCAACTGCAGTCCAGCTCTTGCACAAAACAAATCTTCTCCCCCGCTGAAGGCGAATAAGGCCCACGCCGCAATTCTGCGGGACGCTACATTCCACAGCACCAGCCTGAACCGTGACATGCACTACCGCGTCCTGTTGCCGGCAAACTACGAAGCATCCGCGCAGCGCTACCCCACTCTTTTCTTGCTCCATGGGCTCTACGGCGACGACCAGAATTGGTCGACGAGAACCAATCTTGTGAATTACGCCCGGGATCTCAATCTGATCATCGCCATGCCCGACGCCGGCAATTCCTGGTACGTGAATTCAGCCTCCAACCCCGAGGATCGATACGAAGACTACATCGTGAAGGATTTCATCGCCGAGATTGATACGCACTACCGGACGATTCGTGAAGGATACCGGAGGGCGATCGCAGGTCTGTCCATGGGCGGGTACGCGGCAGTGAAGTTTTCCCTGAAATATCCGGGCCTGTTTGCCTATGCAGGTGGCATCAGCGCTGCCCTCGATGCCTCGGCTGACCTGGGCGAAACGCATCCCGAATTCCGCGACGGCTTGCGGAAGGCGTTTGGAGAATCCGGGAATCCGGCTCGCTCGCAGAACGATGTGTTTGTGCTGCTCTCGCATACTGACGGCAAAGGTCTGCCTTATTTCTATCTTGATTGCGGGTCGGAGGACATGTTCCTTGAGGTAAGCCGCAAATTTGTAGTCCGCTTGCAGCAACTTAAAGTCCCCTACGAGTTTCATGAATTCCCTGGGGGGCACTCCTGGAGCTACTGGGACGCTGCCATCGAGCGATTTCTCCTCATGCTCTTGAAAAGCAACTTCGCTCGGGGCGCTATGCGCAGGGGTGCGGTCCAGCAATAAAGCGTGAGCAATTCCAGAGGACCGACGGCTTACCTGGTTCGGGACCATGAGGTCGTAGGTTCAAATTCTTCCGCCCCGACCATTTTTCACCCAAATTCATACGGAACAATTTCGGACACGCGGTATCTAAGGCGTCGGAGATGTCACGCTGCGCCAGATAGAAGTTGCTATTTCGCGATGTTCTGGCGTGGATGGGTGGAAGTGAATTTCGGTCTGGCCCTCGGGCCAATCACCAGCCTGTCTAGCTAAGAAGACTACCTCTGCTTCGATAGTTTCCATATCACGGTCCGAGTTTTGTGGTGGGGCGTCCTCGTGACACCAGATGTCCAGCACCGCTTCCGTGTAGGTTTTTCTCCATGCATAGCCGTGATAGCCGTTCTCACCATCGGCCGTGAACCCGCCGCGAAACCGCGAACGCATCGGTTGCCGGGTTATTCCAGCATAGGTCAGTTTTGCGTTGAAGGAAACGACATACAGCTTTGGGAGTTTACGAGTGGCGAGGCCAGAGAATTTGGGTGTACCTCTGCTGTAAGTCACAACGAATTTGTCGGCATCAAAGGAGAGCTTGTAATGCTCTGGGCCAGTGATTTTCATCCAAGGACATTATGTCGCCGAATCGGCCCCACGGCCGAAGGGTTATATGCATGTATTGCGATTGAAGTAACACCCGTGTGGGGAGGAGTCGGAGGCTAAACAGTATAGCGGAGGCTCCCATCGAATTGCTTCGAGACTGGCAGGAGATCACAAACTCAATCTTCTGTACAGGCCCTTCGGGGCTGAGACAGCGAATGGAAGTCTGGTTCTCGATCGAAGAGGAGCAACCGCCGATTAATCCGAGCTCTTCCAGAATCATGCTGACAGCGTAACAAACTTTGGTTTGCGTTGGGACGCTGGAGTTTGGTTTTCCACTGACGCGAGAAAATACGCGGTCTGTTTATGGAACGTCAGCGACTCGTCGTGGCCCGCCCAAACTGAGGGCGCTCTGCGGCCAAGATCACGGTACCGATGGGACTCAAGTAAAACTGTCTAAAAACAGAACAGCGGGCTCTCCTGGCAAAAGTTAGCGTTCAGGCTGAATCGGCGAGAGTGGCGGTATTAACCAGAACTCGGGACTGGCGAGGCGTGCCGCTATTCTCGCTGCTAACAATTCGGACCGTTTCATCTCGATGGTCTCCGCGCGGTTCGCAAGGACCATCCACATCTTGTTGTCTTAGTTCCCACATTGTTTGGCTTCTGTTTGCCTGCATGTCTCCCCTCACGATTTGGGCATTTTCCTGTTGCACTTTTCCGGTATCCACCCGATTGCTTGGCGTTTGCCATTCAAGCATAGACGTGCATGTAGCTAGCCGTCTCGAATGTGGTCAACGGATCGAAAAGCGCGGATGACTTCGGCCGGGAAATCCCACTCCCGGCGGTAAGCGTCGTTCGCATTAGAACACAGTGCCCGGCCAGACGAAGCAGTGATGACCGCTAGTTCACAACCGGCGCCCGGCCAATAAGGAGAGAAATAAAATGGGAAAGCAGATGTGTGTGGGTGTGGTGTGTTTGGCGTTGGCGCTTGCTTCGGCGGTTCGAGCCCAGACCGGAGTAAACAACGCGGCGCTGAAGGGCGACTACGCGTTTAGCTTCACTGGGATGACCACGGGCGATGGCGTCAGCTCGACTCCATTCGCGGCCGTGGGAAGGTTCACTGCCGATGGAGCCGGAAGTCTGACGAACGGCGAGCTTGACAGCAACGGCCTTGGCGTAAGCCTGGGTGGCGTGGAGAAAGCTGTGGCTCTGGCGTTCACTGGAACCTACTCAGTCGGTGCAGACAACCGGGGCGTAATGAACCTGAACATTCCGGGCGGCGGCACGCTGGCCTTCGCCATGTTGGCCAACGGCAACGCCAAGTTCGTCGAAATCGATGCCTCGGGAAACCACGGGACAGTCGGCTCGGGAATCATAGAGAAGGTAGACACCACGGCCTACAACACCGGCAGCGTCACAGGTGACTATGCGTTTGGGGTCGCCGGCCCAGATCAGTCGAACAATCGCACGGCCATTGTCGGCCGTTTTACCGCCAACGCATTGGGCGTAATAAGCAACGGAGCCGCGGACGAGAACATGTCGGGGAGATTCAGCACGATGAATTTGTTCGCTGGGACCTACGTGGTGACCGACGCGGCGACAGGACGCGGCACGATGAACCTTCCCGCTGTGGTCGGCGGATCCCTGCCAAATCTGGATTTCGTGTTCTACGTCGTTAACGGTGGAAAGTTGTTTGCAATGGACATGGATGTTGTCTCCTCAGCAACCCCGCTGCTAAATGGCGTCGTGCTGCAGCAGCAGACTCCTGCCATCGTAGGTTTCACCGACCTCACACTGAATGGTGGCATGGTGGTGTACTTGACTGGAATATCCGGATGCGTTGGAGGAGGGCTGATCACGGGAAACGGCATCGGCGGGCTAACAATAACACTTGATAATGGCTGCGGGTACGGTAGCACCGTGGATGAGTCAGGAACCTATGCGGTAGCACCCAATGGGCGAGTAGACCTCAGGCGCACTTACGGTGGTTACGCGGCTGCCTACCTGGTGAGTGGCAACTCGGCCTTTCTAATTATACCGGATAGTGCCGGCGGCATTTCGGCTGCTTCTGGGTTCGGAGAGCCACAAGCGGCAGGGCTGCTTGCCACGGTCAACAATAGTTCGGTCCAGGGCAGGTATGTGGGTTCGACGATGAGCCCGAATTCCCTTTACCAAACCATCTTTTCTGGTGTGTTCACCGCGGATGGCGCCAGCCCAACCGGCACTCTTACTGGCACGGAGGATATTAGCGCTGCGAGCGGAGCTCGCTTGGGCGCAGCGACTACCGCCACATACTCTTCAATCTCCTCATATCCTGCCGCCGCGCCAACGGAGGGAAGAGGAAGCGTTTCAGGGACCTTCGGGGCCGCAGGAAATTTCCCGCCCGATCCGTACAATTTTCCTGGCATCATCTACGTGATTTCACCCTCGAAGTTCATCGTACTTTCCTCGGGCAACATATCGGGCTCAGGCCCCGTTGTTTACCCAATCCTTTTGATCTTCGAACAATAATTTTCAGCTCCATGGGTGGAATTCGAGGTAGACAACTTTCGCTTTTCTGGGTCCGAGCACAATTCCTTAGAAGCACGGGGTTTCCGCGCCGACAACTCTCGAGCACTAACCTCCGCTTGACCCATAACTACTAAGGTGTTCACCTCCTGCCACTTTGGAGCGGACACAGGATTGATTACTGCTGTTCAGAACCGATAGTAGAGGCAGACGGCACTTATCGTAGAACACTCTAACCGTCCCCTGAGGCCTTCGGGATTCATGGCCCCACCAGTTTCAACCCGTCGGTCTGCGAGTCTTGGTGACATTGGCCGCAGACCTTTCACACCTGAACGAATCTGCGACTTAAGGACGAACACATACGTCGATAAACGCTTCTTACCTGGCCAAAGTATCCCTTCGAGGCGGCGTTACCCGCGAGTCGAGAAGCCCGAGGGAGTGTGGGTCTACTGGAGTCGAGAAGGACGTGCAGACACTTCGCGAGTCCGAGACCTGAGTACGGGAGGCTTGTTTGTCGAAACGGCGGAGGTGCTGGCTATGGGCACGGCGATTCGGCTTGATTTTCTTGTTCAAGAAGGACAAATCAGGGCCGAAGCTGCTGTCCGGCATGTAAAGGCCGGAAGTGGAATGGGACTAAAATTCACCGCGCTAGCAGAGAAAGACGGCCCCCATCTGGCAGCATTGATGACAAGACTAAGCCATCGCTTGTAGGTAGCAGTTCTGCCACACCGGATATTTCAGCGGAGGGAAGCATTGGGAAGTTTTGGTAGGGGCGGTGGGGATCGAACCCACGACCTTCGGCTTAAAAGGCCGCTGCTCTACCACTGAGCTACGCCCCTGTGGTACGAAACTCTAATTGTAGCATGGCGGCGGTGAGGACCAAGCAGCGCGGACGGGCGCCGCTTTTGGTTCAGCGCGACAAATTCGGCCGTGTCTTGTTTGATTCCGTGGCGAATTGAACGGTGCATTTTGTCTCGAACAGATAGAGGTGTTTTAGCGATGGCTTGTGGCGGAGCACGGCGACGCCCGTGTCGTCGACCGGGGTCGCCGTCAGATTCAGCGTTTCCAGATGATTCAAGCGGGCGAGAAGCGGCACACCTTTCGATGTGACGTTGGTGTGCGCAAGATCGATGGAACGAATGTTGGGAAACGTCGAGAGGATTTTGAGTCCTTCATCGGTGATTTTTGTGCGCGCGAGTTCGGCATCCACGATGAGATCGCCGATGGATTTCAAGCGAGCGAGTGCTTTGTCATCGCAACGTTCCGGAGCGCTGACGGTTCGCAGGATCAGGCCATCGTTTGGACTTTGTGAACGAGGAACGAGGCGCACGCCGAGTTCTTGTTCCAGGGAAGAAATTGTTTTCAATTGCGGCCGATAGTCTTTGGCGAGGGGCAAAGAGGGAATTGCGGGCTTTGGAAGAGGCGGAGTCCCGTGAACTTCGAACTCGGGCAGAGTATTTGTTGCTCCCGAAGCGATCCAGAGTTCGATGACTTTGATTTCCGGCGCTGACAGCGGCCGTTCGCCATCGGTCGGCATAAAGTCTTTTTCCGCCGGCGATAAATTGAGGCCGCGGAAGCGTTCGCTGTGACACAGGTCTCCGGGT
>Ga0137418_10001661_pt1 | contig 20557 bp, 19 predicted proteins | sample CZODoug3_1_2_16f_FD_122242 | JGI IMG/M metagenome (GOLD analysis project Ga0137418, IMG submission 122242) | Vadose zone soil fungal communities from Angelo Coast Range Reserve, California, USA - CZODoug3_1_2_16fungal (Hybrid Assembly) | ecosystem: Environmental > Terrestrial > Soil > Vadose...
AGGAATTCCTCGAGTCCGGCCAGCAGCACGACACGGCGTGCCTGATTGCGGATATTCGAATGTCGGGCATGTCCGGGCTGGAATTGCAGGCCAAGCTGAATGCCGAGCGGTTGTGGATCCCGACGATCTTCATTACGGCGCACGGCGACGAACGCATGCGCATGCAGGCATTGCGATCGGGCGCGGTGGAGTTCCTGGCGAAGCCTTTCGACGACGAAGTGCTGCTGGAGAGCGTGCGAGCCGCGTTGGAGAGTTGATGACAACCGAACTGCGAAAGACCGGAATGGACGTCGTCGGGGACATTGCCTGGGGCACGCACTGTTGCCTCTTCTACGAGACGAAAGCCGATCTGCTCGACACGTTGGTCTCGTATTGCAAGGCCGGATTGGAAGGCCACGAGTTCTGCCTCTGGGTGGTCGCCGCGCCGCTGACGGAGGAAGATGCCGCGCGTGCGTTGAGACACAACGTGCCTGATCTCGACCGGCAGATCGCTGACGGCAGCATCGAGATTGTCGCGGCTCGCGACTGGTATCTTCAGGATGGCGCGTTCAATCTCAACCGAGTGATTGAGGGATGGAACGAGAAGCTTGCGCGCGCCATGGCGCGCGGCTATGCCGGCGTGCGTGTGACCGGCGACACGGCCTGGCTGGAAACGAAGGACTGGCAGGACTTCTCTGACTACGAAGAATCGCTCAACGAGGCGATCGCCGATCAGCGGCTCGCGGTGTTGTGCACGTACCCGATAGTGGCGTGCGGAGCCGGTGAAGTCCTGGACGTCGTCCGCACGCATCAGTTTGCGATCGCGAAGCGACGAGGCGACTGGGACATGATTGAAACCGCCGGGCACAAACAAGCGAAGCGTGAAGTGCTCGAGCGGAAGCGTGTCGAGGATGCGTTGCGGCGCAGCGAAGCGTACCTCGCGGAGGCGCAGCGGCTGAGCCACACCGGCAGCTGGGCCTTCAATGGGACGGAGACGGTGTACTGGTCAGAGGAAAATTTCCGAATCTGGGGCTTCGACCCGCAGCGGACGCCTCCCGGCCGCGACATAGTGTTGCAGCGGCTGCATCCAGAGGATCGCGACAGGGTGCTCGAAGAGGCCCAGACGGCCGTGCGCGAAAGACGGGACTACGTCGTCGAGTTCAGGATCGTGCTGCCTGACGGAGCGGTTCGGCACATCCATGGGTTGGGTCATCCGGTCTTCGATGCGAGCGGAGAGCTCGTTGAAGTCGTCGGTACGCAAGTCGATGTGACGGAACGCAAGTGCGCCGAAGAAGAACGCCAGAAACTGCACCAGCTACAGGGCGATCTTGCCCGCATCAACCGGGTGAGCACGATGGGCGAGCTGACCGCCTCGCTGGCGCACGAGATCAAACAGCCGATTGCCGCGGCGGTCACCGACGCCAACACCTGCCTGCGATGGCTCGCGCGCGCCGAACCCGATGTCGAGGAGGGGCGCGAAGCCGCCGGGAGAGTGGTCAAAGACGTCACGCGCGCGGCCGACATCATCAGCGGCATCGGCGTGCTGTTCAAGAAGGGCGCGGTGCCGAGGGAGCTGGTCGATGTCAACGAGCTCATTCGAGAAATGATCGGCATGCTGAGCGGCGAAGCGAAACGCCACGTCATCTCCATGCGCGCCGAGCTCGATCCGGATCTTCCCGAGGTCATGGCAGACCGTGTCCAACTGCAGCAGGTGCTCATGAACCTCATGCTCAATGGCATCGACGCCATGAAGGACACGAGCGGCGCACACGAATTGACCATCAAATCAGAGACCGACGCCGCTCAACCGATGATCTCGGTCCGCGATACCGGTGCGGGGCTGCTCCCGGAGCACGTGGATCAGATCTTCAACACGTTCTTTACGACCAAAGATCATGGCATCGGCATGGGACTTCCGATCAGCCGATCGATCGTCGAGTCGCATGGCGGTCGCCTGTGGGTCGCGGCCAACGCCGAACGCGGCGCAACTTTTCAGTTCAGCCTGCCCGCCGCAGGGATGAGCACTTTCATGTGAGCGGTCTCATACCAAGAGAGGATTCACATCTCTCTACGAAACGACTACATTCGTGTCGATGGCCATGCTAGACGACTCCTCACTCGTTGCGATCGTTGACGACGACGATCGGATGCGCAGCGCATTGCAGGGCCTGCTGAAGGCGGTCGGATTGCCGGCGCGCACGTTCGCGTCGGCCGAGGAATTCCTCGAGTCCGGCCAGCAGCACGAGACCGCATGTCTCATTGCGGACATCCGGATGTCGGGCATGTCCGGGTTGGAATTGCAGGCCAGGCTGAACGCCGAGCGGATACGGATTCCGACGATCTTCATCACGGCACACGGCGACGAACGCATGCGAATGCAGGCATTGAGAGCAGGCGCGGTGGAGTTCCTGGCGAAACCTTTCGACAACAAGGCCCTGCTCGAGAGCGTGCGAGCGGCGTTAGAGGGTTGAGACCCGACTAGGAAGCGTGCACGTAGGGCAGCGGAGGTCCTCTGTGAGAGCTTTCGATCGACTCGGGAACGATGATCAGGCCTTTCGTGAGCGACGATTCGAGCAGGTCATTGGCAACAGCCCTGCACTCGAATCGGTGCTCGAACAGGTCGAACGCGTGGCGGCCACAGATTCGACTGTACTGATCCAAGGGGAAACGGGTACCGGCAAGGAGTTGATCGCGCGCGCCGTTCACAACATCAGCGCGCGATGTGGACGCGCCTTCGTCAAATTGAATTGCGCGGCCATTCCTCTGGATCTGCTCGAAAGCGAGCTGTTCGGCCACGAGAAGGGCGCGTTCACCGGCGCGATCGCGCAGAAGATTGGCCGGTTCGAGCTGGCCGACAAGGGCACGCTGCTTCTGGATGAGGTCGGCGACATTCCGCCGGCACTGCAGCCCAAACTGCTTCGCGTCCTGCAGGAACAGGAATTCGAGCGCCTGGGCAGCGGGCGCACCCATCACGTCGATGTGCGCCTGGTCGCCGCCACGAACCGCGATCTCGCGGAGATGGTCAGGCGCGGAGAATTCCGCATCGACCTGTACTACCGCCTGAACGTCTTTCCGATTCTGCTGCCGCCGCTGCGGGCGCGGCGCGAAGACATCCCCGCGCTCGTCACGCATTTCGTCGAGATCTGTGCCCGGCGCATGGGCAAGCAGATCGAACACATTCCTCCCAACACGATGGCTGCGCTCTGCTCGTACGAGTGGCCGGGCAACATCCGGGAGCTGCAGAATCTGATCGAGCGCGCCGTGATCCTGTCAAACGATCGCATGCTCCCCAATCCGTTGTCGGCCGCGGAAATCCACAGCGTTTTCGCCGCACCGGCCGCAACGACGTTGCGGGAGTCCGAGCGCACGCTCATCCTGCGCACGCTTCAATCGGTCGGCTGGGTGATTGGCGGCCCGAAAGGCGCCGCCGCCAGGCTCGGCATGAAGCGCCCTACGCTGATTCATCGGATGAAGAAGCTCGGGATTTCGCGTCCGCCTCAGGAGCTCACGCCGGCATCAGGCGCTTCAGCCGCTCAGCCTCCTCCCCCATCCATGCAGGATGAGATGTCGTCGAATCGAAGATTGACGACGTCTTGAACAATTCGAACTCGCCACGTGAGGCGGCTTTCGCCGTCCTGGACAAAAGCGCCTGTAGCTGGGCGGCCGTCATCGGCGTGAACGTCCGCGCGGCCTCGAATGCCTGATCGAGAATCGCCATGCTGTCGATCCCGGTGATGACCACAGAGGTGGGCAGATTCAGGGCGTAGTACAGGCATTCGACCGGCGTCACCGCGCCAGACCTGAGAATGATTCCGTTGCCCATGCTCTTCATGCCGAGCACGCCGATGTTCTGCTTCACGAGCTCGGGGACGACGAGCCGCGCGAAGCTACGATAGTGCGCGTCCATCACGTTCAGCGGCATCTGGACCGTGTCGAAGGTGAAGCCGTGCTCGCTGGCCACCTCGAGCGTGTGCAGATGGATCCGTGGATCCTTGTGTCCCGTGAACCCGATGAAGCGCAGCTTCCCCGCCTGGCGCGCTTCGAGAAGCGCCGCCTGCGCGCCCTCGTCATCGAAGATCCTGTGCGGATCTTCGAAGCGCAGCATCTCGTGGTGCTGAACGAGATCGATGCAGTCGGTCTGCAAGCGGCGCAGCGACTCGTCCAACTGCCGCGCGGCTTCGGACTTCGACCGGCCGTCGATCTTCGTCATCAGGAAGGCCTTTTCGCGGTAGCCGTCGCGGAGCGCTCGTCCCATGCGAATCTCGCTGGCGCCCTCGTTGTAGTCCCAGCTGTTGTCGAGGAAGTTGATCCCGCGATCGATCGCGGCGCGGATGATCTGCACGCTCAGTGCGTCCGAGATCGTGTTGAGCCCGATGTGCCAACCGCCCAGCCCGATGGCCGAGACGCGTGCACCCGTGCGTCCCAGAAGGCGGTACGGCATGTCGGTGAATGTCGGCGTCATCATCTGCTTGCGCCGTAACGCAACACGCGCGCCAATCGGCTGCACAGCGGAACGCGGGGGCCGCAATCAAACGTGCGTATTGCTGCGCAGAAGCGGTGAGCAAAGGCCGAAAACGCAACGACTTCAGCGTCGCGAACGCGGGCACCTTCTTTGCCGGCACAAGGACCGCAAAGAACGAGCGTCATGCGCCCCATCCGTGAACCTCGACTCGCGATCGTTTCTATTTCAGCGTGCTGCCTGAGCCTGACTGCCCGCGAGCGGGCCTCCAGACACGTGCGACAAGGACCGACGGCGACTGGCAGCTGGCACGATGACAAGCCGGGAGTCAGGCGTCTGCTCGAGCCGAGAGATCTGCCGGGCATTGCGAAGCCCACCTATGCCGTGGCGGACGTCGTTGCGATGGCCGCGGGCGCCGGCCGACTGCTTCCGGACGGTTTCTCGGCGGATTCAAGGTGGTCCGGCTGCTCTTCGACGGCAGCGGCAAACCGACAGGCGAATACGAGGATTTCATGACCGGCTTCGTGATCTCCGACACAAAGGTCTGGGGCCGCCCGGTCGGCGTGGCCGTGACGAATGACGGTTCGCTGTTCGTGACCGAAGACGGTAGCGGCGCGATCTGGCGGGTCGGCTGTCAACGGAGCGCTCGGGCTCGGACGAGCGATGACGCTGGGGTCGAGCTCTGAGCGCGAAGGATGAGCGTGGAGAGTGAACGTGCTATCGCCACTCGTCGTCGCCGTCCTGCTTCCCACTGCCCTCGTCGTCATGGCGATCGTGGCGGTGCTGTGGCGCGAGCGCACCTCGAGCCGCGACGCACGCGTGGCAATCGCCAGCGGGATCGTGCTCGCCGTTTGGGCTGCCGCTACGACGATTCTCGCGCGGCGGGGATTTTTCCAACCGGCCGCCGGAGCGAGAGTGCCGCCGGTCGGAGTCGAGCTGATCGTGGTGCTGCTCGCACTGGCGTTGTCCCTCAGCGCTTCGCCGTCGCTCCGTCGTCTACTCCGCAATGAAGCCAACCTCATCCGGCTGCACCTATGGCGCCTCGAGGGACTCGTGTTCTTGATTCTCATGGTGCAGGGTCGCGTGCCCGTGCTCTGGGCGCTGCCCGCCGGCGTTGGAGATGTCCTCGTCGGCGCAACGGCACCGTGGGTTGCGCGCCGTCTCGAGCGCCGTGGAGGAGGACATCGAGCGATCACGTGGACGGTGCTCGGCATGGCCGATCTGATCGTCGCCGTCGCGCTTGGCGTGATGACCAACCCGGGGCCGACGCAGGTGTTCCACACCGTTCCCAACGCAGAGATGCTGACGCAGTACCCTTTGGCGCTGGTACCGGCATTCCTCGTCCCTCTGGCGTTCACGCTCCACCTCGTGTCGCTGGTGCAGCTGTCGCGCGGGACGTGGGGCGGAGAACCAGGCAATCGAACGCCGTAGGTGGCAGGCCAAAACAAAGCGCACCGCCGACTCGCGCCTCTCTCTAAAGAAAGAGCACAAAAGAAGACCGATCAATCGTAGTCAACCCGTCCACGGAATCGGATCAAGCCAAATGCTCGCCTAAAAGTTCGAGGATTTGCACCAGCTGGGCGCGCTCATGTTCGCAGTCGCACCCCTCGAGCCGCGAACCACGGCACTACCGCCTGATCTTCCTGAATTCGGCTTAGTGGTGGGGCGTTCGACGACGCGCGCACCTCTACCAGCCATGTTAGATTCCTGAGCGTATGTCCGATGTGGTGAACAGAGAGCCCACACACCCCGTTGCACGAGCCGGTTGGCTCCTCGCGCGGCACAGGATCTGGCTGGAAGTCAGCACGCTCGTCGCTGTGATCACATACGCGTACATCGCGAGCTTGCAATGGCGCGAGATGAAAGAGACCGTCGACCAGGCGCGTCGCACCGCCGCGGCGACGGAGACTGCGTACCGGACCGGCTATCGGGCGTGGCTCGGCCCGTCGGGGGAGCAGGCGTTCCAATTGTTGGACGAGCACGGTCGTGCCGTCGCGCCGCAATCGATCGCCACACTCGCGGAAGGTCAGCGATACACCGTCAAGCTGGCGTTGAAGAACACCGGGCCGAGCCCGGCCCTCAACGTGCGACACCGGACGGCCGTCGCGTTCGCCAACACTATCCCGTCCGAAGCGCGCGATCGAGCAGCGTTTCAGAATGCGACCATCGCGTTCCCGTCGAGCGTGCTGGAATTTCACTCCGAGTTGTCCGCACCGATCGAGATCAATGCCCAACGCCGACGAGCGGTTTCTCGGCCAGGCCACGAGCCCGGTTTATTTGTCGCGGCGACCGTCTGCTACGAGGACATCTTCGGTGCGTCACACTACAGTCGGTTCTGCCGTGTACTGGGGCCAAACCTACCGGGGGAGTTCTCTTTCTGCGAAAACGACGCGATCGACAGCGCGCCAGATGATGCGCGGATGGTCTGCAGGCGCTAGAGGCATCACCGGCGCACGCGAAGCGCCTAGCATAACCGGCCTGCAACGCGATCAGATCGGGCCGACGCCCGCCAGGTGCGGGAGCAATTCCTCGATCGTGTGAGGCGCTGAAGCACTTCGCACGTGGGCGGCGGCGTCCCGCCGCCCACCTTACAGGTCTCATCCTTACAGGTCTCATCGCCGTTACTTGGCCGCCACGCCCGACGCGTCGACCTTGACCTCGGACGTCTTGCCGCCGTTGGTCACCTGCGCCTCGTAGAAGACGTGGCCGCCTTCAGTCAGCTTCTCGACTGCCGACACCTTGCCGCTGCCGGTTGCCTTCTCGATAGCCGTTCGTGCGGCGGGAGGGATCTGATCGAGCGCGCTCTCCTCTTCCACGCTCACCATCGTGCCCTGCTCGTCGAACATGATGTCCTTCGAGTGGCCGTTGACCGTCAGCTCGGCCTCATACAAGGTTTTCCCCTTGTCGACTTCCTTGGCGAGGCCGCGCACCGTCGCGCCCCCCTGGTGCTTGATCGCCTGCTGAACCGCGGGCGGAAGGTCCTTCATTGCGATCTTCCTTTCCGACGCCAGCGCGGCGGCTCCTCCGATCAACAGGGTTGAGATGAGCGCCGTTGCGATGATGTTTCGCATACTCTGCCTCCTTGATAGGAACGAGCATGACAGGCCATTCTGAAAAATATCTGAAGCGAAGGCAGGCCATAATCGGCGCAGAGCTTCAGGAGGTTTTCAGTCTGGCGAGCAGTCAGCCGACAGCGATAGTCACTGATCACTAGTCCTGGATCGGGAATCACGATCAACGACATGCATATTCTGGTTGTGGAAGATGAGCACCGGATGCGCGAATTGCTGCGCCAGGGTCTGATCGAAGACGGGCACGCGGTCACCGTGGCGAATGACGGTCACGAAGGCCTCAGCCTCGCCCAAGGCAGTGCCTTCGATCTGATCGTGCTGGATGTGATGCTGCCAGGCCCTGACGGTTTCGCGATTGCCCGGCAGCTCCGCAAGCAACGCAATCGCACGCCGATCCTCATGCTGACCGCCCGCGACGCGACGCGCGACATCGTGGAGGGATTGAACCTCGGAGCGGACGATTACCTGACCAAGCCCTTCTCATTCGAGGTGCTGCTCGCCCGCGTGCGGGCGGTGGGCCGCCGTGGTCCCATCCCTCAGGCCGTGTGGCTGCAGGTGGCGGATCTCACCATGAACCAGGGCACGCGCGAAGTCCGTCGCGGGGATCGCCCGATCGAGCTGACACGCACCGAGTACGCCATTCTCGAGCTGCTGATGCGCAATGCCGGCCGTGTGATCTCGCGCGAGCGCCTGCTCGAAACCGTCTGGGGAGACTCCGACGTCGAAGCGAATACGCTCGACGCCTTCGTTCGCCTGCTACGGACCAAGGTCGAGGCCGAAGGGGAAATCAAACTCATTCACACCGTGCGGGGGGTGGGATACAGCGTGCGGGCGGATGGCGCATGAGAAGCCTGTCGATCAGCGTGCGACTGACGACCTGGTATGCGGCCGTGCTGCTGCTGGGACTGACGCTCTTTGGCCTCGGGATGTGGTTCGCGCTTCAGCAGCGGCTGATTGCCGGCCTCGATACAAGACTGGCGCATCGGGTCGATGGCCTCCGAACGCTTCTCGAGCGCCAGGCGGTGGAAGGAGACGCGTCGGCGATGCGGGACGAACTGGCCGAATTCGCGCGCGAGATGCCGGATGTCATCTTTCAATTGGAAGGCGCGTCCGGCCCGCTTATTCGACCGGCGCCGAACCAGCCTCGCTTTCCCGTACAAGCCGCCTCCGCCCAGCCGATGTACCAGACGACCGCTGCTGACGGGCAACGATACCGTGTCGTCACGACGCGGATTGTATCCGGCGGTCACGAGTACGACGCACTGGTGGCGAGCTCGCTCGCTGACGTTGACGCGCTACTCACAGACTTCCGTCAGTGGCTCTGGACGATGATCCCGGCGATCCTCGTCAGTGCATGTCTCGGCGGGTACTGGGTGAGCCGGAGGGCGCTGGCTCCGGTCGACGGTATGACTCGGATGGCGAGATCGATCAGTGCGCAGAATCTCTCGGGCCGGTTGCCGGTGCCTCAGACCGGAGACGAAGTGCAGCGATTGTCCGAGACGTGGAACGACATGCTTCAGCGGCTGGATGCCGCCGTCCGGCGGATGCAACAGTTCACGGCAGACGCGTCGCACGAGTTGCGAACGCCGGTCGCACTCATTCGCGCGACCGCCGAGTTGGCGCTGCGGCGAGAACGTGCGCCGGACGAATACCGGAAATCGCTGCGCGACATCAAATCGGAAGCCGAGCGGATGACCGATTTGACGGAATCACTCCTGACGCTTGCGCGTGCCGACTCGAACTCTTTCGATCTCCCATTGGCACCTGCAGACCTTAACGGCATCGTCGCGGAAGTTGTCCGGCATAGCCAGCCGGTGGCTGATCTGAAAGGGGTCGATCTGCGCGCCGAGACTGACGAGAACCCCGTCGTCGTGAAGGTGAACGCCGATGCGATCCGGAGACTGCTGCTGATTCTGATCGATAACGCTGTCAAACATTCCGCGGCTGGCGGATCTGTGACCGTCAGCGCGTCCGTGCGGGATCACCAAATGACTCTGTCGGTGGTGGACTCGGGCGAGGGCATCGATCCTGATGTGCTTCCACACATATTCGAGCGCTTCTATCGATCCGGCATCGATCGCGCTGGCAGCGCAGGCGCCGGCCTTGGGTTATCCATCGCTCAGGCGATTGCTCGAGTGCATCGGTCCGAGATCGTGGTGGAAAGCGCGCCAGGCAAAGGCTCACGGTTCTCTCTCGCGCTGCGCGACTAGGGATGCTCGTCGAGCAATGCGATACGGACAGTCGTCCCAGCTTGCGACCGTAGACTGCACGCGTCCCGAGATGCACTGTCAGTTGTGCGATGAGGCGAGCCCTTCAGGAGGTCACATCTTTGTCGTCAAGATCCTTCAACCGGTACCTAATGGTGTGGCGCGGACACGAAGGCCTCCCGCCGCGAGCTGACGGTTGCTACTGCACACTAACGGGCACCGTGCCGTATATTCCCTTTCAGCCGGCGCACGTGATCGCCGATCTTCATAGACGTCGCAAAAATCGGTTCGATCGGTATGACTCCCCAGATCCGGTGGCGGACGACGGCCGCGAGTCCTGCAGACGCGATGCAGCCGCAGCTGCCGCAGTCCGGTGTGCCACCGAACTGACAGGGTGTGATCCGTGTTGTCAGATCCGCGGAAATCGTGGTCGTTGTCTTCGCGAAAACACAGTCGGCAGGCGACTGCGGGGGAACGGCGTACACATCCAGTAGCCCTTTTCGCATCTTCAGCTTTGGATACTTCAGGCGGAGCGCCATTAAGTCCTCGATGACACGCTTTCGGTCGACCGGACGCAGCCGCTCTTCAGAAATCTCGCCGACCTGCGGTGTGTAGAGACTCATCCAGATCGTGCCCACGGGCTTCTGGGCCGACCAAAAGCGAAGGAATTCTTCGATGTATCCAGGTCGATTGACCTGCTGCCGCGTCACGGTGCAATGCACCGTGAGGGTATGGCCGATGATGTGCTTCAGGATGCGGTCGTAGGTGGCCGGTGCGCGCCGCGCATCGTGCTCCGGCTGCAGACCATCAATCGACACCACGATCGACAGGCGGCGAATGCCGCGCCACTCCAGGGGGATCTCGCGCACGGCGCTCGTCACGACTTGGACATGAATCCTCCGGCTGGCCAGTTGTGGCAGCAGCGCGCTCAATTCACGATAACGAACCAGCGGTTCGCCGCCGACAATCGAGACATGCATGGGCCGATGTCGGTCGACGAGCGCGATGATTCCGTCGACGAGCTGTTGGCCCCTGAAATCCCGCACCTCACGTAATGTCGTGCCGCCGCCGAGATGATCCGCCCCATACGCATAGCAACCGGGACAGCGGAGCGGACACTCGCGCGTGACTTCGATCGAGAGAGCGGGAATATGACCCGTGAGAATGCTCGCCCACGCAGCAAAGATTTGCATCGTCTAATCCTGACTGAGACGTTTGTTGAGCGATTCGCCGACCAGCGCACTGACCATGCGCCGCGCGGCGGCAAGCCGGTCACGAGACGGTGATCCACGTCGCCTTTGCCTGCCGAAGAACGGCAGCTCACTTGCCTCGCCGAATGTACATCACCGCGACGCCGCCCGGCACAGACGTCACAGCGACTGGAATCAGAATCGATGGCGGAATTGGTCTGGACAAACAGGCGCAGAAAGAGATCCGCGACGGGTCGGAACGTCCATCGGAGGCGGCTGTTCGTTCCCATGGAATTGCTTTCCGTGTCGTACCGCACGTAACTCGCGACGGACAGGTCGGGTGAAAAGTTGATGCGCAGTCGATTGCCGACCAGCGTCTGCGTGAACTCGCCCGTTGCCAACCGGCCAATGTCGCGTTCGCCTGAGAACTCCACCGTGAGGAGCGCTGTCGGATTTCCACGCTCCAGTCCAGATCCGCGGTCTCAGTGAATTGCCGGCGATCGACGATCCTGAATCGCCGTCCATAGCTATCCATGGTGGACCATGTTCTGATGGAGTTGCGTCACAAACCACGTCACATCCTTGCCCGACGAGTGCGCCAAGCAGCAACCTGCGAGCCCCGGATAGTGGCTGACACCGCCGCCGGCAACACGTATAACTCGGCAACGATGATCGGCTCGGACTTACAGAAGGACTTCGATTGACGCTCAGCCTGGGAGGAACGAGGTACGCAATTCGAGCGCGAATCCTGCTCACGGCGTGGCGACTGGGGCTATACGTGCCCCCTGACCGCCGCGTGCTGGAACGGGTAATCCTCCCGTACTACGGCGCCGCGCCAGGTTGCCGTCGCGTGTTGTTCGTCGGCGTGCGCCCAGGCATCCGGTCCTATCAACGGTTTTTTCCAACTGCGGAATTTGTCACACTGGATGCGAACCCATACAAGCGCGCTTTCGGATCCAAGCGCCACGTCGTCGGACGTGTGGAACATCTCGCCGATTATTTTTCACACGATTACTTCGACGTGATTGTCATGAACGGAGTGATCGGGTGGGGCTTGAATGACGAGCGCGATGTAAATGAGGCGTTGCGCATGTGCTCCAAATGTCTGACGCCGGGCGGCTTGCTCATCCTTGGTCTCAACGAGCAAATCCCGTCGACACCGCCGCTCGGTCACATGGCCGCTCTTGCCGCCTTCGACCCGGTGGAATGCCCTCCGATTGCGGCGCAGCACTACAACGTGCCGACGCCGCTTCCAGAGCGGGAACACTCGTTCGCGTTCTACCAGAAACCAACGTCCGCGCCCTCAACGCAATGCGGCGATGTTCACCACGAACCTTAGAACGTTCGCGTCGTCTTCATCGCCAATCGGCAAGTCGAAGAGCCTCGTGACGTCGGGCGTCGTGTCCTCGTTCCGCGATCACCGGGGAGCTCGCCAACCATTTCGATCTCGTGCACCAGGCCGACTCAGATTGCGGGCGACGAGGGAAGTTCTTATCGCTGAGCTGTGGAGCGTTCATAAATCCAAAACGACGACGGCACGCTGGATGCGTAGGCTAGTCGCCCGCGGGGGGTTGCCTAAAGGAGGAGTATGCGGATCTATCAATTGGTCATTGCAGCTGCTTTCGCTCTGCTGTTACCAGTCATGGCGAGCGCCCAGGACACTAGCAAACCGGTCGATCCAACGCCTCCGGACAAGACCGACAAGACGCAAGGCCGACCCGCCGCCGTCGGCGAACAAGGAACGAAGCCAACGCGCGGATTTTTCTCAGCGCTCGGCCACAACCTCGCCGATGACGTCAAGCATATGCCTCGGCGGAACAGTGCGTACTGGCTCGCCGGGGGTGCCGGACTTGCGCTCGCTGTTCATCCGGTCGACAAGAAATTAAACGCGCACCTCATAGGGCATTCGAATCCCTTCGTTGCCGGTGAGCTGATCGGCGAAATGGGCACGATTCTCGGTGCAGCCGCGGGAACGTACGCCGTAGGCCGGCTCCGAGATCTGCCACGCGCGCAGCACCTCGGCATGGACGAAATCGAGGCCACGTTGCTCGCGCAAGGTATCGTCATGGGAGCCAAAGCGATCGCACGCCGCGATCGGCCTTTGTTGCCCGATGGTTCCAAGCAAAAAGGGTTTTCGTTTCCGTCGGGGCACGCCACGATGACGTTCGCGGCCGCAACCGTGCTGCAGCAACATCTCGGCTATCGTGCTGGCATTCCGACGTATCTGGCCGCGTCGTACGTGGCCATGTCGCGGCTGCACGACAATCGCCATTATGCGAGCGATGTCGTCTTTGGCGCGGCCACCGGTATTGTTATCGGCCGCTCGGTGACGTGGCATGGCCGCAATTTCTACGCAACTCCTCAGTTCGTCCCAGGCGGCGCGGCGGTAGTCCTCGCATCACGTTGATTCGGGCTGCTTAGATGAGTGCTGTCGGATTCGTGCTCCGCGATCTACTGGTCGGGTATGGCTACTTTGCAGTGCTCATTGTCGTGGCCGCCGAAAACCTCGGCCTGCCGCTGCCAGGCGAAACGATTTTGGTGACCGCCGCTATCTATGCGGGTACGACACACGTGCTCCGACTGCCGCTAATCATCCTTGCCGCGTCTGCCGGCGCCTTAGCCGGCAGTAGCGCGGCGTTTGCGATCGGGCGCCGATATGGAGATGCTCTGGTCGGTCGCTACGGTCGCTATATCCGTCTCGACGAGGCGAAAATGCGTCTTGGCCGCTACCTGTTCATGAGGTACGGCGGGGCAATCGTCTTCCTCGGCCGGTTCGTCGCCTTTCTCCGCGCGCTCGCCGGACTGCTGGCCGGGGTGAACCGCATGACGACAGGCCGCTTTCTGGTCTACAACGGCCTCGGCGCGGCTCTCTGGGCTTCTCTATTCGGCGTCAGCGGTTATTTATTCGGGGAACGTCTCGAACATGCGTCCAGATGGATCAACGTCGCAAGCGGCGTGCTCGTCATCAGCGCGGTCGCTGCGGCGTTCATGTTCGTACGCCGCAATCAAACACAGCTGCAGATGCGTGCAGACCGAGCACTTCTCCATGCCGCAGAGCACTAGATCCCGTTGGTCGAAAACGGCCAGACCAACCTCGACCCGCACCGCCGAAGCTTTACGGTCCGAGGCGAAAAGCACGGCATGGGCAGCCTCTTCGATTCCTTCCGCGGCTAACTCAGCGTACGACGTTATCGCCATGCCGAGCGCGATGCACAAGAGGTCGGCACCGCGTTCAGGAACGACACGTCCGAACTGGAGTTCTTGGCGCATCACGGCGCTGCACGCAAGCTTCACGGCCCGATCGGCGAATCGATCCCGCGTGAATTCGAGGCCACGGGCGAGAAAGCATTGTCTCCGGTCGTCGATCAGAAAGGATTCGCCGGCTATCTGTACGAAGAAATCAGCGCCTCTTCGCTGGCCGTTCGGCGCCGCCACCATGTGGCGCACCACGCCGCCGCCCGACGCGATCGGCCATTTCTGGGAACGTGGCCGTGCGCGGATCGAAGCGCACGAGCGTGTTGCGCTGCGGCCGGTCGGCGGACGTTCCTCGGGTGCCGGCGTTGAACCGCGTCGCGCGGCGGCGTTACGGGTGGCCGCTTCGGTCGTCGGCGCGGGCGCCATTCGGCCCAGTCGCGCCTGGGTTTGGGCGAACGCGCGCGTGTCCCGTACCGGATTGCGAACATCGAGCAGCTGCGCTTCCCGGGTGATGTACTCGGACCGGGCCCCTGGATTCGGATGATCGCTCAGCCACTGGGGTCCGCCCGAGCCGCCTTCCATCTCGATTGTCTTGAACATGCTGGCCATGGCGCGCGGGTCGTAGCCCGCCGCGGCCATGATGTGCGAACCGAGCAAATCCGCTTGCTTTTCGTCCTCGCGACTGAAACGGAGGAATGCGGTACCGAGGCCGAACTGCGTACCCTGTGAGACGACGCTGCCGGCGGGACCGCCGATAATCGATCCCACGACTGCACCTAACAGCGCACCAAGTTCGTACTTCGTCGCCTTGGTGGCTCGTGCGGTGCCATGACGCAGGGCGACATGGCTCAGTTCGTGAGCCACGACGCCAGCCATCTCTGCTTCCGCATGCGCCGCGGCGATCATTCCGCGATTGAGATACATCGGTCCACCGGGCAGCGCGAACGCATTGATCTCGCGTACGTTGACCACCTGAAATGCGTAGCGGAACTCAGCATGCCGCAGTTGCAGGGGAATGGCTTCGACCAGCCGGTGCCCTATTGCGGCGACGTACGACGTCACCTCGTCATCGCGCAGCATCGGAAGTTGCTGCTCGACCTGGGTGGCGGCCTGGCGGCCAAGCGTGACCGGACGCCGAACGATGTTCACAACCGCACAGCCGATACGCGCCGCGGGCTATGCGGTCTTGCGATTAGCCGCGACCAGAAGCGCGATGCCGCCAATCACGGCCACCGCACCCGCTACAGGTGGCAGCGGCAGCGTCTTCTCTCGATCGGCCGTCGCCTGAAGCGGACCGATGTCGATGACGGTCTCCCGGCTCGTGTAAGTGATGCTTCCATAGACGAGGGCCGCGAGGCCCAGGACGATCAAGGCGATGCCGGCTATTGCAAAAGGTTTCATGTGAGCGACGATATCTCTCTTCACCGTGGACAGATGTTCGATCTTGAACAGCGCCTATCCCCATGACACGGCAGAGTAACAGCACGATGTCCGCAGAACCCGGCACTCCCGCGTGTCCCGACGACGACGTTGGCAGAGTGCTCGAGGTCGGCGCAGAAATCCGCCGCAACAAAGCCTTGCTCAAGACGGGCGCGTTGCAGAACGCGATTTTCAACAGCGCCAACTTCTCGAGCATCGCCACCGACGAGAAGGGCGTCATTCAGATCTTCAACGTTGGTGCCGAGCGGATGCTGGGCTACGCCGCCGCCGACGTGCTCAACAAGATCACGCCGGCCGACATTTCCGATCCACAGGAAGTGATCGCGCGCGCCGCGGCATTGAGCCTCGAGCTCGCCACCACCATCACGCCCGGCTTCGACGCACTGGTCTTCAAGGCGTCGCGCGGCATCGAAGATATTTACGAGCTGACCTACATTCGCAAGGACGGCAGCCGCTTCCCCGCCATTGTGTCCGTGACGGCGCTGCGAGACGATCGCGACGGCATCATCGGCTATCTGTTGATCGGCACCGACAATACCGCGCGCAAGCGGGCGGAAGAGGCGTTGCGTGAAGCGGGGGCCCTGCAGACCGCGATTTTCAACAGCGTGAATTTCTCGAGCATCGCGACCGACGCCAGGGGCGTCATCCAGATCTTCAACGTCGGCGCGGAGCGGATGCTGGGCTACACGGCCGCCGACGTGACGAACACGATCACGCCAGCCGATATTTCGGATCCCCAGGAAGTGATTGCCCGCGCCGCGGCATTGAGCGCCGAAATCGGCACCGCCATCACGCCAGGCTTCGAGGCGCTCGTCTTCAAGGCCGCCCGCGGGATCGAGGACATCTATGAGCTGACCTACATCCGCAAGGACGGCAGCCGCTTCCCCGCGGTGGTGTCCGTCACGGCGCTGCGCGACGACCAGGACGCGATCATCGGCTATCTGTTGATCGGCACCGACAATACCGCGCGCAAGCACGTCGAAGCCGAGCGGCAGAAACTCGCCCGGCGCCTGCAGGAGAAGAACATCGAGCTGGAGAGGGCCAACCTCGCGAAGTCCGATTTCCTCTCCAGCATGAGCCACGAGCTTCGCTCACCGCTCAATGCGATCCTCGGTTTCGCCCAGCTGTTGGAGATCGACGCCGCCGCGATCACGCCCGCGCAAAAGGCGAGCGTCGCGCAGATTCTCCATGCCGGATGGTATCTCCTGGAATTGATCAACGGCATCCTCGATCTGGCGCAGATCGAGTCCGGAAGACTGTCGCTGTCACTGGAACAGGTGTCATTGGCCGAGGTCATGGACGAATGCCAGGCCATGATCGAGCCCCAACGCCAGGCGCGCGGCATCGGCATGACCTTTCCCCGGTTCGATCTCCCCTGCGTGGTCGATGCCGATCGGACCCGCTTGAAGCAGGTGATCATCAACCTCCTCTCGAACGCGCTCAAGTACAACCGCCCGGGTGGTCAGGTCGCCGTGGAGTGTTCGACGAGTACCCGAGGACGTGTTCGCATCAGCATCAGCGATACCGGCGAGGGATTGCCGCCAGAAAAGGTGGCACAGCTGTTCGAGTCGTTCAATCGTCTCGGACAGGAGGCAAGTGCCGAGGAAGGTACCGGCATCGGCCTCGTGGTCAGCAAGCGGCTGGTGGAGTTGATGGGGGGCATCATCGGTGTCGAGAGCACGGTCGGCGTGGGGAGCGTGTTCTGGATCGAGCTCACGGCGCTTGCCGCGCCTGCCGCTGATCTTGCACCCCCAGCGCCCGCCGCAACCGCGCCATTGTCTGTGCTCACCGGCGCGCGGCTGCGGACCGTGCTCTACGTCGAGGACAACCCCGCCAACCTGACGCTGGTGGAGCAGCTGCTCGGCCGCTGCTCCGATATCCGCTTCATCAGCGCCCGGAACGCGCCGCTCGGCATCCAAATCGCGCGCGCCTCTCAGCCGGATGTGATCCTGATGGACATCAACCTTCCCGGACTGAGCGGTCTCGACGCGCTGAAAATCCTCCGCGAGGATCCCGTCACGGCCCACATCCCCGTCGTCGCACTCAGCGCCAATGCCATACCGCGCGACATCGGGAAGGGACTCGACGCGGGATTCTTCCGGTATCTCACCAAGCCAATCAAGGTCGACGAGTTCATGGAGACGCTGCGCGTCGCGTTGGAACGCGCCGAATACGGGGCCTCGGCTCGCACCTGATCCGGGCAACGGTCAATGGTCAGCGCATCCGACATCCTGAACGCCAGCATCCTGGTCGTCGACGATCAGGCGGCCAATGTCTCGCTGCTCGAGCACACGCTGCGCGGCGCCGGCTACACCTCGATTGCGTCCACGAGGAATCCGTACGAGGTCTGCGAGCTTCACCGCACGCACCGCTTCGGTCTCATCCTCCTGGATCTCCAGATGCCGGGCATGGACGGCTTCCAGGTGATGGAAGGCCTGCGTGACATCGACAAGGACGATTATCTCCCCGTTCTCGTGCTGACCGCCCAGCCGGGCCACAAGCTCCGCGCGTTGCAGGCCGGCGCAAAGGACTTCGTCAGCAAGCCCTTCGATCTGGCCGAAGTGCTGACGCGCGTGCGCAACATGCTCGAAGTGCGCCTGCTGCACGTCGAAGCGAGGAACCACAGCACCGCGCTGGAGCAGACCATTCTGGAACTTGAATCCAGCCGCGAGGTCATTCGTCTCAAGACGCTGCAGGAGAGACAGCAACGCGAGAAAGAATTGGTCCTGGCACAGCGGACTCAGGAGAGCCTGCTCCCCCGTTGCATGCCCGAGTTCGAGAATTTTCGCATCCATGCCTTCAACAGTCCCACGCGCTACGTGGGTGGGGATTTCTACGATTTCCAGCAAATGCCGTCAGGGAAATGGGCGGGGGTTCTGGCCGATGTCTCGGGCAAGGGAATGTTCGCGGCGTTGTTGAGTTCGATGGTGTTGGGCGCGCTCAGCATGGAGTTTCGGTCACGGACCTGCCTGCAGGAGATCGTGAACCGGGTGAACACGCTGCTCTGCGAAAAATCTCTGCCCTCGCAGTTCGTGACGCTCTTTCTTTTTCTTCTGGGCCCGGATGGGATCGGTCAGTTCATCGGCGCTGGACACAATCCGGCCTACGTGTTCCGCTCGGCTACTGGAACGATCGAAGAACTGCCTTCCGAATCGTGTTTCCTGGGGGTGTTCGAAGGCGTCTCGTACCCGTCCCGCGCGTTCCGTCTCGACAAGGGAGACATCCTCGTCGTGTATTCCGACGGCCTCATGGATGCGCAAAACGACCACGAAGAATTCTTCGGAGCAGAGAGGGTCCTCCAAATCATTCGCGACGAAGCTCCCGCGGGCGGCGACGCGCTTCAGGAGACATTCCTGAACGCCATCGAGGCATTCACCGGCGGGACGCCGCAGACTGACGACATCACCTTCCTCGTCGTCGAGAAATATCAGTGAGGCGCCACAGCGCCACTGCCGCGCCTGAACACGCCCGCGGCGTGTGCAGAATGAGACAGACGTGTTTCCCTGGAGTGGCTACGATGCCGCTATGTCAAAGTTTCCGTGCGTGATTCTTGGCGGTGCGCTGCTGGCAACCGCCTGTACGACAACCGCCGCCGATACCGAAGATGCCGCGATCACTGGCGCGAAGACGAAGGCCGCGTCATCTCGCGAGGCGCCGGTCAAGCGCGGCGTCACCAAGGCGGCCACACCGAGCTACCGCGAAGTGACGATTCCGTCAGGCACGACGCTCAGCCTGAGCCTGACGAGCGCCGTCGCGTCGGACACGAGCAAGGTCGAAGACGCTGTCAGCGCCGAGCTCACGCATGCCGTGAACGTTGACGGCCGCGATGTGCTGCCGGCGGGTTCCACCGTGTCGGGACAGGTGACCAGCGCCAACGGCTCGGGTCGCGTCAAGGGGCGCGCCGACGTGGGGTTCCGCTTCAACACGTTGACGACCGGCGGACAGAAGTACGACATCTCGACGGCCGCACTTTCGCGCGTCGCACCCGCCACCAAAGGTGAGGACGCCACGAAGGTCGGCATCGGCGCCGGCGCCGGCGCCATCATCGGCGGACTGTTCGGCGGCAAAAGCGGCGCTGCAAAAGGTGCTGCGGTCGGCGGCGGCGCCGGCACGGGCGTCGTGCTGGCGACCAAGGGCCAGGAGATGCGCCTTGCACCTGGCGCCGACGTCACGACGACGCTGACCGCGCCATTAACGGTCCGCGTGCGAATGAGTTAGACATCGTCAGACGAAATGGTCAAGGGTCCTGTCACCTTGACCTTTCGTCCGTCTGTCCGAGGCGTGGCAATTCCGCATCGTCGAACTCCGCAAGTTCCTCGACTCCGCCGGTATCAAAAGATTAGTCACCAAATACGCCAGGTCGCGCTTGTTTTCGCCCAGGGACGATCCGGCGATCGATGTGTATTACGTCCAGCTGGGCATCATCAAGTTGTCAGTGCTGTCACGAACCGGGAACGAGGCGGTCGTGGCTCATGGGCGGGCTCAGGCGCTTTCTAGCGCGATTGTCCCCCGGGGAACATTGCGGAACGCGCATGCGTTCCTACATAATTTCGCGCGCCTCGGTTCGGGGTGGAGGGAGAAGATGATCTACATTCTCGCTGCTTTGCTGCCGCCGCTCGGGCTGCTGCTCAACGGGCAGCCGTTTTCGGCGATCCTCAGCGTTGTGCTGATCGTGTTCTGCCTGATCTTCGGCTGGTTCTTTCCGGTCCTCTTCCTCGTGCCCTCGATCCACGGCATCGTCGCGATCCACATGAAACGCGAGGACCGCAAGCACCGCGAGCTCGTCGACGCGATCGAGCGCCACGGCCCGCCGCCGGGGTGGGGGAGTTAACTCCGCCGTCATCCCACAAGGCTCCCGGGACGCACGAAGCCTCAGCCGCCCCGTTTCGTTCATGATGCATAGCCTGCCGCAAGAGGCGTAATCCGTCCGGCCATGAAAGTTTCACCAGCTATGATAGTGCAGCAAGCTACTTACGCTCTGGCGCCGTGCGTTCGAATTCGCTTCGTTAACACGCC
>Ga0137418_10001555_pt2 | contig 20551 bp, 14 predicted proteins | sample CZODoug3_1_2_16f_FD_122242 | JGI IMG/M metagenome (GOLD analysis project Ga0137418, IMG submission 122242) | Vadose zone soil fungal communities from Angelo Coast Range Reserve, California, USA - CZODoug3_1_2_16fungal (Hybrid Assembly) | ecosystem: Environmental > Terrestrial > Soil > Vadose...
TTCCCTTCCGGGCCGGGGTCGAGGAGTAGACGCGGCTGGCAGAGGGCGTGGGGGGTGAGTTGACGAACTGCGCGAACGGATCTACTTTCAGACCCGCAGATTCGTAAACCGCGCCGTTTGCCCCGAGCGGGTAAGTTGTTGATTCTAGTAGTGGTGAGCCGCCTCGGAATCGAACCGAGAACCCGCAGATTAAGAGTCTGCTGCTCTGCCAATTGAGCTAGCGGCCCATTCCCTGTGCGGTCCGCCAGCGCGAGCCGGCGGACGACCCCACGAGACGTGACCGCTCGTGTGATGCAGGAGGACCGCCTATTCTACCGACCTCGTCGCGTACGCCGCAAGGCGGCCGCGCGAAACTCGGACTCGGATGACACCCCCCGCAGTTCGTCGGCAATCTTCGACGCACGTTCGATCTCGTGCTGCGCCGCATCGTTGGCGCGCTTGGCGCGCTCGGATAGATCGCTGGCGCGATCCAGGTGCAGCGTCAGTTCGTGCTCGATCCCGTGCGTGGTGTCGTCCCGGTCCCTGGTCCCCATCGCTCCCTCTAACTTCTTAAATTTCAAGATGGTTGCCAGCGAGCGTCGAGCTCAGTCCCAGTCCAAATTGACGGAAATTCCGGTGAAAAATGCGCTCGAGCCGTGCGGCCGGCCTCGCGGGCCCAGCCCCGACCTGAGTAAGACAGCGTCACAGTATGGCCGACGTATACTCACACCCATCCGTTCGCGGTGGAGGAGGTCAGTCATGCGACGCGCGCTGCCCGCTGTCGTCATTTCCGCGGTTTTCCTGTACGCGAGCTCCGCGAGGGCGGCGACGTGTGACAGCCTCGGTGTCTTTCCTCTGCAGAATGCGCATGTCACCTCCGCCCAGCTGGTGGCGCCCGGTGCATTCACGCCGCCAGCGCCGCCCGTGGTGCCGGGGCGGGAGGGGGCGGCGGGACGCGCGGCTGCCGCGGGACGCGAAGGCGCGGCGGGACGCGGCGCCGCACGGGGCGCCGGCCGCGGGAACCAGGTGAATCCGTACGCGATGCTGCCGGCCTTCTGCCGCGTCGCGGTGACGCTCACCCCGTCGAGCGACTCCGACATCAGGATCGAGGTCTGGCTCCCCGACAGCTCGACGTGGAACGGAAAGTTCCAGGCGGTCGGCAACGGCGGATGGGCCGGCACGATCGGTTACGCCGCGATGGCGACGGCGCTCGCCGCCGGCTACGCGACGACGAGCACCGACACGGGGCACGTCGGCAACACCGCGTCGTTCGCGCTCGGACACCCGGAGAAGGTGATCGATATCGGCTATCGCGCCGTGCACGAGATGACGGTGCAGGCGAAGGCGATCGTCAACGGCTACTACAACAGCGCGCCGAAGTACTCGTACTTCAACGGCTGCTCGCTCGGCGGACGCCAGGGCATCACGGAAGCGCAGCGCTATCCGGCCGACTACGACGGCATCGTCGCCGGCGCGGTCGCATGGGGCGGCATGGACCGCTTCGTCGGCGTCATCATGAACCAGGCGGCGATGCTGAAGACGTCGGGCGCGTACATCCCGCCGGAGAAATATCCCGCCGTGCACGAGGCCGTGCTGCAGGCGTGCGACGGCCTCGACGGCGTGAAGGACGGGATCCTCGAGAACCCGCTCGCGTGCCGCTTCGACCCGAAGGTGCTGCAGTGCAAGGCCGGCGAAGACACCGTGTCGTGCCTGACGCCCGCGCAGGTGCAGAGCGCGAAGGCGATCTACGCGCCGTCCCGCGATCCGAAGACGGGCAAGGTGCTCACCGGCGGCCTGATGCCCGGCACCGAGCTGCAGTGGGGCACGCTCTACAGCCCGCAGGGCTATGGCAACGCGATCGAGGCGATGAAGTACATCGCCATGAAGGACCCCTCCTGGGATCCCGCGATGTTCAACGCGGCCACCGACGTCGAGAAGGCGCAGAAGGCCGACGCGGAGGGGGTCCTCAAGTCGGACAATCCCAACGTCAAGGCGTTCTTCGATAGCGGGGGCAAGCTGCTGATGTACCAGGGATTCGCCGATCCGCAGGTCACCTCCGACAACGCCATCCGCTATCACCAGGCCGTGCTCGACAAGGTCGGCAAGCACGTCGAGGGCAAGTCGATCGAGCTCTTCATGATCCCCGGCATGTATCACTGCCAGGGCGGGCCGGGCACCGATACGTTCGACAAGGCCGCGATGCTCGACGCGTGGGTGACCACCGGCAAGGCGCCCGATCGCATCGTCGCGTCACACCGTACCGACGGCAAGGTCGATCGCACACGGCCGCTGTGCGTGTTCCCGAAGGTCGCGAAGTGGAACGGCAGCGGCAGCGCCGACGAGGCCCAGAACTTCGTGTGTGCGGCCGACGCGCCGATCAAGGGAACGAAATAAATCCCTTTCAGTAGGAGAACCCCTGCGAACCGCAGGGGAAAACCGGGGGCGACGCCCGCCCGGCCGATCTTTTCTTCGCCCACCGATAGTAGCTGGGCTTAGAATCCGGTCCTCCCCCGCATTCAGTGCAGTGCACCCAGCAGTCGCGATGGCCATAGACACTGCGTTCTCACGACGGATCCTTCCTCTTGCCGCCCTCGTTCTGCTGCAGATGCCGGGTCTGTACGCTCGTGGCGAATCCGGACGCACACACGGGGCGTGGCACGACACCCGGATCGAGCAGATCGAGCTCGCCGGTGTGACATCGAACCGCGTTCGGGTTCTCGTCGAGCTCCGCTCCGACTCCGCATCCACGCTGCGGTCGATGACGCGCCGCGGCATCCGGCTGCGCCGCTACCATGCCGGCGTCGGGAAGTGGGCGATCGATGCCTCCGTCCGTGACCTCGCGTGGCTCGAGACGCTGCAGGATGTCGCGGAGCTGAGCGTCGATGCGGACGTCACGGCCGCGGACGACCTGAGCCTCAGCGGCGGTGGGTCCTCCTCGTCGTCAGGGCCAGGGGCTGGTGGCGCTGGTCTGCGCGAGCTGCTCGGCCTGTCGAACGCCGACCCCGGTGGAGACGGCGTCGGCGTCGCCGTGATCGACTCCGGCATCGCGCCGGTTCCCGACCTCGCCGATCGCATCACCGACTTCTACGACTTCACCAACGGCCAGCCCGGCGTGCCGACCGTGCCGGTCGATGGCTTCGGGCACGGCACGCACGTCGCGGGGCTCGTCGCCGGCAATGGCGCGCTCTCCGGCGGCAGGTTCCGCGGCGTCGCGCCGGCCGCGCACCTGATCGGCCTGCGCGTGCTCGACGACAACGGCATGGGATCCACGAGCGACGTCATCGCCGCGCTCGAGTTCGCGACCGCCAATCGCGAGGCGCTCGGCATCGACGTGATCAACCTCTCGCTCGGCCATCCGCCGTACGCGCCGGCCGCATCCGATCCGCTGGTGCAGGCCGTCGAAGCCGCCTCGCGCGCGGGCATCGTCGTCGTCGTCGCGGCGGGCAACGTCGGCGTGAGTCCCTTCACGCACCACGTCGCCTACGGCGGCATCCTGTCGCCGGCCAACGCGCCGTCGGCGCTGACGGTCACCTCCGCGAAAACGATGGGCACCGTCAACCCCTCGGACGACGCGATCGCGAACTACAGCTCGCGCGGGCCGACCTGGTACGAGCGGCTCGCCAAGCCCGACGTCGCCGCGCCGGGCCAGAACCTGGTGGCGCCGTACGCGCCGGGCAGCGCGCTCGGCATCACCCATCCCGAGCTGCTCGTCACCGACGGGCGCGGCAGCAGCAGCTACCTGACGCTCAGCGGCACGAGCATGGCCGCGGGCGTCGAGAGCGGCCTGGTCGCGGTGATGCTCGACGCGAGCCGCGCGCGAACGGTGTCGCTCGGCAACCCGCCGGCGTATCCGCCGCCGAATGCGATCAAGGCGCTGGTGGAGTACACGGCGCTGCCGATGCACGACGCGACGGGCGCGCTCTACGACCGGATGTCGCAGGGCGTCGGACGCGTCAACGGCCAGGGCGCGGTGGCGCTGGCGCGATCGATCGACGCGAACGCTCCGCAGGGCTCGCCGTGGATCGTCGAGGGCGTTGCGCCGTACAGCTTCTACGGCGGCGTGGTCTACGCCTGGGCGCAGCAGGTCGTCTGGGGGAACAGCATCGTCTGGGGCGAAGGGATCATCACCGCCAACAACATCGTGTGGGCGGAGCACGTCGTCTGGGGCGACAACATCGTGTGGGCGGAGCACGTCGGCCTGTCGAACAACATCGTGTGGGGCGAGAACATCGTCTGGGCGGAGAACATCGTCTGGGCCGAAAACATCGTCTGGGCGGAGAACATCGTCTGGGGCCAGAACATCGTCTGGGCGGAAAACATCGTCTGGGCGGAAGCGCACCTGTGGGAGGCGATCGTTCAATAAGGCGTGAGCGCGGCTTCGCATCAGCGGCTCATCCAACAAGACCAGCAGAAAGCGGCATGGATTCTGCCCTCCGTATAGGTAGGAGAGTGTCTTATGTTGCGTAGTGCCGTTTTCGTTGCCGTGCTTGCCGCGATGCCAGCGATCTCATCCGCGCAGCAGCCATGCACGACCGATGCGAAACACGTCGTCGATGAGCTCTATCGCCACATGCTCGAGCGTTCGGCCGACGCCGGCAGTCAGGGGTGGGTCGACAAGCTTACGAGCGGCTCCACGGTTCGCGACGTCGTTCACGCTATTGCGGACTCACCTGAGCACAACCAGCGCTTCTATAACGCCAACGAAGGTGCCGTCGCGAACGAGCGCGCAGTCGCGAATCTTTATCGCCACATTCTCGGTCGCCAGCCCGACGCCGGGGGACTTCGGACGTACACCAATATGGCCGCGACGCGCGGTCTCCATGAGGTCGCCCACGCCATTCTGAACTCGGACGAGTACAACCGCACGTTCGGTGAGTGGGGCGTGCCCGGATCCGGTGGTGTCGTGTACTGCGGCAACGGCACAGCATCGACGCAGTCGTCAGTCACCGGCACCACTGGTACCGCCAATACGCAGATGCTGTACGCCGACCTCGACCGAAACCACGACGGCGTGATTGCGAGGAGCGAATGGCGCGGCAGCCCCAACTCGTTCCGCATGCGTGACTGGAATGGCGACGGTGTGCTGTCGGGGGATGAGGTCCGCCCCGACGCGCTACCCCCGGCCAACTCGGCGCAGTACCGCGACTACAGCATGCCGACCAGCGATCGGTTCAGCTACCTCGACGTGAACAACAATGGTTTCGTTGACCGGAGCGAATGGGACGGCAGCCTTGACACGTTCTACCGGCTCGACCGGAACAACGACGGGAGGATCTCGAGGGCCGAGATGGGGTCGGGATCGAATCCAGCGTCATTCGCGTCGATGGATACCAACGGGGATGGCCGCATCGCCCTGGGGGAGTGGCCGTATTCGCATCGCAGCTTCGATCAGCAGGATGAAAACGGTGACGGCCTGATTACCCCGCAGGAATTCAACGTCAACGCCCTGCCGACAACGACGGGACGATAGTTCGACTTTTCGGCGAAACCCTCGGGCCCGACCCCATCCTCCTAGTCCACGGGGGTTCGGGCCTGAGGGCGGTAACATTTCGAATCACAACGGCATCGTCGACCCTTAGTGCGTCATCGCAGAGACGCGCAGCGTGCCCTTTCTCAACGCGCGGCGCTTCATGAGGTAAAAGATGACCGGCGTGATGATCAACACGTGAACGGTTGAAGTCACCATTCCGCCGATAATTGGCGCCGCGATCGGTTTCATGACATCGGATCCAACGCCCGTGCTCCACATGATGGGCACGAGTGACGCCATCACCACGGTCACCGTCATCAGCTTCGGCCGTAGCCGCAGGACCGACCCTTCAATCGTGGCGTCCCAGATATCGCCTTCGGCAAGTGGCTCTCCGCGCCGCAGCTTCTTGTCGAGTGCCTCATGCAGGTAGACGACCATGACGACGCCGGTCTGAACGGCCACGCCGTAGAGCGCGATGTAGCCTACCCACACCGCCACCGAGAAGTTGTAGCCGAGCAGCCACTGAAGGATGACCCCGCCCGTCATCGCGTAGACGACCGACAACATGACAATCGTCGCTTCAGACGCTGAATGGAACGTCAGGTAGAGCAGCAGGAAGATGATGAAGAAGACGATGGGAATCAGGACCTTCAGCCGCTCTTTCGCGCGAACCTGGAACTCGTACTGGCCGGTCCACTGCAGCGAGTACCCCGCCGGCAAGTGCAGGTTCCTGGCAATCGAGGCTTTGGCCTGCTCGACGTACCCGCCGATGTCGCTCGTGACCGTGTCGACATACACGTAGCCGGCGAGTTGCGCGTCCTCGTCACGCACCATCGCTGGACCCGTTGTCAGCTCAATGCTCGCGAGCTGGCCGAGGGGTACATTCGCGCCTGAAGGCGTCTTGACCAACACACGCTGCAGCGCCGGAATCGATTCGCGAAAGTCGCGTGCATACCGCACGTTCACCGGATAGCGTTCGCGGCGTTCGACGGTTTCCGTAACGTTTTCACCGCCCAGCGCCGACTGAATAACGTCCTGGACGTCTACGATGCGAAGGCCATAACGCGCGATCGCGTCGCGATCGATGCGGATGTCCGTGAAATAGCCTTGGGCGACCCGCTCGGCATAGACGCTCCGCGTGCCTGGCACTGTCTGCAGGATCCGTTCGATCTCGCGTCCGAGGCTCTCGATCACGTTGAGGTCGGCGCCGAAGATCTTGATGCCGACCGGCGTCTTGATGCCGGTCAGGAGCATATCGAGGCGATTCCGGATTGGTTGTGTCCAGACGTTTGGGAACCCTGGGAACTGCAGCTGTGCGTCCATATCGGCCTGCAGCTTCTCGAACGTCATCCCGGGTCGCCACTGCTCACGGGGTTTCAACATGACGGTCGTGTTCACCATCCCCATCGGCGTGTTGTCTGTGGGGGTCGTCCCGCGGCCGACCGTTCCGAACACCTGCTCGACTTCCGGAACGCGCCGGAGCAGCTTGTCCTGCACCTGCAGCACGCGCGTCGCTTCAGTGATCGACATGCCAGGCGGCGACGTCGGCATATACAGCATCGACCCCTCATAGAGCGGGGGCATGAACTCGCTTCCGAGCGCAAACACCAACGGAATCGTCAGCGGCACCACTGCGAAGTTCACGAGCAGCGCCATCCACCGCCACCGAAGCGCAAACCGGAGGATGGGCTCGTAGAGCCACGTGAAGAATCGCGATACCGGATTGGCTGATTCGGGTTTCAGGCGCCGCCCGCGTATGAACAGCGTCATCAGCACTGGCACAAGGGTGATCGAGAGCAGCGATGCGAGTGCCATCGCAGACGTCTTGGTGAAGGCAAGCGGCCGGAACATACGGCCTTCCTGCGCTTCGAGCAGGAACACCGGGACGAACGAGACGATGATGATCGCCAGCGAGAAGAAGATCGCCCGCGCCACTTGCCGGGCGGCGGCGATGATCACGCGAGGCTGCTGGTCGTACGGGACCGGTCCGCCCGCTTGACCGGCGCTCGCCAAGTCCACGGTGTGTTCGGGCTCGGAGACATGCCGATAGGCGTTCTCGACCATCACGATCGACGCGTCGACCAACACTCCGATCGCGAGCGCGAGACCGCCGAGCGACATGATGTTCGACGTCACCCCAAGGTAGTACATGGGGATGAACGCGCCAACCACAGCAATGGGCAGCGCGAGAATCGGTACCAGCGCCGAGCGGACGTGAAAGAGGAAGATGAGAATGACGAGCGAGACGACAATGGCTTCCTCGATCAGCGTTCGCCGCAGCGTCGCGATCGAGTCGCTGATCAAACCTGACCGGTCGTAGGTCGGCACCACCCGGACGCCCTGTGGCAGCGACGACTGGAGCTCGGTGAGCTTCGCCTTGACGCGATCGATGACCCGCAGCGCGTTTTCACCGAAGCGCATCACGACGATCCCACCGACGACTTCTCCTTTGCCGTCCAACTCGGCGACTCCGCGCCGGATATCAGGACCAAGCTGCACATCCGCCACGTCGCCAACACGAACGGGCGTGCCATGCGTGTCGGCGCCGAGCGAGATGCGCTGAATATCGTCGAGCGATGTCAAATACCCGCGTCCACGGACCATGTACTCGCGGCCCGAGAACTCGAGCAGCCGACCCTCGACCTCGTTGTTGCTGGCTCGAATCGCATCGACGACGTCCTTCACGGATTTGTCGTACGCCGCGAGCTTGTTGGGGTCGAGGTTGACCTGGTACTGCTTGACGAAGCCGCCGATGCTGGCGACCTCGGCGACGCCGTCGACCGACGCGAGCGCGTAGCGTACGTACCAATCCTGAAGGCTGCGAAGCTCCGCGAGGTTGCGCTGCCCTGTCTCGTCAACAAGCGCGTACTGGAACACCCAGCCGACGCCGGTCGCATCGGGTCCAATCGTCGGATTGGTGTCGGTCGGCAGCCGCGCCCGAATGCCCTGCAGGTACTCGACGACGCGGCTGCGCGCCCAGTAGATGTCCGTGCCGTCATCGAAAATCACGTAGACATACGAGATGCCGAAGTCCGTGAACCCGCGCACCGTGCGGACACGCGGCGCGGAGAGCAGCGACGTGACAATCGGATAGGTGACCTGGTCCTCGATGATGTCCGGGCTGCGCCCCATCCACTCGGTGGAGACGATGACCTGCACGTCCGAGATGTCGGGAACCGCGTCGAGCGGCGTCGCGGTCATCGCCCAGATGCCCCACAGCGTGAGCACCACCGTCCCAGTGAACACCAGGAAGCGATCGCCCGCGCACCAATCGATGATTCGCGCGATCACATGGCTCTCCTCTCCGGGTCTACTGCGCGGTCACCGTCAGCTTTTTCGTCGCGAGCTCCTGCCCGCCCCTCATCGCCATCACCGTCACGTCCCATTTGCCCGCCATCATCACCTGCCCTTTTCCGCGGTAGACGCCATCGCCAGCGGGCGCGAGGTCCGCCTTCGTTCGCATCTCGGGCATCTTCATCTGCGGCATCGGGGGCATGTAGAACTCCGCCGACACCGACGCGTCATTCACCGGCTTTCCGTCCTGCATCACCATCACTTCGAACGTGTTCTCGCCTGTCTTCACGGGATCTGGATCGCTCTTGAAGGTGATTTCAGGCGCGGAAGCAGAGCTGCTCGCCGCGCCGGCTGGCGTGGTGGTTGCCGTGGGAGGTGCCTGGTCCGATTTGCCGCACGCGCTTACGGCAAGACCAAGACTCACCACTGCGACGGCCAGACCACATGTCATCTTCGTCATCTCTCCTCCAAGCGCGCGAAGCGCGCCAAAAAGATGCTGCTGGTTATCTCGCGACCAAAGCGAATTGCTGGCTTCCAACCCGTTGACCACTGCGGTTCACGGTTACGGTTACGTCCCACCGGCCGCCCATCATCACTTGACCGGGTCCGCGGTACAGGCCGCCGCCGACCGAGGTCAGCTTTGTCTCGTTCCGCATCGCGGGCATGTTCATCGTCGGCATCGCCGGCATGAAGAGCTGCACGGACACGTCGGCATCCGTTACTGGCTTCCCTGACGGATCGACAACCTTGACCTCGAAGGTGTTGTCGCCCGTCTTCGGAGGATCCGGCTGTGCGCGGAAGGTGATGGCGAGCGGCGGGCCAGCCGGTGCTGCAGGGCCGCTCTGTGAGGTGGACGGGGCTTCGTAGTTCTGAACGCCGGCGCGCAACTGACTCTCGGAGTCCAGGAAGAACGTCGCGCTCGTCGCGACCTGTTCGCCCTCCTTCAACCCGTCGGCGACTTCCACGTCATCTCCGAAACGCTGCCCGACCTTAACGGGGCGCGGCGTGAACATGCCGTCGCCCTCGGCGACGAAGACGAGCTGCTGAGTGCCCGAATCGAGAACCGCGTTCGCGGGAATGGTGAGCCCCGGATGCCCCGCACCGCGGAGCTCCACGTTCGCGAACATCCCCGGCTTCAGGAGCGCTTCTGGATTCGCGAATTGGAAACGAACTTTGGCTGTGCGGCTTTGCTCCTCGACGGTCGGATAGACATAAATCGCTCGACCCGAGAATGCCCGTCCGGGATATGCGTCAAGGGTGACCGTTGCCCGATCGCCGATGCGTACGAAGGACATCTCCTGCTCGTAGACATCCGCTTCGACCCAAACCGTCGACAGGTCGGCGAGCGTGTACAGGGTTTGGCCAGGCATGACGTGCATGCCACGGACAGCAGCCTTCTCCGCTACGACACCGTTTGCGGGCGCCGTGAAGGTCACGGCAGTCAATGGCTCGCGTGTGCGTTCGATGGTTGCAAGCTCCGAGGCCGAGAGGTCCCAGAGCGCAAGGCGCTGGCGGGCGGCCTCGACCAGCCGGTCGGCGTATTCACGAGCGTCAGGCACCTGTGACTGCTGCAACTGATCGCGACTCTTGAGCGCGAGGATGAATTCGTTCTGGGTCGCAAGAACGTCGGGGCTATAGAGCGTGAAGAGGCGATCGCCGCGACGGACCAGCTGGCCGGTGTAATCGACATAGAGATCACGAATCCACCCATCCAGCTTGACGTTCACATCGACCTGCCGCGTCTCGTCCGCGCGAACCGTGCCAGTCGTGCGAAGCTCCGGCGCGATCGTGGTGCGTCGCACCGGAGCGGTGCGAACGCCAATAAGCTGCTGGCGCCGGACGTCGATTGCAACGTCACCGCGAGGCATCGTGGACGGTTGTCCCTCGATGGCGTTCACGTCTGACGACGCTGTCGGAGCGGCGGGCGCGGATGTCGCACCGACGCCAATGTAAGAGGCGAGATCCGCTCGAAAGAGGTACGCGGTCGCTGCGACCGCGCCGATGAGGAGCGCAAGCGCCAGGACTATGACGACGCGTCTGGCGGGCATTTACTTGCCCTCCAGAACAATCGACGGGTCGAAGGCGGGATCGTCACCTACCGTGTAGTCGAGATCGGCTCGTGCTTCTCCCCTCGCGGCGAGCGCGCGAAAATAGTCCAGACGCGTCTCGAGCAGGCCGTGCTGTTGTTCAACGAGACTGGCAATGTCACCGCGGCCGGATTGATAGTCGACGCGCGAGACGTCCAGCACCTGCTGCGCCTGCGGAATGATCGTCGTGTCGAGCAGCGTCGCATGCGCGGCGGCGGACTGGGCACGAACGTAGGCCTGCTGAACCGCCAGGCGCACCGCATTGCGGACGGCCTGCTCGCGGGCGCGGGCGGCCGCCACTTCGGCGCTTGCTTCCGCCTTCTTGGCATCGAGACCGGCGCGCGACCAGGGCGCTCCTGGCCACGTCACCCCGATCGATGCCGTCCACGCGCCGACGCTCCGAGGCATCAGCTGATAGCCGCCTCCAACCATGAAGTCCGGCTTGTATTCACGCACCGCGACAGCCAACGCCGCTTCGGCACGTTCGGCGTCAAGCTGCGCGCCTCGCACGTCGCCGTTGTGTTCAAGCGCCCGACGCTGAAGTTGATCCAACGGAGGCAGCGGATTGGCGGTTTGCGTCAGGCCGATTTCCCCGATCGGCGCCGCCGGATCGCGATTCAATAGCGTGTTCAATTGCGCAGCGGCGAGCTGGGCCTGCTCGTCCAGGTCGATCAGATCGGAATGTAGTTTCGAGATCTCGACCACCGCGGTGAGCGCCTCGCGCTGTGCCCCGTGGCCGGCCACGTACTTTGCGGTCGTCAGATCAGCAATCTGCCTGGAGAGCCCGACGCCAGCTTCGTGGACAGCCACCGCCTGCCTGGCCACGAACAACTCCGAGTACGCGCGCTTGACTTGCGCGATGACATCGCGCGCCCGTACGGCGATGTCATTGGTCGCGCGTTCAACATCCTTCTGCGTCACCGCTTCGCGCGAAGCACGCTTGCCAGAACCGGGAATGTCCTGCCGCATCGTGAACATGTACATGTTCGTGTTGAGCGGGTTGAGCGTGTCGAGGGGCCACTGCCAGATCATGGCTTCGAGCGTCGGCGGGGCGAGCGTCCGGTCCTGCGCCGGCCGCTGACGGACAACGTCGAGCTCGCTCCGCAAGGCAATCAGCGTCGGATTGTTGGCCAGCGCTTCCGCGATGGCCGCGTCGAGTGTCATCGGCGGCGCATCCGTCGTCTTCGTCGGCAGATGTTCCTGGTGCGGATCCAGCGGTCGGGACGCGCCCTGCGCGAGGGCAGGCGTAGACGCTGCAAGCGACACGATTGCGAAATACCGAAGTGCGTTCTTCATCTGAGTCTTCAGCCCCAAAAGAGATCGACCTGCCGCGGAGCACACGAGTACTCGCGGATCTCAATTTCGGGGTTGAGACTAGATGCGGAAGACGGACAGAAGGAGATAGGTGGGGTGGACCGAACCCGGTGGAGACGAATCTGACGAAAGCGGCAACAGCGTGGCACTGGTGACGCCAGTCTCATGGAACGTCGACGCGAGGATTGTGTTCAGTGTGAGTGGCGGCGAAGCGAGGACGAGACGAGGAGAGGCCGGCTGGGAGTCAAATCTCGCCGATGTCGTCTGGCAGCACGGATGGTCCTGTGCCATCGCTGCGCCGCAGTCTGACGCCATTTCGGCGCAGCAGGCCATTTCAGCAGCGCTCATCTCTGCCTGCGCGATGCAGGTCACCGACAGCGTCGCCACGAACATCAGCACGAGAGCCGTGCCGATCGCCCGGGTCTGCCGCCTGAGCAGTCGATGCATCGATCCGATTGTCAGTGGACGCTGACGGCTTGTCAAATCGCCCACGGGACGGCAGGCGAGGCCAGGCCTCTCACGACGGTGTTTTCAGATCCGCCTTCGCCATTCGCGGTTTTGGTGCTGGCCACGAGCGGAGGCACGACGTGCACGTCCAGAACGAGATCGCAGTGCCGCCGGTGAGCACCTGCTCCTTCTTCACGAACGCCGAGTCCTGGCATCCTGGACACACGGGCGGTTGATCACTGTGCGATTCCCGTGGCAGGCGCTTGCGCGCGGTCGACATCGGAGTTCTCGGTCGTGAGCCTATCATCAAGCGCCGGTGCTGAGCGCCCGAGGCGTCCCACGTGAATGAGCGCGGAGCTGTTCGTGCTTCATAAACAGATGCAGCGATATCTGAACATCACGGACGAAGAGTTGCGGAAAGTGGCGCGCCCTACAGGATTCGAACCTGTGGCCTTCGGCTCCGGAGGCCGACGCTCTATCCAGCTGAGCTAAGGGCGCGAAGTGGCTTCAGGTAATTCAAAGTGCAAAATTCAAAATGCAAACCGCGCGTCGTTCGAGACAACGGGGCGAACGTCGTCGCGTCTTTCACGACACTGCCGCGATCGATGTCGTGTTTGCATTTTGCATTTTGAATTTTGCATTTTGCTGGCGCGCCCGGCAGGAGTCGAACCTGCGGCCTACGGATTCGAAGTCCGGCGCTCTATCCAACTGAGCTACGGGCGCACGGACGTGCATCATACCACGCGGGTTGCTTGCGTTCTCCGCGCCCACCGCCCCACAATGACGGCTGCTCATTCCCGATCACATCCCGAGGAGGGACACCTTTATGATCGTGCGTCTTGCAGCAGCCGGCCTCCTGGTGATGCTTGCTGCGCCTGCACTGGCCCAGGGCACGGGAACCAGCGCGCAGCAACCGCAGACGACGGGCGACCAGCAGCAGACCCCGCCGACGACCTACGAAGAGCAGGTGGTCGTGACCGCATCCAAGACGGAAGAGCAGCTCGTCAACGCGCCCGCCGCCGTCAGCGTCATCTCCACCGAGACGATCCAGAACTCGCCGGCCACCAACATCGGCGATCTGCTGCGCGCGGTCCCCGGGGTGAACGTCGCGCAGACGTCGGCCCGGGACGTGAACATCACGACGCGGGGCGCGACGTCCACGCTCTCCACCTCGCAGCTCGCGCTCGTCGACGGCCGCAGCGTCTACCTCGATTTCTTCGGCATGGTGATGTGGGACCTGGTGCCGACCAACCCGGACGAAATCCGCCAGATCGAAGTGATCCGCGGCCCCGCGTCCGCCATCTGGGGCGCCAACGCGATGAGCGGCGTCGTCAACGTGATCACGCGGTCGCCGCGCGAGGTCGCCCGCTCCGGCAGGGGCACGCAGCTGACGATTGGCGCCGGCTCGTTCAACCGCAGCGTCACCGGCGTCAATGGGGGAGGCACCGCGGTCACCCGCGATCAGAACGCCGGCTCGCTGTTCTACGTCAACGGCACGCACGCGGAAGCGGTCAACGATCGATGGGCGTTCAAGCTCGGGGCGGGGTACCTGACGCAGGACCCGATGCCGCGTCCGCCCGGCGTCATCCCGAACGCCTTCAACACGCCGTACCCGCCCTTCACCAACGAGGGGACCCAGCAGCCGAAGTTCGACGCGCGCGTCGATCGCGACCTGGCGAATAACGGCGGCACTGTGTCGTTCGAGGGGGGCGTCGCGGGCACGCAGGGGCTGATCTACAGCGGCATCGGGCCGTTCAACATCGCCAGCGGCTCGACGCTCGGCTACTTCATGACGAGGTACCAGAAGGGCGGCCGGCGCCTCGCGTTCTTCACGAACCTGCTCGGCGGCAACGCCTCGAACCTGCTCGCCTTCACGCCGAGCGGGCGTCCGCTGCCGCTCGACTTCAACACCAAGACGTTCGACTTCGAGGCCAACGACGTCAAGGCCGTCGGCACGGCGAACGTCTTCAGCTACGGCGGCAACTTCCGCCACAACACCTTCGATATTTCGATTGCGCCGGCGCCCGGCGAGGACAGCCGGAACGAGGGCGGCGCGTACCTGCAGGACGAAATCTTCATTAACCCGCACCTCCGCTGGGTCGTCGGCGGCCGCGTGGACAAGTTCTCGTCGATCGACAACGCGGTGTTCTCGCCGCGCACCACGCTGCTCGTCAAGCCCGCTGGCGATCACACGTTCCGCGTGTCGTTCAACCGCGCGTTCCGCGCGCCGTCGTTCATCAACAATCACATCCAGACGACGATCCTCAACCAGGTGGACCTGAGCCGCGTGGCGCCCATTCCGCAGCTGTCGCCGTTCATCTTTCCCATCGGGGCGGTGGGCAATCCCGACCTGAAACAGGAGACGATGACCGCGTACGAGGTCGGCTACACGGGCGTCGTCATGAAGCGCGCGACGGTGACCGCGGCCGCGTACTGGAACACGACGAAGGACGGCATCTACTTCACGCAGAACGGCGCGTATACGGCGTTAAACCCGCCGCCAGGCTGGCCGCTGTCCCCGCTGGTGCTGGCCGCCCTTGCCGCGCTCAACCCGCCGGTGGTCCTGCCATCGAGCTTCACCTACCTGAACCTCGGGAAGATCAAGGACAAGGGAATCGAGCTCGGCGTGGACGGCGCGGTGAACCGGTACCTGAACGTCTTCACGAACTACTCGTATCAGTGGAAGCCGGTGGCCGAGGACCTGCCGGTCGGCACGTCGATCGCCGACATCAACTGGCCGGCGAAGAACCGCTTCAACGCCGGGTTCGACTTCAACTACCAGCGGCTGATCGGGAACATGTCGGTGAACCGCACCGACTCGGCGTACTGGCAGGACGTGCTCGACGTGCGCTATGCCGGCGTCACCAAGCCCTTCACGCTGGTCAACGTGGGCGTCGGGGTGAAGTGGGCGGGCGACAGGGTCGTGACGAGCCTGAAGGTGATCAACCTGGCGAACCAGAACGTGCAGCAGCACATCTTCGGCGACATCCTCAAGCGCCAGGTCGTCGGCGAGGCGCGCTTTATTTTTTGATCGATCGAAGGGCGCGAAGGTCCGCGCCCTTCGCTTTCCTCAGTCCCGCCCATGGATCGCCTGCGTCCTTGATCCGCTGCGCAAAGCTGGCGATCGTGAAGTCCTGCGGCTCGACGCCTTCCTCCACTTCTTCCCATGTGAGCGGCGTCGAGACCCCGGCGAACTCGCTGGCGCGCGCGCTGTAGGCGCTCGCGAGCGTCTTGCCGAGCACGTTCTGCATGTAGTCCACGTAGATGCGGCGGCCGCGCGCCTTGATCGAACGCTCGATCGTCGCCTCCTTCGGATGCCGCTCCGCCACCGTCGTCGCGACGATCTGCGCGAAGAGGAACCCCGACTCGTACGGCGTGCCCGGCGCCATCGGGACGTAGACGTGCAGGCCGCCGGCGCCCGACGTTTTCGCGAAGCCGGTCGCCTTCAGCGATTCCAGCGCGTCGCGCACCCAGCGCGCCACGTCGAGCACGCGCGCGTAGGGGAGGCCGTCCGGCGGATCGAGATCGATGGCGATGTGGTCGACGCCGGGGGAGGTGACGCGCGAGAACCAGGGATCCTGCGAGATCGATCCCAGCTGCGCCGTGTAGAGGAGCGTCGTCAGCGACCCGCCGACCAGGTGCGGCCGCGTCTCGTTGCCCGTCGCGACGCGCTCGATTCGCACGCCGTCGGGCACCTTGTCGGGCGCGCGATGCTGATAGAACGGGGCGCCGGCGATGCCGTTCGGAAACCGCTTCATCACGAGCGGCCGGTCGGCCAGCACCGGCAGGATCATCGGCGCGACGCGGACGTAATGGCGAAGGAGATCGCCCTTCGTCAAAGCGCCGGGTCCAGAAGGACCCGGCCTACGCTGCGAGGTAGGGCGGGTCCTTTCGGACCCGCCGGCCGCCGGCCAGAACACCTTGCCGAGATTCGAGACCTCGAGCCGCCCTCCCGGAAACGTGATGACGCCGCCGCCGGGGCCGCGCTCAATCTCGTCGAGTTGTGTCAGCAGCGATTGCAGAGAGGTTTTTGTAGGTCCGCTCGCGCCTGGCATGCTTGCCCTTCGCGGGTGCTTCCAGCCCCGCGAACACGGGACGGCGAAGCCGGCCGTCCCTGGTCCAACCCGAGAACTGTACTCGTACGGCGAGCGTGGCCTTCACCCAATGGGCGCGTTCCTTCGTCTCCGGCACGATGGCGAACGGGGCGGTCCTCGTCTTCAGCGCATGCAACTGCTTCCAGACGAGCCCCAGCTGCGCGTCGGCGAAGCCCGAGGCCACGCGCCCGACGTAGCGCAGCTCGCCCTGATCGCCGGCGAGGCCGAGCAGCAGCGATCCAAAGAACGGACGGGAACCGCGCGGCTCCGTCCAGCCGCCGACGATGCAGGTGTGGGTCATGGCATCAGGCGGCGTGCGATCGTTTTCGAGCGCGCGCCGTCGTTTTCTGTGCGCGAGGCGTCTTCTTCGTGCCGCCGCCGGTCCCTTGAAGCGACTGCCGCAGCCGTTCCATCAGGTCCACCACGTCGGCGTTCCGCGGCTCGACGTGCTCGACGAGGTGCGCTTCCTTGCCTTTGAGCTTGGCCTTGATGATCTTCATCAGGTTCTTGCGGTACTCGTCGGTGTACTCCGCGGGGTCCCACGTGCCCTCGAGGTTTTCGACGAGCGTCCGCGCCATCTGCAGCTCGGGCTTCCGCACGTCCTTCGCGGTCGGGAAGTGGTATTCGCGGACGTCGACGAGCTCCTCGGCGTAGCGCATGAGCGTCAGCACCATCGCGTCGCCAGCCACTTCGAGCGCCGCGAGGTGCTGCGCCTCGCGCAGCACGATGGTCGCGATGCCGACGAGGCCCGTCTCCTTGATCGCCTCGCGCAGCAGCGCATAGGCGCGTTCGCCGCCTTTCGCGGGCACGAGGTAATAGGCGCTCTCGAAGAAGCGGTCGTCGATCTCGTCGGGCTTGACGAAGCTGCGGATGTCGACGGTGCGGCTCTTCTCGAGCGCGGCGGTCTTGAAATCGTCCTTCGTCAGGATGACGAAACGTCCCTTCTGGTACTCGTACCCCTTGACGAGCTCCTCCCACGCGACCGGCTTGCCTTCGCGCGCGCAGACGCGCTCGAAGCGCACGGGCGACTTGTCCTCTGCGTGAAGCATCCGGAAGCGGGGACGCGAATCGCGGACCGCGGTGTGCAGCTCGACCGGGATATTGACGAGGCCGAACGCGATCGACCCCTTCCACAGAGCTCTGGCCATGGAGAGGCCGAAGCAAGAAGGCAGCCCGTCGCTCAGCTCGACCTGCGCGAGCGGAGCTCGCGCTCCGCCTCCACCCAATCGTCGAAATCCTGGCCGTCGCCGCCGCCGCGGCGCAGGTACCGCTGATACGCGGCCTCGGCGATTTCGTCGTACGTGGGGTTGGCGTTCCCGTTCGGCGAAATTCCGGCGCCGGCGCGGGAGGCGGACATGTCCGCGGCCGCATCAGCGGAAGCGGATCGCGGCGACGCTGAGCGCGCGGGACCTCGGCTTCGCGAGCGGGTCGTCGGTTTGTCGGTTGGTGTACTGGTGGGTCTGGGCACGGCAGGCAACTCCTATGAAACGATCCACATTGTAGTCAACGGAGCCATGTAATCAACGGCACGACAATGCCGTCTCGTCCGTGTGTCGTCCTCTCGTGTGCCATCTCGTCCGCTCCAGTCCGACATTTCCGTCTTGATGGCAGCCGTGCCGACGTCGCGGACCGTCGGAGATCGGTCATGCGGTCGTCCGCGAACGCAGCTGCATGACGCCCGCAAGCGGGATGTGCACCCACGCGGGGCGGTTGTTCAGCTCGTACGCAAGCTCGTAGAGCGCCTTGTCGAGCACGTACGCGCGCAGCAGCAGGTCGAGATCCGCGGGGGGCGGCAGGAACGCGCCGCCGCGCGTCGCGGTGAGATACGCGCGCATGAACGCCGCGTTCACCCACGTCTCCCAGAACGCCGCCCACGGCGCCAGGCGCTTCGCATCGTCAGGGCGCGTCTCGGTGGCAGCGCTCACGGCGGTCTGCGCCGCGTACCCGATCGAACGGATCATGCCCGCGACGTCGCGCAGCGGCGAGCACTTCGCCCGGCGCTCCGCGAGCGGACGCGCCGGCTCGCCCTCGAAGTCGAGGATCATCACGTCGCCCTCGTGAACGAGCACCTGACCGAGGTGATAGTCGCCGTGGCAGCGGATGCGCAGCGACGACCCGGAGACGCGGCGCAGCTCGTCGAACTGGTGCAGCAGCGCGTCGCGGTGGGCCAGCAGCTGGCGCGCATCGTTCCTGATCCTCGCGTCGAGCCGCGGCAGCACCGCGTCGAGCAGGTTGAGGTGCTCGTCGGCCCGGCGGCGCATCGTGTCGATGATGTGCTCGAGATCCCCGGTCGTCAGCGGCTCCGGCGCGAAGGCGGGATTGGTGGTCTCGCGTGCCAGCGCCGTATGCATCTCGCCGGTGCGCCGGCCGAGAGTCCACGCTCCCGCGAGGTAGTTGCGGATCACTTCGGCCACCGACGCCGGCGCCTCGGCGATGCGTCCGAACGCCCACGCGTCGGCGGTTTCGGCGGACGCATCGGTCGGCAGCTTGAGTCCCGCCACGCTCTCGAAGAAGCGGCCGAGCTCGTCGATCGTGATCTGCCACGCGTTGCCCTGGTTGGGGACGAACTCCTGGAGCATGGCGATCGCCGCGGGCAAGCTTGGCGGGTCCAAAAGGACCCGCCCTACATCGGCCGTGGGTGAGGCCGAAAGGATGCGCCCTACGTCGGCCGTGTGTAGGGCGGGTCCTTTCGGACCCGCCAGATCCGCCTGGACATACGAGATCGTTCCCACCAGCGGCGGCACGTGCGGAAAGCGCTGCTCGGTGAGGTATTCGACCATTTCGACGTCCGGGTTCGGCCCCTCCTCGACGCGCCGGAACACCTTCATGATCAGGCGCCTGCCGAACAGCACCGACGTGTTGCTCTGGTCCGGCGCGGTACGGGCGATGGGGACGAGCGTGTCGGCCGGGGCGCGCTGCGGCGTCAGGTCGATGTTGTCGGCCTGCGCCACGCCGAGGCGCATCTGCAGGGTCCGCTCCTCCTGTATCGACGCCAGCAGCGTCGCGCACGTCCCGTCGTCGAAGAGGCCGTCGTAGAGCGCGCCCTTCCGCGCCCCCGTGATGCGGGCGAGGAGCGCGCCCGGATGCTCCTCTTCGATCGCGCGCGCTTCGTGCTCGCTCGACATCGCCAGCGGCAGCACGTATCGCTCGCGCCCGCCGTCGGCGTATTCCGCTTCCACGATGGTCAGGAACGCCGGGTGCTGCCCGCGGCGCATCGTCGCCCAGTCCACGAAGCGGGCGCGCGCGAGCCCGCGCGCCTTGCCGCCGAACCAGCGCTGCCGCTCGAGGAACGGCACCAGCGCCTGCTTCTCGATGATCTCGCGCATGCTGCCGTCGAGGACCGCGTCCCAGACGACGCCGGCAAAGAGCGCCGGCACCGCCACCGGCTCCTCGGGCGCGGGCGCGGTGCGCGCGGTGATCGGCGTGACCGCCTCCTGCAGCTGGAACCAGTAGAAGCCGTACGGCGCCAGCGTCAGGAAGTACGGGTGCTCGGCGACGCGCGGGAACTCGGTGCGGCCGAGCATCTCCACCGGCGTGAGGCCCGCAAACTCGCGCAGCGGGATTTCGACCGGCTGCACCGTGCGCGCGAGGTTCGCCACGCACAGGACGAGGTCGTTGCCGAGACGGCGGACGTAGGTGAGCACCTTGCGGTTGGCGGTCGGGATGAAGTGGATCGATCCGCGCCCGAAGACCGGGTGCTGCTTGCGCAGCGCGATCATCCGCTTCATCCAGTGGAGCAGCGAGAACGGGGCGCGCTCCTGCGCCTCGACGTTGATGGCCTCGTAGCCGTAGACGGGGTCCATGATGGCGGGGAGGAACAGCCGTCCCGGATCGCAGCGCGAGAAGCCGCCGTTGCGGTCGCTGCT
>Ga0137418_10001662_pt1 | contig 20550 bp, 20 predicted proteins | sample CZODoug3_1_2_16f_FD_122242 | JGI IMG/M metagenome (GOLD analysis project Ga0137418, IMG submission 122242) | Vadose zone soil fungal communities from Angelo Coast Range Reserve, California, USA - CZODoug3_1_2_16fungal (Hybrid Assembly) | ecosystem: Environmental > Terrestrial > Soil > Vadose...
AGGCGCTCGCGCGGGACCTCGGCTTCGCCGCCGCGACCCCCAACAGCCTCGACGCCGTGAGCGACCGCGATTACGTCCTCGAGTTCCTCGCCGCCGCCGCCATCGCGGGTATGCACCTCTCGCGGCTGGCCGCCGATCTGACGCTCTGGGCGACGTCCGAGTTCGGCTTCCTGGAGTTTTCGGATGCGTTCGCGACCGGCTCATCGATCATGCCGCAGAAGAAGAACCCCGACGTCGCCGAGCTGATCCGGGGCAAGAGCGGCCGGCTCTACGGGAACCTCGTCGCCGTCCTCACGACGCTGAAGGGTCTCCCGCTCGCCTACAACTCGGACCTGCAGGAGGACAAGGAGCCCCTCTTCGACTCGGTCGACACGCTCGCGTCGATCCTGGCCGTCCTGCCCCCCATGCTGGCCTCGCTCACGTTCCGCGTCGACCGGATGCGGCGCGCGGCCGGCGAGCACTTCTCGACGGCGACGGACCTCGCGGACTACCTGGTACGGAAGGGCCTGCCCTTCCGTCAGGCCCACGCGATCGTCGGACGCATCGTACGGCACGCGCTCGACGAGTCGAAGACGCTCGAGGACCTCACGCTCGCCGAGCTGCGCCGCTTCTCACCGCTGATCGACGGCGACGTCAAGGACGCGATCACGGTGGAGGCGTCGCTCCGCGCCCGGGCCGTCACGGGCGGTACCGCGCCGGCCGCCGTACGCAAGGCCCTCGCGCTCGCACGGACGCTGGTCTCGCGCGCATGAGCGCGCGCCGCGCGCTGGCGCTCGCCGTCCTGGCGGCGCTCCCGCTCGCCGCGTGCGGCAAGAAAGCGTCGCCCGTCGCGCCGGAGCTGCGCCTGCCCGCGCCCGTCGCGGACCTCGCCGCGGTCGTCCGCGAGTCGGCGATCGAGCTCGCCTGGACCAACCCGGCGCGCCGCGTCGATCTCACGCGGCTCCGCGACCTCACGCTCGCGCGTGTCTACCGCGTCGAGGACGATGGGGGCGGCGAGCCGAAGTCCGCCCTGCTCTCGGACGGCAGGATCGCGGGCTGGAGCGAGGTCGCGACGATCCGGCTCGCGGCGCCCGAGCCCGCGGTCCTCCAGGGCGACCGGCTCGTCTTCGCCGATCGCCTCGGGCTCGTGTTGGGCCGCCGCTACACCTACGTCGTGGTCGCCGCCGACTCGCTCGGTCGCGTGGGCCCGCCATCCCGCCGCGTCTCCGTCGCGTACCTCGCTGCGCCGGAGGCGCCCGTGACGGTGGCCGGGCGGCCGGGCGAGCGCGAGGCGCGACTGACCTGGCAGCCGCCCGCCCGTCTGAGCGACGGCGGCGCCGTCCCCGGTCCGCTCACGTACGAGGTGCTGCGGGCGCCGGCGCCGGACGCGCCGCTCGCCGTGGTGGCGCGCACGGCCGAGGACGAGCTCGCCCTCACCGACCGCGACCTCGAGAACGACCGGAGCTACTACTACGCGGTGCGTGCGGTGCGGACGGAGGCCGGCACGACGGTCTACGGCACGCCCTCCCCGCGTGTCGCCGTGACCCCGCGGAAGGTGACGCCGCCCACGCCGCCCGCGGACCTCGCGGCGGTCGTCTCCGGGAGGACCGTGCGGCTCTCGTGGAAGCCGAGCCCCGAGCGCGACGTCAGCGGCTACGTCGTCTACCGCGCCCGCGCGGGCGGCCCGTTCGTCCGCGTCGGCTCGACGCAGGCGCCGGGGATCACCTTCACCGACGGCGGCGTGCCTGCCGGCACGTGGCGGTACGCCGTCACGGCGCAGGATTCGGCCGCGATCCGCAACGAGAGCACGCGCTCGAACGAAGCAACGGTCGCCGTGCCTTGACTTCATCCTGGGCCGGTGCTACCAAGAATCTTTACATGGACCCCTTCGTCTACCGACACGCCGAACTCTGCTGCGAGCGGGTGTCGCTACGCGCGCTGGCCGCCGAAGTCGGCACGCCCGCCTACGTCTACTCGAAGGCGGCGCTCCTCGAGAGCTACGGGGCGTACGACCGCGCTTTCGCCGAGGTCCCGCACGTCGTCTGCTACTCGGTCAAGGCGAACTCGAACCTCGGCGTGCTCGGGACGCTCGCGCGCGCAGGCGGCGGCGCCGACATCGTGTCAGGCGGCGAGCTCTTCCGTGCGCTCCGCGCCGGCATCCCGGCGGACCGGATCATTTTCTCGGGCGTCGGCAAGACGCGCGACGAGATGCGCGCGGCGCTCGAGGTCGGGATCCTTCTGTTCAACGTGGAGTCGCTGAGCGAACTGCGTGCGCTCGACGCGGTGGCCCGCGAGGTGGGCGTTCGTGCGCCGGTCGCCCTCCGCGTGAACCCCGACGTGAATCCGGAGACCCACCCCTACATCTCGACGGGCCTCCGCAGCTCCAAGTTCGGCATCCCGTACGCGGCGGCGCTCGAGGCCTACGGAGAGGCGGTGGGGCTCAAGGGGATCGAGGTCGTCGGCGCCGACATGCACATCGGCTCGCAGCTCACGAAAGCCTCGCCCTTCGCCGAAGCGGTCGCGCGGCTCGCCGCGCTGGTCAAGATCCTGCGCGAGCGGGCGATCGAGATCCGGATGGTCGACGTCGGCGGTGGCCTCGGCATCCGCTACCGCGAGGAGGCGCCGCCGACCCACCGCGAGTACGCGACGGTGCTGCTGCCGGCGCTCCGCGAGCTCGGCGTCACGGTGCTGCTCGAGCCGGGCCGCTCCATCGTCGGCAACGCCGGGCTCCTTCTCACGCGCGTCCTCTACCGCAAGGACACGGGCGAAAAGAAGTTCGTCATCATCGACGCCGCCATGAACGATCTCATCCGGCCCCCACTCTACGACTCGTACCACGAGATCCGGCCGGTCAACGAGGCGCGACTCGGCGGGCCCATGGAGAAGGTGGACGTGGTCGGGCCCGTGTGTGAGTCGGGTGACTTCCTCGCGAAGGACCGCGACCTGGCGCAGGCCGAGGAGGGCGACCTCTTGGCCGTCATGAGTGCCGGCGCCTACGGCTTCGCGATGTCCTCCAACTACAACACGCGACCGCGCGCCGTCGAGGTGCTGGTCGACGGCGACCGGTACGCGATCGTGCGCCGCCGGGAGACGTACGAGGACCTGGTGGCGGGGGAGACTGCCCTATGAGTGCCCGATTCCAGGGGTCGTTCGTCGCGATGGTCACCCCCTTCCGAAACGGCGACGTGGACGAGGCCAAGATGCGCGAGCTCGTCGAGTTCCACGTCAGCCACGGCACCGACGGCCTCATCCCCTGCGGGACCACCGGCGAGTCGCCGACGCTCAGCCACGACGAGCATCGACGCGTCGTCGAGCTCGTGATCGAGGCGGCACGCGGGCGTATCCCGGTGATCGCTGGCACCGGCTCCAACTCGACCGCGGAGGCGATCGACCTGACCCGGCACGCGGAGCGAGCGGGCGCCGCGGGTGCACTGGTCGTCAACCCCTACTACAACAAACCCACCCAGGAGGGTCTCTACCGGCACTTCCGCGCCGTCGCCGAGTCGGTCGCGATCCCGATCCTCGTGTACAACATCCAGAGCCGGACGGCCGTCAACGTGGAGACCGCGACGCTCGAGCGCCTCGTCCGCGACGCGAAGAACGTCGCCGGGGTGAAAGAGGCGTCGGGCTCCCTCGACCAGATGAGCCAGGTGGTCGCCGCCTGCGGTCCCGACTTCTCGGTGCTCTCCGGCGACGACATCCTCACGCTGGCGCTCCTGGCGATCGGCGGTCACGGCGTCGTCTCCGTGATCGCGAACATCCTGCCCCGCGAGACCGCGGAGATGGTGCACGCGGCCCTCGACGGCGACTGGAAGCGAGCGCGCGACCTCCACTACAAGCTGTTCCCGCTAGCGCGGGCCGCGTTCCTCGAGACCAACCCCATCCCGATCAAGGAGGCCATGGCCTTGGCCTCTATGATCGAGCCGGAGTTCCGGCTCCCGATGTGTCGCATGAGCGACGCCAACCGGGAACGTCTTCGCGCTATTCTCAAGCCGTTCGCGCTCGTAAAGTAGCAGTCACCGATGACGGTGGTCGGCCCGAACGTCGGGCGCGGAAGCGCCCCGACGGCGATTGAAGTCGTCGTCGCCGGCGCTGCCGGCCGCATGGGGAACCGCGTCGTCGCCTGCCTCTGCGACGCCCCCGGGCTCCGACTGGCCGCGGCGCTCGAGGCGCCGGGGCACCCGGCGCTCGGCCGGGACGCGGGCGAGCTCGCCGGCGTGGGTCGCCTCGGCGTCGCCGTCGGTGCCGAGCCCGGCGCCGCCATTACCCGCGACCGCGTGCTCGTCGAGTTCTCCGTGCCGGAGGCATCGGTCGAGCACCTGCGCCTCGTCGCCCGCGCCGGCGCGCGGGCGGTGATCGGCACGACGGGCTTCTCCCCATCCGAGCGGCACGAGATCGCCGATCTCGCGAAGCGCGCGGCGATCCTCGTCTCGCCGAGCATGTCGGTCGCCGTGAACGTCGCCTTCACACTCCTCGCCACGATGGCGAAGGCGCTCGGCGACGACTACGACGTCGAGATCACCGAGACCCACCACCGTTTCAAGAAGGACGCGCCGAGCGGCACCGCGCTCCGGATGGCGGAAGTCGTCGCAGAGGCGCTCGGCCGGGACCTCGACGCGGTCGCCGTGTACGGCCGGCAGGGGCTCGCCGGCGAGCGGACGCGGAAGGAGATCGGCATCCTCTCGCTCCGCTCGGGCGACGTCGTCGGCGACCACACCGTCTCGTTCGGCGCGCTCGGCGAGCGGCTCGAGCTCACGCATCGTGCCCACAGCCGGGACACGTACGCCCGCGGCGCCCTCCGCGCCGTCCGCTGGGTGGCCGAGCGGCCCCCCGGACTCTACTCGATGCAGAACGTCCTCGGCCTCGCCTGAGCGGACGCCGCGATGCAGATCGTGCGCTTCAAGGCGGGCGGCAAGACGCGGTACGGGGCGCTCGAGGGCGCGGTGGTCGTCGAGTACACGGGCACGCCGTTCGGCCTCTTCCGGCGCGGGCGCCGGCGCTACCCGCTCAAGCACACGGTCCTGCTCGCACCGGTGGTGCCGTCGAAGATCGTCGGGGTCGGCCTCAACTACCGTGACCACGCGAAGGAGATGAACCTCCCCATCCCGGCGGAGCCGCGCATCTTCCTGAAGCCGACGACCGCCGTCGTCGGGCCCGGCGATCCGATCGTCTACCCGCCGCAGAGCGCCCACGTGGACCACGAAGCCGAGCTCGCGGTCGTCTTGAGGCGCCGCTGCCGCAACGTGCCCGCCGAGCGCGCCCGCGAGTGCGTGCTCGGCTACACCTGCCTCAACGACGTGACGGCCCGCGACCTGCAGCAGCGGGACGGCATGCCCTCGCGGGCCAAGGCGTTCGACACCTTCTGCCCGATCGGGCCGTGCATCGCGACGGACATCGATCCGAACGCGGTGGCCATCGAGGCGTACGTGAACGGCGGGCTCCGGCAGTCGTCGAGCACGAAGGAGCTCATCTTCTCCATCGAAGAGCTCGTTGCCCGTGTTTCGGAGGTGATGACACTCCTGCCGGGCGACCTGATCGCCACCGGCACACCGTCGGGGGTCGGACCGCTCGAGCCCGGCGATCACGTCGAGCTGCGGATCGAGGGCATCGGGAGCCTCTGCAACACGGTCGTGAAGTGGTGATGCGCGACAAGCTCCTGCTCGAGGACGTCCGCTTCTACGGCCGGCACGGGCTCACGAGGGCCGAGCAAGCGGTGGGAGCGTGGTTCTCGGTGGACGTCGACCTCGCGCTCGACCTCGCTCCGGCCGCCGTCTCCGACGATCTCGCCGCCGCCGTGGACTACGGCGCGGTCGCCCGCCGCATCGTCGAGATCGGGACGTGTCAGCGCGTGAACCTGATCGAGCGGCTCGCCGGGCTCATCGCCGAGGCGCTCCTGAAAGAATTCCCCGCGCACGAGGTCAGGGTCCGCGTGCGGAAGCTCACCCCGCCGCTCGCGGGGCTGGTCGGCACGCCCGCCGTCGAGCTGACGCGGAGGCGCTGATGGCTCGCGTCTACCTCTCGCTCGGCTCGAACCTCGGGGACCGCCCGGCGCTCATGCGCGAGGCGGTGCGCCGACTCGCCCGGCTCGACACCGTCGAGATCGTGGCGGCCTCGCGCCTTTACGAGACAGAGCCATGGGAGCACGAGCCCGGCCTGACGCGGGGTGAGACGCGATGGTATCTGAACTGCGTCGTCGCCGTGGAGACAACGCTACCGCCGCGGACGCTGCTGCGCGAGCTCCAGGTGGTCGAGCAGGCACTCGGCCGCACGCGCCCCGAGGGCACGCCGGAAGCGGGCCGGTTCGCGCCGCGGACGCTGGACATCGACATCCTCTTCTACGGCGACGCCGTCCTCAGCGTTCCGGACGACATCCACATCCCGCACCTCCTCCTGGCCGAGCGCGCCTTCGTCCTCCGTCCGCTCGCAGACGTCGCGCCCGATCTCGAGCATCCGACGCTCTACCGCACGATCCGCGAGCTCCTCGCGGAGCTCGCCGATGAGCACGACGTCCGGCCGGGCGACTATCCGGTGCGCTGGTTCGAGGACTGAGCCGCAGTGGCCGCCGACGACTTCCAGCGACTGGCGCTCGAGCACCTCGACGCGCTCTACAACTTCGCGATCTACCTGACGCGCAATCCGCCGGAAGCCGACGACCTCGTACAAGAAACCTACCTCCGGGCCTTCCGGTTCGCGCACCGTTTCCAGGCGGGAACCCATCTCCGCGCCTGGTTGTTTCAGATCCTGAGGAACACGTTCCTGACGTTCTACCGTCTCCGCGAGCGGGAGGGCGCGATCGCGGATGACGGGGTGCCGGACTGGGACGTGCCGATGTTCCACGACGCGCCCGAAGCTTCGGCGAGCGCCATGGAAGCGCACACGGACCTCGAGCGCGCCCTGAGCCGCCTGCCGGTGGAGTTCCGGACCGTGCTCCTCCTGGCGGAGGTCGAGGGCATGCCGCTCGAGGAAGTCGCGCGCGTCATGAGCTGTCCTGTCGGCACCGTCAAGTCCAGGATCTTCCGAGCCAAGGAGCGCTTGCGCGGGCTCCTTGCCGACTACGACAAGGGATGAGCGAGCGCTTTTCGGACGATTCGGACGAAGTGCTGGGCCGCCGGCTCGCGAGCGAGCTGCCACGCTACACGGCGCCGGCCCGCCTGCGCGCGGCGATCGCCGAGACGGCGGTGCCGCAGCCCGCGCGGCCCGTCTGGGTCACCGCCGCGCTCTCCGCATGTGCCACGGCGCTCGCGCTCGTCCTGGCCTTCTTGCCGCTGCTGCCGCGCCTGCTGCCCACCGACCCGGCCGAGCGACTGGTGCGCTCGGTCGTCGCCGAGCACGAGCGCGCCCTCATGTGGGGCGCGCGGCGCACCGCGATCATCCCCGCGGCTCTCCCCTGGCTCACGCAGGAATCCGGCATCGGCCTCACGCGCGTCTTCGTCGGGGACGACCGGCTGACCTTCGTCGGCGCCGAGCCCGTGTATCTCGACGGACGCCGCGGCATCGCCCTCTACTACCGTGACGCCGATGGCCATCTCGTGACGTACGCGGTGCTGCCGGCGCCGGGACTGCCGCTGCCCGAGCGTCGGCGCGTCCAGATCGATCGGTTCAGACCCGCGCTGTTGCACGACAGCGGTTTCTCGACGTGGGTGTGGAGGCAGGGGGACCTGGCCTGCTTCCTCGTCGCCGACATGGTCTCGGAGGCGGACCTCGAGCGCTTCAGGGACTATTTCGTCCGCGTGCGGACGGCGACGGAGCCCGTTCCGGTATACTAGGCGACCCTTCCTCGCCGTCAGCACGTGGTTCCCATCGGCGCGGACCTGATATAAGTTTGCCGGCATGATCCGAAGAGGCCCCGGGGTCGTGACTGGCGACGGCAGCGACCTGGTCTCGGTCGTGGTCCCGGTCTGCAACGAGGAGAGCAACGTGCCGCCGTTCCGAGAGCGACTCACCGCCGCGCTCGCCGGTCATGACTTCGAGTGCATCTTCGTGGATGACGGCAGCACCGACGCCACACCGGCCCTGGTCCGCGACATCGCCCGCGAGGACCCACGCGTCAAGCTCGTGAGCCTCTCGCGCAACTTCGGCCATCAGGCGGCGATCTTCGCGGGGCTCACCTTTGCCCGCGGCGCGTGTGTGGCCGTGCTGGACGGCGATCTCCAGGATCCGCCCGAGCTGATCCCCGAGATGGTGCGCCTCTGCGCCAAGGGAGCCGATGTCGTCTATGGCGTCCACACGTCGCGCAAGGAGGGGTGGCTCAAGCGCACCGCCGCCACGATCTTCTATCGGCTCCAGACGCGCGTGACGCGGACCAAGATGCCGCTCGACTCGGGCGACTTCGCCGTGATGAGCCGTCGTGTCGTCGATCTGATCGTCTCCATCGGCGAGCGCCATCCCTACGTGCGCGGGCTCAGGAGCTGGGTGGGCTTCCGCCAGGTCCCGTTCCCCTACAATCGCGACCGCCGTCGGCGCGGTGAGCCAAAGTACACGCTGTGGAAGCTCCTCGATCTCGCGGTATCCGGGATCGTTCCGTTCTCCGTCCTGCCGCTTCGCCTGGTCGTCCTCGCCGGAGCGGTGATCGCGGGGGTGTCCGGTGCCGGAGGCTCGGTCATCGTGCTCCAGCGCCTCGTCGGGCTTGGCCTCGTCGGGTGGCAGGCGCCGGGCTCGGCTGGACTCTGGATGGCCGTGGCCTTTCTGTTCGGCGTGCAGCTCTTCGTGCTCGGCGTGCTTGGCGAATATGTCGGCCGCGTCCTCGAGGAGGTTCAGAACCGGCCCGTCTTCGTGGTCGATGACCTCGTCGGGCTCGATACGCCTCCGGCTCGGCGGGGCCGGTGACTTCAGCCCCCGTCGCGCCGCTCAGTACGCGTTGCGGTTGCGGAAGCCGTACCAGAGGGTCAGGAGCAGGATCTTGAGGTCGAAGCCCAGCGACCAGCGCTCGATGTAGTAGAGGTCGTACTCGATCCGCTTCTCGATCGACGTGTTGCCCCGCCAGCCGTTGACCTGCGCCCAGCCGGTGATTCCCGCCTTGACCTTGTGGCGGAGCATGTAACCGGGGATCCGGCGGCGGAACTCCTCGACGAAGCTCGGACGCTCGGGGCGCGGCCCGACCAGGCTCATCTCCCCCCTCAGCACGTTCCAGAGCTGTGGCAGCTCGTCGAGGCTCCAGCGCCTGAGGAACGCGCCCAGTCGCGTGCGGCGCGGGTCGTCCGGGCGCGCCCACACCGGCCCGGTCGCCCGCTCCGCGTCCAGGCGCATCGTGCGGAACTTCAGCATCTGGAAGCGCCGTCCGTCCACGCCCATGCGCTCCTGACGGTAGAGGACGGGCCCCGGCGCGGTGAGCTTGAGCGCGAGGGCAACGAGCAGCATGACCGGTGCCGTCACCAGCAGCGCCGCGGCGCCGAGGGTCAGGTCCAGGGCGCGCTTGAGCACGCGGTTCCAGCCGTAGAGCGGCGACTCCCGGAGGTGGATGAACGGGATCGTCTCGAATTCCTCGACGCCGCCCCGGAGCGAGGCGAGGTGGAAGACGTCGGGGACGAAATGGATCGCGACGGGGTCGTCGCCGATGTCGTTGAGCACGGCGCTGAGGTGCCCGTAGTCGCCGTGGGGCAGCGCGATGAAGACGATGTCCACGGGCTGCCGGTCGAGCACGCTCCGGAGCTCGTCGAGGCCGCCGAGCCGCGGCGCGTCGCTGCCCGGGGTGTCGGCCTTGTCGGAGAGAAGGCCGAGCACGCGGATGCCGATGTCCGGGCGCCGTTTCAGGACGCGCAGGACCTCCGCGGCGGGTTCTCCGCCTCCGACGACGATCGCGAAGCGCTGGTTGTAGCCGCGGCGCCGGGCGAACCGGAGCGCCTCGCGGAAGACGGCGCGTGAAAGGCTCACGAGGACGATCGACTGTCCCCAGAAGAGCGTGATCACGATCCGCGAGTAGTCGTACCCGCGGAACGCGAAGGTCATGATCGCGACGAGGACCAGCACGCCGAGCGTCGAGGCCTTCGCGACGTCGAACCACTCCGAGAGATGCGAGCCCAGGCGGTTCGGCCGGTAGAGACCGAAGGTCCAGAACGAGAAGCCCCAGACCACCAGGATCGGCAGGAGCTGGAGCGCGTAGCCCCGGAAAGGCGGGGTGTCCGTCGCCCCGATGACGTGGAAGCGGATGACATATGCGGAGACCCAGCAGCAGGCGATGAGCACGAGGTCGCCGGTGAGCGTCAGGTGCTCGAAGAGCCGCGAGTTGGCCTTCAGCACGCCTGCCTCCCTCCGAACTCACGCCAGCGCGCGCCGATCCACTCGAAGAGCCGCTGCTTGAACACCGGCCGGTCGAAGAGCTCAGCGCGCGCGCGCAACGCCTTCGGGTCGAAGCGGTCCTCGCGCGCCTCGAAGGTCCGGATCGCCGCGACGACCGCCTCGACCGTTTGCGCCTCGAAGAAGACCGCCGTCGGAGGCCCCTCGGGTGCGTCGAGGCCCACCATCGTCTCCAGCGCGCCGCCGCGGGCCAGCGCGATCGTGGGACGACCCGCGGCGGCGGCCTCGAGGGGTACGATCCCGTAGTCCTCCACCGACGGAAAGATCACGGCGCGGCAGCGCGCGTAGAGCTGGGCGACCTCCGCGTCGGGGCGCCACCCGAGAAACTCGATACGCGGCCCCGCGAGCGCCTTCAGCCGCCGCGCCTCGGGACCCACGCCCACCACGACGAGACGCCGGCCGAGCCGCCGGGCGGCGCCGATGGCCAAGTCCACGCGCTTGTACGGGGCGAGTGCCGACACCACGAGGTAGAAGTCGTCCACGCGATCGGCGACGCGAAAACGTGCGACGTCCACCGGCGGGTGGATCACCTCCGCCTCCCGAGCGTAGACGCGCCGGATCCGATCGGCGATGTGGTGAGAGATCGCCGCGAAGCCCTGGATCGACTCGGTCCGCCGGTCCCACCGCCGGAGGGCGGCCGTGACGGGTGGGGCCAGGAGCCGCGTCGCAAGCCCCGCTCGCGCGCCGAAGTAATCGGAGTACAGGTCCCACACGTACCGCATCGGCGTGAAACAGTAGCAGACGTGGACCGCGCCCGGCGGCACGCGTACGCCCTTGGCCACGCAGTGGCTCATCGAGACGATCAGGTCGTAGCCGGTGAGGTCGAAGCGTCGGATGGCCAGCGGGAAGAGCGGCAGGGCGTAGCGGTAGCGCTCGGCGGCGCGCGGCAGACGCTGCACGAAGGAGGTGACGATCCGCCGGTTCTCGATGGCGGGCGTGACGCTGCCGGGCACGTGCAACAGCGTGAAGAGCGGCGCTTGAGGAAACAACTCGCAGAGCACCTCGAGGCAGCGCTCGCCGCCCCGCATCCCGGTGAGCCAGTCGTGGACCAGCGCGACGCTGGCCGCGCCTGGAGCCGGGAGGGCCACGCCGGCGGCGCCTACTTGGCGCGTGACTGGACGCGGTGTCGCCAATACTCGAGGAGATCGGTGAGGGTCTTCTCGAGCGGGATCATCGGGCGCCACCCGACGGCCTTCTCGGCCTTCTCCGCCGAGCCGCGCAGCGCCGGCACGTCCGAGGGCCGCAGGCGCGCCGGGTCCTGGCGGATCTCGATGCGGCCCGCCCGGGACTGCCCGAGGAGGAAGTTGAGCATGCGCTCGATGGACCACTCCGTGCCCGAGCAGAGGTTGTAGACCTCGCCCGGGGTCCCGCGCTCGAGCAGGAGCCAGTAGCCCCGGACGATGTCGCGCACGTCCGAGAAGTCGCGCGTGGGCTTCAGGTCACCGACCAGGACCACCGGCTCGCGCAGGCCCGCCTCGATCTCCGCCACCTGCTTGGCGAAGTTCGACGTCGCGAAGGCGTCACCTCGACGGGGCCCGGTGTTGTGGACGAGGTTCCGGCCGAGGCCGGCATGGAACATATGGTCCTCGGTCTCGAAGTCCCAGACCTCGCCCTCGTACGGCACGACCTCGATCTTCTTCAGGACGTCTTGGGGAACCTCGAGGTGACGACCCCAGCGCTCGTGACTAGCGACCGTCGAGTTGAGATTGATGAGATAGTACGTCCCGTTCGGGCGCACCTCCGTGTTCAGGCAGATGCGCTGGCGCGTCGTGTCGGCGACCAGGTACGTGAGCCCGAGCGCGAGGATCGGCGACTTGGTCTTGAAGCTCTTGAACTCGTACACTCCGTGTCCAGCCCGCAAGCCGTCGCCTTCGTTGTATCCGCGCAGAAACGCCAGCTTTGCATCCGTCTGCGCGTTCAGGATGCCGCGAGGCACCCGCTTGTTGTGATCACTGGCGTACACCTGTGGCGCAAGCCACCGAGCGAACTCCTCGGGGCGCTGTACCGACAGCCGCCAGACGTCTTCGGACGAGCCCTGAACGAGTCGGCTGTCCTGCCCGAAATGCTGGAGCAGGATCTCGGCGCATCGCTCGAGCGGCTTCCGGTCTTTGTTGTCGATCCGGACTTTGCCGCTCGTGATGCAGCCCTCAGCCACGAAGAAGCCGAGCAACCACGCGACATCCTCGTGGACCCACATGGGAGTGCTCGATGGCATCTCGACCAGAGAGAGGCGGTCGCCGACATTCAAGTCGCTCGCCGATCGCCCTTCGTGGCCAGTCGGCCCTGGGACCATGACCGAATGCTCGCCGGTGACCTCGACAATCCCGCCACTCGAGACGAGCCGGAGCATGCGATCGCCTTCACGCAACGGGTGGCACGACAGATGAACGACCTTCGACCAGCGGCCATCGGCCCAGACGGACACGGGATGACGGCCCATGTCCCAAACCGTCGTTCCGTCCTCGAGGAGGCGACCGCTCAGATACCCCGTCGGCTTGTGGCGCCTCAGCTCCCCGATGTACCGAATGTCCACGAGGCCAGTGCGATCGTCGCGGAGCAGCACGGGTGTCCACCGGCTGACGCTGTGGTTAAATGCGCGCGCGCGCACGATGTGCATGTCGTAGCTCTTGAAATACTGCCACCCCATGAGGTCCTGGGTGACCTTGCTCACGGCGTAGGGCGAGAGCGGGCGGAGTGGGTTCGTCTCGCGGATCGGCAGCTCGTCGGGGTACACGAGCCCGTACTCCTCGCTCGAGCCGATCACGAGAAAGCGCGCCGCCGTCCCGAGCTGACGCATCGCCTCGAACAGGTTCATCTGGCTGATGACGTTCGTGTAGAAGGTCTCGACCGGCTGCTGCCACGAGGCCGCGACGAAGCTCTGCGCGGCGAGGTGGATGATGACGTCCGGGCGCGCCTCGACGAGGACGTTGCGGACCGAAAGGACGTCGCGCAGGTCCGACTCGACCAGTGTCAGCCGATCGCGGAGGTGCTCGATGTGCTCCGTCTTGCTGCGCCAGCGGAGCGCGCCGATGACGTCCGCACCCTGGGCGAGCGCCCACTCCGCGAGGTGGCTTCCGACGAAGCCGCTGATCCCGGTGATGAGGATGCGCATTCGACCCATACTACCACCGCCGCGCCGCGATCCCCCTCAGCTCCGGGCCCGACGCAGCGCCCTGCGAAGGCCCGGCGCCAGCGCCGAGGCGAGCCAGGGCCGCAGCGCGAAGAGCGCGCACCATGGCGGGTACGCCCCGCTCCGCACGGCCCGCCACCGCACGCGCGCCTCGGCGCGAAGCCGGTCGTCGTCGCGCAGCGCCGAGACGCGCCCGGGCAGGAGGCGGCGCACGACGAGGGGCTCGGCGAGGTTCGCGAGACGCGTCACCCGGCTGATCCGCATCCAGAGGTCGTAGTCCTGCGCGACCGGCAGCGTCTCGTCGTAGCCGCCCGCGCGCAGGACGAGCTCCCGCCGGAGCATCACCGAGGAGTGCACGAACGGGTTTCGGCGGATCAGCGTGCGCCGGATCGCGGCGTCGTCCGTCGGCGGGACCACGACGGCGACCTCGCGTCCCGCCGCGTCCACCTCGCGCGCCCCGGTGCCGAGCAGCCCGACGTCTGGGTGCGCGTCGAGGAAGGCGCGCTGGCGGGCGAAGCGCTCGGGCAGCGCGACGTCATCCGCGTCGAGACGGGCCACGAGCGGCGCCCGCGCGAGGGCGAGGGCGCGGTTGAGCGAGCGCGTGAGCCCGAGGCGCGCCTGGCGCTCGAACCGGAGGCGCGCGTCGCGGACGCCGCCGAGGATCTCGGGCGTCGCGTCGGTCGAGTCGTCGTCGATCACGATCAGCTCGAGGTCGCCCGCCGTTTGGGCCAGGACGCTCGCGACGGCATCGGTGACCCACGGCGCGCCGTTGTGCACGGGCATCAGCATCGAGACCGCGGGAGCGCTCACCGGTCCGGTGGCGCGTCCGGCGATTTTTGGACGAGCAGGTTCAGGTACGGCAGCGCGAGCGACGGCGGCAGGCCGCCCGCGGCGAGCGCGCCGCACGCCAGCGCGAAGAGCGGCAGAAGCGACCGGCGCGTCAGCGAGCGCGCGGTGTCACGGAAGAAGCGCCAGCCGTAGCCCGACTCCTCGGTGACGTCCCGCAGGCCCCGCCAGCCCGACGCAGGCAGGCAGTCGGCGAGCGTCGCGTTCCGCCAGCCCGTCCCGTCGGCGACGAAGCCCTCGAAGCTCACGTCGCGATATCGGTCCGGCCGGCAGACGCGCGCGTAGCGCCAGGCGAGCCGCGGCGGGAGCCACTGCACGAGCGGCAGCCCGACGGAATGCGTCTCGAGCGGGAACCAGCGGTTCGGCGTGTCGAGGATCGCGATGTGCCCGCCCGGCGCGAGCACGCGGTAATACTCGTCCACCTGGACGCGCCGGTTACGGACAGGCAGGTGCTCGACGACACCGACCGCGAGCACGAGGTCGAACGCGCCATCGGCCCACGGCAGGCGCCGCGTCGCGTCGTTGCCGAGGCAGAGGACCTCGCGCACGCGGGGCAGCGGCAGCTCGGCGACCTTCGCGCGCGTCATCGCGACGAACGCCGGGTCCGTGTCGAAGGTGACGATCGAGCCGACCTCGGGCTGCTCGGCGAGGTACTCGGTCATGTGGCCGAACGAGCAGCCGACCTCGAGTGCCTGCAGGCCGCGGGCGCCGCGCGCGCGGAGCCGGCGGAAGAGCGGGCCGAGGAAGTGCGGCCCGCGCGTCTCCCGGTACGTGAGGTAGGGCGGCGTGCGCAACACGCCCTTGCGCTCGATGAGCATCCTGATCACGCGCTCGCTGTAGCGCGTGACGTACTCGCGGCCGCCCACCACCAGGATTCGTCGATCGCAGAGGTCGGTCAGCGTGTACGGCGGCTCGGTCATTGTTAGCGGGGTCCGCGAGGCCGGCGTGCACCGTGGGTGGCCTGAGCCAGGCGCGCGTCGCTCATTGTTAGCGGGGTCCGCGAGGCCGGCGTGCACCGTGGGTGGCCTGAGCCAGGCGCGCGTCGCTCATTGCGCTTTTCGTCCGACGGCCACGTAGCCGGTCGTGAAGCTCGCGAGAAAGGGCGAGCGCCGAACGGCGTCGAGCCGGTCGAGGCCCATGAAGAGGGCGGCCAGGGGCACGATGCCCGCCGCCGCGAGCCGGCGGACGGGACGGGAGCCGATGTGCGCCGCCGCCTGGCGCGCCTGGTTCGCGAGCGTGGCGAAGAACCGGCCCTGCTGCGACAGGGCGTCGACCCGGAGCCCGGCGCCCTCGAGCAGCTCACGCACGCGCGTCTCGGTGAACCGGTGACGATCCGTCGGCCCGTCGGCCCGATGGAGAAACGGCACCGCCAGCACGACGCCGCCGCCCGGGACCAGGACGCGCGCGGCTTCCCGCATCGCCGCGTCCGGAAGCGTCACGTACTGGAGCACTTCCACGCACACCACCCAGTCGGCGCTCGCGCGGCACAAGGGCAGCGCCGCGGCGTCGGCCACCACGTCGGGACGCTCCGCGGGATCGATGTTCACCCGCAGCCATCGCCGCACCCGACCGGCCGCCGGCGTGAAGCTGCCGCGAAGAGCGCGCTTGGCGCCGACCTCCACCACCACCCCGCCCAACGCGTCCACGAGGCGCTCGAGCTCGGCGTCGATGAGCACGCGGCGGTAGCTGAGTCCGAGGGGGAGCGGCATCAGCCGGTCCTGGCCAGGCGCTTCAAGAGTCCGATCTCCTCGGCGACGAGGCGCCCGAGGTCGTAGCGCTCGAGCACCCGCGCGCGGGCCCGCTCGCCGAGCGCCCGCGCGAAGCCGGGATCCGCGAGCACCCGCGCCAGGTGCTCGGCGAGGGCCGTGCGGTCGCCGAGCTCGAAGAGGAGGCCGGTCACGTCGTGCTCGAGGATGGCGCGGTTCCCGCCGACGTTCGAGGCGACGCACGCGACACCGGCGCTCATCGCCTCGAGCAGGACCTTCGGGTGTCCCTCGCTGAGGGAGGGCAGCACGAAGGCGTCGGCCTCGGCGAGATGGCCGGGCACGAGGCGATGCTCGACGACCGGGATGAACTCGGCGACGACCCCGAGGCGCCGCGCGTACCCCTCGAGCGCGGCCCGCGACGGGCCGTCGCCGATGAACGTCAGCGTGAGGTCGAAGCGGCCCGCGAGCGCGGCGGCCGCGTCCACGAGGGCGCCGAGGTTCTTCTCCTCCGACAGCCGGCCGACGTAGAGGACGTTCCGCGCCCGGCGCTCCCGCCGGGCGGCCGGCATGAAGAGCGCGGTGTCGACGCCGTTCGGGATCAGCTGCACCTTCGCCGCGCCGACGCGCGCGGCGACGTGGGCGGCGAGCTCGGGCGTCGTCACGATCACGGCGTCCGCCGCACGGAGCCCGAGGGTCTCGACGACGCGCCGAAGGGCGCGTGTCGTGCGCGAGCGGGCCAGACGCCCGTACCAGAAGCCGTAGGTCGTCACGAACGGAGTGCCGAAGCGCCGCTTCGTGATCACCGCGGGGATCGTCCCGGTGACCTGGAAGACGCGCAGGATCGAGCACCGCCCGAGCTCGCGGCCGTGGCGAACGGGCATCACGAAACCATACGCCCACGGGTGCCAGCCGCCGCCGCGGACGACCCGGACGCGCGCGCCCAGCTCCCGGTCCTTCGCGTAGGTCTCGAGGTCCTCGTCAAGATAGCTGAAGTACAGGACCTCCTCGAAGACGCGCGCGTACGGTCGGAGGTAGCCGTCGATGAGTCGCGTGTGCTGGCCGGTCTTTGCGAGCTCGCCGAGGCCGCCACGGACCGCGGGGAGGAGGCCCAGGACCATCAGCGCCGGGCGTCCGCATAGAGCGCGAGGAGCCGGTCGACGCCGTCGTCGACGCCGAAGTGCTCGGCGACGTGTCGCCGGGCGCCGGCGCCGAGCGCCGCGCGCAGGGCGTCGTCCCGTAGCAGCGACGTGATCGCGCGCGCCAGCTCCACGGGGGCGCGCCGCTCGACGAGGAGCCCGGTCTTGCCGTCGATCACGAGCTCCGGGGTCCCGCCGACGCGCGTGGCCACGACGGGCCGCCCCGCCGCCATCGCCTCGAGGATCACCCGGCTCAGCGCGTCGGGGATGACGGACGGCACGACGACCACCTCGGCCAGCGGGTAGAGGGCGAGGACCTCGGGGTTCGGCAGCGGGCCGAGCCGGCGCACGTGGGCCTCGCCGGCGTCGAGCGTCCCCTCGCCGACGAACAGGAACAGCGCCTCCGGGACCTCGCGGACGACCTCGCGCGAAGCCGCGACGAGGTCGGCCGTGCCCTTGCCGGGCGAGAACTTGCCGACGTACAGCACGACCCGGCGGCCGCGCAGCGCGAGGCGCTCGCGCAGGGCCTCGACGTCGGGCGGCAGGGCCGGCGGCGCTGCCGGCGGGACGTTGGGGATCACGTGCACGCTCCGCACGCCCTCGAGCAGCCCGGAGCGTCGGTAGATGTCGAGGATCCCCGCGCTGACGCCGACGACGCCGGTGACGCGTCGGAGGAAGCGCTGCTTGAGCCCGGCGTCGAGCCAGAAGTAGAGGAACGCGAGCTTCGAGCGAAGCTTCCGGCGCTCGTTCTTCACGTAGAGGGCGAAGTACTCCTCGGAGCACTCGCGCCAGAGCTTGCGGACGCCGCAGTCCGGCGGCCGCCGATCGTGGTGGTGCAGGCAGAGCGGCGCCGCGTCGATGATGGAGCCGTCGCGAATCGTCAGGAAGACCGGAAGGCCGAGCAGCCACCCGGCGAGCGTCGCGGGGATGAGCGAGTGCTTGTTCTGCGCGTGGATGACCTCGGCGCGCTCGCGCCGGGCGATGCGGGCGACCGCGAGCCCCGCCCACGCGTAGAAGAACGGGTTCGCGAGCCACTTCGCGGACGCGAGCGTTCGTCCCGGCGCGAGCCTCACGGGGAACGGGAACCGCACGATCGTCACGCCCTCACGCTCCTCGCGCCGCGCCGCGCCGTAGTTCGGCGTCACGACGGTGACGCGGTGGCCGCGGCCGGCCATCGCCCGGGCGAGGGCCTCGAGGCTCCACTCGGCGCCGCCCGGCGCGAACGGCGGGAAGTACTCGTTGACGAAGCAGACGTTCACGGCGCGCCCCGGGCCGACACGCGCCCCTTCCGCCACGCGTGGAGGACCTCTTCGTAGACTCGCGCGGTCGTCGCCGCGCAGTGGTCCCACCGGAAGAAGCGATCCACGCGCTCGGCGTTCGCGGCCCCGAACTTCCGACGCAGCATCGAGTCAGCGCCGAGCAGGAGTGTCTTCCGCACGAACGCCTCGCGGTCCGCCGGGTCGACGAGGAACCCCCCCTCCCCGTCCACGAGCAGCTCCGGCAGCGAGCCCCGGTTGGAGGCGACCACGGGCAGCGCGCACGACATCGCCTCGGCGACGGTGAAGCCGAAGCCCTCCATCGAGGAGGGGAAGAGCAAGAGGTCGGCGAGATTGTAGTACGCGACCTTCTCGCTCTCCGGGACGTACCCGGTGAACACGACCTCCCGCGCCTGCCCTTGCTGAATCGCGCGTCGCCGCAGAGGCTCGAGCATCGGTCCCGCGCCCGCGATCACGAGCCGCGCGTCCGGCCGCACGCGGGTCACCTCCCGCCAGGCGTCGAGCAGGACGAAGAGGTTCTTCCGCGACTTGAGCCCTCCCAGGAACAGGGCGACGAGCGCGCCGTCGAGCCCCCACCGCGTGGCGAGCGACGCCGGCGGGACGCCGCGCTGAAAGCGACGGTCCACGCCGTAGGGCACGACCGCGAACTTCTCGCGCGGCACTCCGAGCTGCTCTCCGGCCTGGCGCACGGCGAACTCGCTGCCGACGACGACCCGCTCGACGCCGCGCATCACGCGCGCCTCGATGAAGGGGTTGAGCCAGTCGGCGTCGAGGTGATGATGGTGCGCGACGATCGGCACCTCCAGCCGGTACCGGCGCCGCGCGATGAGGGCCGCGGGGCCGATGAAGCGGAGCGAGTGCGCCCGCAAGAGCTCGAAGCCGGGGTGCCTGTAGAGCCGGTGGATGTAGCGGGGCAGGAACAGGGCGGCGATCGGCCAGCGCAGCCCGCGGCCGATCGGCAGCCGGTGGACGGTCCAGTTCGGCACGCCCTCCGGGTGGCGCTTGTGGCGAGCCAGGAGGAGCTCGATGGAATGGCCGAGCCCCGCGAGATGGCGGAGCACCTCGCGCTCGTAGGTCTCGCCGCCCGAGGTGGTCTCGGGATCGAGGCCGCAGTGGGGCGAGCAGATCCTCACGCCTTCCCTCGCCGTCCGGCGACGAACTCCAGGTGCGGACGGATCCCGAAGAGCCGGTAGTAGGCTCGCACGAGGGGCCAGAGGGGACCGCCGACGGGGCGGTCGCCCCAGTCGTCGAGGACACGAACGATTCGAGCGCCCGCCCCTTCGAGGAGCGCCCGGCACTGGCGGAAGCTGAGGGGCCGCAGGCTTCGGAGGAACGCGGTCGGACGACCCCGGGCGCGGAGGTAGGCGGACACGAGCGGACGGGGGAGCCCGGGGGGCCAGAACATCTTGTAATGGCCCTCGAAGCAGGCCCACCGATTCGGTGTGTGGAGATACAGTACGCCGTCGGGTCGCAGGACGCGGACCATCTCGCAGACCGCCCGGCGCGCCGACGTCACGTGCTCGAGTGTCGAGTAGCAGTAGACGATGTCGAAGCTGCGATCGGGAAGGGGGAGCGCCTCGGCCTCAGCCAGGAGGGCGTGGGCTCCAGGCGTGCGCGCCGCGGCGAGCGCGACGGCCTCGGCCGACGCGTCCACGCCCCACACCTCGGCGCCCGCCCGATGCGCGATCGCGCTGAAGCCGCCCGGGCCGCACCCGACGTTCAGGAGGCGTCGCCCGCGAACCGCACGGCCGAGGACCTGTTCGAGCCGTTCGAGGCGCCGGCCTTCGTAGGCGTCGTCCGCCAGACGGACGTCGACGAGCTCGCGCCATCCCGAGATGGCCAGCGTGTCACGGTAGTAGCGGGCGTAGTACGTCTCGAGCCGCCGGCGAAACTCTGCAGCGTCGAGCATGCGGTCAGCGCCGAGGCTTGACATACTGCGCGTCGAACTCGTGCGCGGTCCGAATCTGAAGGGGGACGACCGCCTCGAGCGCGCGATTCAGGTACTCGAGCGTGTCGGCCCGTTGCGCGGCGCTCTCGACCAGATTCTCACCGCCGGGCGCGTCGATGAAATTGACGCGGAGCTCGCCGCCGGGCTTGAGGTGATCGACGAGATGGCGTACGACCTCGAGCGGGTTGATCACGTGCTCGAGTACGTCGAGGCAGGTGATCACGTCGTAGGCGCG
>Ga0137418_10001663_pt1 | contig 20548 bp, 25 predicted proteins | sample CZODoug3_1_2_16f_FD_122242 | JGI IMG/M metagenome (GOLD analysis project Ga0137418, IMG submission 122242) | Vadose zone soil fungal communities from Angelo Coast Range Reserve, California, USA - CZODoug3_1_2_16fungal (Hybrid Assembly) | ecosystem: Environmental > Terrestrial > Soil > Vadose...
CCCGTACCGTCAGCTCCTTGTGTCTTCCCGTTCCCGCCTAAATCGCTATCCTGGACCGTGGGTTGTTGGTTTGTGCTTCTAGGTTGGACAATCGCACAATCGAAGTCCTGACCGCCCCGCGCCTTCGCCAGCTCTGATCCCCTTCGTCCAGCCGCCTTCAGTCTTTCCTCGTTTGCGGGGGGCTCATGATTGAACATAATCTCGGAGTAAGCATTGGTACGATGCCCCCTTCAGCCTTTCAAGCCTTTCTGCCAAGAGAGATCCTCTTGCGCCGTCGAGGCGTGCCCGCCCGTCGATCACGATCTCAGCCTTCCTCGCTTGCCGGCTCAGCGGGGTCCCTCCCCGTTCCTCTCCCCACAGCGATCTTGTGGCCCAAGGCCGCATTCCGGCGAGCGTTTCTGGCCGGCTTTTCCATTGGTACACGCCCGGTCGGCACCTAAGGAACCATCGCTCTTTCGTTGACAGCCCCTCCATTCCCCATTGATACTCCGGTTAAGTTGGTTATTTTCGAAGAGTTACAGGACGGCATCGGACTCTCCCGCACTTGGCAGGCAACCAGATTTCGTCAGGCGCGCATTCCGGCGCGCCAATTGGGTCATTTGGAGGAAAAAATGTTGTTCGGAGAATCTGCTCGCTTGGGCACCAAGGGCCGGTGGTTCGTTGGCACCTCGATGCTGGCGCTGCTGGGCGTTGGGTTGTTTCTTGTGGGGCTAACTAAGGAGCGAAGCTTTCCCGTTCCTCGGCGCGGCATGGAGCCAGGGGCCCCTTCACGCATGCGTCCCGTGGTCGAGACGGATGAATCGCGAGTCGCCGCCAATTTCGGCAATTTGCCTCTTTCGTTCGAGCCCAACCAGGGTCAGACGGACTCGCAGGTCAAATTCCTCTCCCGGAGTCCGCATTACAACCTGTTCCTGACCTCCAATGAGGCAGTGTTCACGCTGCCGATCCATTCCTCCAAGGCTTCGCTCGTCCAGGGTCGGGTGGCTAGCCTCCGGAACCCTCGTTCCGAGACCCAAGCAGTACTGAGAATGGAAATCCTGGGCGCCAACACGACAGCCAGTGTGGAAGGGGAGATTCCGAGCGAAGGCCACACCAACTATCTCACCGGAAGCAACTCCGGCAAATGGGTGCGGAACGTGCCGCAGTATGCGCGCGTCCACTATCGGGGAGTTTATCCGGGCGTGGACCTTACGTTTTACGGGCAGCAGCGCCAACTCGAGTTTGACTTTATCGTGAAGCCGGGAGCCGATCCGGCTGCCATCGCGCTAGGCATTCAAGGTGCCAAGAAGATTCGGACGGATCAAGCCGGTGATCTAGTTCTCACGTCCGCAGCAGGCGATCTTCGCTTGCACAAGCCGGTCGCTTACCAGAGGCGAGGTGAGGTGCGCCAGCTGGTGGATGCGGGTTTCGTGGTAAATGGGCAGAAAGTCGCTCTGGCGGTCGGGGGCTATGATCGCGCCAGCGAACTGGTGATTGATCCGAGCATCGCATATTCCACCTATCTGGGAGGGGGCAACGAGGACGACGGATTCGGCATTGCGGTCGATGGCACCGGAGCCGCGTATATCACGGGGCAGACCCTCTCAAGCGGTTTCCCAACGAAATCTGGTTCATATCAGACTACGTTCAAACCGACTCAGGATGCATTTGTCACCAAGCTGACGACCGATGGCAGCGCGTTGGTCTACTCGACATTTCTTGCGGGCACGGGCACTAGCGGTGGAAGTGCAATCGCAATTGATGGTTCCAAGAATGCCTATGTCGTGGGGTCGACCACTGCGACGGATTTTCCGACAAACGGCACGATCACTGCCGCTCAGCCCAACTCAGGTGGAAAGCAGGACGCGTTTGTGGTGAAATTGAGCGCGGATGGCAGTAGCCTCCTCTACTCTACGTACCTTGGGGGGGCCGAGGACGAAATTGGATTCGGCGTTGCGATAGACGCGCTCGGGGGTATTTATGCGGTCGGAGAAACGAAATCCACAAACTTTCCAACAACGGCCCCGATCCAAGGAGTCAACCTCGGAGGTTCAGACGGCTTCGTCACAAAAATCAATCCGGATGGTTCGCGGGGGTTTTCGGACTATCTTGGCGGGTCAAAAAACGACACAGTCACGGGAGTTGCGCTTGACCCGTCGGCTAAGTTTTATGTCAGCGGAATCACATTTTCCACCGACCTTATTCCAAGCCCCAGCTTCCAAGCGTGTACTGGCTGTACTGGCACTGTCGATCATTCCTTCGTTGCCGCCATCCAATCAACAGTTAGCGGTTTCGGGTACATCTACCGTACCTACCTGCACGGCAGTGGCACCGACGAGGCAAATCTAATTGCGGTAGATGCGTTGTCAAACGCCTACGTTGTGGGCCTAACGGCTTCAACCGATTTCCCGACGAACGGAAGCGTAGCGCCTTACCAGTCAGCCCTGCATTCGGGTGCGACGAGCAATGCTTTTATCAGTAAGCTCAACCCTACCGGCACCGGTTTGCTCTATTCAACATACGTGGGTGGTAGTGGAGCCGATGATGGAATTGCCATCGCGGTAGACGCCAGCGGCGTCGCATATGTAACCGGGGTAACCTCGTCGACTGATTTCCCCACGACCACCGACGCCACTCAGGCGACAAATGCTGGAGGTGGCTCAGATGCGTTCGTCGCCAAGTTGAATACGACGGTGGGCGGGGGCGGTGGACTTCTTTTCTCCACCTATCTCGGCGGAAAGAGCGCTGAGAATGCCACCAAAATCGCTGGCATCGCCATCGACATTGCAAGCCCTCCCAACATTTTCGTGACCGGCCAGACCCAGTCCGACAACTTTCCGTTCAGCGCCGGGGCCTTCCAGACTGCTTATTCGAGTAGTGGAGACGCCTTCGTCGTGAAGTACTCGCCCCAGACACTGCCATCGCAGTTCAGAATTGATATCGGTGCGGTCAGCCCAAGCACCATCGCTCGCGGCAGCACCGGCACCGCCACTGTCACGGTTACTTCTACCGGCTTTGCCGGAGATGTGCCTCTCAGTTGCAGCATCACGCCAACCGCGGGCGCACCGTCGTGTTCGGTCACATCGCCGGTCACCGTGACTAATGGCGGAACTAGCCCCCCTGCAACCCTTACGATCACGACCACGAAACCCGCAGTGGTCCGCGCCACCGGTTCAGCATTGTGGTTGCCCCTGCCGGGACTGATTCTCGCAGGTGCAGGCCTGCTTTCGAGTCCACGGTCGAAAAAGAAAATGCTCCGGATTCTGCTGGGCACCCTGGCCTTCACTGGGCTGCTGTTGATGATGGCGTGTGGTAGCGGGAACGTCGGTGGCGGCGGAGGAGGAGGCGGCGGTACTACCCCGGGTTCCTACACTGTCACAGTTCAGGGCGGAGTTAATGGAACACCCGGAACAGCCACTTTCAGCGTGCAGTAACTACCAGTTCAGAAACTCGTACCGGCCGCGCTTTGCGGCCGGTTTTTATTTTGCACCCAATCACGGTTGCCCAAAGCCTTCAGCGTGGGTAGCCTTGAGAACAAGTGCTCCGGATCCCTCCCATCGCACGCTCTCCCCTCATTACGGTTCTAGCCGTAGCGACAGTTTCGCTCACGCCTCTACGGCCACTGTTCGCTCAAGCAGCGTCTGCAAAGGACAAGTCCTCGCCCGTGTCGTTACGCTGGGCTGAAGGAGCGCCGGGCTGTAACTTTTCCCGCGATGACGACGGCAAGTATCGCTATGCTCTCTGGACCGATGACTACGGAATCATTCTCGCTGTGGATTCGCAGGAACTGGACAAGATACATCATCGGGTCGAGCCTTTCTTTGGCGTGCACATCACGATCCGGTATCGCGGGAAGGAGGCGTTGGCGGTCGATCCGGGTCGGGCAACTCTCGAATTCGTGAAGCACTTCAAAGTGATCCAGACTTCTCTCGATCCCGAGGCCTTCGCAGCGCGGGTGCAGAACGATGCGGACGAACTTGAGTATCAGACCAAGCGTGAGGTCCGGAAGCATCCGGAGCGAAAGGAAGAACGGGAAAAATATGTGCAGACGTATCAGAAGGAGGTCACCGAGTTCCTCGACTTCCTCACACAGCGGACTTTGCCCAATACCCAACTCGACCCGGACCATATCGAGCTCTCAGGCTGGGTGTTGTTCAGCACGAAGAACAAGTGGCTGGGCGACTGGAAGAAGCCGGAAGCGTTCCTGCTGCGCCTCCCGATTGGGGATCAGATCGTTGAATTTCCCTTCGAGTTACCGGCACAGCAGGGCGACCTGATCCTCCGCCGTCGTCCTAAGTAGGGATAGCATGGAGGCAGGCTCATGCTACCGAGCGTTTTTCAGCGGTCATCTTTAACAGAAGGTCGCGCAGCGAAACCAACCCCTTGAGTTCCTTCCCGCTCACGATCAGAAGATGGCGGAAGCCGAATTCCTTCATCAGAAAGAGGCACTCTTCGACGGATTCCCCGACGTCCACACCCCGGGGATTCGAGGTCATGACCTCCGCAATCCTGGTGGTGCCGGGCATACGCCCCACTGCAACCACCCGGTTCATGACGTCACGTTCGGAAAAAATACCGACGAGCTCGCCATTCCGCAGAACGGGCAGGGCGCCGATGCCGTGTTCCATCATGAAGCGGGCCGCCTCCAGCACGCTTTGTTCGGCGTCGATGGAATACACGCGACGGTCTTTCACGAGATCGTAGACGGTCGACATGAAAAACCTCCTTGGGTTTTGGTGGACGAAGGGCGGATCCGGCCCCAACAGCGCGCTGGCTGCAAGTCGGACTGGTACTTTACCACACGCCGTGAACTCCGTGATCAGAGATTGAACCGAGTAATCCAGCTTCCGGAGAGACAAAGAAGCCGTAGCCGGGAGATCCTCGGCTACGGCTGACTTTCTTGAATCACTGGCTGCTAGAAGCGGATCGTAGGTCCGAATGTAACCGTGATATTGTTATGGGTGCCATTCTTGAAGTAGATCTCATCGCCCACATCGGCGCGCAACCCAAACGGACCGAGAAAGCCCTCCAGACCGACTCCAGGAAGAATCGCCGCACTGGTGTTTCCGGTAGTCACGTCGTCGATTGCGCTCTTAAAACCAGAAGCCGCGTTCTGGTCGGAAACGCTGAAGTTGATCAACCCGGCCTTGAACGTCCCGAAGAAGCGCACTGGGCCACCGCTGGTTTCAATCTTTGGGCCGAACAGCGCGTGCAGAGTGCGTAGGCGGGTACTGACCAACTGGGTCGTGACGCCGTCAGAAAAGGTGGTCGTGAAATTGCGTTTGAAGTCATACGCCATCTCCGCTTCAATCTGCACGTTGCTGCGCACATTGAAACCGGCGCGTCCACCTACGCCGACAAAGTTGATATGGGGGCTGGTACGGCTGAGGTTGAAGTAGTCGGCGAACACGCCTACTTGAATGTGATCTTCCCCATTTTGAGCCATCAGCGAGGGCGCCGCCATACAGAGTGCCAGTAAGACGAGAATGCTACTGCGTTTCATATCTAGTTTGCTCTCCCGGGATTGTGATTTTATCGAGTCGTCGGACTTGTCCGTTCGCGTCACGACCGCGAGCGGAAGGCGGGAAGGTGACGTCTCTGTGATGCGAGGCCTGCGGCAGGAGGTTGGCCTCTTTGCAATGCGCTGAGAGTTGCAGGGTACGCGGAACGCGATGAGGAACTACAGAGTCGACCTTATTGGAGATGGTTGATCTTCATGGCAGATTCGACTGTGCCTTCCGACCGGCTGCGCGCTTCCATCGAAACGACCACGTATTGGTGCTCTTTCCTGTCACCCGACAATTGCAGATAGAACTTACCTTCATCAATCCGATAACCGACCGATTTGCCCACGGGCAAAAACACCGGGCGCTTTGTATTCTTGGGGCGGAGGTGAAATAGGATCGCATCTCCCTGCACCACGTATTCCTGGCAAAGTGTGGCATCGGCGGCCTGCGCAGCGGAACTCTGATTCTCGAACACCGTGCACTGCAGCGACTCCATCTGCAGCAATCGGCCGGTGTGATACTTCTTCGGGTCCTGCGCTTGCGCCAGCGACGTCAGCAGCAGAACCGCGAATGCCAGTTTGCATTTCATCCAGCTATCCCTGAGATCGGATTTCTATATAGTGCAGGTGAAGTCCGCCTCAACTGGTCCCATTGTTGTCCAAGAACTGGACCCTCGGAAGATCACGCCCGTAACCATGCTTGGTGACCTTCCCGCAAGGGACGCAGAGGGAAGCAGTACAGAGTCGCCCCCGCCTGAACCTCAGAATGGTCTGAACCTAGTGCTGGACAAGGGTTTCCAGGGTTTCGAAGAAGGATGGGAAGGAAATCACAGCGGCGTCGGCGCCCTTGATTACGGTATCGCCCTCGGCTCGGAGCGCGGCGATCGCAAAGGCCATGGCAATGCGGTGATCACCCTGCGAGTCGATTTCAGCCCCATGGAGCCATTGCCCACCTGGGACCGTCAGGCCGTCCTCTTGCTCCTCGACTTGCGCTCCCATGGCCCGCAGATTCATGGCGATCGATTTAATGCGGTCGGACTCTTTAACGCGAAGTTCCCGGGCGTCGCGAATACGAATACCGTGTTCGGTAAACGGCGCGATAGCCGCAAGGACGGGGATTTCGTCGATCAAGGCGGCCGAGTCGGCGCCGGCGATTTCCGCCGATTTCAGATGCTGGCCTTCGACTCGCACCGTGCCGACTAGTTCGCCATGTTGTTCCTCGAGCTGTGTGATTGAGATCTGCACACCCAGTCCGATCAGGATATCCAGCAGACGCGCCCGGGTGGGATTCATTAGGAGCGTATCGATTACCAGCCGTGAGCCCGGGAACAGTGCGGCCGCACAGAAAAAAAAAGCTGCGCTGGAGAGATCGCCAGGTATTTGGGCGTCGATGGCATGCAGCTTTTGACCGCCCGTAATGCGCGTGGAGTTTCCGTTACGGCTCAGCTCGATACCGAAGGCGCGAAGCGCAACCTCTCCGTGATCGCGCGTCCGAATAGGTTCTTCCACGCGAGTCTCCCCTTGCGCGAACAGGCCGGCAAACAGTACGCAGGATTTCACCTGCGCGCTCGCCACCGGCATTTTGTACTCGATTCCCTTCAGGTGCCCGCCCCGGATGTGCAAAGGTGGGCGGTCGTCGGGCGAAGCGGTGATTTGCGCGCCCATCGCTGTGAGAGGCTTCATGACGCGCGCCATGGGCCGTCGCGAAAGCGATTCGTCGCCGAACAACTCACTGCTGAAATCCTGTCCCGCCATGATGCCGCTTAACATGCGCATGGTCGAGCCGGAATTCCCACAGTCCAGCGGGTGATCTGGCGGGCTCAGAGCCAATCCACGTCCGGTAATCTCGATGACATTGGCAGCCCCGTTTGTGCGCTCCCAGTGAACACCCAAGCTTCGCAGGCAACCTAGAGTGGTGGCGCAGTCGGCGCCGGTCGAATAGTTTTCCAGCCGCGACTTCCCTTCCGCAATCCCGGCCAGCATCGCGTAACGGTGGGAGATAGACTTGTCGCCGGGGAGGCGCAAGCTGCCTTCGATATGTCGGGCCGGGTGAACCGTAACGCTGGAGCCGGGTTTCATCGTCTGTTCAACTATAACGGATTAGACGAATCTGCACGGCGGATGGACGCAGCGAAAAAACTAGCCGGCGGGAGGTGCGACGGTGGCGGCCGCGCTCCCGTCGGATTCGTCCCGCCGAGACGTGGGCATCAATCCTCAAAACTGCGCGCACCTCCCTGCAGACGGTTGTTGACAACCTGCTTCCAGACCCACTTGATGACGCGGGCGTCGTTGTAGCAATAACCCAGGGTGTGATTCAGAGTGGAGAAACAGTGCTGCTGGCACGTGCTTTTCATCTGATTCAGCCGGTTGCCATCGACCTTGGGCTGGTCGATGTTGCCCCAGTCGAAGGTGGACGAATACATCGGGAAACAGGGAGCGACGGTACCATCGGTGCGGATAATCACGTTGTTTTGTCCAGCACGGCAGTTCCAGTCGGCGAAGCGTAAGCCTCCCCCGAAGACATACGCATGAAGGCTTTCATTTCCTGCAAGCGCTGGACGGAGTTCACCATCTGATAGCCCGGGTTGTTTTTCTCGATGATCCAGTCCACTAATTGCTCAACCGAGCGCCAGTCCTCCGGCCGGATGTAGGTGAGATTATCGTAGAGATGCTTGAAATGCTCATCCTGCTCGAGCATCGGTGTTTCGTTGATGTGGTAATCGGTTGCCAGGCGGTGCGCACGGGCGTATTCAGTGATCTGGCGGACGTCGTCATGATTGTTCCGGCAGATGTTGATATTGAAAAACACCATGCAGCCGTACACGTGCTGCTTGCGGATAAGATGCTCGAGGTTCTTCCGTACGGGCACGAGCGCCTTCGGCAAACCGGGTTTTTCATCCCAGGCACCCAGCACGAAGTTGAATACAGCGACTCCGGCATCACCAAGGTGGTCGGCAACTTCTGAACGGGGCAAACGCCCAGTGGTTCCGACGTAGATCCAGAAGCCCTTCTTGGCGGCATAGTAAACCACCTTGTGCGCCAGGTCCGGGCGCAACAGGGGCTCACCGCCCATCAACGCAATGACGCGGCAGCCGCGATCGTGCAACCAGTCGATGGAGCGTCGGGCGACGTCTTCTGTCATGCCCTTCACCTGGTTGTTAAAGGACCAGCAGTACCAGCAATCCAGATTGCATTTGTAGTCAAGAAATAAGTACGCGGTGATGGGATGGAAATCTCCCTGCATTACACGGAAACGAATATAGGGAAGCAACCACCCGCGCACTTTGCGCCAAACTTACTCGTAGGTCCAATCGCGTTTTTTAGGGATGGTTTCCGGGCCGGGATCCTTCAGCAGCTCGGAGTACTGGGAAAAACCGCGTCCGGCAGGGTGGCACCTTTGGCGGCCGCCAGAGCGGGGCCAGAGGAGCCAGAGTTCATCAGGAGGTTGTGAATGTCGACGTCAATGCGAAATTTGGCTGGCGCTGCAGAAGCCATTTCCTTTCTCCCTCCAAAGTCGAGGATTCGGTGTCAGTAACCATGCAAGACACTTCGGGTGGGTTACACAGATTTTCTTGTGCGTGCTTGGAGTGAAGAAACGCGATTTGCTGAGCTGTGGAAAGGATTTGGAGGTGGGATGCGACTACGACTAAAGTACGACTCGGCTTCCGAGGGGACGCCTACCAGCAACTAAGCCATTGCTTTAGCTTCGGCGGTTGCTTCGCGCAGTACCTCTGGCGGCACTTCTTTGATCGTCAGTTGAAACTCAAACATCGGGATCTCGGTCCCACGGCCCCAACGATTGGTGTCCCAATGGGCGCGGACGAACTTCACATCGGCGTGCCGGGTCAGATCGAGCAACAGGGGCTGTTGTCCGCGATAAAACTTTTGCGGAAAGGAAGCAATGGGCTTCGGCCCCCAGGTCGCGCCGTCGGCCGAGCCGTAGATGCTCACGTCGAGCGACTCCTGTTCAATGATGTTGGTGATTTGCAGCGTCACAAGAAATACCCGGTGGGCAGCCGTGCTCACATCGACGGAGGGTCCGTCGCCCTTCGCGTTTACCACCGTCTTCGGCACCAGCAACGTGTCAATCATGGCGGGAGAATTGTAGCAAAGCGGGAACACCTCCTATTATTTTCGCGGCAACTTAATGCAACGAGTCCACAAACTGCCGGAGCACCTTGCCGACCTCTTCGGCGCGCTCCCAAACTGCATAGTGCCCGGCCTTGGCAATCACCTTGAACTGGCTGCCGGGAATGTTCTGGCGCATCGACTCACCATCCGCAACCGTCGTCACGGTGTCTTGTTCGCCGATCAAGATTAGGGTGGGGACATCAATTGTTTTCAGCGTGGGGGTTGAGTCCGGCCGCTCCGCCATACCTCCCTGTACCTGGACAATGTCATCGGAAGACATCTTCAGCATCATGCGGCGCGCCCCGTCGATGAGGTCGGGCCGCGTTGCCAAAGTTGTTTTGCCGAGCATTCGCGGGATCATGCCGTCCACGAACTTCTCCGTGCCCTGCTCCAGTACGTCCGCGGCGGACTTCAAGCGGGTGGCGCGACTTTCTGTGGTTTCCCCCTGGGAGCGCGTGTCGCACAAGACCAGAGCCTCGACTCGAGGCCGGTATCGCCGCCAGAACTCAAACAGAATGTATCCGCCAATCGACACTCCACAAAACACGGCTCGACCGACGCCAGTCTCGTCCAGCACACGAGTGAGATCGACGGCGTGCTTTTGCATGGTCGCCGGGCCTTCCCCGACATCTGACTCGCCGTGTCCGCGGAGGTCGGGGAGAATGACGCGGTAGCGCGAGGCCAGAACCTGCGCCGCTGGAAGCCACAATTCATGATGGGCGGGAAAGGGATGGAGAAGAACCGGCGGCGGCCCGTCGCCCAGAACGGCGTAGGCGATTTCGGCATCGCCGCTGCGAATTCGATCCATGCGGGGATTGTAAAGGAATGCCGCGGACCGCAGCGTTGAACCATCGCTAGGGCGTCGTGACCTGCTGCGCCTGGGGCACGGTCGTGTACTCGGGCTCTTCTGGCATAACGATCCAAGCCACTACATATCCGACGATCCCGGGAATGATTCCACTGAAAAACGTCACGACGAGCCACAGAACCCGTACCAGCGTGACATCCAGATCAAAATATTCTGCCAGACCAGCGCAGACGCCCGCGATTTTCCGCTCGGCTTTGGGGCGCACCAGTCGTTTACGAGCCGTCACCGCGCCGACTCGCTTGCCGCAGTACGCGCAGAGGTTGGCGTCATCCTGAATGACCTTGCCGCAATAGTTGCAATACATAGCTCTCGACCTCCACCACAGTTAGGATACGCTCAATGCCGTCCAAATGTTCCCGGCCTGGAAAAACACTAGTTGGCCCGATACGGCTCTTTCAAATGTCTACGCGCTATGTCGGCCGGGGCTGTAGAACCATTCATAGCGATCACGGCCTCATACTTCTTGGTCGCAAGGTCGCGTTTTTCCTGGAGATCGTACATTTCACCCGCGCCCAGGTTAGCTTTCTGCAAGGTCTCTGGCTCGGGCTGATTCGCTTGGGCCACGAGTTCATAGGCGGATGTCGCCCCGGCGTAGTCCTTCTGGCTGCGCAGCAGATCGCCCAGGTGCAAGGCGGCTAACTCGTAGTGCAGTCCGGGGTATTTCCCGTCCCGCCCGGCCTGCCAGATCTTGCGGTAGACGCCGGCCGCGTCCTGAGAATTGTTCATCGAGCGCAGCAGACTGCCTTCCTCAAGGGCGAATAACACGTTCTGGGGATACTGAGGGATCAGGCTGCGCAAGATGGTCAGGGCTTCGCTGTAGCGATGCTCACGGCGAAGAAACAAGAGTAAGACGATCTTGGCGTCTACACTGTTCTCGCCGCTGCTGCGAGCGACCTCGTACAGGTACTCGATGCCTTTGTCCTTGCTGCCGCTCAACCCCACTAGGGCTACCGCCACCTTGACTCCCCAAGGTAAGCTGCCCATCACAAAGTTGTGTGCGCCCACCACCAGCTTGGCATCGGTGTATTGCGGCGACAGTTCCAGAACCTTTTCGTGGTCGTGACGGGCGCCAACCGCGTTGCGCAGTGCGGAGAACCAGGCGCGCTCGATCAACGCGGTATAAGTAGCGAACTGTGCCCGCGTGATGCCTCGCGCGTACAGAGCATCCACATCGTTGGGATTGTCTTTTAGCTTGTTTTCTTCCAGCTTCTCGGCGCGCTCCACCAGGTTCTTGATCTGTTCCTTGACCTTAGGATCCGCAGGACGATGGGCCTGGCCGATAAAGCTGTCATTGGCGTACTCGCCCGTGTTCATCGCCCCCATCCGGTAAAGTTCGCGGAACATGATGGCCGTCAGCAGATGATTCACTGCAAACGGATCGTCGGGATGCCGGTCGAGCACTTTCTGGAATGATTGGATGGAGTGGTCGTAGTCGAGATTGTAAAAGCGGTCAAACGCTGGTGCGTTGAGAGGATCCGCCGGCCGAAACGACGTTGTCTTACCGGCCTCGCCTACCGGCACCACCAACTGCGCGCCCGCGCTACCGCTCAGCAATTCGAACCCAAGCAAGCCAGCCAAGACACAAGCCGACGCCAGCCTGCAATACAGTTCCAGCAACGTACGGTTCACGGGGATGCCACCTGTTCCTGACAGTGTACCCGATAAAGGCGAGCGTTCAGCGTTACCCTGCCCTTTCGTCTAACTTCCGAAATTGCTCCTATCATTCGCGGCAGGTCGTGCATCTTTCCCCCAGAGAGCGGTAAATCTTGCTCGTCAGCAATAACTTAGAGTGATTGTGACATTTCCCAAAGGGGCATGTTTTCAATAACCTACAAAGGGCCGGCATTTGGTCTCTGGCTTGCCATGTGAAGAGTACAGGAGGTTTAGCTTTCATGGCCGAGCTTGCTCATAACGCGGAGCGGGATTTCTGGCGGCCCCCCGTGGTGCCGCCGCCCACCGTGGTGGGGCCTAACGTCAAGTCGGGAATGGTCGAGGTCTGCGACCGCTGCGAAACTGAGTTCATCGCAGGTTCGCGCTTCTGCCATGTGTGCGGGGCAACGCGGTCCGAGCGAGGTGCGTCCCACCGGCTCACGGACTGGTTGCGGCAGGCCTGGAACGGGGTCCGTCAGCTCGAGTTTCACAACCTCGAGCGCGGGGTCCTCAGCATGCGGCAGCAGTTGGCTCTCACAACGGCGCCGCTGGTTGCATTCCTGATTGGACTGGCATGCCTGGTAGGCGCTATCGGGGTGGGACTGCTCTTTACGGTCCAGACCACGCTCGATTGGCAGGCAGTACAACTGTGGCGCATCGAATGGCTGCTGGGCGCAAGCGCTTCGTTCCTGGCGGGCATTCTTTTGAAGAAGTCAACAAACTAGCGGGGCTTTCGTTTTAGTTGAGCTGAGATCTTCCCCCAATTTTTCTCTCAACCACTTCCGCTCTCTTTTTCCTCCTTTGAATTCGCTTCCTGCGACACAGCTTAGTGGACTGGCTCTGCGTCCACCACCGCCCCTGCCCTTCGCTGTTGCTGCATCCGGTACAGATGGTGCACCGGGCCGATCCCCCGTCCGAGGGGATGTCCTTTGGCGATCGCGGCTGAAACATAGGCCTTCGCCAAAAGCACGGCTTCGGGAAGACCCCGATCGAGCGCCAGGTGGCAGGCCATGGCGGTCGCGAATGCACAACCGGTGCCGTGCGTAGAGTTCGATCTTTGACGGTCCGATCTGAAAACCTCCTGTTCCACTCCTCGCTTGGTCTGGAAGCTCAGAAGATCGATGGCTTTCTCCAAGTGCCCGCCCGTCACGACCACCGATTCCGCCCCCATCTCGTGGAGCTTGATGGCGGCTGCCCTCATCTGGACGGTGTCGGTCACCGGCAGTTCGGTCAGCGCCGAGGCTTCATCCACGTTCGGGGTTACTACCGTCGCCAGCGGAAGCAATTGCTCGGCCAGCACTTTCCGGCCCGACGGGTCAAGTAGGTCAGCGCCGGAGGAGGCCTGAAAGATCGGGTCCAGCACAACATTCGGCAGTTTCTGACGGCTAAGAAAATCCGCCACCGCCCGGGCGACCTTTCCGGACCCAAGCATCCCAATATGCACGGCCGCGATCTTCACGTCGGCCGCGAGCTCTCGCAGAGTGTCCGAGACCAGCTCCGGATCGCACGGTTCCACCCGCTTTACCCCAGCGGTCGACTGGACGGTAATCGCGGTGATGCAAGCCACGCCATAGCAACCGTGGGCGGCCATGGTTTTGATGTCTGCGGTCACACCGGCCCCTGACGAAGGGTCAAAACCGGCGATGGTGAGCACGACGTTGGGTGTTTCCGGCATAGTTCGTCAATGTACCCCAAACCGTGGGACTTGAGTCTGTGGATGAATTACCCAACACTTTTCTCGAAGACTCTTGGATCTGCTCTTTTGCAAGAGCTTGATTTGGGAACACTTACTGCTGGATGCAAGGTAAGCTACTCAATCTAATAGACTTGTAAGTTTTTCCGGTACTCAAGATTGATGGGTATTTACTATTTAATAAATATGTAAGTCTTTTGTTTACATGATGGTTTCGGTAGTTACTCAACTTTTACAATAGGTTACGTAAGACATCCATAACTAGCTGGTAATCTTGCTCCACCAAATTCCTGGTTGACACACCTTCCTGCCCTCGGTAGCATCGCAGAACTGTTTACGAAATTCGAAGCCTACGTAGGTGCCGAACCACTTTGTCTATGCGAGGTGAACTGAATGCGAAGACGCATTGCTCATGGATTGGCGGTGTTTTTATGCGTCGCCAGCCTGGGAGCGGCTCAGGGAAACTCGGGCTCGGACCACGATCGAAATAGCCCGGTACGACCGCAGTCGAAACCAGGCCCTAGAACGAAGCAGTCCAAAAAATCGAAGCCTTACCAGGTTGGAACAGCGTCCTGGTACGGTAGCTATTTCCACGGTAAAGAGACGGCCAGCGGCGAAGCTTTCAACATGTACGACCTCACGGCCGCACATCCCACTCTGCCGCTCGGCACGTATGTGAAAGTCACCAACCTGCGAAACGGGCGGACCTTGGTGGTCCGAGTCAATGATCGGGGGCCGGTGGTGGAAGGTCGGATTATCGACCTCTCCTATGAAGCTGCCCGGGAACTGGATCTGAAAAAGCAGGGGATTCAGCGGGTCCGTCTCGACCTGGTGGAAGCGCCTCCCACGATCGCAGCCCTGCACACAGTAGCGCGTCTGCCATAATCCCTTTACACTCCTCTGGATGCCAGATTCGCGCGAGCGACTGATTGTCGCCCTCGACGTACCATCCGCAGCCGCCGCACAGAAGATTGTGGCGGCTGTGGGCGATTCCGCCCGTATCTACAAAGTTGGCATGCAGTTGTATACAGCAGAAGGCCCGCAGGTCGTCCGGGACCTGATTGCTTCCGGGCGGCATGTCTTCCTCGATCTCAAATACCACGACATCCCCAACACGGTCGGCTGCGCCGTGATGGAGGCCGCGAAACTCGGCGTCCGCATGCTGACCGTGCATGCAGCCGGCGGCGGGAAAATGCTGCACACAGCGGTAGAAGCGGCCCGTAATACGAACTCCACCACCATGATTTTGGCGGTCACGGTCCTGACCAGCCTCCATGCGAGAGACCTGGAACACGCCGGTGTGCGTGGCAGCGTAGTCGATCAGGTTTCCCGCTTGGCGGCGCTGGCAATTTCCTGCGGATGCCACGGCGTGGTTGCGTCCGCGCAGGAGGCCGGCACGCTGCGCGCTGAACTGGGAGACGACTTCACGATTGTGACGCCCGGCGTCCGCCCGGCTGGCAGTCGACACGATGACCAGGCACGCGTGGTGACGCCCGCGGAGGCCATTGCAGCGGGAGCAAATTACATCGTGGTTGGAAGGCCCATCACGGAAGCTGTGGATCCGGCCGCGGAGGCGCGCGAGATTTTGGCGCGAATCGGGTAGCTTTTAGCTCCTGGTTAGCCTTTAGTCAGATCTTCCCTTTCCGCTTCGTTCCGGTACTCGCCCGCTCGACCGCTCAATTTCGCCTCAACCAAAAAGGAGAAAGGCGCGATCAAGTCGCACCTTTCATCGAGGGAAAGCTCGCTAACAGCTAAGAGCCAATAGCTACCAGCTGCCTTTAAAGTTTCTCGTAAAATTCGCAGGCCGAGCAGGAAATGTAGATCCCGCCCGGAACGCCTCGCTCGCGGTCCTTGGTCCGCTTCACGATGCGCGTATCCTTGCCGCACTTGGGACAGGCGGTGGATTTGCTGGTGTCCATGACCTTTTTTCGGTCGGCTGTCTTTGCGATCTTCGCCATGCTTTTCTCCTGACAGGAATGTGCCGCCAGCTCGAGACCGGGGTTCTACCTGGTGTTTGGGGAGTAATCGGGCGCCGGAGTTGAAGCCGGCAATGATGGGCACGCTCGGAAGAGCGTACGTCTGTACTCGCCGCATCCAAGTTTACATTAGGTGCGGCTTACTTGTCTCTCGGCCCGTGGTTGCGCTTTCAGAGGGACAGCCGCCCTATGACGGCTCAGTGGAAAGGGCGCACAGCCCTTGAAATTCAGCGTCGAATTGCTGTCAAGTGCCGCGCGCCTCGGAAGATCTCAACTCGATCAACCATTCCGGCAGTGTTCCTAGTGAACTCAATCGCGCAGTCATTGTTGCCCACCGCGACTAAACGGGTCTGCGAAACCGGGACAAAGGAACTGCGGAATTCCCCCGCAATTTCGAGATGGAGGCGGCCGTCTTCCAACGTCACCCGCACCGCCTGCGCCTTGGCCGAATTGGCGACATAGCTTCCGACGAATGCCTCGAAATCCACGTCAGCATCGCCGGAAACGGCAGGTCGCGCGCCTGCGGAAGACGTGCCGGTCGATAGGGGTGCCGCTTGGTCGATCGATGTACCCGGTTTGGCCGTTCGCGCAGGATTGTGCGACTTGAACACCAGCAAAACTCTTCCCTCGTCGGTATAGAGGGACTCGTCGCCGGCGGCGGTGGCAGCACCCTGCCCCGGGGGCTTCGACTTCCACGACTCCGGTGGACGGATCACAGGCTGCTGGATCCATACGAAGCGCGGGTGATTCCACGCGTAGCCCATTGTCCAGCACACACCATTCAAAACCAGAAGAGACAAAAAGGCTCCATAAAGCAGAGCTTGGGTGCGGGGCTTGCTGCTTTCGAAAGTGTGAAACAGGGGCACGCCATTCGGAGTTGCGGGGACTGCGGGCTCTTCCCAAAATTCAGGGCGCAACGTCCACTGCCTCAGCAACGAGATCATGCCATCGCCGAGCAGCCTGCTAGCCGCCGACGCTCCTTGCGTCTGATCAAAGATCGCAAGCATCTCGTCCGCGAACCGGCGTCGAAACCAGGACGGATGCGCACGCAGCACACCGCGATAGAGGAACCGGAGCATCATGCCCTCCTTGGTCTGGTCTGCAAGCGCAGCTTACCTTCACGTACCACGCTGTCGAGCCGGGCGATTTCCGCGGCCAGCACCCCGCGGCCCAGGGAACTTAGACGGTAATAACGCCGCCGAGGATCGTCATCCCCGGGTCGATGGCCCAACTCCTCTACCAGACGTCGCTCGATCAGCTTTTGCAGATTGTCGTAAAGCGTTCCGGGGCCCAGTTTGTACTGCCCGTCCGACTGCCGTTGGACTTCCTGCATGATCCCGTAGCCGTGCAATTCCTCGCCCGCCAGCGACAGCAGAATGTGAAGTGTAGCCGGAGACAGGGGCAAGAACGAATTGGCATCTTCCCTCATACTCGGATACCGTTATATCGGATTCCGAGTTATATGTCAAGACTGTCCCTTTACACCGAAAGCCCCGACAGCTTCGTTGCCTCCGCTGCCGCTTTGGTTGAAGCGAATCAATGATGCCCTGTGACCGAAACGAAAAGATGATGGTGGAGAAATGATCTCGTCCAAAATTGCGCACCACTGGCTAGCGATCAGCGGATTGCTCAGCTTCTGGCATCGCTCCAGTAACTGTTGTAATCCAGTAACAGTTGTAACCAGGCGTTTAGGCTCATTGAGAATGGGCCGATCGGGTCAGTTGGTGAAATGGCGATATTTCAACATCAATTACAAAACCACGAAGACTCGCACGACGATCAGTGTGGTTTGAATGTCTTGCCAGTTTCAAGCAGTGTTTTCAACCGTGAGAGAATGCGCGGCCATCCGTCAGAGCAGAATGCGTAAGCGGGATCTCCTTCGTCCCACTGATCGTGGCTGATCGTGAGCTTTGTGGCTTCAGTCTCGGGCTCAAGTTCGGCAGTCACTCGAGATTTCAAAGGACTTTGCCCGAGTTGAAAAGTGTACTGAAGCAATTTGGCTGCTTCCGACCGCAGGATCTCGCCCTTCACCAAGGTAGTGGGTTTGCCATCAGCTCCCGGCCCGATCCACTTCATCGAACCTCCAGGTTTCAGGTCCGCCTCAAAGTCAGCGCCCATAAAGATGATGCGGTTCGACTCCGGTGAAAACAGGCCCTCCCAAAGCTTTTCAGGCTTCACCGCAAAATAGAACACAAATTGTAGAGGGGTCCTCATAGTCCTCCTCAATTAGTCTGCTTCGCAGACGACCTATTGTAAACAGCGATGCGCTCAAAACACCCCTTCAAAGGTCATTGAGTGCTATGTCGATTTTTCGTCAATCATCGGTCATTGGATATAGATGAGGCGAGTACCACATTTCCAAAGGTAAAGGCACTTCGGTGAGCGAAATTTTGAGTGTGCCTCAGCCCAAGCGACACTGCACGCATCAGGACAGATGCAGACGGGCGGGGACTTGATGGTGATGTGGTCCTCTGACTGAGACACGTGGCCCGCAGCGGGCTTGTCGTTTTTCGAGGTAGCTGGCTTCTGGGTACAACAACACGGGTCCGGATTTGTTTCCTGCGACTCTTGGAAGGAATATGTCACCGTGCGACTAACATCCACGGTGCCGCACTCAAGACACTCAAACTGGGACTGCTCGGCGCTGTCCAGAGCAGCTTTCATCAACAGCGGATGCCCGCTGGTAGCCGTAACAGACTCCATCGTGCCATCCGGGTGAACGACAACCTTTAGGCTCACGTCTCCGGCAATCCTGGCTTGTCGCGCAAGCGGTGGGTACACCGGAGGAGATAACTTCTTCAAAACAAGATGGGGCACGGAACCTTCACGTTCGGGTACTACTTGAGCCGAAACAAGGCGAGCAGATGTCAGCTCCCGCAGAGCACTCGTTGCTGCTAGCAGCGCGAAAAACCGCATCGTAAGTACGTTTTTCATGATGCGATTATAGGCAAACTAGCGACGCCTAGGCGCAAGGCTAGCGATTACTGTTGTGATCAGGCCTTTACGCTCATTAGCCGCTCATTGGTGTGGAGCAACGACCGGACCGCAGCCGAATGCACCAGACTCGAAGGCTTGTATAATATTTCCAACTCCGATTGAATCCCCTCGAAGTCGTCAGCATCTACCAAAAATCATGGAATATCGACAGCTCGGCTACTCTGGATTAAAGGTCCCCGTCCTCAGCTTCGGCTGCGGCACTTTCGGCGGTAAAGGAGATTTCTTCTCAGCCTGGGGCAACACAGATGTTCAGGAAGCCACGCGTCTGGTGGATATCTGCCTTGAAGCCGGCCTCAATTTCTTCGACACCGCCGACGTCTACTCCCAGGGTGCCTCGGAAGAAATCTTAGGCAAGGCGATTGCCAGTCGCCGCAACTCGGTCCTGATCTCCACGAAAGCAACCTTCCCCATTGGCGATGGCCCGAACGATGTCGGTTCATCCCGCTATCACCTGATTCAGGCGTGCGAGGCCAGCCTTCGCCGTCTCAACACCGATTACATCGACGTCTATCACCTTCATGGTTTCGACGCGTTCACTCCGGTCGAAGAAGCACTCAAGACCCTGAACCTACTGGTCCAGAGCGGCAAAGTCCGCTACATCGCCTGCTCCAACTTTTCCGGATGGCACCTGATGAAGTCGCTCGCCGTCTCCGAAAGATACGGTTGGGAACGCTACGTCGCGCATCAGGCCTACTATTCACTAGTCGGACGCGACTTTGAATGGGAACTCATGCCGCTGGCGATCGATCAGAAAGTCGCTACCATCGTCTGGAGCCCGCTCGGTTGGGCACGATTGACGGGAAAGATTCGCCGCAACCAGCCCAGGCCTGCCGTTAGCCGTTTGCACAAAGCTGCTGATCCAGGCCCGCCAGTTCCGGATGAGTATCTTTACAAAGTCGTTGACGTACTCGACGAAATGGCCCGCGAAACAGGTAAAACCGTCGCGCAGATTGCCCTAAACTGGCTTTTACAACGCCCGACTGTAGCCAACATCGTCATCGGTGCCCGCAACGAAGAACAACTCCGTCAGAACCTCAGCGCCGTAGGATGGAACCTGACTCGCGAACAAGTCGCCCGTCTGGATGCCGCCAGCGACGTGACGCCGCCTTATCCGTATTGGCACCAGCGTCAGTTCACGGCGAGAAATCCGCTGCCGACGGCGTGAGATGGATCAGTCGAGAATAACCCGATCCGAGGTCAATGAGCGAAACGGGGATGTTACGCCATCAAATCCGAGTCGGGCTCACACAACTGCGCTATTTCGATTTGCCTAGAGCCTTCGTGATTGCCTCCTCAATACAAATGGCCGCATGTTGTGCAAAGTCCCCAATCGGGCTCTCGGCAAAGCTCCTGACGGCGTTCATCAAACCGAGGTTGCCCTCTTGAACTAAGTCCAGCGTGGGGACCCCCGACGTGGAGTGTTTTTGCGCAACCCTCACGACTAGGGCGAGCTGACTTTCAATGAGTCTTCTGGCAAAGTTCTCGCTGGCTTCATCCCAATCGGCTCGAGCCCCAAGTTCTCGAAATAGCTTCGCCTCTTCATCTTTGGTCAGAGGCTCAACGTTGCAAACTTCGCGGATGTACACCGATAGGGGATCATTAGTTAGGGTCATGGGTATCCATGCGTGTTGCCTCCGCTTCCAGCATAACTGTTGAAACCAGGCCTTTACAGTGCGCCGGGCTAAACCGGCATGAAGCAGAGGATGAAAGTTCCTTACGAGAAAGGAGTAGCGATCTGCTCGGCCTCG
>Ga0137418_10001664_pt1 | contig 20548 bp, 12 predicted proteins | sample CZODoug3_1_2_16f_FD_122242 | JGI IMG/M metagenome (GOLD analysis project Ga0137418, IMG submission 122242) | Vadose zone soil fungal communities from Angelo Coast Range Reserve, California, USA - CZODoug3_1_2_16fungal (Hybrid Assembly) | ecosystem: Environmental > Terrestrial > Soil > Vadose...
ATGGGCATAGCGGTGGGCGACTACGATAACGACGGTTTCGAAGATATCTATGTAACGGGCTACGGTGGCAACACGCTCTACCACAACAACGGAAACGGCACTTTCACAGATGTAACCAAAAGCGCAGGAGTCGCCGGGGGAGGATGGAGTGCCAGCGCCGGATTTGTCGACTACGACAACGATGGCAAGCTTGACCTCTTCGTCACCCGTTACGTGAATTGGACTTTCAAGACCAACCGCTATTGCGGAGAAAAACAACCTGGCTATCGGGCCTACTGCCATCCCGACAACTACGACGGTGTTACCAACATCCTCTATCACAACAATGGTGACGGCACGTTCACCGACGTCACGCGCGAAGCTGGCGTAGACGATCCGCACTGGTCGACCAGTGCTGCGTGGGTCGATTTCGATGGTGACGGGTATCTCGACCTTTACGTCTGCAACTACGTCGACTTCACAGTCGAAGGCAATCGCAGTTGCGCCTCGCCAGCGGGCGAGCCCGACTACTGCACGCCCAAGATGTACCGGCCCGTGCCGGGACGCCTGTTTCGAAACCTGCGCAACGGGAAGTTCGAGGACGTTACGCGAAAGGCTGGTCTCGACCCCGCGCTGCACGCAATTGGCTGCACGGCTGGAGACTACGACAATGATGGCTCGGTCGATCTCGCCGTGAGTTTGAAGGATCGTGTGCTGTTGCTGCACAACGAGAAGGACGGCAAGTTCAAGGATGTCAGTGAAGCGGCTGGAATCAAGAGTGATGCGTTTGCGGCCGGCTCGAACATTGGTCTGACTTTCGTCGACTACGATCACGACGGCGACATCGACCTCTACGTCTCCCGTTACAGTTCGGATACTCTGTTCGATCCGCGGAAGTCGGCACTGGACGCGAAGGCAACGAAAGTTGCTGGCGCTAACATCATGTTCCGCAACAATGGCAGTGGGACATTCACGGAAGTCACGGCGGACCTGGCGTTGCAGGGAAGCGGCCCAAGCTTCGCGGCGGTCGGATCTGACGCGAACAACGATCGCGCAGTGGATCTGGTGACAACGGCCTGGCACGTGGCCTCGCCAACAATTTACGACAATCCTCGCGAGGGAAAGTTCTCCGCCCGCGAGCCATGGTCCGCGGCAATGCCTGCTCCGGCCGTTGGAATCGCGGTCCTCGACTTCGATAAAGACGGTTGGATGGACTTGGCATTCACGCACTGGGGTTCGCCCGCGCTGACGGTCTGGCGCAACAAGGAAGGGAAGACCTTTGAGCCGGTCGCGTTGCCCGCGACGAATTGGGTCCGCGCCTGGGGAGTTGCAGCACTTGACTACGACAATGACGGATGGATTGACATCGCGGCAGTTGGCGAGACGGCAGAGGGCCGCGGCGAGGTGCGTTTGTTTCGTAACGTCGGTGTAGACGGGTTCAAAGATGTTACGGCGGAAGTGGGGTTGGACAAAGTCGTGCTGAAAGAGCCACGCGCCATTCTGACCGCAGACTATGACAACGACGGCGGGACGGACTTGCTGATCACGCAAAATCATGGCCCCGCTGTTCTGCTCAGGAACGTAGGCGGCAACAAAAACCACTGGTTGCGCCTGGCGTTCCGAGGACTGAACGATAACCGGAGTGCGATTGGCACAAAGGTAGAAGTTTTCGCGGGAGCCAACCGCCAGAAGTGGGAGATCGCCGGGTCTTCGGGCTACTTAGGACAAAGCTCCACGGTTATCACGGCCGGACTGGGGGACTCAACGCAAGCTGACATCGTCCGTATGCTGTGGCCCACGGGGGTTTTGCAAGACGAGATCGAGGTACCCGGCGACAAGGAGCAAGCATTCATCGAGATCGATCGCCGCGGCAGTTCCTGTCCGACGCTGTTTGCCTGGGACGGGGAGAAATACCGCCTGATCGCGGATGTGCTTGGCGCCGGAGTGCTCGGACACTGGGTTGCGCCCCGGGAGCGCAACATCCCGCGGCCGACCGAATATGTGAAGATCGATCGCGATATGATGCAACTCCGAAACGGCAAATTGAGTTTTCGCTTGATGGAACCAATGGAAGAAGTGGTGTATCTCGACCGGGTGCAGTTGCTGGCTGTAGATCATCCGTCGAATGTCGAGGTCTACCCGAACGAGTTCTTCGCCGCGAATCCGCCCTACCCGCCGTTCAAAGTGATCACGAGCCACAAGGCTGTTCCTCCCGCGGGTGTGCGGGATGATCGTGGCCGCGATCTGCTCCCGAATTTGCTGGCGCACAAATACGTTGGCGATTTTGAGTTGCTGCCCTTCAAAGGTTTTACCAAACTGCACAGTCTGGAACTCGATCTGGGCGAGAAATACAACGGTGCTGCTCCGCTGCGCCTATTGCTGCACGGGGAGATAGAGTACTTTACCGCCACGGGCATGTACGCAGCCAACCAAGCGGGCGTGCAGGCGACATCTCCTTATGTTGAAGCACAGAACACGCAGGGCAAGTGGGTAAAGGTGATCGACGACATGGGCTTCCCAGCGGGTCTGCCGCGAACGATGGTGGCTGATCTCACCGGCAAGCTTCCTGGCGGTACGCGCCGCATTCGCATTTCGACCAATCTCCAAATCTACTGGGACTCGATTCTCGTGGACCGGACCGCGCAGGATTCGAGCGTCACGATGCATCCAGTAAAACTCGAACGCGCTCAACTTGCGTTCCACGGTTACCCGCGCCAGACGGAAGGCGTTCCTGCCGGCAACGTGCACTATGTCTACGAAGATGTAAGCCTGACGGGGCCCTACGCCCGGCAAGCGGGTACCTACACACGCTACGGGGACGTACTTCCGCTGCTTGTGGGTTTTGACGATCAATTTACCGTCTTCGGTTCGGGCGAGGAGGTTGCTTTGGAGTTCGACCCGTCGTCCCTACCGCGGGTGAAAGTGGGATGGACGCGCGACTTCCTTTTCCTCGCCAATGGCTACGAAAAAGACATGGACTTCTATACGGCGGAGGGTTCGACGGTCGAGCCCCTCCCGTTCCACGTTATGAACACATACCCCTACCCCGGCAAAACGTATCCGCTCAACCCCACGAATCTCGATTCACTCTTGAGGTACAACACGCGCCATCTTTCGGGTAACGAGCCGCGTGGTTATGCTTATTCCTACACGGGCAAGCACTAGGAGGCCTCATGTCCACCGCTACTTATGCCATTCCGCCGGTCACCATGGTGATGCTGGGTGTGCGCGATGTGCAGAAGAGTATTCCGTTCTACCGTGACTTGCTTGGATTGAAGCTGACGCAGCAGTTTGGCGGATTCGCGTTTTTCGACGCGGGAAAGATCGCGTTGATCCTGAGCGAAGACCGGGCGCGCTCGGCTGAGCACGTTGCCGGAGCCACGGAAATCGTGTTTTCAGTTGAAGATGTTCGCGCGTCCTACGAGGCTCTCAAGAATCAGGGAGTCACGTTTCACAGGGAGCCGGTTCAGATCACGGGGCCCATGTGGGCTGCCCACATCCTCGATCCCGACGGCCACTTACTTTCGATTTTTGGCCCCGAGCGCAAGGCTGCCTAGGCCGAAATTCGAGTATTAAAACGTTTGTATAGAGCGAAACTGCCCCGGTTTCGAGTTGACAGACTAGGCTTCGGCATAGAACAATCGCGCAGCATTTCTTCTCGCGAAAGAGTCTAAGTCCGCCCCAACATGTCGACTACTCAAACAATCGCTTCCGCCCCCAGGCTTCGTAGAGCGCTCACACTCTGGGATTTAATTCTTTACGGCATCATCGTCATCCAGCCCACCGCACCCATGCCAGCCTACGGCGTGTTCAGCAATGCGGGTCAGGGCCACGTGGTCACATCGATTCTGATTGCCATGGTGGCGATGGTCTTTACCGCCATGAGTTATGGCCGCATGGCGCGAGTGTATCCCAGCGCTGGGTCGGCATACACCTACGTGGGACGCGAGTTACATCCATCGCTCGGCTACGTTACTGGCTGGAGCATGACCATGGATTACATTCTCAATCCATTGATCTGCACGATCTGGTGTGCCAAGGCGATGGCGGATTTGCTGAGCGGAACGCAGTATCAGATCCCGTATCCGGGGCTGCTTTGGCCGATCATTTTTGCGTCGCTCTTTACAGGACTGAATCTGCGCGGAGTGCAGACGTCAGCCCGCATCAATTCGATTCTTTGCGCGATCATGGGCGCGGTGATTCTGGCATATTTCTGGTTCACAATCCGTTACATTTTTCACCTGCCGCAATATCCCCAAGCTTATTTCTTGCGGCCTTTCTTCAACCCAGAGACATTCACGGTCAGCCGCGTCTTTCATGGGACTTCAGTGGCAGTATTGACCTACATCGGCTTTGACGGCATTTCAACTTTGTCGGAAGAGGTCGATAACCCCAAGCGGAACATCTTTTTGGCCACCGTGCTGGTTTGCGTGATGACCGGGTTTCTGGCCGCCGCCGAGGTTTATGGCGCGCAGTTGCTCAGTTCACAATACATTTTTGGGGTCTCCGAAGTCGAGAATGCCTTTAGCCATGTGGCCGCGATCGCCGGTGGACCGGTACTGGCCAAGGTGATCAGCTTAACCCTTCTGGTCGCGACGATCGGATCTGGCATGGGCTCCCAACTGGGCGCTGCGCGTTTGCTTTATGGAATGGGACGTAGTGACGCGATTCCTAAGAAATTCTTCGGTGCGATCCACCCGAGAACTCGCATTCCCGCGAATAACGTGGTATTTGTCGGCCTGATTGCGCTGGTTGGCGCGTTTCTCCTCAGCTACGATGTCGGTGCCGAACTGCTCAATTTTGGTGCGCTCATTGCCTTTATGGGAGTCAATCTGGCAGCCTTAACGCACTACTACATCCGAGGAGAAGACCGTTCAATCGGTCAGCTGATCCCGCCCATTCTGGGCTTCTGCATCTGTCTGTTCATCTGGGTTCATCTGTCCAAATTGGCGATGATTGTGGGCTCGATATGGATGATCTCTGGAATCGCTTATGGGGCCTGGAAGACGAAAGGCTTCCGCAGCGAACTGGTGAACTTCGACGTACCTTCGGAAGAGTGAGCCACAGGGCGAAGTAAGAACTTCGCCCTGGCTCACGCGATCCGACTAGTCCGCGTTCCATCCTTCTACAGCCACCACAGGCTTGTTATCACCCAGAGTTTTCGCGTGATAGGTTGCGGTGACCTCCCGCTTTTCTCCCGGCAGCAATGAGAAGTAGTTGTCCTGCCAGATTACGGGTAGAACTTCTTCGCCCTTGGCCCCTGTGAGTTTCAGGCGATTGAAGAAGGCGATGCTTTTGGAGGGGTTTTCGATCGTGACCCGGGTGATGACCTCTCCGCCACCGTGCTCGGTGATGGTGTGCTCCGTTTTGCTTGCGATCTTCAGTTTTACCTTCGGCAGCGTATTGAGCGCCGTAAAGTCTGCGTAGTCGGAGGTGGGTGTCATGTACCAAACGGATTTCACCCAATCGAGTTTTTCAGGTTTTGTTGAGAGCCAGTAGAAATTGGATCCCACGCGCTTGCCGGAGGCGTCCGTCACGGTAAGCGCCAGGAAGTACGTTGGAGACAAGCCATCAATCTGCGGCAGATCGATGAGCTTCTGTGTGCTATCCGCGGCTGCGTCGACCGTAACTTCCTTGGAGAACTTCTCCGTCATATCCAGATTGAGAACGCGCGCGGTGACCTTCAGTCCCGCAGCCTCGGTATACTGGCTGCTCACCAGCCACACAGCGTTGTCGTCGTAGCCGTAAACGGGATGGAGAGGTTCGCATGCGATCTTTGTGCCGAAATAACCGCCGCCGGGACGAAGATAGAAGTCGTAAAGGTGCCAGATGACTGACGGCCAGGCATTGTTCAGCATCCACTGGATCACTCCGGTGGAGTTGTATTTGTTGCGGCTGAAGGCTTCGAACATGGCGCGTTCTCCTTCATAGGAGATGAGTTGCGACTTGCGTGCGAAATCTTCCACGTTGTCGGAGGGGCCGTAACGCTGCTCGACGGCTGTCTTGTAAAGGCCGATGGATTTGAAGGGGCCGCCGCCGGAGTGGTAATCCCAGGCTTCGTTCACGGGCCAGAGTTTTTCTTTCGGTAGCATTTCACGCAGGCTCTCTACGGGGGGCACAGCAGGCCCCATGCTCGTTTCTGTATTGAAACTCCACGCGCCGCCGATCGTTTCCTTTTCCAGAGTCCAATAGGAGGGCGCGACGTAGTCGTAAGGCCCCGTCATCTTCACGCCGGGATCGCCCGTAACGGCAGTGGGGACGTGTTTCGCGGAGGAAATGGAGGGGTTCGGCCAGCGGCATTGTTTCAATACAGAAAGATAAGTTTGTTCAACGTCCGGCGGCGGCGGGCCGTCGCTGCCGTACAGCCAAACGATCACGCTGGGATGATTGCGCAGGCGCCGCGCCTGATCGCGCAGCGACTCGGCGGAGATTTTGAAGTCCTGTTCCTTCCAGTTCTGCCAATGCTCCCAATGGTCGCAGCAGCACCAGCCAGCCATTACGAGCAGGCCGTAGCGGTCCGTGAGGTCGAAGAATTCTTCCGTTTCGAGCTTGCCTTCGAGGCGAATGGTGTTCAGGCCCATGTCGCGGGTGTAGCGGATTTCGTCTTCCAGGCGCGCAGGATTTTCGCGGAGCATCATATCCGGCGACCAGCCGCCGCCGCGGATGAGAATCTTCTTGCCGTTGACGGTGAAGACGCGGTGGAGTTTCTCATCTACGACGCCGGTTACCTGGCGCACGGCGAACCTGGTCTTCACGCGGTCGGACACTTTGCCGCCGATCTCGAACTCCAACTCCAGTGGATAGAAATTCTGCGCGCCCATTTGCGCCGGCCACCAGAGTCTTGGACTCGCCAGCTTGAGTTGCGGGTATTGATCGGGTTCGAAAGTCACGTCTTTAGTTTCGCCAGCTGCCAGTTCCACGTCTTGCTCGAAAGAAATGTTTTCGATTTTGGCGCGCAACTTGCCTTGCACCGCGTGGTTGGCGGCATTTTTCAAGACCGCGGTCGCCGTAAGCGATGCCAGGTCGTTGGCGGGAGAATTCAGCTCGGTGGTCACCGCCGGATAGCGTACGGCCACTGGCCCGGAAGTCGTCACGTAAACGCTGCGCCAGAGGCCCATATTCTTGTCGGGCGGGTTAGGGTTCCAATCCACGAACGTAATCGCGAGATCGTCTTTCTTCGGCGCCCAAATTTGCACGGCCAGCGCATTGGCAGCACCCGGTTTTGCCGCCGCTGTGATGTCAAATTCCCAGGTCCGCCAGGCCCCGGCCACGTCGTCCGAATTCGCAATCTGTTTTCCGTTCAGCCAGATGTTGGCCCGATAGTTCAGGCCTCCGAAATTGAGCCAAATCGTCTTGCCGGCATCCGAGGCGGGCAGCGTGAACTCCGTGCGATACCACCAAGACACCGCGAACGGACTATCCTGCTCCATCTCCAGATTGGAGAAATTTGCCCCCGGGGGATAACTCACGCCTGGGAAGGAACGCAGATTCATGCCGAATTCGGGATCGGGGTAGACTTTCTGTTTTACCAGAGCCGCAGTAACGGTCGTGGGGACTTGCACGGCGTACCAAGTCTTCGCCGCCGCGAAACCGTCCGTCGAAATCGCCGCGCCCCCAGCATCCACTTTCAGCGATGATTGCAATCGCCAGTCCCGCAGACTTTGGCGCGACTCCTGAGCGGCGGAAAGTACCGGCATTAGGCCGAGGGCGATGAGGACGCGAACCACAGATACCAACAATGGCTTTCTGAATCGCAGCATGTGAAAAAGTGTCCTTTTGTCCGTATTGAAACGTTTGATTACTGTACTCTTTTCGAGTTTCGCCGCCAAGGGCTGCGCTGATTTTCGCCAAAAATCTGCTTTGTTTGCCCCTTCTGCTGGAAGGCGGTAAGATTCAATGCAACGAGCAGCGGCTTCGAGGCACTATCAATCTAAGTTCTCTTCTGTTTGCATCCAGCTTGCGCCTCGGAGTCTATGTAAGAGTCTGCCCCTATGACGATTGAGGACGGCCCCGCGCAGGATTTTCTCACCGGTACGGTTGCGGGCCGATTTGAGATCGAGAACCGGGTAGGCACCGGCGGCATGGGCGAAGTTTACCGTGCCCGGGATACGCGTCTGAAGTGTGCCGTTGCGCTGAAGCGTCTTTCCCCGGCCTTGCGGAATGATTCGCTCTATCGCCGCCGCCTCATGGAGGAAGCGCAGCGGTCGGCGCAAATGCGCAACGAGCCGCGGGTGGCTGCGGTTTACGATTTTCTGGAAACGGGAAACGAGTTTTTCCTCGTCATGGAGTTCGTGGAAGGCGAGACGCTGCGTCAGCGCCTGACGCGGCCCATCCAACTTCAGGAATTCCTCCATATCGCGGGTCAGTGTGCCGAGGCTCTCGTAGCAGCGCACGACCGTGGCATTCTCCACGGCGATATCAAGCCAGAAAACATCATGCTTACGCCTGCCGGGCAGGTCAAGATTCTGGATTTCGGCGTGGCCAAACAAATGCTTGGGGCGGGTGCCGGTAACGACGATGCCGTCACCATCGACCGCGCCGGAACTTTCGCCGGAACCCCCGCCTATATGGCGCCGGAAATTCTCCTGCACAAGGCTGTAGACGGCCGTGCCGACATTTTCTCCCTCGGCATCGTTTTCTACGAGGCGCTCACTGGCCATCATCCTTTTCGCGCCGATAGTTTCTCGGTCACATCCGACCGCATTCGAGGCGAAAAACCCGCGCCGGCCCGTTCGTTCAATTCCGACGTGTCACCGGCGCTGGAGAGCATTCTGCAACGCATGTTGGCGAAGAAGCCCGCCGGTCGCTACGCCACCGCCCGCGACCTGCTAGCCGATCTTGATCATCTCCAATCTGGCATCACCCCTGCCCGCCTGCTGCGCTTGCTCCCTGTGCAACAAAGAAAGTCGGGAGTTCGCAAGGGCTTCCTCTTGGGAGGTGGAGCGGCAGTGGCGCTGCTGGCTGCCTTGTCCCAGGTACCGCGCATCCGGCAGCTTTGGGAACCTGCACCGGGCTCCGCCGCGATTCGCCTGGTGGTGTTGCCTCTGCACACCTCGTCCACGGACCTCAATGACCGGGCATTCTGCGATGGTCTTACCGAAGCGTTGGCGCTCTGGCTGGGCCAGTTTGGCGATAAGGCCCATCTGGAAGTTGTGCCGCCTAGCGAGGTCCGGGCTGAGCAGGTGCAGAACGTTGAGCAGGCGCGGAAGAAGTTCAATGCCAATCGGGTCGTGGAAGGTGCCGTCAGCGAATCGGGCAGCCAAGCGCGAGTCATCTATAGCCTGGTTGATGCCACGACGGGACGCTCTCTTGGCGGAAACACTATTACTGTCAGCAATTCCGATCGGTTAGCAATTGAGGATCATCTAGTCACCAGCGTTGCCGGTCTTTTAGGCATGCAGCCGCGGCAAGACGACCGCATGGAGCAGGGAACTCACGAGCCCGAAGCTTACGACTTCTACCTTCGCGGCCGCGGCTATCTGCAGGATTATCACAAGCCGGAGAACGTCGATAGCGCCATTGCCGTCTTCAAGCACGCCCTGGAGCGCGATCCGAACTATGCCAGGGCCTACGCGGGCTTGGGCGAAAGCTATTGGCGGAAGTATCAGCACACGCATTCGCGGAACTGGGTATCCCTGGCCGGAGACGCGTGCAAACGTGCCGTGGATTTGGCGAACGATTTGGCCATTGCCCACAACTGTCTGGGCATTGTGAATGACGGAACGGGCGCCTACCAGCGCGCCGCAGATGAGTTCCAGCGCGCCGCAACGCTCGATCCCAGCAGCGACGATGCCTTGCTCGGGCTGGCCTCAGCATATGACAAGCTGGGCCGAGCCTCGGAAGCGGAGAACTACTTCAAGCGTGCGATCAGCCTCCACCCCCAGTATTGGGAGGGATATGCCAGGCTGGGGGCCTTCTACTTCAGCGCTGCTCGCTATCGCGAAGCGGAGGAACAATTCCGCCGGTTGACGCTATTGGTACCCGAAGGTGAAATCGGCTACAGCAACTTGGGAGCGGCGTACCTGGCCGAGGGACGGTATGCAGAGGCCGTCGCCCAATTCGATCGGGCCCTCCAACTGCAGCCCAGCGCCATGGGGTATTCCAATTTAGCGTCGGCCCTGTTTTTTGAGCACCACTTCGATGAAGCAGCGCGCAGGTATGAAACCGCTGTCCAGCAGAGAGATGCCGAGTACTGGCAATGGGGCAACCTGGCCGAGGCTTATGCCTTGCTCCCAGCGGAAGCTGCCCGAGTTCAACCCGCATATCTCAAGGCTGAAGAAATGGTGAACGAAGCCTTACGCGTGAACCCCCGCGATCAGGAAGCAATTCACTATGCCAGCCTCTACCAGGCTATGCTTGGACACAAAGAGGCGGCTCTCGCATTGCTGCGAGAAATTCCAGCAGGCTCGCAGATCGACCCGGAATTGCGTTCGATCACCGCCAAGATCTATTACCGCCTCGGCATGAGCGATCAGGCGCTCGCGGAGTTAGAGCAAGCCGTTTCGGCCGGGTATTCCCGAGCTTGGGTACGCGACGACCCCGCCTTTACGGGTTTGTCCTCCACCTTGCAATTTCAGAGGATTGTGCAGTAACACTAGTTTTGGCAAGTTGGTTCGGAAAGGCAGTCTAAATTTCGGAGGAGAGTATGGGTATGCAACCGGGGGACGGGTCAGATTGCGGGCAAGAAAAAGTGGTGCGGGTCAGCGTGAATGCCGACGGCTACCCCAGAGTGGAACCGGACTTCATTGAAATCGACCGCAGACTTGATGAGCGAGTGGTGTGGCAGGCGGAAAAAGGTCTGAATTTCACCGTTTGTTTCGGCGATGAGACCCCGTTTGAAAGTGTTCATTTCCATCCCTGTTTGCCTTCGTCCGGCAAGGTCCGCGACGGCGCTAGTGGAGGAGAATACAAGTACTCCGTCGAAGTGAATGGGAAAGTGATCGACCCCAAGGTTGGAGTTAAGCCGCCGCGCTAGAACGAATCCCAGGAAGCCGGAACACCGCAGACCATACCGCACCAGGCCGACTCATCCCGCGACGATGCTCGCTGGGAGAACCGTCCTCCTACGCCCAGTCCACAGATCCTGGTTTATAATTACTTTTTCCGCGTTTAACTCTCTCCCCAAACCTCGACTCGGAGTCTCAAACAGCCATGATTCGCTTTCTCCAATCTCAGGGCAAGATTAAGAAGTATGTGTTGAGCGGCATACTCGTCGTAATTTGCGTCGGCATGGTCACCTACCTGACCCAGGGCATTAGCTCCAGCGGTAGCGGTCTCACGGGCCCCGCCAAGGGCGTGGTCGCGACCGTGGGCAGCGACCAGATCACTGCCCAGGAAGTCGTGGACCAGGGCCGGGCGATGCTGCGGCAGCAGTTTCCCCGCGGCAACGCCATGGCCGAGCAGATGTTGCCGTATTTCAACCAGCAAGCGGTGGAACAGCTCATCAATCAAAAGGCTCTGATCATTGCCGCGCAGAACATGGGCTTGCGCGTGAGCAACGCCGAGTTACGTGAAGAATTTGAGCACGGCCAGTACAGCCAGACTTTTTTCCCTGGCGGTAAATTCATTGGCGAAGACAAGTATCAGGAAGTGCTGCGCGAGGCCAACCTAACCCCGACGCGCTTTGAGGAACTGGAGAAGAACAACCTGCTCTTCCAAAAGCTGCGCACCATGGTCGCTGGAGTTGCGGTCGTTTCCGATGCCGAGGTGACGGAAGAAGCGCGCAAGCGCAATACGAAAGTGAAATTCGATTACGCCGTCGTGGACGCGGCTGAAGTGAAGAAGGGCATTCATCCGAGCGAGGAAGAACTCAAAGCCTTCTACGAACGCAACAAGGTTAACTACACCAATTCGATCCCGGAGAAGCGCAAGCTCCGGTACGCCGTGGTCGATCTGGCCAAGGTGCAGTCGCAGGCTACCGTCACCGACGACCAACTCAAGGCTTACTACCAGGCCCACGCCGACCAGTATCGAGTGCCCGAACAAGCGCTGGTGCGCCACATTCTGATCAAGGCGCCCCTTCCTGGAGACGACGGAAAACTGGATCCGAAGTTGCTCGATGCCGCCCAGGCGAAAGCCAACGATCTCCTTAAGCAAATCAAGGCCGGAGCAGATTTTGGCAAGCTGGCGAAGGAGAATTCTGACGATCCTGGTAGCAAGGACACGCAGGGCTTGCTGGGATGGATCCAACGCGGACGTTACGGCTCAGCGGACATCGAGAAGGTCATCTTTTCTATGCCGAAAGGCCAGACGAGCGACGTGCTGAAGAGCAGCTATGGTTTCCATATCGTCCGCTTGGAAGATAAACAGGATGCCCACGTCAAGCCGCTGGATGAAGTGAAGGGCGACATCGAGCCGCTCTTGAAGCAGCAAGTTGCCCAGGCGCTGGCGGAAGCGCAGGCGAAGGCTCTGCTGACGCATGCACAAGCCAATGGCATCGAAGCGGCGGCTCACGGGAGCGCCGTAACCACCGATTTCGTCAGTTCCAAAGATGCGCTTCCTGGCATCGGCGTCGCCGCCGATTTCATGACCGCAGCTTTTGCGGCGAAGGAAAAGGCCCCGCCGGAGATCATTCATACTCCGCAAGGGTATGCTGTCTACGAGGTGCTCGCCGTTCAAGCTCCCAGGACCCCTTCGTTTGAGGAAATCAAAAGCAAGCTTGAGGAACAGTTCAAGAACGAGCAGAGCGGTGCGCTATTGAGCAAGAAGGCCCAGGAACTCGGCGACCGTGCCAAGGCCTCACATGACCTGAAGAAAGCGGCCAAGGAACTCGGCCTCACGGTCAAGACCAGCGAGCCGGTCCTAGCCACGGGTCAAGTCCCCGACATCGGTTCCATGGCAAACGAGGGAGTGGCGGGTGTGTTTGCCGGCAAACCGGGGGATATCGTTGGGCCCGCCCAGGTCGGCCAGAACGGTGCCGTCCTGCAAATCGTTACCCGCGAGGAGCCGACTGCCGTGGAAATGGAACAAAAGAAAGACGAAGTCCACGAGAGCCTGTTGCAGCAGAAGCGCCAGGAAATCTTCGGGCTTTACGTAACCAACCTCCGCCAGCAAATGGAGAAGTCCGGCAAGATTGTTATCAACCAGGCAGAGCGGAAACAGCTGACCGGGGGCCTCGGACCTGCCGGCCTTTAGCGTGGGCAGCACTCGGGTGGCTTCCGTTCGCGCGACCTCGAACCGCTTTGCGCACGAAGGTATGCCGGAACCACCTCACCATCCACCGGTCCGATACATTGGAGTCTAGGTCCTCCGCATGTCCTTCCCCCGCGCCACGGGAATTCTTCTGCATCCCTCTAGCTTGCCCTCGCGCGGCGGCATCGGCGATTTGGGTCCGGCAGCCTATGGCTTCGTAAACTTTCTGGCGGCCGCGCGGCAGGGATTGTGGCAAGTGCTTCCGCTCAGCCCGCTCGGCCTTGGCAACTCTCCCTACTCTTCGCTGTCCGCTTTTGCAGGGAACGTCATGCTTGTCAGCCTGGAGCGGCTGGCCGAGCGTGGCTGGTTGCCGTGGGATCGCCTGCACGATCTCGCCGAGCCCACGGGCGGAGCTGTCGACTACGAGCAAGTCCGCGCCCGCAAGTTGCCGTTGATTGAAGAGGCGGCGCGCAACTTTCTTAAGAACGCCTCCGGCAACGCGCGGGAGCGTTTCGATAAATTTCGCGGAGAGAACGCATGGTGGCTCGAGGGGTTTATCCTCTTCCGCGCTCTGCGCGAGCGCTACAACAAGGAAGCCTGGAATTCTTGGCCGCGTGAACTCGCCCGTCGCGAGCCCGCAGCCATTAAGAAAGCCACTCGCGAGCTCAAGAATGATCTGGCTACCGACCGCGTCATGCAGTTCTTCTTCTTCGAGCAATGGCACGCGTTGCGGCGTTATGCGGCTGAGCGCGCTGTCCGTATGGTCGGTGATATCGCTATCTTCCTAAATTACGACAGTGCCGATGTGTGGGCTAACCCGCATTTGTTCCAGCTCGACGAAGATCTCAATCCCACCGCAGTCAGCGGCGTCCCGCCCGACTATTTCAGCGTTACCGGCCAGCGCTGGGGTAATCCGCTCTACCGCTGGGATGTGATGCGGCAAGACGGCTACGACTGGTGGGTCAAGCGTCTACGCTGGACCGCTGAATGCGTCGACTACATCCGTCTTGACCACTTCCGCGGTTTCGAGCAGTACTGGGAAATCCCAGCGCACGAGCCCACTGCGGTGAACGGGCGATGGGTCGACGGTCCCAAGGACGATTTCTTTCACAAAGTCCGGGAGGGCCTTCCCGCTTTTCCATTTTTCGCGGAAGACCTAGGCGTTATCACCCGCGAAGTCAACGCTCTGCGGGAGCGCCTCAATCTTCCGCGCATGGCGGTCCTTCAGTTTGGGTTCGGCGATGCCGGCTCGCACATCTACCTGCCCCACAGGTGCATGCCCGATTCGGTCATCTACACCGGTACCCACGACACCGATACCGCTGTCGGCTGGTGGCAGGCCCTGGGAGACTACGAACGCCGCAACGCGGAAACTTATCTCGGCCCCTGCCCTGACGGAATCCACTGGGGCCTGATCCGCGCCGCTGTCAGTTCGATGTCGTCGCTCTCGGTCATTCCGATGCAGGATGTACTGGGCCTTGGCTCTGACGCCCGTATGAATCGCCCCAGTGTTCCATCCGGCAACTGGACCTGGCGCCTCTCGCCGAGCGCCATCAACGACGACCTGACGCGGCGACTTGCTCACCTCGCCGAGGTGACAGACCGGCTGCCGGAACAGATGCACTTAGGCCCTGGCGAGGAGTTTGCCGCCTGAGTGAGTTCGTGTGGCGCGGGGTGCCCCAGTCCGCGTGGTCTTAACTCTAGGCATCCCAAAGTGTTCACGACAAGTGTCCTTCGGCTTTACTATTGCTCTTGCGCCGTGAACAATAGATCTACAACACTTTTCAATCACCCGAACACGCGATCACTGAAAGGATTCTTCCACACATGCAAACGACCGGTGAACTCATTCGCCTCATGAACTACGTCGACGATATCTCGGCCACGCTGCGCCGCATTCACAGCTCGATTCCGACCTTGACGCCGGATGACCGTAAGCGTCTTGCCGAATACTTCCGCAAGTCTGATCCCAATGTGGTGGGTGTCCTGGCATCGTTGGACGCCGAATAGCTGTGTCCACGGTGGCCGCGCCCATCCAGACCATCGCCGTCATCGGTGCAGGCAATGTCGGCCGGGGCATCGCCCACGCCACCGCTCTCGGCGGCTATCGTACGGTCTTAGAGGACATTCTTCCTGGTACGTTGCGCAGAGCCCAAAACGAAATCCGCGCATTGCTGGATGCTTCCGTTCAGCGCGGCGACGTTACGCGAGCTGATGCTGAGGCCGCTTTCGCCCGCATCGAGTTGGCGAATTCGATTGACGACGCCGTCCGTCGGGCCGATTTTGTCATCGAAGCGGTTCCCGATGAGATCGAATCCAAGCTCGAGATCTTTTCTCTGCTCGATCGCATCAGCCGTCCCAATACAATCCTCGCCTCCAGTACATTTTCCCTTCGCATCACCGACATCACCGATGTCACCCACTGCGCTGAGCGTTGCGTAGGTATGCGCTTTGTTCTCCCGGTTCATGCCGCGCGCACCTTGGAAATCGTTCGCGCGGTGGAAACTGCGGAGGCCACCTTTGCCGCCGCAGTCGAGGTGGGCCGCCGTCTGGGGAAACAGGTTAAAATTGTGTTGGAATCTCCGGAAATCGCAATTTCCGGCTAACCGACCAGCGCGGCGAATCGTCTAATCTGGCTAGCTCGCCCGGGAACCTTTTTCGCCGCCCCGGCGTATATGAAATGGACGATCAGGCGGGAACCGAGACCTCTCGCCCAGAGCCAAGCCTCCTAGCCGTTACACGTGGCGGCTGGGAGGCGATCAAAGGGTGGGCGGCAGACTAAGCCACCGATTCCGCCGGCCAACTAAGTCGATGCGAACTCTTGTTGAGATTGTCCGCCAGTCGCTGTCCACACTGTGGGCGCACAAGTTGCGCTCGTTTCTTACCATGTTCGGCATCGCCTGGGGTGTGGGATCGCTACTTCTGCTGGTCGGCCTCGGCGAAGGGTTCCGGAGCGGTCAGCAACGCAATATGGCGAACCTGGGCCGCGACATCATGTTCACCTTCACGGGCCGCATCCCCGGAGTCGAAGGGAGCTCCCTCAGCGGCCGAACTTACCACTTCACTTACGCCGACTACATCTCGATTCGGGACGAGGCCCGCACCCTGCGCTGCGTTTCCGCCGTCATCAATCGCGACGACATTCGCGCCGTGAGCGATTATGGGTCTACCGCCGGCCAGGTCTTTGGTGTTGCTCCTGTGTACAGCGACATTCGCAGCGTCCCCGTCGGAGTCGGGCGCTGGATGAACGATCAGGACAACGAGAATCGCCGTCGCGTCGCCGTTGTCGGTTGGGAACTCGTGAAGAACATCTTCCCCGGACGTCCAGCCGTAGGGGCCAACATTCTGCTCAACGGCCTTGAGTTCGAAATTATTGGCGTGCTCGACAAGATCGGCCGCGAGGGAAATAACGGTTCCAATGCGCGCATCTTTGTCCCGATTGAGACAATGCGTATGCTTTTTCCTCTGAAGGGTGACAACGCTGTGGATTCCGTCTCCTTTCTCAACTACCGCCCCGCTGACCGCGAGCGTCACGTCGAGGCAAAGAATGAAGTCCACACCATCATCGCCCGCAATCACGGATTCGATCCAAAACTGGAAGACGCTTTTGAAGACTGGGACACGATTGAGGGTTCCAAGCGCGTGGCGAAGATCTTCAACGCCATGGATGGGTTCCTCGGTGTGGTGGGGTTTGTAACTCTCGGCTTGGGCGCCATCGGAATCATCAATATCATGCTGGTGTCGGTCTCCGAGCGCACCCGAGAGATCGGCCTGCGCAAAGCCCTGGGCGCTACCTATCGCAACATTCTCACGCAATTCTTTGTGGAGGGCGCGTTCTTAACGCTCTTCAGCGGCGGTATCGGAATGGGCTTGGCCGCTGGGTTCATGGCCTTGCTCGGCATGTTGCCCCAGCCCGATGGCTTTGACACGCCGCACATCGTGCTAGGCTCCGCCGCTGCGGCGATTCTTTCGTTAACAATTGCGGGAGTTGTAGCTGGCGTCTACCCGGCCCGCAAGGCAGCATTATTGGAGCCGGTGGAAGCCCTGCGACAGGAATAGATTTCCACCCGAGGAAACTACCACGAGGAACTAGGAACCATATGTTCGGTGATCTGCTAGCCCAATCCTACGCGGCCCTCAAACACAACCGTCGCCGCAGCCTCCTCACCATGCTGGGGATGGCTTGGGGCATAGCCACGGTCGTTCTGCTCCTTGCTTACGGCGATGGCTTCCAGCGCGGCCTGTTCATTGCCTTCCAGAGCTTTGGCGGGCATCAGATCACTCTTTGGAACGGTCGCACGGAAATGCAAGCGGGGGGCACAAAAGCTGGCACCCCCATTCAGATGACACGAAACGATCTCGACTACCTGCGCAACGAGGTTCCACTGCTTACACGCATGTCGCCCGAGGTCAACAAGCAATCCCTTGTTGCCTATGGCACCCGCAGTCAGAACTATGGCGTGACTGGCGTGTACTCGCTTTACGCCCGCATCCGCAGCCTCGATATCGGCGAGGGTACGTTTTTCAGCGATCAGCAAGATTTTGCCCATGACCGCGTCGCGGTTCTTGGTTCCGACGTCAAAAAGCACTTGTTCTCCGGACAGAATGCCATCGGAGAAGCCATCCATATCGACGGCCTATCCTTTCAGGTGATTGGTATCCTCAAGCACGCGATCCAGAACAACGACGACAACCAGAACGGGAAAGTCTATATCCCGTTTAGCAGCATGAGCGGCCTGCGCGACACGTATAACGTGGACAGCATCGTGATGGAGTACGACGGTGCGCACGAAAAAGTGACGGCAGCCGTGCGCAACTCCATGGGCTATCACCACAACTTCAATCCCAAAGACAAACGGGCGATTTTTGTCATGGATGCCATTGAAGAGTTCAGTGAGCTGCGCATCATTACGGTGGGACTCAAGGTCTTGTTGGGCTTTATCGGCCTGCTCACTCTCGGCATCGGCGGCGTCGGTCTTATGAACATCATGCTCGTCTCCGTTACTCAGCGTACCCGCGAGATTGGCGTCGAGAAGGCACTCGGGGCCAGGCGCCGCCATATTTTGTTCCAATTTCTGGCGGAGGCCCTGGCGATTACTGTGGTGGGAGGCTTGCTCGGTGTGGCGCTGGCCTATTTCGTTTCCTGGTCGGTGGGTTCGCTCACGTTGTGGAGCGCTTTCATGGAAGATGCCAGCGAGGGCGACATCCACCTCAAGATCGACACGGCCACGCTGCTGATTTCGACGGGGCTCCTGGTCTTCGTTGGTATCGCCAGCGGCATGTTCCCGGCGATTAAGGCCTCGCGGCTCGATCCTATTGAGGCTCTACGCTACGAATAAGGCAGCGCTAGTTGGAGGCGCTCCTCTGTCTCTGTGTGCCAATAAGAATCCCCGTTGCATCGTCGCGCAGACCGCAGCCGTTCACGAAATTCTTCACATCCGCGAGTAGCGCTTCCAGGGAGGCCTCGCAGGATTTCATCTGCGCCAGCAGCCGCTCCGCGCCATATTCCTCGCCCGACTCCAGCGCGGCCTCTGTAATGCCGTCGGAGTAGAGCGTGACTAACGAATCGTCACTGAGGACGACCGGGGTCTCAGAGAACCTGCCCGCTGCGATTCCGAGCGGCAGTCCGTGTTCGGTGGCGATCCACCCGTGGCCAGAAGGATCAACCAGCAAGGGCGGGAGATGCCCCGCGTTCGCTATGCGGAGCGTTCGACTGGCCGGATCGAGTTCGCCGTACACCATCGTCACGAAACGTCCATCGGGCAAGTCTTCCAGCAACAGCTTGTTCAACCGTGTCAGCACTTCGGCTGGCCCGGAACTGGAATGGGCAAGTGACCGCACCATGCCCCGGGTAGATGACATCAACAAGGCGGCGGCTGTGCCTTTGCCGGAGACGTCGGCCAGCACCAGGCCCCAGCGGCCATCGGGAAGTGGGATGAAGTCGTACCAGTCCCCGCCCACTGCGCCTGCGGGAACGGACAGCCCGGTCACGCGAAAGCCGGGAATGCACGGGGAACTCCGTGGCATCAAAGCTTGCTGAATTGCGCGCGCCTCGTCCGCTTCCCGGGTCAATTGCCGCCGCAGCTTATGCTCATCGTGGAAGCGCCGTGAATTCTGCACGGCGACGGCGACATGCGAGCACAGCCCCTGCAGCAGGCGTAGGTGGGCCGCAGTAAACGCATCCAACTCGCAATGAGAGGCCGTGAAGACGCCCACGAGTTCGCCTTCCACTTGCAACGGTATGGCAACTTCGGAACGCGTCTCTGGCTCGCAAGCCACATAGTAGGGATCCTGCGTGACATCCGGCGCATAGCGCATCTGTCGGCTCTGGGCCACGTAGCCAACCATGCCCTCGGTGCCCACCTTCAGCCGATGCCCTTTTTCATGCACCGTGCACCCGCGTACTCCAGCCAGTTCCAGCTCTCCCTCTGCCGGATGGTGCAGATACAGGTTGATCTCCGCGCAACCGAGCGTGCTTGATACTTCGCTCACTACGCGTTCAATGATTTCGTCCAGATTCAGTGTGCCGTTAATGCGTTGCGCGGATTTTTGCAGGCGCACTAGCTCAGCCACCCTCACGTCGAGCGCTTCCGCAGCGTACGGGATTGGCGTCTGAAAACCGGCTTGCGCAGTTGTTACCACGAGAGCACCCCCACGACATCGACAGCAGAAAGCGATACCCGAGCCTCCCACATTGATTGGTGAAACGGGCTATCCGATGCTATTTTTCTTCGCTTCGCGGGAGCATTTCGTGCTTGCCGGCAAGCACGTGTCACTCGGAGCGGGTGGTATCGTGTCCTCGCGAGGTACATGAAGAGACGATGAGGCAAATCCGGTGTAGCGCCCTCTTATTTGATATGGACGGCGTGCTGATCGATTCCACTCCCGCAGTAGCTCGGGTGTGGAGAAATTGGGCCATCGAACATGGTTTCGATCCGGTTGAGGTTGTCGGCCGTGCTCATGGGCGCCCCAGCCTGACGACCATCCGCGAGTACCTGCCGAGCGCGGATCACTTCGCCGAAAATCGGGAAGTCGAGCGCCGCGAAATCGAGGACGTCGAGGGGGTCGTGTTTCTCCCTGGTGCTCGCGAGTTGCTGGCCAGTCTACCGGAGGGCCGTTGGACGATTGCCACTTCATGTACGAGGGTGCTGGCGGAAGTGCGCCTGCGAGTCGCTGGATTGCCCATTCCCGGACATTTGATTACTTCAAGTGACGTGGCGAACGGCAAGCCTCACCCGGAGCCTTTTCTAAAAGCGGCCGCAAGTCTTGGCTTCGATGCTCAGGACTGCATCGTGCTGGAGGATGCTCCAGCGGGAATCCGCGCGGGTAAAGCCTCGGGCGCTCGAGTCATCGCGTTCCGGACCACCGTTCCTGAAGAGGAACTTCGCCTGGCCGGGGCTGACTGGATCGTGAACAGTTGTATGGAAATCGAGCTTGA
>Ga0137418_10001665_pt1 | contig 20544 bp, 16 predicted proteins | sample CZODoug3_1_2_16f_FD_122242 | JGI IMG/M metagenome (GOLD analysis project Ga0137418, IMG submission 122242) | Vadose zone soil fungal communities from Angelo Coast Range Reserve, California, USA - CZODoug3_1_2_16fungal (Hybrid Assembly) | ecosystem: Environmental > Terrestrial > Soil > Vadose...
AAGCCGTCGAGCTCTTCGCGAACGTGGGCCTGCGAGGTCTGGGCTACCTTGAAATGAAGCGGGACGCGCATTCCGGGCAGTACCGCATCATCGAACCCAACATCGGGCGTCCAACGGGCCGTTCCGCTATTGCCGAGATGGGTGGGGTGCCGCTGATCTACTCGATGTACTGTGACCTTGCCGGTCTCCCACTTCCTGCCCCCAGGGAACAGACGTATCAGGGAGCAAAATGGATTTACTTCAAGAAGGATCTCGCGTCGTCGTGGCATTACTGGCGGAAAGGCGAACTCTCGCTCTGGGAGTGGATGCGCTCGCTACGAGGATACAAACGTGATGCCGTGTTCTCCTGGAGCGATCCCATGCCTTTTCTGCTGGACTGGTGGATGCCCATTCGGGACCTGATACGCCGCGGTTGGCAATTGCTAAGACAAAGCGATGTTCAGCCTCTCGTACGTGATTCGCAAACTCGGAGTCCGCTACCGTGAAGCAGGTTCTCGATTCCTGCGACTTAAGGTCCAACGAAATCAAGAATCGAGTCCCTGTCCCGGTCGAACCACTCGAGGATTCAACACCCGTAAAGCAGAGGGACGAGCTACGCTTTTTGTCGGTAGAGGAACACCGGCGATGGGACGAACTTGTGGAAGCTTCGCCTCAAGGCTCGCTGTTCTGTCGTTCCTGGTGGCTGAACGTGGTTGCACCTGACGCGCGCGTTTTGGGATATTTCGACCGTGGCCGCCTCATCGCGGGCATTCCCCTGTTTTTCAAGAAACGACTAGGCATCAAGTTTTGCACGATGCCGATTCTGACCCAAACGTGGGGCGTGGTGATCGAGCCGATAGAAGGCAAACCGGTGCACCAGATAACCCGGCAGACCGAGATTTTAAAAATCTTTGCTCGCCGCCTCTCCGGAGAACAGATTTTCTTGCAACGTTTTCACCCCACAATCGCCAACTTCTTGCCATTCCACTGGCTTGGCTTCCAGCAGGTTTCCCGCGTGACATATGTAATCGAGTATTTGTGCGACCTCGATCGCGTGTGGGCCGAGATGCGGGAGAACCAGCGTCGTGAGATCAGAAAGGCCGAAAAGCGCGGAATCGTTGTAGAACGCTGCGACTCCGAAATTGTGGCCCTGAACTTGGCGAAAACGTATGGCCGGCAAGGTCTTCAGTCGCCCGCGAAGACTCATCTTTTGCGCCTCGTTCACCAGGCCGCCCAACAGAACGATGCTGGGGAATGTTTCGCAGCTCGTGATGCCAGCGGGAGAGTACATGCCGCCGCGATGCTCGTGTGGGACCGAAAGCGAGCCTACTACCTGGCCGGAGGGGGCGATCCCACGCTGCGAGCGAGTGGTGCAACCGCGCTGCTGCTGTGGAAAATGATGCAGTTTTCCTCCGGCCGCTCAGCCGTCTTCGATTTCGAGGGTTCCCAGATTCCCGCCGTGGAAAGGTTCTTTCGTGCCTTTGGCGCATCCCAAGTGTGGTACCACGAGATCTCGAAGATGCCACGCTGGCTCCGTGCCGGCCTGGTGCTCGCAGGGAAAGCTTAGCCAAGAATGACACGTGAACAGACAATTGATCACCGCGATGCGGTCGATTACCGCATCCACGGACTGGTGGGCGTGCGGTTGGTTGCCCCTTCCCCAGCCAACGTGACAGCTGTGAGCGCCCAAATCGGGCCGCCTTCCTGCCGCGTGCTGCGCCGACCTGACATCGTGGTCCGCTACGTGGATCGCCTTTCCGCCGGGCCGTTACGTTACGTCGACTTGGGAAAAACCGCATCGTCGAACGCAGGTTTCATCGTGTTCTCCGAAGGAGACGGTGAAGGCAAAGTAAGCATCCCTTTCGAGCAGATTGGCTCGGACTGTGAAATCCTTTGTGAGCGACGTGTTGGATGGATCCCTCTGCTAATTCCGATCATTAATCTTACTGCGCTCAAAAAGCATCGCTGTGTGCCGATTCACGCTTCAGCGTTCATACACGAAGGCACAGGCGTGCTTGTAACGGGCTGGGTGAAGAGTGGAAAGAGTGAAGCGCTGCTGGCATTCTCTCAGTGCGGAGCCACGTACGTGGGCGGCGAGTGGGTGCTCCTCAGTTCCGATGGAAACACTATGTACGGACTACCCGGCACATTTCGGATGTGGGACTGGCAGCGGCGCGAGCTTTCTCACTTGCAGGACATTGGGGGCAACGCTGGGGTATTTCGCTTCATCCGTTTTCTGAACTCCGTGCAAAGGGCCATGCCCGAAGCTTTGCTCCGTCTCGGGCCATTGAAGCTTCTGTGCGATGGCATGCCTGCGCTCCGCCGGCAACTCAATTTCCGGGTTGAACCCAAGGCAATCTTTGGCCACCGATGCGGCAGCCTGACGGGGCACCCCGACAAGATCTTTATTGGGATGGTGCATTCCGACAAGAGGGTTCTGATCGAACCTGCCGAGCCCGCCACGGTAGCTGATCAACTGGCTTGCGCCATGGAGTTCGAACTCACGTCGCTGATGTCTCACTATCGCGCGTTCAAGTTCGCGTTTCCTGGAATGCGGAATGAGTTCTTAGAGAGAGTGCCCGATGTGCTTCGCGATGCACTCCGCGAAGCGCTCGCAACCAAACAGATCTACATGCTCTATCACCCCTATCCTGTTTCGTTTGACGACTTATATCAGGCAATGAAGAACGTGCTAGGCACCCCGCCGGCGATGGCAGTTCACGATCACGTGGAAATGCCGGCGTAGGCCCATTCACGGTGGTATCCCAGTCGGGAGCAAGCTTCACGATTGCGATCAGCTTCACTCCAACGACTTGGAATCAGATAGCAGCACCATGATCGAATCTCTACAAAGCCACTTCGGTCTAACCACAGAAGACTCATTTCCGGCGCCGAAGTGGTACTTCCAACAAATGCTGTGGGTTCAGAATCCTGGGCACCCAGAAAACTGTGCCTACAACTATCCGCTGGCGCTGCGCATGCGCGGTGCTTTAGACCGGAGTGCGCTGGAACGAAGTATTCACGAAATTGTGAGGCGGCATCAGCCTCTTCGATCGGTGTTTCGCATTCTGGAGAGCCGCCTCATCCAGATTGTCCTGCCGGCGCAATCTCTGCCATTGCCGGTTGTGGATCTAAGCAGCATATGCGAGGCTACGCGGGAAGCAGAGGCACTGCGGCTGGCCGTAGATAATGCCAATCGGCCGTTTGACTTGAGTCAGGGCCCTTTATTGCGCGCCAAGTTGTGGTGTCTCGGGCCTGAAGATCACTTGCTGCTGCTGACCACGCATCACCTCGTCTCCGACAATTGGTCCACGGCAATTCTGCTTCGGGAGGTCTCTCTCGCTTATGGGGCTTTTTCTGCCGGACAACCATCTCCTCTTCCCGAGATTTCCTTCCAATACGGAGACTTCGTGCGACGGCAGCAGAAACGGTTCGAACACAAGGAATTGGAATACATTGCGTTCTGGAAGCAGGAACTGGCCAACAGACACGGTTTCCACTATCTGTCTCCGGACCATGTCCGACCTGGGACTCAGACGTATCGCGGAGCGCATGAACGCCTGACTCTCGACGAGAGCCTGTCGAATTCCTTGAAGACACTGAGCCGGAAGGAAAAAGTTAGCCCATTCATGGTACTTCTCGCGGCTCTCCAATGCCTATTGTGCCGGTATTCAGGTCAGCAGGACATAGCCGTTGCATCCTGCGTTGCAAATCGGCAGTTCACGCAAGTAGAGAAGCTGGTAGGTCATTTCAGCAATCATGTGATTTTTCGCACGAGTCTGAGGGACAACCCAACGTTTCGTGATGTCCTTCGTCAGGTTCGCAAAACAGCCCTTACAGCCTATTCGTATCAGGATTTGCCTTTTGGAAACCTGTCAGAACAACTACAAACTGCTTCTGGCGCCAGTCGAGATGGCCTCTTCCAGGTGCTCTTGGTCCTAACTGAGGACCCAAAAGAAAAATGGACCTTTGATGGGCTCGATGTAAGCGTACTTCCGCTTGAGGTTGGAACAACGGCATATGACTGCATCGTATGGCTAAAGCTGGAAGAGAGACTTGAGGTCAACCTGCAATACAACTCTGATTTGTTTGAAGTGGACACCATACGTCAGATTCTGGCGGACTATGGCGCGGTGTTCACAGTGATATCGAAAAACCTGGACGCACGGGTCGATGAGTTCGGAATTGGGAGGCTGCAGGCAAAGAGCGATAACCATCAGCAGCCAGAACATCCGTCCCAAAACTACGTGGGACCGAAAGACAGTATCGAATCACAACTGATTCAGCTCTGGGAATTGCTTTTCGACAAACGGCCTGTCGGTATCGAGGACGATTTCTTTGAATTGGGTGGAACCTCTCTCCTTGCTGCGCGGTTGTTCGCCCAGATCGAGGAAACCTTCAAACTGAGCATCCCTTTGGTCACGCTAATCCAGGCTCCAACCATAAAGAGATTAACCAAAGTCATTCGCGCGTCCGATTCGTCGCGCTCACGGTATTCCTTGGTGGCAATTCAACCGAACGGTGTCCGTCCGCCTCTCTTCTGCATTCACGGCGAATCGGGAAACCTACTCATGTATCGCAGCCTCGCGCGGTACCTGGGTCCGGATCAGCCGGTCTATGGGTTGCAGCCGCAAGGACTGGACGGCAAGCAGGCTCCTCTGACAACAATCGAAGACATGGCGGCTCGCTATATTAAGGAAATACAGGTCATTCAGCCAGAGGGGCCTTACTTCCTGGCCGGATACTGCATGGGTGGAACGATAGCCTTTGACATGGCCCAGCAGCTCAGCCAGCGAGGGCAAAGGGTGGATTTGTTAGCCTTGTTGGATACCTATAACTGGAGCATCATAAAGCGAACGTTCCTGCATGACCTCTATTTTAATATCCAGAAATGGTGGTTCAGTTGCCGCCATTTCTTTTCGACGAGCTCCAGGAAGAAGCTGAGCTCTTTGCGAGCAAGATTTCACGAGCTCTGTAGTGAATCGGAACTCTCCGAATGTAATAGAAGTGCCGCGTACGCTTATGTTCCGACAATGTACCCGGGGCGGATCTTACATGTCCGTCCCACGCGGCAATACGCCAGATACAACCGGCCTGAAACAGGCTGGGAGGAGTTGGCTGCCGGCGGTGTGGAAGTCTTCTTGGTGTCCTCCTATCCCGCGCAACTTGTCGAAGAGCCGTTTGTGCGAGACTTGGCTATCCAATTAAGATCCTGTATCACTGAAGCAACCGCAAGAGAGAACTCCATTCCTGAAACAGACGCCCGCGAGTGCGCGCATGAAACCGTGAGTTTCTCGCCTCGATCAACAACTACAGCAGCCGAGAGACGCTTTGCGACTTCCCGGTCGCGGTGGGAAACCCGAACGTATGCCAGTAACGACACAGGCTCACCTTCTCCAGCGTCATATCAGCACCCCATAAAAGAGGCACGAAGTGTGCGGAATTTTTGGCGCCATTAACACAACCGGATTCTTTGACGGATCAGATTTCGATCGCTTTGTCGCGCTCACGAATCTGGTGGCATACCGCGGACCCGATGACTGCGGTCACATTCCTCTCGTTCTTAAACGACCTGACTCGCGGCGAGAACGGCTATTCGACGTATTCCTCGGCAACCGCCGGTTGTCCATAATTGACCTTTCTTCGTCCGGGCATCAGCCGATGTCAGACGGAGAGGGGCTTTGGATCACCTACAATGGCGAGATTTTCAACTACCTTGAACTGCGGCGTGAGTTGGAAACTCATGGCCATACATTCAGGACTGGAACTGACACAGAGGTTATCCTGCACGTTTATCGGGAATATGGCGAAAACGGATTCGATCGTTTGAATGGCATGTGGGCGTTTGCCATCGTGGATAGCCAGGCGCGTAAGGTCGTATTGAGCCGGGATCGTTTTTCTATCAAGCCATTATATATCTTCCAGGCAAAAGGCGAACTTTATTTCGGCAGCGAGATCAAACAACTGTTGCCCCTCCTGCCGACTCGCGAACTCAATGCCGGCGTTATGACGGCATACTTGGCTCAAGGTCTACTTGATCATGAGGTCGAGACGTTCTTCCGCGGCATCACCCGAGTTCCGGCAGCCCACAACGTCATCATTTCGCTGGACTCTGGCGCCATTGAGGAAAGGAAGTACTGGTGCTTCGAATCGCCCGCCATGACTTCCGCCTCCTCGAACGACATCGTGGAAGAGTTCCGCGCTTTGTTCTTTGACAGTGTTCGCATCCGCCTCAGAAGCGACGTCAAGGTCGGGGTTCTGCTCAGCGGCGGACTAGACTCCTCGGCCGTCACCACTGCGGTAAGGCAAGTCGGCGGAGAACAGTTGCAAACCTACTCGATTGTCTCTGAGCACGAGGGCTACGATGAACGCCACTTTATTGACGTAATGTGCGAAGCCGGGGTCCCCAATCGCAAGGTCACGTTTCGCGTAGGCGACGTCATGGATTGGCTCGAACAGGTGCTGTACTACAGCGATGAGCCGTTTGCCGGGCTCAGCGTTATCGCGCAGTATCAACTGTTCGCGGCTATCAAGAATGACGGCGATGTCACTGTTCTATTAAGTGGGCAGGGTGGAGACGAAATCTTGTTGGGATATCTGAAGTTTTTTTTCTTCCAAGTCCAGCTTTTGCTGAAAACAGGAAGATATCTCGATGCCATGGAGCTCCTTGTCGGGAGCGCTTTGCACCGCACTGCCGTGACGCAATTCCGAATGTCCGAGGCGCGCCGGTACATGCAGCACAATTGCCGGGGAATCTGGCAAACGATGCTGCGTAACAGCGAGCGGGCGCCGGTCTGGCAATGCGATGACATGCGGTCGCGACAGATCGCCGACATATGCAATTACTCTGTGCCCGCGCTAACTCACTACGAAGACCGCAATTCCGGCGCACACTCGCTGGAAGTTCGGCATCCTTTTCTAGACCACCGGCTGGTTAACTTTGTCGTGAACCTGCCCACCGAACTGAAGATTCACCAAGGCTGGACGAAGTACATTCTGCGGGCGGCGCTCCCCGAAATGCCCGCTGCGCTTCGCTGGCGGCGTGATAAGCAAGGATTCCTGGTGCCCGAACAACTCTGGCTGAAGCGTGAACTTGCCCCGGTAATCCGGCAAAGATTTCAGTCGAGTGCGCTGGCAGGTCTTGATATCCTGAACGATAAAGACTTCCTCTTGTATTATGACCGCTTCCTTACCGGCAACTCGATTACGTCATCGGACATCGCTCGAGTTTTGATCGCGGAGATTTGGGCGGAAAAAATCTTCCGCGACAATAGGATTGCTACTCATCGTACGGTCAACCTGCAAGCGTGGCGGGTACCATCGGTTGGCCACGTCGGGGAAAGCGTAAACGCTTCTGCCCGATAATCCCGAATTGGACCGCCCGCGAACAGTTTGCCTTCCACCGCATCCCTTCCTCCCGCCCTTCCGGGCGCTCCCCATCTTGACATTGATCGGGCATCGTGCGATTGCCACTCAAACGGCTCACCCTTCTGCAGCCGACTGATCGTCCCTCCTCCTCACCATCCCCACAAAGTGTCGGTTATGAATTCCTCGGTGATCACTTCAAAACCGGCCATTTGTGGACGGTTCAAAACCGGCCATTCGACTCTACTCCGGACAGTTGTTTTTGATGTTCCGCATGTCTGCCGATTTCTTCGTTTTTCTGCTTTTCGCCGTCTTTTCATGGGAGATATCGCGCCAGGATCGTCTAGAGTAGAGTCTGGCACGCCTTTTCGATGTCATGAATTACTTTTCGAATAATTCTCTCAAACCGCTGGTCGGCGACTAATCGAAATCGCAATTGAGTTTCTTTTTTTTATCCCCGACTGGGAAAGCTTGGCGCTTGCCTCTCTCTTCGCTTCCTCAATCTGCTTCCGAGTCAGCATCTTTGTGATGAGCCCCTGGGCTTGTGAAGCTCGTTCCAGCGCAACTAGGTACCATGTATATGCCCGCACTGCATCCTGGGGATCAGCTCGCCGCACCAGATATATTTGCGCGAGAGCTAATTGCGCCGCAGGCAGACCTGCCTCGGCTGCCTTCTGCAGCAAGGCAAATTCGTCGCGGAACCCGCCGCGAACAAAGCCTTTGCTCTTATCTTCCACAATAATTGATTGGTCCGGCCCAGCATGGCTTAGCGTCATGAACAGAAGCTCAATGCGGCTCGAAACGCCCAGTTTGTCAAAGACGCGAAACAGGTGATTCTTGACAGTGTGTTGGCTCAGTTGCAGGCGCTCCGCAATTTCGCGATTGCTGAGACCCTCAGCCAAGCAACGAACCACCTGCAATTCACGTTTAGAGAGTAAGCTCAAACCACGCGCATTCACAGCCCGGACGGTAGGAGTGCTCGCCAATGCTTCCACCGCTAGCGATATCTCCCGACTGTCCGCCCATATCTGGCCGTCGTGGACACAGCGAACGCATTTGCAGAGGAGCTCGACCGGTTGACTCTTGCCAAATATACCTCTTGCACCGGCGCGAAACGCATTCAAGACACCTTCGCCCTTTAAGGAATCTACTAGAACTACGGCCCGAACATTGGGAGCGACCAACCGCAGTTGGCGTACGACCTCAAGTCCGCGAGACGGCTGCTCGTTCAGATTGGCGCTGATCACCAGCACATCGATATCCACGCCAGTGACTGCCGAAACCAAACTGTCGGAATCCGGGGTGAAAGGAATTGCCTCAAACAGGGGGTCGCTCTTGAAGGCGTCCGCGAGCAGATGAGTGTGTATGCGAGAACTATCAGCAACGAGCACCCGGATTTTGTTCTTCCGAGTCTTCGGATCGATCGACACAGATACCTCTTCCCATCGCTCGAATGCCCCCTTCAAGGCACGCGGTTCTGAATTAGGCAGAGAATTCAGAGCGGACTTCGCGACTCATCTTACCGTTTCGGAAACGATTAATGCAATACATTGCGACAGAGGGATTCCGGAAAGTTGCAAGATTGTTCAGCTTTTCCCGATTTATTATTTGAGTAAGCAAGACTTAAGATTTGAGTAAGCAGAGGATCGCCAATTTTTTCTTGCGGTCAGCGGGAAAATCCCGTAATTCGTGACCATCTTAAACGGAATCAAAGCAATGACTTGTGCTCCTCGCACAGAGGAGGCTTTCCCGAAATACGACGATGGTTCCACTTGGTTGAGAATAGTGTCTCAGGGTCGATTGAGCCATTGCACTCCTCTGCAATGCCGTGTATTTTCGCTGGCGTCAGGGTGACGAAGATCACCAGGCATTCAATCCTCTCGCTTTAAGGACGGCGGATTGATGTACATAGCGAGATTACAGTCGTAGTAAGCATAAGGACAGTGCAGTTGATTCAGCAGGAAGCCATTACTCCCCCCGGTTTCCTGACCACAGGCATCTACCCCGAAATCTCAAATATTGAGATTTCGAAAGCGTCGTCGAAACACATATTTCTATTTTGGGGTCATTCTGTGAAGGGTGACTTAGAGGGCGAAGCCATGGCCGTCAGCAGTTTATTGTGGGATGTTCCCCAACCGCTTCCGCGGGTCGAAGCCGAGACTCAGCGCTGGTATGGATTGTACACTCGTCCCCGGCATGAAAAAATGGTGGCCTGTCGGCTCGAAGAAAGGGGCGTCACCACCTTTCTTCCTCTGGTAACTGAAGTGCGCCGATGGAGTGATCGCAAGAAAACAGTGCAGTTGCCCCTATTCAGCTGCTATGTATTCGCGAAATTTACGCCGGATCGATCAGATCGCTTACGTGTTCTGCGTGTGGACGGAGTATTCGGCCTCGTCGGCACCAGGGGCGAAGGCACAGCTATTCCAGATGAGCAAATTGGCGCGGTCCGGAGTCTCGTGGAAACAAAATTGCCCTGGTCCTCGTATCCCTTCCTTAAGATTGGACAGCGTGTGCGTATCCGAAGCGGGGCTCTTTATGGCCTGGAAGGAATACTGGTCTCGCGCAATGGAGGCCGCACGCTGGTTATTTCCATCGATACAATTCAGCGATCGCTAGCGGTACGCGTAGAAGGATACGAAGTCGAACCTGCCTGAGAATTCCAGAAGTGGCTCACCTTTCCCCGTAGATTGGCTCACCTTTCCCCGTAGAAAGGAGCCCATCGACCATGGCGCCAAATACAATGGAAACACTTCGGTTGCTCGTCGTGAGCAGCGAACCATCGGTTCTACGTCTGCTTGGTTCTACCGCAAAATCCAACTCCTGGCATCTTGAGAATTCGGTCAGCGGCTGGGATGCGATGGAGCGAGTGCAGTCCGGCATAGCACCGCACCTGCTATTGCTGGACCTTTCTCGTGGTAACAGCGATGGTCTCCACCTCTTACCGTGGCTGAGGAGACTTCGCCCTGACCTTCCCATCATAGCTCTTTGCGATCCAGCCGATGGTGACAGGCAGAAAGAAGCAATCCGACTGGGCGCTAAGGATGTTCTGTTCCGGCCCGTCAGTGAGGAGCAGCTTGCATCTGTTATCCACAGACACCTGGGTTCGTCGAACGATGGGGCGGACGTCGAGATGGCGAGCGAAGACATTGAGTCACTCGGCGAGGATGAATTCTTCCTCACGGTCAGCCCTGCCATGCAACAGCTTCGGGCGCAATCGGAGTTACTGGCGCAGGCAGATGTACCCGTGCTGATTCTGGGAGAGCCCGGAAGCGGAAAAGGAACTGTTGCGCGTCTTATCCACGAGAGGTCGGTCTACTCCGGATTTAAATTCCTCAGAGTCAATTGCGCGGAGATGCCGGCAGATCTGCTTGAGATAGAACTGTTTGGCACAGAGAATGGTTTCCCCAGTGGATTTTCGAACCGCGCTGGGAGGACCGGCGTCGGCAAGCTTGAAATTGGTCAGAAGGGCACGCTTCTCCTGGACGAGATTGCGGAGATGCCACTTTCCCTGCAATCAAGGCTACTCAAAGTACTGCAAGACAAACGATTTGCGCGGTCTGGCGCCCCTAAGCCGGTCGAGGTGGGTGTCCGTGTTCTGGCCGCGAGCAGCGATAAGCCGGACCGTGCTATTGCCGAAAAGCGATTGCATCCAGATCTGTACTATCGTCTCAGCGCGTTTACCGTTCATGTGCCCCCTTTGCGGCAGCGCAAGGAAGAAATTAGAATTCTCCTCCGATATTCCATGCACAAGGTGGCGAAGTATTATGGTCTTCCTCCGCGAGAATTCACTCAATCGGCGCTGGATGCCTGCCAGAATCACTCTTGGCCTGGGAATTTGAAAGAATTAGAGACATTCGTAAAACGTTACTTAGTGGCTGGCGATGAGGAACTCCCTGTCAGCGGCTTGGAACCGGCGTCAAGTATCAACGGCAACCGCACACACGAAGAAACGGAAGGCGACGAGATTGGACCAATCCCGAAATCGCTGAAATCGATCATTCAGAGTGTCAGGTGGGAAACCGAGAGAAATGCTATCACTGCAGCACTCGAGAAAACTGGATGGAACAGGAAGGCAGCCGCTCGCCTGTTGGGAGTCAGCTATCGTTCGATTCTGTACAAGATTGACCAGTACCAAATGACCGCTCCCGAGACGGACATTTCGTCGATCTCGGGAACTAGGTTGGCTGTTCCGACTCAGGCTAGAGGAAACGGAAAAGCAAGTTGAAATCGGAATCCACCCGCATGATCAAGAAGCATCAGGCGGCCGCCAGGGTCAGGACCGTCCGGATTCTTGGGGAAACCGGGCTGTTGGCAGTCGCCGTTATTCTTCTTACGTCGCTTGGGCTATGGGGGCAGTCTGCAGCAGACACTACCAGACCTGTCGCAAGCGCCCCTGTCAGTCAACCCAGGCAAACTATCGACGGTTCCTCAGCGACGAAGCCACACGACGACAGTTTCGTAATCGGCAACGACGACATGTTGGCCATCAATGTGTGGAAGGAGCCGGATATCTCACGTTCCATCCCGGTGCGCTCCGACGGCAAGATCTCCCTTCCGTTGGCCGGTGAAGTGCAAGCCACAGGTCGAACTCCGCTCAAGCTGGAGCAAGACATTGCCGCAAGACTAAAGAACTACATTGCCGAACCGGAAGTTACAGTCATCGTTCAGCAAATCAACAGCCAAAAGTTCAACATCCTGGGACAGGTGAACCGACCGGGATCATATCCGATCAACAACTCGGCCACGGTTCTCGATGCGATCGCCGTGGCCGGGGGATTCCGCGACTTTGCTAAACAAAAATCCATTTACGTTTTACGCCAGAACGCTGACGGCAGTCAGACACGGATGCCCTTCAATTACAAAGAAGTTGTCAAAGGTAAGAACCCCGCGCAGAACGTTAAGCTTCAGCCGCGCGACACGATCGTCGTGCCATGACCATGAGACTGTTTGAGCACATTTGCGCAGGATTGCTGCTGCTCCCGGCGACATTTCTTTGGTCGCAAGTGGACAATACGACCGGCAATGTCGGCGCAGACAGCAATGACAGTCGAATGCTGACGCCGCCCCCTGTAAGCGGCCAATCATATCCAACCCTGGCCACTTCCGAGGAACGTGCCAACTACCTTCGCGGCGGATTAGCATTCACCACTGCTTATACTGATAATGCGCTGGGCTCAGTCATCGGCCACCCTGTAAGTGACGTGAGTTATTCGGTGGCACCGTTTATCAGCCTGGACGAGACGACGTCGCGACTGCATTTCGCTTTGACCTATGCGCCCGGATTTACCTTTTATCAGCGGCTGAGTTCAAGGAACGAGCAGGACCAGAACGCCTCGATCGATCTGCAGTATCGCCTGAGCCCGCACGTAACCTTCAGTGCTCGAGATGGCTTCCAGAAAGGCTCCAACGTGTTTAACCGACCGGATTTGGCGTTGGCAACAGCTGTTTCCGGTGGAGTGCAAGAGCCAAATTTCTCGGTGATTGCGCCCATCGCAGACCGTCTCAGCAATTCCGGGAACGCGGGCATCACTTACCAATTCGCCGCGAACGGAATGGTCGGAGCTAGCGGGACATTTACGAATTTGCACTATCCGAACCAACCCGAGGTTCCTGGTCTCTTTGATTCGAGCTCACAGGGAGGCTCGGTTTTTTACGCGCATCGTGTTTCGAAGATGCACTACATCGGCGTTACGTATCAGTACCAGAGACTGATAGCGTATCCAACGATTGGTCACAGCGAAACGCGGACTCACGCGCCGCTTTTCTTCTACACACTTTACGCAACGTCGAGGTTCTCGATATCGTTCTTCGGAGGACCGCAACACTCAGATACCATCGAGCCCCGGTTAGCGGCATTGCAGCTTCAACTGCCCCCGGCGCGGGCGTGGACCCCAGCGGCTGGAGCCAGCATGAGTTGGCAGGGACGACTGACCAACCTTGCGGTAAGCTACTCGCACCTGATCTCTGGAGGCGGAGGACTGATTGGAGCGGTTCATATGGACAGCGCTACTGCGTCAATCCGGCAGCAAATGACGCGGAACTTGAGTGGCTCGTTAGCGGGAGCATACACGCAGAATAACCTTTTGGCTTCCGCACTTGGTGCAGGCCTCAACGGTCACACCATCTCAGCAACGGCTTCGCTGCAAAGGCAGTTCTTGCAGCATATCAACCTGGAACTTGGCTATACCCGACTTCACCAGAATTACAGCGGCGTTGCCGTGCTCGCCGCGACTCCCAACACAAGTCGCGAATTTGTTTCGATTTCCTACCAATTCTCTAGGCCGCTGGGAAGATAAATTCTATGGTTGACGTTGACGATCAGGACGAGAAAAGTTCAGAGAGTTTCGACCTTCAGCACTATCTGGGCATAGTTCGCCGTCGCCACCTGCAGTTCCTGATACCACTTTTCATTGGTTGGGCGGCGGTGTGGGGATCGAGTTGGATCCTGAAGCCCACCTATCGTTCCGGTACGTTGATTCTGGTAGAGCAGCCAACCATGCCCAAGGACTACGTAACGCCTAACATCAACGACGATGTGCAAGATCGGTTGCGAAGTATCACGCAGCAGATCCTAAGCCGTACTCGCTTGCTGCACATTATCGATCAGCTGAACCTTTACGCTGATACGCATGGCCTTACCCCCGATGAGAAAGTAGGGCGAATGCGTAAAGAGATCGAGATCGAGCTTGTGCACGATGCCCAGAACCGCGTCAGCTCATTCAACGTCTACTACTCGGCCCATGATCCCCACGTTGCTCAGCAGGTGACCAGCGAGCTCACCAACCTGTTTATCAGCGAAAATTTGGAAGTGCGCCAGCAGCAATCGGAGGGCACCACCAAGTTTCTGGAAGGCCAACTGGAAACTGCTCGGAAAGCTCTGTCGGACCAGGAAGAGAAGATTCGCCAGTTCAAGGGCCAGCACATAGGAGAGCTTCCGGCACAGGTAGGGAGCAATCTGCAGATTCTGGCTGGCCTGCAGTCTCAGCTGCAAACGGAAGAAGACGCCCTTAATACTGCCAAACAACAACGCGTATACCTGGAGACATTGATGAACCAGTACCGTTCGCTGCAAGGCTCGTCGAAAAGCGAGGGTGGTGCACCCGTCGGGTTGCCGGCGGTGAACGAAGAGTTGGAGAAACTGAAGGCGCAGCTGGCAGATCTCAAATCACATTACACGAACCGGCATCCCGACGTTCGCAAGCTCAAGCAACAGATCGCCGAAACCGAAAAAACCAGAGACGATATTATTGCGGCCCTCAAGGCCAGGGATTCCGCCCCGACCGACCCGAGTGCAGCGCCCGCAACGCCAGACACGGCTGACATGAGGGACGCGACATCACCTTTGATGCAGCTACAAGGGCAGATCCAAGCCAACCGGGTGGAGATTTCCAATCGCGAGCGTGGCGTCGCGGATTTGAAGACAAAGGTGCTTGATTATCAGGCGAGACTGAATCAGGAACCTGTGCGAGAGCAGCAACTTTCCGATCTGACCCGAGGATACGAGCAGTCCAAAGCGAGTTATGACGAACTCCTGAAGAAGAAGAATGAGTCGGCCATGGCCACCAGCATGGAGTTGCTCCAGCAAGGTGAGCGCTTTCGCATAATCGATCCGCCAAGTCTGCCCGTAAAGCCTGACTTTCCCAATCGCTTGAAGCTCTGTGTTATCGGGCTGGGAATGGGATTGGCTCTGGGGGTAATGGTGGCCGGCGCCTTTGAGATCATGGATGACCGAGTCTACGACGAGAAGGAACTGCAGAAACTGCTGCCAGTCACGGTGATCTCAGAAATCCCAACCATTCCGGTTGCCGCAGACGAGCGACGCGAGCGCTGGCGAATAAGGATAGGATGGGCGACTGCGGCTGTCGTATCTGTTACGATTCTGCTGGGATCAGCAATCAGTTATTTGCACGGTTAGTGAACCGCCATGTACAAACCCTTTTACAACCTGAAGCGCAATCCGTTTGAGATCACTCCCGATCCTTCGTTTCTGTTTCCAACCAAGAGACACAACGAAGCTTTGGCAGCCCTCTACTACGGCGTCAGGCGACACAAGGGAATTGTGGTCCTGACCGGAGAAGTGGGAACTGGAAAGACTCTTCTGCTCCACTACCTGCTCCACTTGCTGAAGCAGAGTAAAGATGTCGGCTACGCTTACATCTTCAACGGCCGTCTCTCCCCTGTGGAGTTCTTGCAGTACTTCGCCAGTGATCTGGGGCTTCCTATCACAAGCAGGAACAAGGGTGAATTGTTGCTTCAGATTGCCAATTATGTCATTGACCGCAGCCAGAGAAAACTGACGACGGCCCTGGTAGTAGACGAAGCGCATCACCTAACGGCGGAGATTCTGGAAGAGATCCGGCTCTTGAGCAATCTTGAGACTGCACAGGAGAAGTTGCTTCAAATTCTCCTGGTCGGGCAGCCCGAACTGGATGACAAACTGGACTCAGTCACCCTGCGGCAATTGAAGCAGAGAATTTCCTTCCGCTCCCATCTGGTGCCGTTGAATTCCGACGAAACCAAAGGATATGTCGAGCTTCGGCTTGAGCTCGCAGGCTGCCTGCATCCCTCGGTATTATTCCCGCCGGAAACCATCGCCGCGGTGTATCAGCATTCTCAAGGAGTCCCCAGATTGATCAATACCGTCTGCGAAAACGCGCTGATCGCAGCCTATGCAAAACAGATGCAAAGTGTGAGTCCTGAAATCATCGATAACATCGCAGCCGACTTCCGCCTCGGGATTCAAACCCCTGCGCTGGAAACAAGACAAGCCTCTGACGAACTCGATGTGCGGAAAGCAGCTCAGACAATGCTCGAACTATATGCTCAGCTGAAGGCCGAGCAGAAACGAGAAGAGGACCAAAGAACACGCGTGCGGGTGCGGGTCGCTGAACAATGAGCAATATATTCGACGCGTTACAGAGGGCAGAGTCAGAGAGCGCCGGAAGCAAAGGCGCGACGTTTTCCCTTGCGACGGAATTGTTGCAGGCAGCCGAAAAGAAAATGCGCGAGTCCGCCCTAAATGTCGAGCAACTGAGTGCTGCACAGCCACACACTGCTGATTCAATCGGTTCGAACGGGCTGACCGCTTCGCCGGCCGAAGATCTGGACCGCGAAGACGTGGAGCGGTGCCCCGAGTTGCCGGTCTCGATCCACGAGGAAAGCCGTTTGGTTTCCGTGTGTAAAGAGGGCAGTTTGGGCGCGGAGAAGTTTCGTTTCCTCGCGGTCCGTTTGCGCCAACTTCGGCAGAGCCGTCCTCTGAAAAAGGTTCTCATAACCAGCACCATTCCGCAGGAGGGCAAGACTACGGTTGCGACCAATCTGGCTTGCACTCTGGCCCGGAAAAAACAGCAAAAAACATTGCTGCTTGAGGGGGATCTTCGACGACCGAATCTGGCGCGTCAGTTCGGTTTTGGCAAAATCCCGGGCCTGTGCGAATGGCTCTCTGGTCAAACGGAAACCATCAATATTTACCGCTTGCAGGGTCTGGGACTCTGGGTTCTACCAGCGGGCAGTGCTCCACAAAATCCTCTGGAATTGATGCAATCAGGCAAGCTGTCGGCGCTGATGGAACAGTTGGAAGCGTGGTTCGACTGGATCGTCATTGATTCTCCACCCGTGCTGCCTTTGGCGGACGCGAGCCTCTGGTCGCGATTGGCAGACGGAGTGTTGCTGGTCACACGAAAAGGAACGACAGAAAAACAGCAACTGCAGCGCGGTCTTGAAGCGATCGAAAAGTCGAAGCTGCTGGGAGCATTGGTAAACAGCAGCGCAAACGCCGCGCACAGTGACTATTACGAACGATACAGTTCGTCCCCAGCTGACTAATCCAAAGAATGAACGGCCTCAATCCGATAAGTCTGTTTCGTCCTTCCTTCTTAATTCACTAGCGAGCCCCGTCACTCAGTAAAGCAAGCAAATCATGCGGAGGGAACCGTGAACGCACGACGCTCTGATAATGGTGTAGCTCTCAACCCCCTTCATGGGGCTTCGTCGCTCGGGGACAGTCGCATCCTGGACGCGGAAGCCTTTCGACGGATGATTATCCTTGAAAGAAAGAGAAGCGAGCGTTCACGGAAGCGCTTCATGTTGTTGCTCCTCGACATGGGCGACCGTCCGTCGGAGAAAAACGGGAAGATTCTAGGAAAGATTCTGTCCGTACTTTCCGTTTCCACCCGCGACACCGACGTGACCGGATGGTACGCGAACGAATGCGTAGTTGGAGTCATGTTCACCGAAATTGGCATTGACGATAGCAGTGCAGTTCCAGGGACACTCCTCGCGAGGGTTACCGAAACCTTACGCAGCAATTTGACCTTCGAACAATTCAACGGGGTGAGTATTTCATTCCACGTTTTTCCCGAGGACTGGGATCACGAAGGCGGCCAACGGCCGAGCAACCCTACGCTTTACCCCGACATATCCCAGCGTGAGCATACCCGGAAATTATTCCGCATGATGAAACGGATGATGGATATCGTGGGCAGCGTGCTGGCGCTCGTCTTTTTGTCGCCAGTTTTCCTGACAATTGCTCTCCTAGTCAAAGCGACGTCGGAGGGCCCGGTATTTTTTCGGCAACGTCGCATCGGCCAACACGGCAAATCGTTTGTGTTCCTGAAATTTCGATCCATGTATGTGAACAGCGATGCCGCAGTTCACAAAGAATACGTTCAACAACTGATTGTGGGTAAAGCAGAAAAACAGCCGTCGAACGGAAACGGTCACGGCGTCTACAAGCTAACCACAGATTCTCGGATCACGAGCGTTGGAGCTTTCTTACGGAAAACCAGCATGGATGAGCTTCCCCAGTTTCTTAACGTATTGAAGGGAGAGATGTCATTGGTCGGGCCGCGCCCACCCGTTCGCTATGAAGTAGAGGCCTACGATATTTGGCATCGCGGACGCTTGCTTGAAGCGAAGCCCGGAATCACCGGACTATGGCAGGTCAGCGGGCGTAGTCGCCTGAAATTCGACGACATGGTTCGCCTCGATTTGCAGTATGCGCGTACCTGGTCCCCTTGGGCGGACGTCAAGATTCTGTTACGCACGCCTGGGGCGGTAGTTCTTGGCACAGGGGCGCACTAGACAAGTCTCACTTTCTCACTCCCCTTTTTGGCTACCTTTTTCGAAAACTCTTGCTTTTGCTACTAAACCTTGAAATGCACCCATCTGATATGCGAATGCAATGCGAAAGCAGGGAAGTGAAGTATGGTTAAGTTTGGAGTTGTAGGGTACGGATACTGGGGGCCGAACGTGGTTCGGAACCTCGACCAGTTGGAAGAGGTCGAAGTACTGGCCGTCTGTGATCGGAGTCCAGCCTCCCGACGGCGAGTTCAAAAAGCCTACCCTCACATCCAGGTCACAACTGATACAAACGATTTGATGTCCTCTCGGGATATCGATGCTATTGCTGTTGTAACCCCGGTCTGGACTCATTACGAATTGGCGAAGGCGGCTCTCGAAAACGGAAAGCACGTTTTTGTTGAGAAGCCTTTCACCAGCAGCCGAGCGCAAGCGGAAGAACTGATCGAGTTGGCTGCCAGGAAGAATCTGAAGTGTATGGTGGACCACACATTCCTGTTCACCGGAGCGGTCCGCAAAATCAAGCAGGTGCTGCAGGATGGCACACTAGGCAAACTCTATTACTACGACTCGACTCGCGTGAATCTGGGCCTGTTTCAGCATGACATTAACGTAGTGTGGGATCTCGCTCCCCATGATTTATCGATTATGGATCACCTGATTCAGCAAAGCCCCGAGGCGATCGTTGCGACCGGCCAAACCCATCTGAGCGCACACGAAGACGTGGCCTTCATCACACTCTACTTTCCCGACAAGGTGATCGCCCACATCAACGTTAATTGGCTGTCACCGGTGAAAGTGCGAACCACGTTGATTGGCTGCGAAAAGAAAATGCTGGTCTGGAACGACCTTGAAGCAGACGAGAAGATCAAGATCTACGATAAAGGTGTAAATGTAACCAGCCAGGAGGGTCTTTACGACCTGCTGGTAAATTACCGCTCGGGCGATATGTGGGCGCCCCAACTTGAGCAAGTCGAGGCGCTACGGGCTGAATTAGCGTACTTCGTTCGCTGTATTACGAATGACGAAGTACCATTTAATGATGGCGTAGCGGGACTCCGCGTGGTCAGCATGTTGGAGGCGGCGACCGAGTCTCTGGGTCAGCGGGGCGCTTTGGTCTACCTTCCTTCGGCTGCAGGAGTGCAGAAGGCAATCGATACTTCGAAGCTGCCGGGATCGGTAGTGAACGGCTCTCAGCTTGCGGCTACCGGTGACTAGCAGAGGTCCTATAGTCCCCTCAGCATCTCGGGCGAAATTAGCATCCGAAATAGCTTCGGTACGCATGTCAATAGAGGCAGAACACTTTTCGAACGAGCAGACTGGATCAGGAGCCAGGCGGGCAAGAACATGCGCGACTCCGGAACTGTCGGCCGTACGATGGCTGCTCTGGGCCGGGAGACGTAAACATCAGCGCGATCGCGCAACGTTCTTCGGAGTGCGACATTTCCTTCGTCGTGACCAAGCAAGACGTGAGGGCAGCACTCGATAGCACACATCGGAAACTCAAGTTGGGCGCGTTGGACTCTCAAGCCCTCCCATTGAGAGCGTGCTTGTTGATCGCGTAGCTTGGCACCGCGAATCGGAGCTGCGAACTGCAAGCGCCGATTACAGCCATTCAACCCACGCGCAGTCTGCTTCCAGAATCAAGCACCAATTGGCAAGCCGGGAGCCATTCTACTCATGAACCTTTACGTATGCATCGCGCCGGACGTGAAGCTTGGGCGAGACGTTAGCCTCTCGAAGTTCATCAATCTTTACGGATGCGAAGTCGGCGATGAAACCAAGATCGGTGCTTTCGTCGAGATCCAAAAGAATGCAACGGTGGGGCGTCGCTGCAAGATCTCGAGCCATACCTTCATTTGTGAGGGCGTCACAATTGAGGACAACGTCTTCATCGGCCACGGCGTGATGTTCATCAACGATAGCTATCCGAGAGCCACCGCCGATGGCGGAAATCTCCAAACTGAAGCCGACTGGAAGGTCGAGCGAACCGTAATCAAGAAGGGAGCGTCGATCGGCTCTGGGGCCAGGATTCTCTCCAACCTCAGCATCGGTGAGAACGCCATCGTCGGGGCCGGAAGCGTTGTCACCAAAGACGTAGCGCCCAATAGCATCGTGGCT
>Ga0137418_10001667_pt1 | contig 20542 bp, 13 predicted proteins | sample CZODoug3_1_2_16f_FD_122242 | JGI IMG/M metagenome (GOLD analysis project Ga0137418, IMG submission 122242) | Vadose zone soil fungal communities from Angelo Coast Range Reserve, California, USA - CZODoug3_1_2_16fungal (Hybrid Assembly) | ecosystem: Environmental > Terrestrial > Soil > Vadose...
ACCTATATCCAGTCCCTCGAGGCGCGCCTCGCGGACCAGAAGAGAGCCACGACCGACGCGCGCATCGCGGTGGTGGCGGGCCTCGCCAAGTCTGATGTGACGGCGCTGCGCGAGGCGCTGCGCGCCGGCGCACCGCACAGCCTGCGCGCCTCGGTGAGCCTGGATCAGGTCACCAACCTGCTCACGGTCTGGCATACCCACACGGGCTTTTCCGGAGCCTACGGGCTCGCGATGGAGTTGGATTTGGTTCCAACTCCAGAGTCTCCGCGTCGCAGCTTCCGCGAACTCGTCGACGCCGCCTGCCCAGGTGCCGATGTAGAGGCGTTGCTCGATGAGCTTGTTGTGTCAGAGTCCGTGGAGGTGATTGATTCGATTACCGTTCGCTGCCTGTCCCGCACCTATCTTCCGCAAGAAGATGATGTAAAGCGGATCGAGTGGATGGGTCGGGTCTTGGCGAATGTTGCCTCCAGCTTCGTACACAACTTGCTGCGTCCGGCGCAGGAGCCTGCGTACTTAGAGCGAGCCGTGGTATCCGACGAACCAATTTCGGAAGCCGGGCGCGACAAGTTTTTGGCCGTTGCGGGTGAGCGGGGCCAGGAATTGCTGACGGAGTTGGATACCTTTCTCACGCGCTTGGCTGGATCCGAGCGAAGCGAGACAGGAAAGAAGTATGGGGTGGGGGTCTATTTCTTTGAGGACCGGTCTACCGATCGCCCGACCAGAGTGCAACCAAGGACCTACGATAAAGCCAGTCGCGCTGTGGCGCCCGTGGAAGAAATCGACGTTCTCGCGGGGCTAGGCCACAAGAAGTGAGTGACTGACCGATTGCTATTGGGGAGAGCATCGAATGAAGACATCCGTACGAGTTGCCGTTGCAATACTGCTGGGCACTGCTGCAGCCTCAACCGGTTTAGCGGGAGTTGGTGGCAGTAGCGGTGAGTTACTAGTTATCGGCCCCGTTGAATCTGTCAACGCCGCAGATAGCACCGCGACAGTCCTCGGGCAACGTGTTCACACCGCTACGATCGATGCTATCGCCGTCGGCAACACGGTAGCTGTGTTCGGCGCCGCACGCGCAGACGGAACTATTGAAGCCTCCCTAATTCAATCGCGTGGCATTTACGTGCCGGGCGCAACATCGATCTTTGTCTCCGGCACAGTCCAAAGGGCAGAACCTGCTCTTGGCCGTGTTGTGGTTAGCGGTGTCACGGTCGATCTGACTTCAGCAATGTCGCATGGAATGTTCTCGCCTGCCGTGGGGAGCAGGCTGGCGATCTCCGGCACACAGCCCATAGGCCGCGGCCTTGTACTGGTAAGTGGCACCCGTGGCAGTGTTCAAGGCATCGCCGGCACCGGCGCTTTGGTGAACGGCATCGCGGGCACGGGCGCTTTAGTGAACGGCATCGCCGGCACCGGCGCTTTGGTGAACGGCATCGCGGGCACGGGCGCTTTAGTGAACGGCATCGCCGGCACGGGTGCTTTGGTGAACGGCATCGCCGGCACCGGGCACTAAAGGGACTAGTAGAAACGCCGGGGCATCACTGACACGCGGCACGCCAGACTGGCGGCCGCGGAGAGCCCTTTCTAGGCGAACGCCACTCAAATTCCTGCTTCCCCGGCATCCGGTGGAAGGATCATCATCGCGGAGAGGCATGGCCAAACCATCACCCATGCGCGCGCCGTAGGCACATTGGTTGAGCAGCTCCTGGATGAGATTGGTCGACCGCCAACAAGTACGGACGCGACGAGATCCGGCCACCGACTACGAGGTGCTGGCTGCAAGAATTCCCCAGAGCTTGCGTTCGTGCCTCGCCGGCGTGGTGACGCCAAGAGGAACAACAGGAATTGGTGAACTGGCGCGGTAGACCTTCGCGCGAGCCGAAGCAGTGCCACATGGGACCTGTAGTAAGTAGGTCAAAGAAGGGCCAAGCCAACCGCCGCCGGCAGGTAGACCGAGGTCATCGGACGGGCTCTGAGACGCGCCAGAGAGAGCCTTCAAAAGCTACTGTGTTGAGCTTGGCGAAGGCTGCATTTGAGGGACTAGCTCCCCTCCTCATTGAATTCGGCATTACGAGCCCCGAAGCGGAAGCGTTATTGCGGGCAGTCTGCGTGCATGAGACTGCCAAGGCGCAAACTGTTGGCGGTGGCCGGCGGCCGAACGTGTCGCGGGTGTCGGTTAAAACGGGAGTCAATCGTCACATGGTGACTGCCCTTCTAAAGAATCCGCCGGAAGTCGATGGGGGGCTCAGTACTCGGCGAGATTCCATGAGGCGAGTTATTGACGGGTGGTTGTCAGATCCCGAATACACGAGGAATGGACGCCCGAAGGATTTGGAGATCGGCGATCCGAGTTCCGAAGGGCCCAGCGCTTGGACCCTGATTCAGCGCTACGCGCCCGGCGTATGGCCGCGCCTTATCATTGATGAGCTTATACGGGTCGATTACGTGGACACGAAGCCAAACGGGCGATTGAGGTGGAGGGGCAGCACGAGAAGAACGGCAGTTTCGAGACACGAGGCGCGGGACGCGGCCCGCCAACGAATGCGTGATGCGATCCGCGCCGCTTTTCAAGACAGCTCCCAACCTGAAGCAAATCGCACTTGGCGTACCGCTCAGAGCGTTGAAATTGGGCGGACTGATCTACCTCTGGTTCGCAAAATGCTCGGCGACAGGCTCGAAACTATTATTACCTGGTTGACGGAAGAACTGAACAGCGCACGATGGCGGCGCAGCGCCTCTAAGGGCGGCAGGATGCGAGTGGGACTTAGCGCCTTTGTATTCGAAGAATCCGTCTCAAAGGATGTGGGAAGTGGACGTGACAAGACGGGTGCGCATACGAAAGGCTGACGAACGTTCCGGCGTGCTGAAAGTTGCCGGCGAAACCGCGCGTCATAGTGCGCTGAAGATGCGCCGGTAGTTGAAGGGATGTTGCAAGGTGTAGGAGCGGAACAAAATGAGCGTTGTGAGATCGGCCGCTAAACGCCGCATACGGAAACGGCACTCATCGCGCGGTGCCACAATGCTCCCGGTTGGAGCTCGAAGGTCTCGGGGAAATGGCCTTCTATCTTTCGCGACGCTCGATGTTCTGTTGGGTGAAACTACGGCATTTCTCCTCGCCGCGGGGCTACCGAGAAACAGGCTCGTGGCGGAGCTGCGAATGCAAGCCCGACGCGTCGCCGCTGGTAGCCGGCTGCAACGGCCGCGGACGGCGAAGGTAATCAAAGAGGGTCACGAGAATCTAGTCGAGATCGGAGGTGTTGTACATGATTGGCATCGCGAGCGACGATACACCGACAATAAAAGCGGCGACCCTATCCCTCTCAGGCCGGCAGTGTTGCGGAGGCTGATTGGTAGGCGTTTCCCGCGCATGAAAATCGCAAGTACCCTCCTTTGGATGGAGGCGAATGGGGTCGTTACTCGGCGCAGAGACGGTCTGTTTGTACCATCCATGGGTCGTCAGGTTGTTCTTAAGAGTCGGCGTATGCGCGTCATGGAGCGCACAGCAGCGTTGGTGCCGCAATACCTGAGAGTGTCGCTGCGCAACGCACGAGCCTCTGATCCCCGAGAACGGGACGTGGACCGTGATGCGCGAGTATTTTTCCTTCCGGAGAAATACGTCAGGCTGTGGCGCGCCGTCGCTCTCGAGCGTACGAAGGCTTTTCTAGAGGGACTCGATAACTGGCTGGAAGACCACACCCGACCAGAGGATACCGGCCCCACCGTCGAGGCGGCAGTACATTCATACTGTTACACGGGGGAACCGCGATCAGTCAAATACGGTAACACGAACATCGGGCGGCTCGAGGGGAGGATTGGTAGACGGAAACGGCTTCGCGGAGCTCCCACGCGGCAGTGACGCCAAGATGGGGCTACGCGGACAGCGTAGCAGAGGCGCGATCACCGGTGAACTGGCGCGATACACCTTCGCACGAGCCGCAGCGGTGCCAGATGGGACCTGTAGTAAGTAGGTCAAAGGACGGCCAATCCAACCGCCGCCGGCAGGTAGACGCGGCGTTGATGCCCACCCGGCGGATGAGCAGCAGCCGGTCGCCTGAGCGATCGTTGACGCAGTAGTCGGTGGTGGAGGCATGGCCGCATGGTGGCGTGCCACGAACGCCCGGGAAATCGTGCGGTGGCCATGATAGGCGCGTACGTGGCCATCGACGCACAAGAAACCCATCAGCTGCCCGCGCTGAGCCGCGTCGCGCTTCTTGAGGTGTTCGGGACGCTGGATGCGCAGCGGCACTATCAGCAACAGTGTCAGCAGCCTCGTGCTACGTCAGGAAGGTCCGAAATTAAAGGCCAATTCCTACCGTCACTCTCGGCACAGAAAACGAAACACCCCTCTCGTCTGCGACGGACTAGCCCTCGGCGTTATGTCACCTCAAATTGGCGCCAAACGACGACATGTTGCCTTATATGAGACATCGTGTCTCATATATGGCTGAACCGCCAAAGCTCAGCGAGTCCCATGCCGGAATGACTGCTGGACCGCCGCCGAAGCGGAAACCGGGCCGGAAGCCCCCGGACGAACAACACAGCCATTCCGATGAGGTAAGCGTCATGAACAAGTTAGTCCTAACCATCTTCCTCGCTGCAGCTGCAGCCCTCGTCGTCGCCTGCGGCGGCGGCATGTCCAGCGCGACCAACCCCACTGGCAACGCGCCAGTCATGGCGACCGGCACGATCACCGGCTTTGGCAGCATCTACGTCAATGGTGTTCACTTTAAGACGACGAGCGCCACGATCCGCAAGAACGGCCAGGTCGTCGCACAATCGGCTCTCAAGGTCGGTGAGATCGCCCGTATCAAGGGCTCGAAAAATGCCAGCGACGGAACCGGTAATGCCGACATCGTCAATGTCGACGAGAACGTCGCTGGTCCGATCGCGACCATCGACACCACGAACAACATGCTCACGGTGCTTGGGCAGACGGTGAAAATCGACGGCGGCACGTCCCTCAGCTCGGACGTTCAGCCGGCCGACATCACCGGGCTCAAAGTCGCCGACTTCGTTGAAGTCAGTGGCCTGGCCGCCGCCGACGGTACCATCACCGCGACGCGGATCCAGCGCGATTCCTCGGCCGGAACGCTGCAGGTGCTTGGAACGGTGGCGAGCGTGGATACGGCAGCGCACACCTTCATGATCAATGCACTCATCGTGAATTATTCGAGCGCAAATCTCGCCGGCTTTACCAGCGGCGCCCCGGCCAACGGCGATGTCGTCGAGGTTCAGGGAACGACATTCGATTCAGCCACCACAACGCTGACCGCAACGCACGTGGACAAGCAGATGAGCGACGTGGAGGAGGCGGGCGGTCAGGGGGACATGGAGCGTGAGGGTCTCATCACCCGCTTCGCATCGGCTACCGACTTTGACGTTGAAGGCGAGCCGGTCACGACCACCAGCGCGACGGTCTATCGCAACGGCACGGCGGCCGATCTCGCCCTCAACGTAAAGGTCGAGGTGGAAGGAACCGTTGATAGATCGAACGTTCTGGTCGCCGACGTCGTATCGTTCCACCGAAACGGCGGCGTAGAGTTGCAGTCGACTGTGACAGCCGTGGATACGATGGCGGGCACGCTCACGGTGCTTGGCGTCCAGATCACGGTCACGTCGAGCACTCGCCTCGAGGATAGGAGCTCCGCGCAGGTCGAGATGTTCAGCCTGAGCAACGTCAGCGTTGGAGACACGGTTGACGTGCGCGGCTACGAGAGCCCCGCCGGCAGCGGCAAGCTCGTTGCCACTCGGCTCGATCGCCAATCGCCAAGCACGGAAGTGGAGGTGAGCGGGGCATTCACAGCGGGCATGTCGCCGCAGTTCAGCGTCTTCGGCATCACCGTTGACGCCTCGTCCGCGACCCTGCGGGATGCTGGCGGAGCGACTGTTATGCTGGCCGACTTCCTCACCCAGGCGGTCGGACACAGCGTAGAGGTGAGCGGCACGCTGTCGGGCATGATCGTGACCGCGAGTGAGGCCCGCATCCACACGCCCGACCTTAACGACTGAACGCACCCCCGAGCAGTGTGACCACTGCCCGTTTTGAGAGCGACCACCCCGGACAGCCTTCGTGGCTGTCCGGGTTTTTCTGCGGAATACGCCAGTAAAGAGACTTCTCATGTGAGATTGTTATTCGGCTATGGCCTCCGCCTCCATCACGCAAGTTCTCGCAGCCGCGCGCCAGTGGCTAAAGCCGCTCGTCCACGTGCTGGTGCGTTGCGGTGTCACATGGAAGGACTTTGCCGAACTCGCCAAGACGGCCTATGTGGAAGTAGCAACTGAACAGTTCGGCAAGAGAGGCCGACCCACCAATGTGTCCCGCACTGCAGTGCTGACCGGCCTGGCACGCCGGGAAGTCCGCAAGCAGCGCGAGCGGCTCGATGCCACGCCGCACGCGTGGACCGGCTACGTTACCAAGGCCTCGCTTGTACTCTCCGCTTGGCACCAGGACCCGAGATTTCTGGACTCGAACGGGAAGCCCACGTTGCTCCCGCTGGAGGGTGATGGGTCCACATTCACCGCACTCCTGCGCCTGTGCGGTGCGAGTGATGTGCGCCCAACGACTCTTCTCAAGGAGCTGCGCGCAGCCGGGGCGATACGGGAAACACCGGATGGACGGTTGGAGGCACTGAAACGTGTCTACATCCCACAGACGATGGATGAGAAACTGATCCGTTTGTGGGGTACGGTGATCGCTGACGTTGCGTCCACGTACGCACACAACCTGATGCGACGAGCCGACGTCGCGCCCCGTTTCGAGCGGGCAGCCCTAAACGACCGTGTTCTGGCGAGCGCATTGCCGGAGTTCCGCAACTTTCTCAACCAGGAGGGCCAGGCATTCCTCGAGCGAGTGGACGCCTGGTTGACCGAGCACGAGGCCAGGCCGAACAAGAGTGGGCCCGACTCGACGTCCGTGATCCGTCTGGGTGCCGGCGTGTATCACCTTCAAGACTGATGAGCGCACCTAGAGAACAACGATGGGCACTTTTCGGAGTCTGTGACATGAAACGCGAATTGACGACGATCGTTGCCGCCGCGATCTTGCTGCTGGCATCGTGCGGTGGCCCGACCCAGCTCGGCGGCATCCAGGGCTCGGGCAGCCCGGTAGTCGCCTACGGGCCGATCGCCGGTTTCGGTAGCATCTTCGTGAACGGCGTCGAATACGCCACGTCAAACGCACAGATTCGCATCGATGATCAGCCCGGCACCGAGTCGCAGCTGCTCGTAGGTCAGGTCGTCACCGTGGTTGGCAGTGTGAACTCCGATGGCACGACCGGTACGGCTACGCAAGTCACATCCAGCGGCGATGTGGCGGGACCCATAACACAGATCGATGCCGTGGGCGGAACGTTCGTCGTGCTCGGCCAGACCGTGCGCGTGTCCGGCTCCACGCTGTTCGACGACAATATCCAGCCGGCCAGCATTGCCGGTCTGCAGGTCGGCAACATTGTAGAGGTCAGCGGCTTCCCGAACGCGGCCGGTGAAATCGTCGCATCACGCATTCAGCAGGAAGCCGCCGGAAGTGCACTCGAAGTCAAGGGAATCGTCCAGTCACTGGACATGACTGCGCATACGTTCCACCTGAACACGCTCACCGTGGACTACAGCGCGATCACCCCGTCGGGGTCGCTTGCGAACGGGGCCATCGTGAAGGTGAGCGGCACCATGCTAAACGCTGCCGGCGCCCTGGTTGCGATACGCGTCGACGTGTTGCCGGGTTTCGGGGCGACAGCGAACGACGAGGGGGAGATCGAGGGCCTTATCACGACGTTCACGTCGAATTCTGATTTCGTAGTCAACGGACAGCGTGTGACGACGAATGCAAACACGCAATTCATACTCGATGGAGTGACTCTCGCGGTCGACGTTCTGGTCGAGGTTGACGGCTCCTTCGACGCCTCCGGCGTGCTGGTGGCAAAGAGTGTGCAGGCGACGCGCGACAGCGCGAGCCTCGTTCGCGGACTGGTTGACAACGTGAACGCTGCGAGCAATACGCTTACCGTTCTTGGCGTGACGATCACGACGAACAGCAACACGGAATTCGAGGACAAGTCGAGCCAGCAGATGCGGCCCTTCAACCTGAGCGACGTGCATACGAACGACTACGTTGAAGCCCGCGGCGCCCCGGCTCAAAGTGGGGGGCTCAACGCCAGCATTCTCGTGCGCGACCGTCCTGAGAATCACTCATACCTGCAAGGAACGGCCAGCAACGTCGCCTCTCCCAACCTGACCGTGCTCGGCATCGTGGTGGTGACATCATTGGCGACGCAGTTCAGCGGTCCAGATGGCAGCACACTGTCCGCTGCTGCGTTCTTCAGTCAGGCTCCGAACAAGATCGTGAAAGCGCGTGGGACACTGTCGGCCGGAGTCTTCACTGCCGATCAGGCGCAAATCGAGCCGTAGGCCCGCGCTTGTGCGAAATTCGGTGTGCAGGGCGGCCGTCAGTGGCCGCCCTGCGCCAGCGGTCTCGTCATTCTAGGCTTCCAGGGCGTCGCGTAGCTCCTCTCTCAACGCCTTCCTCAGGATCTTCCCCACATTAGTCTTTGGCAGCTCGGCTCTGAAATACACGTGCTTTGGCACCTTGTATGCCGAGAGTGATTGGCGGCAGTAGTCGATGAGGTCCTTTTCGGTAAGCGACGGGTCCTTGCGCACTACGAACAGCGCCACGACTTCGCCGGAGTGCTCGTCGGGCTGCGCCACCGCGGCGGCTTCGAGGACTCCGGGGTGTGTCACGGCGACGGCTTCCACTTCGTTCGGATAGACGTTGAAGCCCGACACCAGGATCATGTCCTTCTTGCGATCCTCGATGTATACGAACCCGCGCGCGTCGATGCGGCCGACGTCACCGGTGCGCAGCCAGCCTCCCGGCAGCATCACCTTGGCGGTCTCATCGGCGCGATTCCAGTAGCCGCGCATTACCTGAGGGCCGCGCACGCAGATCTCGCCGGCCTGGCCCAGCGCGAGGTCGTTGCCGGCGTCATCCTTGATGGCGATCTCGGTCGAGGAGATCGGCAGGCCGATCGAGCCGTTGAACGGCTCGTCCGGCGGATTGATGCACGCGGCCGGGGAGGTCTCGGTGAGACCCCACGCCTGTGTCAGGGTGTTGCCGGTCACCTCCTTCCAGCGTTGCGCGACGGCAGCCTGCACGGCCATACCGCCGCCGAGTGTGACCTTCAACCGGCTGAAATCGAGCTTGTCGAACCCCGGCGCATGCAGCAGCGCATTGAACAGCGTGTTGACGCCGCTGATGAAGGTGCAGGGATACCTGCGCATCTCGACGATGAACGCCGGCAGGTCGCGCGGATTGATGATCAGCACGTTCTTCCAGCCGAGGCGTGCGAACAGCATGCAGTTCGCCGACAGCGCGAATATGTGGTACAGCGGGATCGCCGTGATCAGCACCGCGGGCTCCTGGAAGCGCTTCCCGAGCCACGCTTCGGCCTGCAGCACGTTGGTGCTCACGTTGCCGTGTGACAGCATCGCACCCTTGGCCACTCCGGTCGTGCCGCCGGTGTACTGCAGGAAGGCCAGATCGTCGGCGCCGACCTCGAGCGGTGCGAGCGGCTGCCCCAGTCCGGCCGTGACGGCCGCCTTGAACGACGTGGCACCGGGGATGTTCCAGCGTGGCACCTGCCGGCGCACGCGGCGCACGACGTAATTCACGATCAGTGACTTGGGGAACCCGAGGAAATCGCCCACGGCGGTCACCAGTACCCGCTTCACCTGGGTGCCGGGCAGCACTTTCTGCAGTACGTGTGCGAAATTCTCCAGCACCAGGATCACCGTGGCCCCGGAGTCGGAGAGCTGGTGGAGCAACTCCGGCGCGGTATACAGCGGATTGGTGTTGACCACGATCAGGCCGGCGCGCAGCGCCCCGAACATCGCGATCGGATACTGCAGCGTATTGGGCAGCATGATGGCGAGGCGATCACCCTTGCTGAACCCCTGTTGCTGCAGCCACGCGGCGAAGGCCCGCGTGAGCTCATCGAGCTGCCGGTAGGTGAGTTGCGCACCCATCTGGATGAAGGCCACGCGCTCGGCGTGCTTGGCACAGGTTTCCTCCAGCAGCTGCTTGAGCGAGCGCAGCTGCGCGGGGTCGACTTCCGCGGGCACGTGCGGCGGATACGACTTCAGCCAGATTCTGTCCATCAACGTCCCCCGTTTTGAGGATTCTTCTTGAGGAGTGGCTTCAGGTACGGCCAGAGTGTCTCGAGAACCGGTGGCTCGCCCTGGGCGTTGGGGTGCATGCCGTCCGCCTGCATGCGCGTCGGATCGAGGGCCACCTTCTCCAGCAGGAACGGCACCAGTGGCAGATGATATTGGTTTGCCAGCTCCGGGAACACGCGCGCGAACTGTTCCGTGTAGCGCGGCCCGTAGTTGGGTGGGATGCGCATGCCGACCAGCAGCACCCGGGCACCGGCCGCCTGCGCCAGGCGCACCATGCGCGCCAGATTCTCACGGGTCTCGCTCACCGGCAGCCCGCGCAGCCCGTCGTTGGCGCCCAGCTCCAGGATGACGGTTTCCGGCTGGTGCAGCTGCAGGGCCCGCGGCAGGCGCTCCAGGCCGCCGCTGGTGGTCTCGCCGCTCACGCTGGCGTTGACGATCTGGTACCCGTACCCTTGTGCCTGAAGTCGCTGCGCGAGCAGCGCAACCCAACCCTGCTCCGGCCGGATTCCGAGTGCGGCGCTCAGGCTGTCGCCCAGCACAAGGATCGTGTGGTCGGAGGCCACCGCGTTCTGGAGCGCGATGAACACCAACCCCAAGCCCAGCGCCCAGGCGCCGATGATCCGCAACCGCGTCCTCCAGGCAGAAAACCTCTGCAAGCAGGTTAGCAGTCCGGAAGGTTCGCTGACCATTGTCGATGAGGTGTCGCTCGATATCCTGGCGGGCGAGTCGGTCGCCGTGACCGGACCCTCCGGCGCGGGTAAATCGACGCTGCTGGCGCTGCTGGCGGGACTCGATGTGCCGACCCGCGGACGCGTGCTGCTCGAGGGGCATGATCTGACGCAGCTCGATGAGGATGGCCGGGCGCGGCTGCGGGCGCAGCGCGTCGGGTTCGTGTTTCAGTCCTTCCACCTGATCCCCGCGCTCACCGCGCTCGAGAACGTGATGTTGCCGCTGGAGCTGGCGGGGCGGGGCGATGCTCGGCGTGCTGCCGCAGAGACTCTGAGCCGCGTCGGCCTCAGGGAGCGCACCGGCCACTATCCGCGTCAGCTCTCCGGCGGGGAGCAGCAACGCGTGGCGCTTGCCCGGGCGTTCGTGACCCAGCCGGCGGTGCTGTTCGCGGACGAGCCGACCGGCAATCTCGACACCGTCACGGGCGCGCGGGTCGGCGAGCTGCTGTTCGAGCTCAATGCCAACGCCCACACGACGCTGGTCCTGGTCACGCACGATCGCGAGCTCGCCGCACGCTGTGCCCGCATGGTGCAGATGGAAGCGGGGCGGGTGCTGTGAAAGCGCTGCGGCTCGCGCTGCGTACGCTGGCCCGCGAGTGGCGCTCCGGCGAGCTGGGCGTGCTGCTGCTCGCGCTCACCGTGGCGGTCTCCGCCCTCACCGGCGTCGGCTTTCTGGTCAGCCGTATCAGCGCCGCGGTTGCCCTGCAGGCGAGCGCGGTGCTGGCGGCGGACATCCGCCTCGGTTCACCGCAACCGCTCGCCGAGGCGTACTTCGCGGAAGCCGCGCGCCGCGGGCTGCGCTCCGCGCGCAGCACCAATCTGCTCTCGGTGGTGTTCAATGGCGAGGCGAGCCAGCTCACCAACGTGGCGGCGGTGAGCGCGGGCTATCCGTTGCGCGGCCGCGTGTTGGTCGCCGGCGAGCCCTTCGCGAGAGGTTCACCCGCAACAGGCATTCCCGCTGCGGGCGAGGCGTGGCCGGACTCGAAGCTGCTCGCGGCGGTCGGCGGGCACGTGGGCTCGCAACTCTCGATCGGAGCGGCGAGCCTGCGCGTGACCCGGGTGCTGATCGCCCGGCCCGACCAGGGCGGCACCTTTGCCGAGCTGGCGCCGAACCTCATCATGAACGCGGCGGACCTGCCGGCCACGCACCTGATCCAGCCCGGCAGCCGCGTGAGCTACGGCGCGCTGTTCGCCGGCGAGCGCACGCGCATCGACGCCTTCAAGGCCTGGCTCATCACCCACAAGGGTCCGGGTGAGCGCCTGCGGGACATCACCGAAGCGAGCCCGCAGATCCGCAACGCCGTAGAGCGCGCCGGGCGCTTCCTGAGCCTTGCGAGCCTGGTGAGCGTGCTGCTGTGCGCGATCGCGGTGGCGATGGCAGCGCGCCGCTACGTGCACCGACACCTGGATACCGTGGCCCTCCTCAAGACCCTCGGCGCGACGCGTGCTTTTACGCTCGCGATGTCGGTGCTGCAGCTGCTGGCGCTCGCGCTGCTCGCGGCCGTGGCGGGCGCGGCGCTCGGGTTCCTCGCCCAGGAGTGGCTGCTGCGCACCATCCGCGGGCTGCTGGCGGTCACCGATCTGCCGGCGGCGAGTCTCACCCCGCTCGCCATGGGCTTCGTGACCGCGATCGCGGTGCTGGCGGGGTTCGCACTGCCGCCGCTGCTGCAGCTGTCGCGCGTGCCGGCGCTGCGGGTGCTGCGCCGCGACGTCGGCCCGCCGCCGCCGCTCGTGCTGCTGGCGTTCGGTCCGGCGATAGCCGTGGTGCTGCTGCTCATCTACTGGGTGGTGCCGGACACGAAGCTGTTCGCGTACTTCACCGCTGCGCTCGCGGCCTTCGTGCTGGTGCTGACGCTCGCCGGGGTGCTGCTGGTGTATCTCGCCGGCCGCCTGCGCGGTCGCGTCGGCGTCGCGTGGCGCTTCGGAGTCGCGAACTTGAGCCGGCGCCGCACCGAGAGCGTCGTGCAGCTGGTGGCCTTCGGCACCGGCATCATGGTGCTGCTGCTGTTGGGGATCCTGCGTGACGATGTGAACGGCGACTGGCAACGTACGCTGCCGCCGAATCTTCCCAACTACTTCTTCATCAACATTCCGCCGGCGGTGCGCGCAGATTTCGTGCGCACTCTGCAGGCGCAGGGCGCGCGCACCACCCGCGTGCTGCCGATGATCCGCGGGCGCCTGACCCGCATCAACGGTTACGCCGTCGAGAGCCTGCGCGCGGCGCGCAACGGCGAGGACACCTTCGCGACCCGCGAGCAGAACCTCACCTGGGCGTCGGAGCTGGGAGCGGACAACCGTATCATCGCCGGCCGCTGGTGGACGGCGGCCGATTTCGGCAAACCGCTGGTGTCCCTGGCCACTGAATTCCAGGAATCCCTCGGCGTGCAGGTCGGTGATCGCCTCTCCTTCGACATCGCCGGCGAGGCGCTCGAGGTCACGGTCGCGAGCATCCGCAAGGTGAAGTGGGACACCTTTCAGCCGAATTTCTTCATCGTGTTTCCGCCCGGCGTGCTGGAAGGCGCCGCGGGTACCTACATGACCAGCGCCTATTTCACCCCCGGCAGCGCCCGTTCGCTCGCGCAGCTGGCGCGGCGCTTTCCCAGCGTGTCGATATTCGACATCGACGAGCTGCTCACGCAGGTGCGTGGGGTGCTCGACAAGGCAGCGCTCGCGGTGCAGAGCGTGTTCGTGTTCACGCTGTTCGCGGGACTGACGGTGCTGTTGGCGGCGGTGCAGTCCAGCCGCGACGAGCGCCGTTACGAGAGCGCCATGTTGCGCACCCTGGGGGCGAGCCGCGGCACCGTGGTGCAGGGGGTGCTCGCGGAGTTCGCAACGCTCGGCAGCCTGTCCGGACTGCTCGCGGCGGTGGGCGCATCCGTCGGCGCCTATTTCCTCACCACGCAGTGGCTCGACCTGCGGTACGCGTTCGAGCTCATGCCGTGGGTGGAGGGAGTCGTGGGCGGTGCGCTGCTGGTGGCGGCCGGTGGCTGGCTCGCCACGCGCAGCGTCGTGAATCAGCCGCCGCTCACCACGCTGCGGGCCTAGACGGCACCGCGCGGCAAGCAAGCACAAGCTTGGGCCGTACCCTAACTCCAGTCCGGCGTTCCCACCGCCGCACTGCTGGTTGCAAAGTCAAGACACGAGCGCACAATCCGCAGCTCCAGTGCTGGCGGAACGATGGGAAGCATTGGACGGGACCTTGGTCCTGCGGAACACCAACAACGTCTACGCCTAAGGAAGGGAGGTTCCGTTCATGGGTACTCAGATATGGTCGTGGCGGACTCTGCTGTCTGCGGGACTCCTGCTGTTGAGCAATCCTCTCGCGCAGGCTTCGCCTCCACACCCGGAATTGTTTCAGTGCGGCGAACCAAGTGGAATCCTGTGTGCGGAGCAACTCGAGAATCCTGGCGCCGCCGAAGGTTATTACGTGGGCCATGACGAGCCTGCCCTGCTCTTTTACTCCGACGCGCCCGGCTCTGGTAACTCGAATGTCTATAGACTGAGACTCCCGAAGGACCCGCCGCTACTGCCCAAGCAGGATGGCAGTGGAGGGACCTGGAACTTTCAGCTGCGCCCGGCGTTCTGGTTCGGGATGGCGATATGCGACGATCAAGGCGATCCCAATCCGGGGGGATCACCCAGCGCCGGGCCGAACATTCCGTGCAAGCCCGATAGCGACAGCAACATCTATGACAGCCCAGACCCGACCCGGGCCGACTACATCGGCCGGCACCCCGGCACGGCATTCATGGAGATGCAGTTCTACCCACCGGCCTGGTTCTTTGGCAACAGCCCGACGCAATGGACCGCGGCGCTGAACATCGACACGTTTCAGGATAACGCGAACACGGGTCGGAACAACAACCCGGCCTGCCTGGGCGCGGTCGGCACCCCATACGTCAATTTTGCCTTCATCCAGAGGGATGGGACCCCATTCCCGGCCGGCTCACCGAGCCCGCTCGGCCCGTTTGTATCGACCAATGCCAATACTCTCTTCATGAATCCCGGTGACGAGCTGATCGTGACGCTTCGCGATACGGTGCAGGGGTTTGAGGTCATTGTCCGGGATCTCACCACCGGCCAGAGTGGTTACATGGTGGCGAGCGCCGCCAATGGGTTTGCGCAGGTGAAATGGGACCCCAACGGCACAGACTGCGCTTTCGCCACCCACAATCTGCCGCACGATTTTCATCCGGCCTACGCCACCTCGAGCGAGCACACCCGCGTGCCGGGGGCGGCGCATACGTACAACGTCTCCTTCTCGGATGAGATCGGGCACTTCGAGTACTGCAGCTCGGTGGATAGCAATGGCGTGTGCACTTCCACTGCCGCGAATGATCCGCCGGGACTCGATGACAATCGCTGCGTCAGTGCCGCAACGGCGGCTCTGTTTGGATTTGTTCCGATCGGGGGCTGCACCGCTTCTGACGCGGATTTCGACGGCGTCCAGTACCGCAATGACACTTGGCCCGGCTCGTTCGCGAACCCGGATCGCGATGCGCTCTACCATGCGCAGCCGGTGATGTTCTCGAGCCCCCTGTTCTTCGGGGGGGAAGGGGACGAGCAGAATTACAGTCGCATCGCCTTCGAGGCCGACTTGCCGCGTATCGAGGGCGCGACGAATCCGCCGTGCCAACGGCACCTGTCCAATCCCGCGGATCCAAGCCCCGGGACAGGCTGTGTGAATCCGCCCGTGGGGGCAGCCTTCTACCCGATCTACACCACGCGCCACGATGCGGGCCGGTGCCTCTGGCAGCTGGGCGGTCCGAATATCGCCGGAACGCAGCAAAGCTTTGGAGGAACCTCCACGGCAGAGTACGGGCCCATTCAGGCGGTTTTCTACCCCGCCGCGAATGGCCAGCCGAAATACATCTACGAGAATTTTCACAATACTCTGGCGTTCAATCCATGCCCGGCGTTTTTTGATGAGTGAGCCGGTAACGGGAGGCTAAGAACGTGAGTGGGAGTGCGCGTATGAACCGTCTGTCTTGTTACATGATGCGCATGCTGCCGGTGATTTCGCTGGCGCTTGCGGCGATTGCGCAGGGCGAAAACCGTTTCGAGGGTCGTGAGCAGGAGAGGTTCGAGCTCGTTGAGACGACGATCGCCGACATCCAGCAGGCCTATCGCTCCGGACTCTTGACGCCAGAGCAGCTGGTCAAGATGTATCAGGCGCGCATCGCGGCGTTCGACCGGGCGGGGCCGCACCTGAATGGCTACCTGTACCTCAATCCGCACGCCGCCGACGCGGCGCGCGAGTTGATGCGCAAGTCCGACAACGACGGCGTCAGTCACGAGTCGTTGCCGTTGTACGGCGTGCCGGTCATCCTGAAGGACAACATTGCCACGGCCGGCATGCCGACGACAGCGGGCTCCATAGCCCTCGGCGAATCCATTCCCTCGAAAGACGCGTTCATCGCGGCGAAACTGCAGGGCGCCGGCGCAATCATCCTCGGCAAGGGGACGCTGACCGAGTTCGCGAACTTCTTCGCGCTCGCAAACCCGAGCGGCTACAGCTCTCAGCTCCGGTTCGAGCTGTTTGAAGAGGGCGGCGACATCGCCCGCGTCGGCTATGGGTTCAACCCGTTCGATCCGCGCCCCGACCCGCGCCCGGATGTAATCAATGACGGCATCCGGTTGACCCGAAGGGACGACGGGCGTCCGGCGCTCGACACCGGTGGATCGAGCTCTGGCCCCGGCATCGCCGTCAGCGCCAACCTTGCGGCGGTCGGGGTCGGTACGGAGACCTCCGGCTCGATCCTTAGCCCGTCGAGTGCAAACCTGCTGGTCGGCATCAAACCTACCGTCGGGCTCGTCAGCCGGACGGGGATCGTGCCGATCACCGCCGACCAGGACACCGCGGGCCCGATAGCGCGCACCGTGACCGACGCGGCAAAGCTGCTGAGCGTTCTGGCCGGGTACGACCCGGGCGATCCCGCGACGATCGCGTGCCTGACGCCAGGCAAGTGCCTCAAAGACTACACGCCGTTCCTCAAGAAGGACGCTCTGAAAGGCGCCCGGATCGCGGTACCTCACCTGCGGTACTGGACCAACGCCTCGGGCCAGACCGTGATCAGCGCCGAGACTCAGAAGGTGATGAACGATGCGATTGCGGTGCTGCGCGCTCAGGGCGCGATCGTCGATGACCCGGCGGACATACCGGACGCGCAGGAGCTGAACAACGTCGGCACGTGCGTGGTTAACCCCCCGTTCCCGGCCACCTGCTCGACAGTGCTGGCGTACGGCTTCAAGCGCGACTTGAACGCATACCTGGCGGATTTTGGTCCGGGGATCGCCGTGGATGGTCAGACCGTGGTCAGTAGCCTCGCCGACGTCATCGCGTTCAACAACGCATTCGTCGCCGGGGGCGAGAAGGTCGGGCTGAAGTACGGGCAGGATATCCTGTTGGCCGCCCAGGCCCTGGACACTGGCGCTGGCAGCAGCGACACCGCTCGGTATCACGCGGACCGGGCGAGGGATCTCGACCTGGCGCGGACGAAGGGTCTCGATGTGATGTACCAGACGTACGATGCGGTCCTGTTCCCTGCGAACCGCGGGGCGGCTATCGCGGCGCGCGCCGGTTATCCGAGCATCGTGGTTCCCGGTGGTTTCATTGCAAATCCCGCGGTGCCGTCGCCGCCGTTGCCGCCGCCGGTGCCGCCGCCGACACCGTTCCCGGCAGGCTTCAACGCCGAACCCGCCCCGTACGGCGTAACCTTCTCAGGACCGCCGTTCAGCGAGTCGAGGCTGATCGGCTACGCGTACGCGTTCGAGCAGGCGACTCGCGTTCGCGAGCCGCCGGCCAGCGCGCCGCCGCTACCCAGCGACGTCGTCGAGCACGAGCACGGGGGGTGAGCGCGACTAGCCGGCCGGGCGTCCGCGGTCGAACGTCGCCGATGGCGGATCGGTCTCGCAAGTAATTTCCAGAAGGGAGGCCATGCCATGCTTTCCGATCGCCGCACGTTTCTGCAACTTCTGGCGTCCGGCGCGGCCGGCGCGTCGATCCTGCCCAGCATCACCCGCGCGCTGGAAATTCCCGCACACCATCGCACCGGCACCATCGCCGACGTCGAGCACATCGTCATCCTGATGCAGGAGAATCGCTCCTTCGATCACTACTTCGGCACTCTCAGAGGTGTCCGCGGCTTTGGTGATCCGCGAGCAGTGACGCTGGCCTCCGGAAAGTCAGTGTGGAACCAACCCGATGGCTTGAGCCGGGTGTTGCCGTTTCATCCGCCCGCCGCGAATCTCGGGCTGCAGTTTCTCGAAGATCTCGCGCATGACTGTGCGAGTACGCATGCGGCATGGAATGGGGGCAACTACGACCAGTGGGTGCCGAACAAGAGCGCGACCACCATGGCGTACCTGACGCGAGGCGACATTCCTTTCCATTACGCTCTCGCCGACGCCTTTACTGTCTGCGATGCCTATCATTGTTCCTTGTTGGGTCCGACCGATCCCAATCGGTATCACATGTGGACGGGCTGGGTCGGAAATGATGGCCGGGGCGGCGGACCCGTACTCGACAACGCCGAGGCCGGCTACGACTGGTCTACCTACCCGGAACTTCTGCAGCACGCCGGGGTGTCCTGGAAGATCTATCAGGACAGCGGCGTGGGACTTGACGCGAACGGGTACTGGGGCTGGACGAGCGATCCCTATGTCGGCAACTACGGCGACAACTCGCTGCTCTACTTTCATCAATACCAGAACGCGCAGGCGGGTAGCGCGCTGTATCAAAATGCGCGTACTGGAACCAACATCTCCGCCGGTGGAACGCTCTTCGATGTCTTGCGCACCGACGTTCTCGCCGGCGCGCTGCCCCAGGTCTCGTGGATCGTTGCGCCGGAGGCCTACACGGAGCACCCCAACTGGCCTGCTAATTATGGCGCCTGGTATTGTTCGGAAATTCTCAACGCGCTCACCGCGAACCCGCAGGTCTGGTCCAGGACGGCATTCTTTCTCGTGTACGACGAGAACGACGGCTTCTTCGATCACATGGTTCCGCCGACCCCACCGCAGTCGCCGGCCCAGGGTTTGTCGACCGTGGATACGACCAACGAAGTGTTTGCGGGAAACTCCGCGTTCTCCGCCGGCCCCTATGGCCTGGGCGTCCGGGTGCCGATGCTCGTGATCTCGCCCTGGAGCAAGGGAGGCTGGGTCAATTCCGAGCTATTCGATCACACCTCGCTCATTCGGTTCATCGAACGGCGCTTCGCCCCGGATTATCCTGGATTGCGGGAGTCCAACATCACACCGTGGCGGCGCGCCGTCTGTGGCGATCTCAGGTCTGCCTTCAACTTCGCGACACCCAATGACTCTCCGCTATCGCTGCCGAGCACCATGGCTTACATCCCGCCCGATCAGGACAGGCATCCAGACTATTCGCCCGCTCCGCCGCTCGACCAGGCTCTGCCAGCACAGGAAACGGGCATGCGGCCGGCTCGTGCCGTGCCGTATGAGTTGCATGCTCATGCGCAAGCCGATGTCTCGAGTGGCACGGTCGCGATTCACTTCAGAAATTCCGGAAGGTCGGCTGCGGTCTTCCAGGTGCGCTCCGGCGGCACGCAAGGCGGCCCCTGGACCTATACCGTGGGATCCCGGGCGGAAGTTTCCGACACTTGGGACTTGGCAGCGAACGGCTTGACGGAATATGACCTTTCTGTGTACGGCCCTAATGGGTTCTTCCGCGAATTCCGTGGCAGCCTGGCAGGCAGACACTCAGTCAATCTGGACACCAGGCTCATCTACAAGGTCGAACTCTCCGGCGTCACGCTGGAAATCCGCAATCGATCTGCGGCGCGCGGTAAGGTTCGGATCTCGGACGCCTACGGCAATGGAGCCGTCATATCCGCCCTGCAGCCCAACGAGAGCCTGACGAGGTTCTGGAATTTGGAGCGTTCCTTTGGCTGGTATGACTTGACCATCGGCAGTGAAGGGGAATCCGGTTTTCAGCAGCGTCTTGCCGGCCATCTCGAAACTGGGGAAGACAGTATGAGTGACCCGGCGATCGGGAAATCCTAACTCTCAGGCCTTGCCGCGTCCGCCGCCTTGGCCGGATAACATCGGGCCAGCCCCGGATAGGGGTCAGCCCGGACGATGCGATTTGGGGTTACCCGCTTGTGCTGGTACATGGCTTGCTCGGCGGTCTCCAGCAGCTCGTTGATGCCTATCGGAAGCAGCGGATTGAAATACGAGAGTCCCACGCTCAGCGACAGGGCAGGAAGCTCGGAAAATCGAGCTCGAGGCATGCGGGCGCGCAGCACGATTTCGCTGCGCGAAGGGCAGTTCATGTCCGTCGTCAGAGCCGCAAACTCATCGCCGCCCAGCCTTCCCAGAACCTCGTAGACCCCATAGCTTGGAAACAGCTCGCGCAGAAAATTGCCCGTTCCCCGGATCAGGACGTCTCCGGCGGCGTGACCCGCGGTGTCATTGACCTGCTTCAGATTGTTCAGATCCAAGTAGACGAGATAGGCGGATCGCAGATCCCGCCTCGCAACATCGAGCAAGCGCGCACCGCTCTGGAGGAAGCCGCGCCGGTTGTACACACCGGTCAGTTCGTCGGTCATCGCGACGCACCGCAACGAGTCGATGAGTTGCGTGAGCGCGTGCAGCGCGATTTTCCGTTCAGACGTTAGCCGCTTGAA
>Ga0137418_10001671_pt1 | contig 20527 bp, 18 predicted proteins | sample CZODoug3_1_2_16f_FD_122242 | JGI IMG/M metagenome (GOLD analysis project Ga0137418, IMG submission 122242) | Vadose zone soil fungal communities from Angelo Coast Range Reserve, California, USA - CZODoug3_1_2_16fungal (Hybrid Assembly) | ecosystem: Environmental > Terrestrial > Soil > Vadose...
CAACCCACGCGACGGCGGATACGAAAGAATCTCCGAGCGCATCACAACGTCGGTCGCTGCTGCCGCATCCCGGCCCACCGGACCCGCGGCTGCCGCCGCATCTGCACCGAGCTTCACCTTGCTTCCCAGCAGCGAATCTACGCCGCGGTCATTGATCACCAGAATCAGGAAGTCCGTAGCCTGCCCGCCCAATTGAAATCCAATATTCGCGCCTTCCAGCGCGTACATTGCCGGAGCCGACCACCCGCCCGTAAATTTCGCCCCGCTGCGGCAAGTCATCACGCCGCGGCCGTAACTCCCGCCCACACCGATTGCCAATTTCTTGACCGAGGGCAGCACCAAAACGCATCGCGCTTTCTTCAGCAGCTCGGCCGGAATGTTATCCGGCATACCCAGAATCTCCTTGAGCACGGTGCCCGATTCTTTCACCCGATCCGCCTCGCGGTTTGCGGCCAGCCCAGACACCGTACTCAACAGCACCATGAAAAGCGCAATTCTCTGCATGGACCCCTCCAGAAGGTATGACTGCGACACAACCGCCGATCATCTCGCCTCCTGCCTTGGCGCGCAAATGAATTCCCCTACCATGTACTTCCGAGACCCCTCAAGCCGGCACCCTAGATGCGAGAATCGGAAGCAGCAGTCTGTGCGCCGCGCCGCGCCGTAAACCCCGTCATAGCACCACTTTCGGCCCATTTCCGAAGACCGTGCTCCTTTTGTAACTTGGCACTAGCGGCCGCGCCCACTATGGTGAAAAGAACCCCGGTGACCGCCGCGGGGATTTAGGCCTTCCAGTTGCATCTAATAGGGAAGGTGCCAAAAAATGTGCCGTAAGGGTGCAAATTTTGGCCGTCTAAGGAACGAAATACGCTATGGGAAAGCTGCTTTTAGCCTCGGTGCTTTTGGCTACGGCCGCGTGGGGGCAGATGTCGCCTTCGCAAGCGGCGGCGGCGCACCCTGTCCTCTCCAGCGTTTCCGGTACGGTTGCCTCGGCTGAGATTGCGCCTCCCGACGATCCGGCTTTCACCATCAAGAAACAGGTCGACGAAGTTCATCTTCTCTTTACCGCCACCGACAAGCACGGCCACTTCGTGAAGACGCTCGCACAGAGCGACCTCACCATTCTCGACGATCACAAAGTTCCGGAAGCCGTTCTGACCTTTCGCCGTGAAACCGATCTCCCGCTACAGGTCGGCCTGCTGGTCGATGTCAGCGGATCGGTCCGCAGCCGCTTCGTCTTCGAGCAGGCTTCCGCCATCGAGTTCCTGAACCGCACGCTGCGTCCCGGTTCCGACCAGGCCTTCGTAGCCGGCTTCAACAGCCACTGGCAGATGACGCAGGACTTTACCGACAACGTCGCTTTGCTCTCGCAGGGCGTCCAGCGCCTTCGTTCCGGCGGAGGAACAGCCCTCTATGACGCCATCTATAAAGCTTGCAAAGAAAAGCTGATGAATTCGAACCCGGATCATCCCGTCCGGCACGCTCTCATCGTTCTCTCTGACGGCGACGATAACCAGAGCGATGTGAGTCGCGACGCCGCCATCGAAATGGCGCAGCGCGCGGAAGTCATTCTCTACACGATTTCCACGGATGACGGCCCCACAGTCCAGCGCGGCGATCGCATCCTAAAGCAGCTGGCTGATGCCACCGGCGGCCGAGCGTTTTTCCCGCTCAAGGACAAAGACGTTTCCCACTCCTTCGCCGCCATCCAGGACGAGCTTCGTAGCCAATACATCGTCTCCTACAAGCCCGCCCAGTTCGATGCCGACGGCCGCTACCGCACCATTGAAATCAGCGCCCTGAACAAAGATCTCTCGCTCCGCGCCCGCAAAGGCTATTTCGCCCCGCGCCACTAACACGAGAGGCGGCCGGTAAACCGCCGGTAAGCCGCCGTGCCAGCGACCGGCGGTTGGCCCAGGCTATCGAGCCACTCCATCGGAAGCGCAGGTTTGCCGGTCTCCCACAGTCCGGCCCACTCCCGGATGACTAATGATGATCAATGTAGAGTCTGTGCGAATACCGCGCACGCCCTGCTCAGCTGAGATGAAGGATACCTTGCCTACTAAGATCAGGCCTACTAAGATCAGGCCTACTAAGATCAGGCCTACTAAGATCAGGCCTACTAAGATCAGGCCTGCAAAGATCAGGCCTCTGCAAGGATCAGGCCCGCAAAGATCAGGCCCGACTGCCAAATGGTAGCCTGAAAGTGCTCCGAGTGCGGCCTGGACACGAAGGTCCCAGTGCCTGGGCATCCAGCCCCGGCGTCCACGGAAAGATCGCGGCAAGCCCACAAAAGACGCGAATCGCAGGGAAGATGCGACCACCGAGGATCGAGCCCAACGCCACAGCCGGGTGCACAACACCTCATCTGCCCGGGGCCGGCCGTCGGGGAGCTAAGAACTCGCTCGTGGGGAGACGGCCGTTTTCAGAAAAAAGCCTGGCAGTTCTTCGCCGGTTTCTGGATCAAGAAGTTTTCACCAGCACTACCTGCGAAAGTGACCCTCAGCCGAAATATAGGCGCCAGCCAGCAGTAACATCCCGCTGAGAAAGGCCCAGAACACCAGGCTGATGGAGAGCGCGAACGGCCCGTACACCTCCTGGAAATTCAGCCACGGCAATGCCAGCAGGTATAGGTACTTAAGAACTTCCGAACACAGCCCAATGATGACCGCCGCAGGAAGAACCGCGCGTGGCGGCACCTTCCCATTGGGCAGCGCCCAATAAATCAGAAAGAAGACCCCAACGCTGGCGGCGATGGCAAATCCCTTCATGATGCCAAAACCAAACCAGCGCACGAAAAACGCCGCATGCCCGTGCAGCAGGAACTCCAGGGCTCGAATGTTGCCCGCCGTCAGCGCCACCGAAAGCAGCGCCAGAACCCCACAGCCAAACGCCAGCCCGAACGACACCAGCTGATTGCGCCAGTAAGGCCGGTTGCGGGGAAATCCCCAAACCTGGTTCAGCGCCACCTCTAACGGTACAAACACGCCCGTCGAGGTAAACAACAGAATGACCAGCGACAATGCCTGCACCCGATGTCGCGCCCCCGCCATGGCGTTGAAGTTTCGCACCACGAAATCCTGCCCCGCCGGAACGTTGTCGCGCAGCAGTCCCAGCACCACGTCGTACATGGCCGGCGAGTGAAACACATGGCGGGTCAGCGTCAGCAGCAACAAAACAAAGGGGAAAAAAGACAACAGCGCGTTGGCGGCGACGGAGAATGCAAAAGTATGCACTTCCGTCCGCAGCAGGTAGAGCACCGCATGCCAGGCCAAATTGCCCCCGGAACGGCTGGTCATGGCCACCGCAGCGACGGCAGGCTGGGGCGCGGGTGCCTCCGGAAGGACTTCGCCGGGCACTTCGACAGGTTCCACCAACCCATCCTAGCAAAGCACCCGGCGCGGGCCCCGGAGGTGAAGCAACGCCGAGCCGTTAAAACGATTCGATGGCCCCGAATTTTTCTTTTGCAATGTTTCGCTTTCTTGCTATTATCTGCCCCTGCCCCGTTTTGGGGCAGCCAAACGAGTGAACTGATTGAACTTAGCTGTGTCTGTACCTAGGTCCCTGCTGGCGATGACGAAGGCCCCGGAGCTTGACGCTGGAGTGTGCCGCGTCGAACTCGGGGGCCTTTCTTTTTCTGGTACAGGCGAGGTTCAGTTTTCTCGTGGGCTTTTCCTTCCCGGTCGTATTTGCCTCCCGGACGCCGACCGGCGGGACAACTCAACCCGTGACACGCAACAACCGATCGAAAGGAGTTCACAGTGAGTGATCGCGAGAAGGGGACTGTGAAGTGGTTCAACGGAGCGAAAGGATATGGATTTATCCAACGCACCAGCGGGGAGGATGTATTCGTACACTTTTCGGCCATCCAGGAAAACGGCTATCGCACCTTGAACGAGGGCGAGACCGTGGAGTACGACCTGCTGACCGGACCGAAAGGACTGCAAGCCTCCAACGTAGTTCGGGCCTAGATATTTAGGCCGAGCTGAAATCAAAACCCTCTCGGCGACGGGAGGGTTTGCTTTTGGATCCGGAAAGTCCTGGCTCCATTGCTGCAGTTCCAAAGCCGTTCCACAGCGCTGATGGGAATCTGCTTTTCGAGGTATGCTCTGTCAAGCCTCAAATGTGCTCCGACGCCGGGCGTGTTGACGGCATTGAGAGTATCCACCGCCGATGCCTGCTGCGAACGAAATCACGAAAAACAAGGTGCTGGCCGCCGCCAAGGTGGCGGGCTTTGAACTGGCCGGGGTTGCGCCGGTCGGCGATTTTTCCGAGCATGCGCGCTTTGAAAATTGGATTGCCCAAGGACACGCTGCCGAAATGGACTACCTGGCATCGCGGGACGAGGACCAGGGCCTAAAGCGCGGGTCGCTGCGGCGGGTGGCTCCGTGGGCGCGGACCGTGGTTGTGTGCGCGGTCAATTACAACACGGCTCAGCCATTCTCGACGGCCGAGCAAGAGCCGTCGCGGGGATGGATTGCGCGGTATGCCTGGAGCCGGGAAGACTACCACGACGCGGTCTTGCGGAAGCTGCGGGAGGTGGAGTCGGCGTTGCGGGTAGCCGATGAGGCGGGGGAGGCGCCGGGACGGGCCGAACTGGTTACGCGCTGCTATGTGGACACGGGCCCGATTGTGGAGCGAATTTACGCCAAGTATGCAGGCATCGGCTGGAGCGGCAAGAACACGTGCCTGATCAACCAGAACATGGGCTCGTGGCTCTTCCTCGGGGTGATTCTGACTTCGCTGGATCTCCCGCCCGATACGCCCGCGCCTGACCGTTGCGGAAGTTGCACGCGGTGTATCGATGCTTGCCCGACGCACGCGATTGTTGCGCCGCATGAGCTGGATGCGAACTTGTGCATCTCGTACTTGACCATTGAGAAGCGAGGCCTGATTCCGGATCCGCTGCGCGAGGGCCTGGGCCGGCATGTCTTTGGCTGCGATATCTGCCAGGATGTTTGTCCCTGGAACCGGAAAGCGCCGGTGACTTCGGCCGCGCAATTTCAGCCGCGGGAAGGTCTGGTGAATCCGGCGCTGGAGTGGCTCGCGGAAATGGACGAAGCCGGGTTTCGAGAGGTCTTCCGAGGATCGCCCATCCGTCGTGCCAAGCGCCAAGGGCTGCGGCGGAACGCGGCATTGGCCATGGGCAACAGCGGCGAGGGTAGGTTTCTTCCGCTTCTGCGGAAAATGGAACGAGAGGAAGATCCCGTGGTGGCGGATGCTGCGAGCTGGGCTGCGGCCAAGATTGGCTTCAGAACCACCACGCGCACCGCCTAGCTTCGCCGCCGCCTCAGCGCCTTGTCAGCAGGGTCTTGCAGGCTGCGTCGCAGGCCTTGACGATGTCCTCGCCTCCGTCGCCGTGATGCTGCGCGGCGATCAGTAGGCTGGCGGCGCCGTGGACCAGGCACCAGAGTTGGAGAAGCAGAGAGACCTGCTGCGCGGGTTTGCCGGGAAATTGTTTCCTGATCTGTGCTTTGGCAGCGAGGAAGACCGGCCCCTGATAGCCGGAGGCGGCCGCATCGTGCCAGCCCGTCCGCATGAGCAGTTCGTATTCGTGCGGATGCTTCTGCGAGAACAAGAGATACCGGTGGCAGGCGCTCTCTAAGGAGGGAGCGCGTTCGAGCTCCTTGGCCAGCCGCTGGCGGGCATCCTCGCAGATGGCCTGCAAGATGGCGTCGCGGTCGGCAAAGCGCTGATACAGCGTGGGTGTGGTCGTTCCGGCGGCTCGGGCCACGGCCCGCATGGTGAGCGCAGGAACCCCCCGCCGGGAGAGCAGGGCGAGGGCGGCCTTCAGAATTGCCTTTTCCAACAACGGGTTCGGCAGTTTTGGCATCTTGGTCTCTTGGCCCATCCCAGCAAACTAGGAATAACACTAACATCGTCACAGTGACAGTGTTTCTTTTACGTCGTTATCTTAACACCGTTAATTTGACGCTGTTAAAGAGCCGTGGTAGACTGGTCTTCTAGCTGCAACTCGAAATCGGCGCTCTGACCGCAAGTTGTGTCTGCCGCGTGGTTTTCGCGCCATCCCGCATGCCGGGCTCTCGCGCCTGGGAAAACAGAGAAGTTAGCAGGGGAAGGAAATTTCCGTACATGGTTTTGGAAGAATCGCGCGAGGGAGACTCGCGCCTGGACGCTCGCGAGGAAGAATCTCGCCGGCAATCTTGTGAAGAACAATCGCGCCAGGAGTCGCAAGTGGAAGCCCGCGTCAAGAGCCTGGGTGCCCGCGTGGCGCAGTCTTTGCTGGCAAGCGACACCCGCGCCCTGGACGGTCTGCTGGATGACGGCTTTGTCCTGCGCATGCCCGATGGGGAGCGCATTCTGAAGGATGAGGTGCTGCAGCTGGTGGCCAATCGGCAAATGCGCTACGACTCTTTGTTGCTCGAGCTGGGCGGCGTTCACGTTTACGACGGCCAGGTGGCATTTCTCTCGGGGTACTGCAATTGCGACAAGTTTTTCCGCGGACGGCGCCTGGCGGGGCGGTTCCCCTTCACGGCGTTATGGGTGTGCCGCCGCGGCGACTGGCAGATTGTGGCCATTCATCACCTGGAAGCGGACGAGCGCGGCCGCGGGGTGGCGCCCTAGATCGCGGCCGGAACCCCGGCGCAAAACCCGTGATAGCATCGAGCCAGTTGGTTCTTCCCACCGGATCGATTCTGTTATGGCATGGACGCACCGCACCAGCATTCTGGCCGTTCCAATTTGCTTCCTTGCGGCAATCCTCGTTGTGCCACGCCTGCACGGTGCCGACTCCGGGTGGACGGAAGTTCGCTCTCCGCATTTTGATGTGATCACCGATGCCGGCGAAAAACGGGGCCACGAAGTCGCCTTGCGGCTGGAGCAGATGCAGGCGGTGTTCGCCGGATTTCTGCTCCGGCAGGAACTGGCCCGTCCCATCCCCCTTACCGTAATCGCGATTCGCGGCGATAAGGATTACTCGGCGATAGCTCCGCGCCAACCCACCGGCGTCCTGCCGCCACCCGCGTTTGTGCTGCGGGGAGACGACCGAACCTTTCTGGTGCTCAATCTCGCGCTTCCCGACCCCTGGCGCAGCGTGACGCATGAACTGGCACACTTGTTTCTGGAAGGGAACTACCCCTCCACGACTTCGTGGTTTGACGAAGGCCTGGCAGAATATTTCTCCAGCATTGAGCTCGACAATAGGAGCATTGCCATAGGCGGCGATCCTGAACTGCTCCCGGAGCGTCAAAACGATCTGTTTCAGCGCAACGAAGCGCACGCTCAACCCCCCAAACCCCTCACCGACTTCCTTCTCGCCCCAATCTGGATCAGCGTGGCCGACCTGCTCACCATGCAACGCCGCGGCCCCGAGGGCACGCACCGCACCCAGTTTTATGCCCAGAGCTGGATGACCATTCACTATCTCCTGGCGCAAAAGAAAATGACTGAGACCGGTGTCTTCTTCGATTTGTTGCAAAATCAGAAGGTGCCGGTAGAGCAGGCCGTACAGCAAGCCTATGGCATGAGCAGCCAGCAGTTTGAGCAAGCGCTAAGGGACTACTTCAAATCCCAGAAGGACCTGCTCGCGGCCCGCGACGCGGCCCGCACGGCCACCGGACAAATCGGCGAACTTGCCATTCCTCAACCGATTCACTATCCCTCTCCCATCGACCCGGAGAATGCGGAATACACGGTTACAAGGCTGCCCGAGCCGGAAGGCGAAATCATCGTCGCCGAGATGGAAGCGCGATTGCCGGAGCATCGCTCGGAAGCGCAGGCCACAGTCGAGGCCTTTATGAAGGCCCCGCCCGAGACCGCCTCCGAGCACCGCGTCCTCGGCTGGATCGCCATGGAGACGCAGAACTGGGAGGTGGCGTTTTCCGAATTGGGCCAGGCCATGGATCTCAATCCCAAAGACAACTGGGCCCGATACTATTTGGTCATCACCAAGTTTCGCGAAGCGCAAGCCACGAATCAGTCGATCAAGGGTCTAGCCAACGCGCTCCTTGATCTCCGCGTGGTCATCGATTGGTATCCGGAATTTGCCGAAGCCCACAACTTACTCGGTCTCGGAAGGGTCGAGGGCGGCGGGATCACTTCAGCCATGCAGGCCGAGCAGGCCGCCATTCGCCTGAACCCGCGGCACGAGCAGTATCAGCTCAACTTGGCCAAAATCTACACCGAAGGCAAGAAATTTGACGAGGCGCGAGCTTTGCTCGCCCACCTCAAGCTCAGCGGTGACCCGCAAATCGCTGCCGGAGCCAAGCAGCAAGAGAAAGATTTGGCACTAACGCAGAAGTACGGCGTTTCTCCCGAGCACGAACGCATGCGCGCGCAAGCTGAAAGAGAAGAAGCAGCCCGTCAAGCCAAAGAGGTGGCAGAGAACGCCCGTCCCGAACCAGCTCCGCCCGACAAACGCCCCATCCTGTACGCAAAAGGCCGCATCGTCAGCGTGGATTGCTCACAGGACCCGGCAGCTGTCGTGACCTTCGCCACCGGCAACCGCACGCTCCACCTCCACACAACCGACCACGGCAAAGTGATCGTCATGGGCGACAACAAGTTCTCGTGCCGCTGGGAAGGCGTCCGCGCGCAAGCCAACTACAAAGCCGCTGGCAAGCCGGGCGAAGGCGACCTCGTCACCATCGAAGTACAGTAACGTCGTACAGTAACGTCCGCCCCGGACCACATGGGTGCAAGAGTCCCCTTCCGGGATACTCCTCCTCCGGCTCGTCCCCGCTTATTCTTGAAGTGATGCAGCACTGCCGGAGCTTCCATGAAAAAAGCCATCGTCCGCTTCCTAGCCTGGTTCGGAGCCGCCGTAATCGTCTATTCCATCTACTTCGTCATCATCCTGAACTACAAAGGCTCCATCCCGTCGAAGACGATTCTGGAAGTGAATCTCGACAGCCAGATGATCGAAGACGCGCCCGATTCCGCCGTCGCCAAATACATGCTCTCCGACCGCCCTCGCGTGCGCGACTTGGTCGACGCCCTCGACCGCGGCGCGAAGGACGACCGCGTCGTCGGGCTCGTCGCCACAATCGCCTCCGTTCCCATGGGCATGGCCGAGGCGCAGGAAGTTCGCGACGCGGTCTCGCGATTCCGGGCCAAGAAGAAATTCGCCGTCGCCTACTCGGAGACCTTCGGCGAGTTCGGTCCCGGCAACGGCGCTTACTATATTGCCACCGCGTTCGACCAAATCTATCTCCAACCTTCCGGCGACGTGGGCCTCACCGGGCTCATGATCGAAACCCAGTTCCTCAAGGGCACGCTCGACAAGCTCGGCGTGAAGTTCCACGGCGACCACCGTTACGAATACAAGAACGCCTTCAATATCTACACGAAAACGCAATACACCGCCGCGCACAAAGAAGCCAACGGCAAGGTGATGAATTCCTGGTTTGGCCAGATCAAGAGTGGCATCTGCCAGGCCCGCCACATTGATCCTGCGCAGTTCGACGCCCTGGTCGACAAAGGCCCGTTCCTCGGCACCGAGGCGCTTGAGGCCAAGTTGGTCGATGGCATGGCCTATCGCGACGAGGTGTATGCGCAAGTGAAGGCCAAGGCGGGCAGCGGCGCCAGGCTGCTCTATTTGCCGGAATATCTCTACCGTGCCGGCCGTCCGCACGATAGCGGCAAGAAGGTCGCGCTCATCTTCGGCGTGGGCCAGGTCATGCGCGGGAAGAGCGACTTCAGCCCGGTCAATGGCAGCGTCACCATGGGGTCAGAGACCGTCGCGGGCGCATTCCGCGATGCCATCGAAGACAATGACATCAAGGCCATTCTTTTTCGCGTGGATAGCCCCGGCGGTTCTTATGTCGCCTCCGATACGATTTATCGCGAGGTGCTCCGCGCCCGCAAAGCAGGGAAGCCAGTCATCGTTTCCATGGGCAATCTAGCCGGTTCGGGCGGATATTTTGTGGCGATGGCCGCCGACAAAATCGTAGCCCAGCCGGGCACGATCACCGCTTCGATCGGCGTGCTCGGGGGCAAAATGTACGCTGCCGGATTCTGGAACAAACTCGGCCTCTCGCACGATGAAATTCACACTTCGCAAAACGCCACCATGTTCACCACCACGCACGACTACAACGACAGCGAGTGGCAACGTTTCGAAGCCTGGCTCGATCGCGTCTACGCCGATTTCACCAGCAAGGTCGCCGAGGGCCGCCACCTGCCCAGGGAAAAGGTTCTGGAAATCGCCAAAGGCCGCATCTGGACTGGCGAAGACGCCAAGGCCATCGGCCTGGTCGACGAACTCGGCGGTTTCGACACAGCCGTCCAGGTGGTAAAGAAAGCCATCAACCTGGCCGATGGCGACGATATCAACCTCAAGGTCTTTCCCAAGCGCAAGAAGCTCTATGAGCTGCTCCTGCCTCGCGCAGCTGCCAGCAGCGAGACCGACGCTTCCGCACAGGCGCTGGCCGCGATGTTTCAGTCCGTTCAGCCGGTGGCTCAAAAGCTCCACGCCTTGGGAATCAGCGCGGATGAAGACCGCAGCCAGGATCGCGGAGAGAATGTTTTGACCATGCCGGAAATCGAGGCACAACGGTAGGGTCGGTCAGGGCATCGTAACGGCACACGGGAAAGAGGCTATTTTGCTTCTTCCGACCGAAAGCCTGTAAGCTACGTGCGCGGGCCGGGCAGATAGTTGAGCACAGTTGCCGAGATTGATCTCCGCGTTGAGAGGTTCGACGTAAATGCCAAGACTGAAAAGTCGTCGCGCACTATCCCGTCCGCTTTCTGCCATGGCTTTGTTCACCCGGAATTTGTTTCGCCATCCCACGATGCTCGGCGCGGTCGTCCCCTGTTCGCCCTTCCTCATCAATGACATGCTGGCGGCGGTCGAGTGGGATCGTGCCAAGGTGATCGTCGAATACGGCCCCGGCATCGGCAACATCACCGAAGAAATTCTCAAGCGCATGGCGCCCGACGCCACGCTCATCGTCATCGAACTCAATCGCGAATTTGCCGACTACCTCCGCCATCGCGTCCGCGACCCTCGCGTCCACCTCGTTCGCACCTCCGCCGCGCACGTCCGCGAGGTCCTCGCTGGCCTCGGCCTGCCGCACGCCGACTACATCATTTCCAGTCTCCCCTTTGGAGCCATGCCCGGTTCCGTGCGCCAGCACATTATGCGCGAAACCCGCAGCGCCCTGCGCTCCGACGGGGTGTTTGTCGCTTACCAGTATTCCGGAGTCATGCTGCCGTTTCTGCGTACGTGCTTCCGCTCGGTTGAGCAAGGATTCCAGCCGCTAAACATCCCCCCCGCCCGAATCTTCTCGTGCACTCCGTAGCAATCCCCGGGGGCCCGCCCGGTCTTTGATTCTTGAATTGATTGTGGATTCTTGAATTGATTGTGGAGCGCCACGCTCAGAGGCTGGCCCGACTCTGTCGGCGTCAAGCAGGGATCCGACTTGGGGATACCCCGCGGGCAAACGGGATGTTCCCAGCCCTCCGGGAATGCTGACACGGTTCATCTCGTCAGCCTTGTCATCCGGAGCAACGGGTGGATCTCCAGTTATGTTCTAAGAAGTCAAAAGGACCTCCTCACCAAAACAAAAAAGCGGCCCGAAGGCCGCCGACATGGAAAACCGTCTGCCCTACAGCTTCTTCACTTCTTCGTTGTAATACTTCCGATAGAGAATCTCCCACTCCTGGCTACCTTCCAGAATGGTCTTCTTCTGGCTCTCAATCTTCATCTTGGCCGCCTGATCCAGCCGTACGTCATGCAACAGCAGAGCCTCGATAATCTTGCGCGTTTCCTGCTTGATGGTGTTGGGGTCTTCCACAAACTCCACCTGCTCCATCTGCTTGAGCACTTCCATCACGCCCTTGGCCATCATGCCCGCTTTGTCCCGGCTGATTCTCATAGCACGGCCTTGTATTTCTTCACGAGCTCGTTCTTCACCTTGCGAAACATTTCCTGGTAGTCCGCGCCGGAGTTGCGCATTTCGTCGGAATAGGTCTCCAGAATGATGCGCACCTCGTCGTTGATGCGGTCCTCCAGGCTCAACTCCTCGAGCAGGGCCCCGTGCACGCGCTCGGTGACGACCTGTAGCTCTTTGGCTTCGATCATCTGGGCGGCAACCAGTTTTTTTACAATCTCACGGGCCATATAGGCCACAAAGTCTTTGGAAACCAGCATATGGATCGCTAAGAAGTGCGGAACAAACATTCCATGTTAACACACGCAACCGGAGCCTTCCGTGCGGCATCCACCTGGTTGAAGTGGCGCAGTCCGGGCGAAAGTCTTACAATCCGCACAGAGCATTACGCCCATGGTAGACGACCTTTCGACCCTCAAAGACGACATGATCGCCTTCATCGAAGGCCACGGCATGCGCCGCTTTCACGGCTATGCCTCCGAGGACGAAGTCCAGGCCATCATGTGGCACAGCCCCGACCACTCCGACGGCTGGAAGGATTTTGTCGAACTCGCCAAGCATTGCGGGGCGCCGTTCCTGACCATGCATGCCTCCACCCTCGAGCGTTCCGATCTCGACGACCTGGTCCAGCATCTGGCCGACTCGCGCTTCGGCGGGGAAGACGACGCCGAAGACGCACGCTGGCTCCGTCAGCACATCGGCAAAGTCGGCTTCATTCAGCTGGGCTGGGCCTACCAGGGCAGCATGTTCCTCTACGAAGCCTCAACGGAATGGTACGAGCAGTACCAGCACCTGCTCGAGTTCAGCGAAGAAATTGGCGGCTTCACCCTGGGCGAATCCAGCCCCGACGACGAACCCTAACGGGGCATTTGCAGTAAGACTGAGGGGCGAGATTGTGTCGCGCCGGCGCCCTCGCCCGCGAGGTCTCGCTGCAGGCTTTGTCGGGCCTGCGCCTTTGGGCGCTTGCCTTAATACCACGCCGGCGAGGCGCCCGCTTCCACGAGCCTGCAGGGTTAACTCCAAAAGCCTCCCCAAGCGAGACGCCCCATCCGCCTGTTGTAAGATGAGCTAACGTCTGATGCCAGCGCATCCCAAGGCTCCCGTTGAACTCCGCACGGTCCCAGAGGAAGAGATTGCGCATTTAGCCTCGCTGCCCGAGGTCGAGCAGGCGTGCGACTGGTTTCTTGTCGCCGAGCCCAGACTCGAGCGCTGGCAAATGGAACTGGCTCGCATTCCCGCCCCTCCCTTCGGAGAAGCGGCCCGCAGCGAATGGCTCGCCCAACGCTTTCGTGAACTCGGCCTCGACGATGTCCAAATCGACGACGCGGGCAACGTTCTCGGCATCCACCCGGGCGCCTCGCGTCCCCCGCAAGCCGGCCCCTACGTCGCCCTCAGCGCCCACATCGACACCGTCTTTCCTCCCGAGAGCCCCCTCGAGATTCGCCAGGAGGGCAGCAAGCTCCTCGGTCCGGGCGTGTCCGACAACGGCGCCGGTGTAACCGCCATGCTCGCCATCGCCGGCGTCCTGCAAGCCACGGCCATTCACTGCGCGCATTCCTTGCTGTTCATCGGCAACGTCGGCGAAGAAGGCGAAGGCGACCTCCGCGGCATGCGCCACATTTTCTCCCAACCGCACTGGCTCGATTCCATCGCCTACAACGTAATCCTCGACGGCGCCGGCACCGACGTCATCGTCGCCGAAGCCCTCGGCAGCCGCCGCTTTGAAGTGACTGTCCGCGGCCCCGGCGGCCACTCCTGGAGCGACTACGGCATCCCGAATCCTATCGTCACCTTGGCCCGCGCCATTGATTCCTTCAGCCGCGCCAACATCCCGCTCAGTCCCAAGACTTCCTCCAACGTAGGCGTAATCCACGGCGGCACTTCCGTGAATTCCATTCCTGAGTTCGCCAGCATGCGCGTCGACATCCGCTCCACCTCGACGGACGAAATCGACCGCCTCGAACGCGCTCTGCGCCTGGCGTTAGACCAGAGCATGGAATCGGAACGAGAATCCCCCCGCAGCGCACGCCCCGCGCCGCTGACCGCCGAGGTCGTCGTCATCGGAGACCGCCCCTCCGGCGAACTCCGCGCCGACGCCCGCATCCTCCGCGTCCTCCGCGCCGTCGACCAGCATCTCAACAATTCAGCCCACGTCCAGCGCGCCTCCACCGACGCCAACATCCCGCTCTCGCTCGGCCGAGAAGCCGTAGCCCTCGGAGGTGGCGGACGCGGAGGCGGCGCGCATACTCTCCAGGAATGGTTCGACTGCTCCGGCCGCAGCCTCGGCTTGCGCAGGATCTTGCTGACTGTCCTAGCTTTAGCTGGGGTGAAGGAATGAGAGTCTCGAGATGAAACTAATCCAAGTCGCCTGCCTAACCTTCCCGCTCTTGGCTGCCGTCCACGCCCAGAATCCCCTCTCCAAAGCCGACATCATCTTCACCCACGCCAACGCCTACACCGGCGTCCCCGGCCCCTCGTCCTTCCACGAAATCCAGCGCGTCGACGCCATCGCCGTCCAGGGCGGCCGCATCCTTGCCACCGGAAAATCCGCCGACCTCATGAAGCACAAGGGCCCGGCCACCCAGGTCATCGACCTCGCCGGCCACTTCGTCATGCCCGGCTTTAACGACGCCCACCTTCACCTCGCCAGCGGCGGTTTTCAGCAGCTTGAGGTAAACCTCACAGGTGTGAAGACCCTCGAAGAATTCCGCCAGCGCATTCGCGACAAAGCCGATCAGGCCCAGCCCGGCGAGTGGATCCTTGGCCGGGGCTGGGATCATACCCTCTGGCCCGTCAAAGAACTCCCCTCGCGCTGGGATCTTGACGAAGTCTCCGTCAAGAATCCCATCTTCCTGGTCCGCGTCGACGGCCACATCGCCGTAGCCAACACCAAAGCGCTCCAGCTTGCCAGCATCACCGTCGCCAGCAGAGACCCCGCTGGCGGTAAAATCGATCGCCTCGACACCGGCGAACCCTCGGGCATCCTCCGTGAAACCGCGCAGCAAGCCATGCGTGCGGTAATTCCAAAACCAGATCACGACGACCGGCGCAAAGCCATCGAGGTCGCTCTCGGCGAAGCCGCTCGCTGGGGCGTAACCTCCGCCCAGGACAACTCGAGTTGGGACGATTTCCTCATCTACGAAGAGCTGGAAAAAGAAGGCAAACTCACCCTCCGCATCAGCGAGTGGCTCTCCTTCGACGACCCGGTCGATGTTCTAAAATCGCACCGAGCGGCCCATGCCCACGACGACCTTCTCCTCCATACCGGCATGCTCAAGGGCTTCATGGATGGCTCGCTCGGCTCCCGCACCGCCGCCATGCTGGCCCCCTTCGCCGACGATCCGGCCAACTCCGGTCTTCCGCAATACGAACAAGATAAACTCAACGCACTCACCCAAGAGCGTCTCCAGGCCGGATTCCAAATCGGCTTTCACGCCATCGGCGACCGCGCTGTCGACATGGCCCTAACCGCGTTCGCCGAAGCCCTGAAGGCCACCAAATCTCCCGCCAAACCCGACTACCGACTCCGCATCGAACACGCCCAAGTCCTCGCCCCCAACCAATTCGCTCGTCTCAAGGATATGAAGGTCATCGCCTCCATGCAACCCAGCCATGTCCTAACCGACATGGCCTGGGCCCAAGCCCGCCTGGGCGAAAAGCGCGCCGAACATTCCTACGCCTGGGCCGAAATGTTGAAGAACAACATCCCCCTGGCTTTTGGCACAGACTTTCCTGTCGAATCCATCAACCCATTCCGCGGCCTCTACGCCGCCATCACCCGCCGCAGCGAAGACGGCAAGAAAGAATTCTTCCCCACCCAGCGCATCGAAATGGGCGAAGCCATCGCCGCCTATACTCGCGGTTCCGCCTACGCCGAATTTTCGGAAAAAGAAAAAGGCCAAATTACCCCGGGCATGCTGGCCGACTTCATCGTCCTTGACCGGGACATCACCAACGCCACCCCGGCTAAGCTCCTGGAAACCAAAGTCCTCCGCACCATCGTGGCCGGCAAAACCGTCTACGAAGCCAAATAGCAAGCCTTCAGGCGGCTGTAGGTCCTCACAGCCGAGCGGAGACGCCCCCGCCCGCCCCGGCTTTCGGGCGGTTCACCACCGCCCACAGAAATGTCGTCAACCACAATCTGGCATCCCGATGTCCGCCTTAACCGGCGCACAGAAAATCAGGGTCCCCGATCAGCTTTTCTCTCGACTCCAGCCGCACAGCCCCATCTTGAGCGGCGACAAATTTCTCGCGCAGTATCTCGGTTCCGTCCAGGTCCAGATAGTGCACGGCCAGCGCACGCCCCCGCAAGGTCAGATTGACGAATCCGTTGACTCCATAGCCGTTTGCAGCGCCGCGAAAGTCGTAAAACGCAGGCGCAGGACCATGCTTCGGACGTCGCCGCTCGACCGGCATTCCTCCGTGCCCGATGCATCTCCCATAGCTCTTGAGCTCACCCGGCCCGCACAGATCGTACCCCGCCAGACGGTGCTCATGCCCCCAAAACCAAAGCACGGGCCGCCGGACACCAGCCTTCCACAGCTGGTCTGCAAGTCCTCTGTAAGAGTCTTCAAAGGCGGAATAGTTCTGATGGTGGGACAGGAGAATAAGTCCACGCTGGCATCGATCAGGTTCGACCACGTTCTTGATCCAGTCGACAACACTTGGTTCCAACCTGCAGTCGCCGCAAATACCGGGAATGCCTTTCACCAGAGGAATGTTCGACAAGATGGGCACACCCGCCGAGTTGTACCCAGTATCGAGGGCAATGATTTGCCAGTCTTCATTCTGGAGACAGAAAAAGCTTGTCGGCTGACCCGACCTTCTTCGATCCGCTCCCATCATCCCCAGCGTGGGAAGGAAGACATCGAAATAGCCGCTTCCATTGGCAAACATTTCGTGGTTGCCGTTCAATGCGAAACTGCCTTGCGATCCCATCGGCCAATGCACTGGATCGTAGTTGTTCTCGGGATTTCGGATTCCGAGGCAGTTCTCGTTCACCGAACGCGCATCGCCCACAGGGTATACATCTCCGAGGTGGATGGTGAAGTGCGGCTGGAACGCTTGCATGCGCTCGGCCACCGATTGCGCCTCCGTCGTCCCCGTGCCCCAGTCTCCAGCCAGGCCGATTCTCACGCTTCCGGTTCTTACGCTTCCTGGCCCGCCCCTTCCAGGCCCATCGGCGTCGCCACGCAGATCGTACAAAGCCTTACCCGGTCCAGTGTCGGTGGGAAAGCTGCGCTTACCCTCGAGAACTTGCGGCAAGTATCTCTTTGTCCAACCCCAAAGGGCCCACGGAGAAAATATCGAAGCCGGAGCAAAGTTCGGCGGTGCCGCCGCTTCCGCCGCTCGCCGCAAATTCGCCAACGCCGCCGAGCGCTGATACACAGCAAGGTCACGCACCGTTCGCTTCCTCCGTTGCTTCCTCCCCCGATTCCGTGGCGCGCCCATGCTTGGCTCCAATATCGCTCACCCATTGTGTCAGAGAGAGAGGGAGAGCCAGGCCTGACCCACGAACCACGGTCCCGGTAGAGTGGCGCTTCAGCCCACGCCAAGTGGGTGAACCCCGCACTACGGAAGTCTGTGCGTCAACCGGCCGCTGGAATCAATCACCTCGACCCATCCAGGTGGGAACCAAGTCAGGTGATCCGTGAAAACGGCAAGAATCGTTCCAACGCCTGGATTTTTCGACGAAAACGACGGCATCGCCAAAATCCGGCCGGAAGCTTCCGCTGCCGCCGCCGGAACCCACGTAGGCCGATCCACAGCCAATCTCCAACTCCCAATGAGTTCTGTTTTACTGGTAGCAAGCGCCGCGAGGACGGTCGGGTCGGTCAGATTGAGCACGGCATCGAGAGCGATCCATTGACCTGCGAAAGCACGAGCGGATTCGACTTCGCCGATACCACCGGGCCACCCGGCCGCCTACGCAAGCCCGCGAACCTGCTCTAGGTCGCGGTGATGCAGAGCAACGGACCCGCCGTGACTGGGCAACTGACGCGGGGCGATGACTCCCTGCGCACTGGACGCTCGCAACCCGGACGACCCAGCGTTAATGCCCCAACCCTTTGGCCATGGTCTTCACCAGCGTGCCGTTGGCATTGTCGTCTTTGAAAGCCCAGAAGAACGCCCCGCCAAAACCATTGTATATCCGGTTTCCGATGTAGAACATTTTGAGGTTCACGGACTTCGGCGTGTCGTAGGTCCAGAACGTCTGCGTAGTGGGGTTGTAAGCCCACTGCGCCAAGCTGACGGGATCGAAGAAGTGCTGGAATCCAGTCTGTGCCGCCAGCGTTCCATAGGTCGCAACGCCGTCGGATTGCAAAGTGTCGCCGGCAGGAGAGGGAGCCGGTGCCGTGGAGGTCTGATACAAGCCGTGATTGATATTCGGAACGCCGGTCCAGCCGTAACCGTACAGCGGAATGCCCAGCAACAATTTGCGGGCAGGCACGCCGGCAGCAACGTAGGCCATGAGGGTGTCGTCATCGTCGAATCCTTGCCCAAATGATGGGTCCTTCGGACTGTCGTACAGCGGCGATGCGTGGTTGGTTGTGGCCTCCCATGTGCCGTGCATGTCGTAACCCTGCACGTTGAGGAAATCCAGTTGCCTGGCAACCTTGGCCAGCTCGATGTTCGAATAGTTGTCCGAGCCCGCAGGCGCAAAAATCGAAAGCAGATAGTGAGCGTCGTTGGCCTCTCCCAATGCTCTCAACTGCTTGCGAAACTCCTTCAGCAGAAGAGTAAAGTTCCGCGTGTCGGCGGCCGTGGGGAATTCCCAGTCAATGTCGAATCCGTCAAACACGCCTGCCGCCGAAATCCCTGGCTCAAGATTTCCCTGGATGAACAGGTCAATGCAGGACGAGACGAATTGCGAGCGCAGTTGCGGCGTGCCGGCTGCATAGGAGAAGCCCGCGGCGTTTTCGGCGGACGCGCCTCCCAGGGAAATCATGACCTTCAGGTTCGGGTGCAGCTGCTTCAACTGCCGCAGGGCGGCAAAGTTACCGAACAGGGGCCCTGCAAAGGGCGCGCCATTCACGCTGGGAAGATAGGGCGTCTGGTAATCAGCCCAGGTGTCGGCAAGGTGACACTGCGCATCCGGGGCGCCGCCGGCCGGCGCAACGTTGCCGAAAGCATAAAGAAGGTGCGTGATTCTGTCGGCCACCTGATTCTGCTGCAAATTCGCAATGTTGTAATTCGCTCCGTAAATACTCCATTCTTCGAAGTACCCCGCCAAGATCTTGCCATGGCCATCGTCTTCGGCGCGTGCCATCGTGCCCTGCGCGACCACTGCCAGCAAAGACAGAATCAAGTTCACTACCCGAGCCGGGGGGAGAGAGAAACGCTGCTTCATGGGATTCCTTCCAAAACACAGAATACGAACGCCGGGAAGTATAAACCCTATATAGCAGCTCGCACAAGAACCGCGTTGGCCCTGAAGATGCCCACATCAATTGCAAAAGTGCTATATAGCACACAGCAACATGCAAATTTACCAAAGCCACGAAATCCAATTGAACCCGGTGGAATCGTAGGATAGCGGTGGAAGGAAAGGTGGCACGGTTGCGGCCTGCGCTTTTGTTAAGGCGTTTGCCTTTGAGGACTCTCGGGCGTCGGCAAGTGCCTGGGTCGGTGACAGGAGTGAACTCAGTGCGAGAAGGGCGGTGAGGGAAGCAAGGATGCAAGGCGAATCCTGCGGGCGCGCTCACGGGTCAGGGAAGACCTCTAATTCTCGGCGAACTAAACGCCGTGAGTATACCCCGCCGGGGAGCGGGGTCAGAAGAATCTTAGGATGCGGTGGATGAGTCCCAAGGATCAAGGGGCGTGGGCTGAGTTGTGTTTCACGGTGCGGGCGATGGAGGAGAGGCTAGCCGCCATCGAGGCCGTGGGCGGACGGGCGCTTTGACATTGGCGTGGATTACGAGGGGCCGCGGTGGCGGGTACAGGTGAAATCCACCGTGTACAAGAGGCGCGGGGAATCATATTCGCTGAATGTGATGGGCCGGTGAGGAGTCCGTATGAAGATGGGGATTGATTTTGTGGCGGTGTATTTGATTCCGGAGGATACGTCGTACATCGTGCCCTATGACCGGATGGTGGGGAAGAATGGGAGGCAGTGTTCGATCCACTTTACGCGAGGGAGTAAGCGGCAGAAGTATGGAGGCTGTCGGGAGGCATGGTGGAGGCTGCGGGGGCAGACGGAGCCAGGGGAGAAGCGCAGCTGACGCGCGCATGGTCTTAAGACGCGGGGCTTTAGCCACGGCGTGACCATCACAAACTCCGGATGCGCCGGATGTACGCCGCTACCGCTTGAGCTTGGTTCATCGCGAAGACTCCATCCTCGGCGATCGTCCAAGATTCCATGGCTCCGCAAATGTAGGGCGGACACTCCCGTCCGCCGCCGTTGGGGTCGTTTGCGGCTGCGCGCATGGCCTGATCAACATCAAGGTCAGCTGCAGCGGACAGGAGTGTCCGCTCTCCATGAACGCTGCCGAGAGTGCGCCCTCGGGTTTTCGATAACGCGGCCTCTTACGAGCACCCGCTCGTGCTCCCGCAGCTTCCGCAGCGGTAGCAGCTTCCGTTCCGGGTCATGATGCTGCCGCAGAACGAGCAGCTTGGAGCGTCTCCCAGGTCGATGATCCCGGCCAATTGATCGGCGGCGTGAACGGAACCCGGCG
>Ga0137418_10001672_pt1 | contig 20520 bp, 18 predicted proteins | sample CZODoug3_1_2_16f_FD_122242 | JGI IMG/M metagenome (GOLD analysis project Ga0137418, IMG submission 122242) | Vadose zone soil fungal communities from Angelo Coast Range Reserve, California, USA - CZODoug3_1_2_16fungal (Hybrid Assembly) | ecosystem: Environmental > Terrestrial > Soil > Vadose...
CAGCAGCTCGTAGCGCTGCGCACCGGTGACGCAGAGGGCGCGCAGCTTGCCGGCCCGGATGTGCTGCATCGCCGGCAGGCTGTCCGAGAAGATGAAATGAATCTGGTTGCCGAGCAGGTCCTGCACCGCCAGCACGCCGCCCTTGTAAGGCACTTCCACGGCCTGGACCTTGGTGACGTTCTTCAGCATCTCGCTCGACAGGTGCGAGACGCTCCCCGGGCCGCTGGTGCCGTAGTTGAGCTTGCCGGGATTGGCGCGCGCATGCGCGATGATCTCGCCGAGCGACCTGAAATCGGCGTCGGACCGCACGACGAGGACGTTCGGCCCGGTCGAGATCAGCGACACCGGCGCGAAATCCTTCTCCACGTTGTAGGGCACGTTCGACAGCAGCGGGTTGACCGCGATCGGCCCCAGGTAGAGGAGCGTCGCGTGAGCGAACACCAGACGTCTGATCCGGCTCGCGAGTCGCGGTCGGTACGCGACGTCCACCTCGAGGTCGCGCCGCCCCTGATCGATGAGGTGGTACCCGACGTGGGCGGCCCGGTCAGCGGGTGATCCACGAGCGGCCGCCTGACGGGCGCTTTCGACCGCCCTCAGTGCGACCCTCACCTGAGTGTCTCCGCTCGGCGGCGCGAGCTCCTCAACCGCGTGGCGCAGTCGATCCCGGCTGAGGAAGTCCATCCGCCCGTACGCACCGGCGGGATCGCGCTGCAGGACTTGCTCGACCAGACTCACGGACTCGACATATTGGCGCCAATCGAGCGTGGAGCACAGGCGCAGGCTGTTGATGGCATTGGCCACCGACACCTGGTCTGCCGCCTGCCGTTGATGCTCGCCGCGAATCGCCGCTTCTGCAGTCGTCTCATTCGACGCGAGGTGCTCCTCGACTGCCGTACGGATCGACGACAGCCGAAGACCATACTCGCGGACCCGATGCAGGAGTTGGACGACAGAGGCGATATCGAGGGCTGGCGGCAAGGGTCGCGCGGGGTCTCCGGCTTCGCCTTCGATCCGTGATACGTACGCGTCGGCGGCCAGGCGCGCGCGGCGCGACTCCAGCGTCTCTGCGGCCAGACGTCTGAGGTTCTCGATGAGCGCCAGCTTCAGCATGCTGGGCCACGCCCAGAGCTCGCCGATCGTCAACGGGGCGATGCGCTGGTAGCTGTTGACGAACACCGTGAGCTGCTGACGATCGATCCGGCTGTCGCTGTGACGCAACAGCTCGACGGCCATCGCGTAGATCCGCGTGTGACGCTTCTGCTCGCGCGATGCGAGCGTGGGCAGTTGCCGGTAGTAGGTGCCGGGCAGGTGCTGCTTGATGTCCCGGATCTCTGACGTCACCAGGTGGAAGTTGTCGAGCAGCCATTCTGCCGCGGCAGTGACGAACTGCCCGCTTCGGACATCGTCCGCCAGGGTTCGGTACGCGTCGCGCAGCACGCGGGCGTTGTCATCGAACCGAGGAAAGATGTTCCGGGCACGGCGCCGCGGGCTCGGGTCGATGGTGAAGCTCGCCGCGAGGGCCAGCGCGCGCTCTTCCAGTCGCTCGATGCTGAGCAGCTCGTCGCGAAACGGTTTCTCCGGCGACAGCGCCCTGGTATGCCAGAGTTGGCGCAAGAATCCGCTCACCCGATCATGACGAGATTGACGATCGCTGCAGTAACGGTCATGGCTGGAGCCGCAATGAGGAGTTTATGACGAATCGTACGGTCGCGAATCTTGCATGGTGCTTGCCATGCGGCCCAACGCGCTTCGAAGTCGGCTTCGAGCCGAAGCTGCTCGGCCGAATCGTCATGGACGCCGCTAGGAGCCGGAGCGCTCGAAACGGTCTGTTGCATGCGCCCTCCGAGAAGTGGCTTTCGTGAGGCCGAGGCCGAGGCCGCAGGCCCAGGAAAGCGAGCGCTAGTATACAAGGGTGAGCGCGGCGGACCCTTTCGCGGTGCACTGCGCCGATCACCGTGTCCTGAAGAAATCGCGGAACCTTCGGCTGAGCCGAGACGACTGAACGCGCTGGTTGGCACAGCGAAGAAACGGCTCGTGCGCGCGCAGGAGGCTCTCGATAAGGCACCAAGGAACTCGATGCCGCGGAACAGCGACTCAACGCGACGAAGGCGTCCGTGAAATCGCATCAGGATTGACGCGTGCCTGCAGCCGATCGTGTATAGTGGAGCTTGTCATCCAGAACTGAGCCAGCCAGCGTCTGCGTAGTGCGTCCTCCCTGCGATCCCTGAAGGATGCGCGCCGACCGGCCCAACTTTGGTCCCCGGGTCGAGCGCGTCTCACGCGGTTCACATCCGAATTAACAACTTGGCGGCGCGGTCGCCGCTTGACCGCGATCGAACGGCGGAATCCAACTCGTCGGTATGAAGGGCGTTGATATGTCTACGAGTGTGGCAGTCGCGAATTGGATCAAGCGGATTGCCGATGACGAGCGACGTCGGGAGACAGTGCGTGTCCAGGAGGACGAGACGGCTGCTCGAAAGGCTGAGCTCGTCCGTCGAAATGGTCGCCGACTCATCGACGAACTCCGAGAAACGGTGACGCGCGACGTTGAAGCCTTCCGCGGCGAGTTTCCGGGAGACCGGGCGCGCGACATTGTCATGGACGCCTCGGCACCCGGCGGCGGGTTCGCGGTTGACAAGCCCGCACCTGCAGCCGCGTCCCTCACGGTCGCGCCGTATCTGGAGGCGGCAGCCATCGTCTGCCACTACAGCTTCGCGCCGACCAATGGCCTTCCGCCACGTGAGGTTCGCATCCACATGATGTTCGCCGGTGAAGGTTGCGAGCCCCTGCACTTGATGCACCAGGGGACTGGACAGGTGTTCGCGACCGCTGATGCGCTTTCTGAATTCTTGCTCGGCCCGGTATTCACGGGCCGTCCACGTTAATCGACGAGCCCGGGCCTTTAGCCGTCAGCGATCAATGGATTGCTGAACACCGGCCTGGCTCAGGACAGGATTCGCGACGCTGAACCGGACGCGAAGGAAGGTTGAAATCGATGTTTAAGCTTGTTGCGACGATGAGACGCGGGTCGGCGTCAGGCATGGCACAGGCCTGGGCCCGCTACGCTTCGATCGAAGCGGCTCGAGAAGGAGCCGCTGAGCTTTTGCGAGAGGACCGCGTGCTCCGCGTCATGATCGTTCGCAACGACATTCCACAGGTGTTCGTCGAATGGCTGGAACGGTGAACTTGGGGTTGTTCACTCACTTCCTGAACGCTCTTCGTCTTCATAACAGAACCGAAAGAGGACACAAGCTATGTTGAACGATCTTTCTCTCGCGCGGTTGATCGGAGCGTGGTGCTTGACGGTGATGACGATAGGCGCGTGCAGCATCGTCGCGGGGGCGGCCATCACGATCAGCAATGGTGAATTGTTGTTGGTGGCCTGCCTGGTGCCGCCGGCGGTCATGCTACTCGTCTGGCGCAGCGCTCGGTCAATCATCGTTGCGGAGGTGGCGTATTCCGTCCACGGACCTGCAAAGAAAGCTCGATCATGATCAAGATGCGAACGCTCGCCATGGGTGCTCTTGGACTCGTTCTATGACTGACTCGCTTGTGAACATCCTGGTTCCGTATTCGCGTTTTCTGGAGCGTCAGGATCGGCGCCGCGTGATCGCAACTGAACTGGCACGGCGCGATCAACCGTCAACAATCGAACCTGATGTTCTGCCGGCGCCGGCCAAAAGGGCATCTGCACAACCGCTGACGGCAAACCATGCCGACGATTAACGTCGAGCTTCCCAGGTGTGCACATGGCGGAGTCAAACGCTCCTCGACAAGCAGTACTCGGAATACCACCGCAGGACCGCTTCTGGAACAAGGCGTGTTTCTCCGTCCTTTACTCTTTCGGATTCCCTGAGCGGCGGTAAATCAGAAGTGTCGGACCGGGGCGCAGGACCGCGTTGAACCCGGACATCGGCAGAAAAAACGCATCTTGCGAATCGTAGGTGCCGGGATCGGCGGACTCACGCGTGGCGGGGACTGTGTCGGCAAGCTCGTACTGCTCGCGCGCGAGGCGGTGAAGCCCTGGCGCGACCGCGGTGTACATGTCCAGGGGGGACTGCGGCAGGACGAGCCAATCGGGGATCTGTCCGCTGGCCTCCTTGAACGAGTTCGACGCCGCGTCGAATGTTTCGATGGTCCAGCGGTGTACCTGAACGCCCACCAGGCATGCGTGCGCGTAGAGGCCTCCGGCATCATAGAGCGACTGCTCCGGTTTCACGTGCGCCGCCAGCCAGCGGCCCGCCAGCACCCTGGTATCAGTCCTTGCCAGCAGCACGTCGAGCCAGACGCTGTTCACGAGCGCGGGGACGCCGATCGAGGCCGCGACCAGCCCGACGCTGACGCCGCGCGAGAGATGGATGCGCGGCGTGAGCCACTCCCCGGCATATCTCGCCGCCACGGCTGCTGACAGGCAGATGCACGGCACGAGCGGCAGCACGTAGCGGAAAAATACCGTGTGTCCATTGGCGATGGCCGCATAGGACGCGGCGCAGAACGCGCCGACAACGAGCGCGGCCCACGCTTGGCGCCTCACCATAAGGATGATGCCGGGGATCGCCGCAACCAATATCGGTGCGCTCACTCCGTTCGGCAACGATCGCCTCAGGTGGAAGATCCACCCGACGCCGAGGTCGGCGCCGTGTCCGCTCGACAAATGTGTGAAGTCGAAAGCCACTCCGGCCGCGAACGACTGGTAATCGAGCAGCGCATACGGGGTCGCCAAAACGAAACCGAGCGCGAGCGCGAGGAAGAAGGCGCCCGACGGCATCCAAACGCGCCACTGCCAGGGTCCGCTGCGCGAACGGAGTGCCAGACCACATTGTGCCGCCGTCATTGCGGCGGCCATCGCCGCCGCGCTGTACTTGGTCGACGTTGCAAGACCGGAAGCCAGACCGGCGGCAGCGAACCACCCCATTGCGCGCGCCCGAAGCCCCCCGGTTTGCGCCGCATCTAAGGCCCGGAGGAGCAGCGCAAGTGAGGCCGTGACGAGCAGCGTCATGAGCACGTCGGTCACCGCGAAATGTGAATCCCTCACGTGAAGCGTCGCGATGGCCAGGAAGAACGACGCGACCAACGCCGTGATCTCGTCGGCGACCTGTCGCGTCAGTGAGTACAACACGACGATCGTCAGCGTGCCTGCGAACGCGACGACAGCGCGCCCGATGACGTACTGCTCGTTCACGGTCAGCACCGGATTGAAGCCGAGCAGGCGGTCGATCCGCGATGCGATTGAGAAGCATCCGGCGAACAAGTAGAAGGTCAGCGACGGCCAGTGGAAGAAGCGAGGATTGAGATCACCATCGAGCATGGCCGCGGCGCGTCCGATGGCCGTCGCTTCGTCGGGACGCGCCTCATCGAACGGGAGACCGAACCAGATCGGAACGAACCGGAGAACCGCACCGAGCAGGACTATCCCCGCGAGGCACTGCCTCGTGGTCGAGGCGAAACGAGGCGGCAATGCGGCGCGCGGCATCAGTATTGGGCGGAGAGACAGTGCCCGGTGATCCATATCATCGCGCGGCGCAGTCCCCGCAGGAAACGGCTCGAGACACGGGGAAGGCGTCCGCGATGTACCGGTCACCTTTCGCAACGGCGGCGTGCGCTCTCGGGAACGCTCTTTCTTCCAGACGACGGCGATCGGTTTCCGGCAGTATCTCGGGTCTCCTCCGATGACTCTGACCGTCGAGAAAACAGGTTGATATCTCAAGATAGCACGTGATATCATCTGCGATGTGTCCAACGAGCGAACGCCGCTATTCGTGAGGCTGCCGCGAAACCAGGCCGCGGCCCTCGACCGCCTCGCCGGCGCGACGGGGCGTCGTAAGCAGTCCCTGGTCAGTGAACTGCTTGCGGACCGCCTGACCGTTGCTCGTCCGCTTTCGGTTGGCCGAATCGAGGTCGCCAACACTTCCGAAGTGGGCGACGAGGTGCTCACCCTGGCGGAGGTTGCGAAGCTGCTGAAAGTGTCACCCGACGCTGTCCGGTCCCGCGCCGAGGAGGGCGAATTGCCCGGCCGCCGTTTCGGGAAAGAGTGGAGATTCGCGCGAATGGCAGTGCTTGCGTGGCTTGCGGACGGCGAACGAAAAAAGGCGCGTGGCACCACGGCGGAACCGCGGGCGATCGATTAGCTGAAGACTGGCGCTCGTTCGTCGGCGGCGGCTGGCGGTGCCGCGCCCGTTGAATTGGGAAGCTCGGTCAGCGTAAACGTACGCGGTACGCAACGACTTCCGCGATGCCCGACCCGTCGCGAGGCGGACGGCCGGCGGCAGGGCTGGAACCGTCCACCAGGTAGACGAGCTCGTCGCCGGAGATGGTCACAAATGTCTGCCCGTCGGTTGGTACCGAGCCTTCGAGCGTCATCGCCCGTGTGACCGCGCGTCCGCTGGCATTCAGCTCGAGCCGGATGATGCGACGCGAGCCGTCATCATCGACCCGGACGGCGACGAGCGCGTGAGGGCTCCACCGGATCCGCTCGAGATGAGCAAGGGAGACCGAGCTGGGGGCGGCGACCCGCGTCGCGGTTCGCGCCCGCAGGTCGATTCGCGACACGCCGTCGCGATGCGCCACATAGGCAATTCCGTCGTCACCGCCGGCGGCAAGACTCGCTGGTTCTTGAGCATCAATCCGCATGACGCGTTCGAGGGATGTCCCGCCGGGACGCAGCTCGAGCAGCTGCCGGCCTGCCGAATCGAGGACGAGGACAGCGCCGGCAGGCGTGACGGCAAGATCGACGAGCGTGACCGGTTCGAGATCGGCGGCAACAGGGAACGATCTCAAAGGGCGGCCAGAGACCAGCTGCAGCTTGTGCAGCGTTCCGGCGCCGGCGGCAGCGGCGGCGCTGGCCACCCAGAGGTCTCCACGCCTCGCATCGATCTCGACCGCCGAGATCTCGTGAAATCCCGCGGAGTCGGCGCGGACGAAGTCCACCGCATGATTCGAGCCCTCGCCCACCACGATCAGCTTGCGCCCGAGCCGATCGCCGAACACGAACCTGTGCGAGACCGCGTCGTAGGCGAGGCCGCCCAGCGCAAAACCTTCGGTCGAGAACCGCACGGCTTCCAGGGCCGGCGCCGTCGACGGTGAGTTGGGTGCGGCGGCGGGCGCGGGGGCGCCACGTGGCGGGTCTGGATGCATCAAGCGATCGATAAGCGCCGACACCTCCGGCCAGCCGGGCAGTTGCCGCGTGCGGCTGAAGTCCTGGTTGGTATCCGCATCCGAAGGCACCCCCATCTCCGCGACGCGCTGGATCATGACCAGCGCGTCGTGCGGGCGCCCGCTCAGCGCTTGAGCGCGAGCGAGCAGTAACATCAGCGCCGGATCCTTCGGGGGACCGGTCTGGACCGCCCGCCACGCCAGGTCGTGGAACGTTTCGTACTCGCCACGATCGGCGGCGGCAAGGGCCAGTTGACGGCAGTCGCGCCACTCCGTGCAGCCGCCGCCTCGAGGTGATTGGAACGCGGCCGGTGGACCAGCGACCGAACGCCCAGACAGAGGAACCAGTAGAACAAGGGGTGCGACGATCATGGCTAGCGGGTCCCTTCCTTCCGGGGCCTGACATACAGCGTGTCGAGGAAGAGATATCGCTCGCGGGTTTTGTCGGTCTCCGCGCGCGAATCGACGTCGATGCGCATGAACTGGATGAGCGGGCCGCTGTTGGCCGCCGGCCATTGAGGCACGGCATGGCCATTCGGATTTCCAGTCTTCACGAAGTTGGCAAAGAAGGCCTGCATCGCTTCAGAGATCTTGTAGTCGTCCGGCGTCCATGCATAGACCTTGTTGGTGGCGAGGTTTCCCAACGCGTACTCGATCTCGGCGGAATGCGCCGCGCCACGCGGGCGGGTTGGCCGGGCGGCCGCGCTGGCGCCCGACGTCGCGCCACCCGTGACGACATTCGTCTGCGGCCGCGGGTGCGCGTAGAGATAACGATAAACAGGCTTCTCACTGGTCTTGCCGTGAAGATCGCTCCACTTCCAGGTACTATAGGCGATGAACCTGTCGCTCGCGAGGTCCGTCGCCGCCTGCCACACTTCGTCAGGGGTCGAGCCGGCATAGACCTTCAACGCATCGCTGGCGCGATCGCCGTAAATATTCTGCAGCACCTTCGCGAGATTCTCGGGCGTCGGGTCGTTCGCAGCGAGGATGGCGCGCGCGTTACCCTCCTCCGTATTCCATCCAACGAGCAACGGAACGCGGGCCTGCTCGCCCGCCGCGAATATCTCTACCGGGAGCTTCGGGAGAAAGTACCCATCGACTGTCGATGCGAACCGTCCGATGGGCAGCTTCGCGGCGGCCTCCTGTATCTGCGCCGTGGCCATCGCGCGCAGCGCCGCAAGCGACGTCGCACCGACGCTGGTCGCGAACTTCGTCCCTTCCTCTTCCCCTTGCGCCAGAGATACGGGCGGCAGCGTCGGCGCAATCAATGCGCCGCTCTCGCCGATGGCGCCGGCGATGAGATGCTTCGAAAGCGGAGACGCCATCTGTGCGCTGACCGCAATCGATCCTGCCGATTCGCCCGCAATCGTCACTTTTTTCGGATCTCCTCCGAACGCCACGATGTTCTTCTGTACCCACTGCAACGCGGCGCGCTGATCGAGCAGCGCGTAGTTACCCGACGCCTGGTGCGGCGATTCCTTCGTCAAGTCCGGATGCGCCAGGAAACCGAAGACGCCGAGCCTGTAATTGACCGTCAATGAGACGATACCCTCGCGCGCCATGCGTTCGCCGTCGTACCTCGGCTCGGAGCCGTCGCCCGCGACAAAACCACCGCCAAAGAAGTACACGAGCACCGGCAACCGCTGGCTGCCGGAGGTCGCTGGAGTCCAGACGTTCAGATAGAGGCAATCCTCGCTCATGCCGTTTGACCGGAAGTTCATGTCGCCAAAGATCGAGGCCTGGACACAGCGCGGGCCGAACTGCGCCGCGCTGCGCGTGCCCGTCCAGTTCTTGACCGGCTGCGGCGGCTTCCACCGCAGATCGCCCAGGGGCGGCGCCGCGAACGGGATGCCCAGGTAGACGTGGATGCCGCTCTGCGTCGTGACGCCTTCGACGGTGCCGTTTGCCGTCTTCACGCGGTCGGCCGCAAATGCCGGCGCCGCAACCGCGAGCACAACAGCGACCACTATCGCATTCCTCATATCGTCTCCCAGCGCGCAGACCTGGTTTGCTTCTCGGAATGATACCGCCGGCCGGACCGCACAACGACGACGCTTAACCGCAGAGCGCGCGGAGCACGCAGAGCCAAAAAAACAAACCCGCTGCGCTCTCTGCGATCTCGCCGGTTAAATGTGGACTCGAACCGCCAAATCCCGCCAGGCAGTCCAAAAGATGCCAGGGTGTGCGCTCAGGGTCCACCTCAAGCACATTCTCGAGAGGCGGCATGGCGTCTGGAGGTCCTCGCAGCACGGAGACACTTGTATCGCTGGCGGGTGAAGGTCAGTTTTGAGGGGCGTCTCGATTCCTCGGGTCGGGTGCTCGTCGCCGCGAGGTAGACTGATTCGTCTCGGTCGCCCATTCACCGACAAGATTCTGATGCCGCTTCCGGTTACAGATACCCGTCCTCTCTTTCGGCCGCTGTGTGGTGAGATCGTCGATCTACTTCGCACGCTGGACGGTGACGACTGGGACCGGCCGACCATGGCCGGTAGCTGGCGCGTCCGGGACGTCGTGGCGCATCTGCTCGACACGGCGCTCCGCAGGCTCTCCTTCCACCGCGACGGGTTACCGCCCCCGGCAGCGCGTCCAGCGGGCATCGGGCGAGATCTCGTTGCGTTCGTCAATCAGCTCAACGCCTCGTGGATTCGCGCGGCCGAACGATTGAGCCCTCGCGTGCTGACGGACCTGTACGCCCACGCGAGCACAGAGCTGGCCGATTTTGTCGAGACGCTGAATCCTGACGCCGCAGCAATATTCCCGGTTTCGTGGACCGGTGAACCCCGCTCGCCCCAGTGGCTCGACATCGGCCGCGAATTCACAGAAGTGTGGCATCACGGATCCCAGATCCGCGAGTCGGTCGGGGCCGGCCCGTTTTCGGACGCCCGCTGGCTGCGCGCGGTCCTGCAGATCGCGATGCACGTCTTGCCTCACGCCTACCGCGATGTGCCGGCGCCTCCTGGTGTATCGGTTGCGATTAGAATCACGGGCGGCGCGTCCGGCACATGGATGCTGCGACACCGCGACCGCGGGTGGGACGTCGACGAGGGCGATCTCGTCGAGCCGACCGCGACAGCGACGATGTCCGACGAGGTGGCGTGGCGTCTGTTCTTCAACGCGCTGTCGATGCCTCAGGCGGAGACGCTCGTGCGCCTGGGGGGTGATACCGTTCTCGCGCTTCCGTTGCTGCGCGCGCGCTCGGTGATTGTATGACCCTCGATCTGATTGCCTTCGATGGCGACGACACGTTGTGGCACAACGAGCGAAGCTACCGCGACGGGCGCGAGCGATTTCGCCAGGTGCTGGCGGGCGCCGGCGTCGTCCTGAGCGTGGAGGAGATCGACGAGTGCGTCAACCGAACCGAGCTCGCGAATCTGGAGTACTACGGCTATGGCGTCTCCAGCTTCGTGTTGTCTCTGATCGAGACCGCCATCGATCTCACCGATGGTCGGATTGCCGGCGATGATCTCCGGGGCATGATCGAGTTGGCCAAGCACATGCTGACGGAGGATGTCGAACTGTTCGCGGGCGCGCGTGAGGTTCTGACGGCTCTGGCCTCCTCCTACCCATTGATGCTCGTCACCAAAGGCGACCTCCTCCATCAGACGTCGAAGTTGGAGCGGTCGGGCTTGCGCGACTGTTTCCGCTTCGTCGAGGTCGTCAGCCACAAGACGACCGGCGTGTACGCGGCGATCCTCTCCCGCCACGCCGTCGAGCCGCACCGCTTTCTGATGGTCGGCAACTCTCTGCGGTCCGACGTCCTGCCCGTGGTCGAGGCCGGCGCGTGGGCGGTCCACATTCCGGCCGCCCTCAGCTGGTCGCACGAACACGCGGATGTGCCGCCCCAGGCGCACGGCCGGTACTTCGAGGTGACGGCGCTCGACCGAGTACCAGAGGTGATCGCGGCGCTCGCTAGAACGTGACCTTCGCGGCGACCTGAAGCTGCCGCGGATCGCCGACACCCTGCCGCAGGAAGCCGTCGAAGTTGAACAGCGCGGGCGTTGTCAGCGGATTCACGTTGTTCGCGTTGTTGAACGTGTTGAACATCTCGACGCTCGGAATGATTTGGGCCCGCGTCCCGACGCGGAATGCGCGCTGCAGCCGCCAGTCGAGCGAGAAGTATTCGTTGTCCTTCCGATCCCAGTTGCGGCCGCGGTCGACGCCGTTCAGCACGCGCGGCGACGTGGTAATCGGCTGCGCCGTGCGCGCCTGGATGCGGACGTTGATCAGGAGCTGCTGCGGCAGCTCCGCATAGGTGAAGAAATTGAACTTGTGGCGGATGTCGCGGTCCGACGGCCCGTAATCGAGGCTCAGATCGTAGAAGTTGAACGAGCGCTCCGTGAACGGATCGCGCTCGTTGGAATCGTCGTCTTCATCCTTCGACAGCACGTAGTTCGCTTCGAGCTGGTACCTGTGTGAGAAGCGCTTCCGCAGGCCGAAGGTGGCGCCGCGGTAGAGCCCGTGCCCGCGGCTGTTGGTGACGAACACGTCGCTCAGCTGCGGCTCGAACGGGTTGGCCCCCACATAGGTCGTCGTGTCGCGCGTCGGAGGCTGCGTGGACGCGGCGGCCGTGCCGTGAACGTTGTAGTTCAGGAACCGCGTGAGCTGCACGCTCTTTGCGACCGTGAAGTCGACGTACGCCGCGACGCTCGGCGCCAGCTCGCGGTCGACCCCGACGTTGACGCTGTAGATGCGCGGGTTGCGGTAGTCGCGATCGAACACGCGGACACCGGTGAAGAGCGGGAAGGTTCCGGCGGCAACGGCGCTTGGCGCGAGCAGGTTCGGCCACACGGGCATATCGGCAAACGCCGTGAAGCCGGTGTTGCGAAAATCGCTCTTCTGTTGAATCCCGTTGGTCGTGACCGATCCGACCTGGCTGAGCATGTTCTGCCTGGCGTAGTAGATGCCTGCGCTGCCGCGGACAGCCGTCCGTCCATCCTGGTTCACGTCCCACGCAAACCCCGCTCGTGGCTGAAACTGCTTCCACTGATCGGGAAGCGTCCCGTCCGACGGGAATCGCGGATCGTTCAGGAACAGCGCGTAGGCCGTCGTCTTCGGGTCGACGGTTGGCGGCATCTTCTGCGCATCCCAGCGGAATCCGTAGTCGACCGTCAGCCCGCGGCCCGCCTGCCATTTGTCCTGGACGAACAGCGCGACCTCCTCGTTGCTGATGTCAGACGCGCCTGCCGCGTCGCGCGCGATGCCGTCCGGGCTGGTGCTCTGCAGGTAGAACAAGAGCGGCCCGCCCGTCGCCGTCGAGCCCGCAGGGCAATTGGTCGGCGCCGTTACATACGCGCCGTTCGAGCAGCCCACGGTGTTCGGCCCGAACCCGCCGGCCGCGGCGGGCGACGCGTAGCGTAGAAAGCCGGTCACGCTGTCGAAAATGTAGCGGCCCTCGAAGAAGCCGCGAAAGACCTGGAAGTTGTTGGTGTGGAGCCATTCACCGCCGGTCTTGATGGTGTGCTTGCCGGTGACGATCGAGAAGTTGTCCTTGAGCTGGAATCGTCTGACCAGCTCGTCGACGGTTGGCGCAAGGAAAAAGGGGTTGCCGAATCGGAACGTCGTCGCGAAGCCCATGGCGGTGTCCGCAGGGACCGACGATGATGCGGCGGCCCGCGGACGGTCCTCGCGCGAGTAGGTCAAATGGAACTCGTTCAGTTTGTTGGCCGTTATCGTGGTGAACAGGTTCACGTTCAGGACGTTGATCTTGGAAGGCCCTTCGATGCCGTTGGCTGAATTCCCGTACGTCGCGACGTCGAACGTCTGGTTCGTGTTCTTTGAATAATCGAAGTTGTACGATGCGGACAAGTTGTTCGTGGGCGAGAGGTTCCAATCGAGCTTCGCCAGCGTCGCGTTGTTGTCGATCGCGTGGTCAACGGGCTGTCCTTCGTCCTGGGCACGCCTCGCGCGGAAGAACCCCAGCAGTGCGAGCCGCTGGCAATCGGCGCTGCTGTCGATCAACGCTGCGTTGGCGGCGAGCGTCGGACTGCTCACCGGGCACGGCGCGCCGATCGCTTCCGACAGATTCGGCCGCTGCAGGTTTTCGCGAACGCCTTCGAACGCGAGGAAGAAGAAGGCCTTGTCCCTGGCCAGCGGACCGCCGACCGTGCCGCCGAACTGCTCCCGCCGGAAATCTTTGAGCGGCTTTCCGTCCGACGTATTCGAGGTGAGCCCTTCGAACCGCTGGTAGTGAAACAGGCTGCCCTTGACCTGATTGGTTCCAGACTTGGTGATGACGTTGACGATGCCGCCGGCGGTGCGTCCGAACTCGGCGCTGGCGCCGGTCGCGATGACCTGGAACTCTTTGACTGCCTCGAGCGTGATGTCGATGGCCGCGCGCTGGCCGCCGACCTGCTCGCCGAAGAAACCGTTGTTGTAGTCCCCCCCGTCCAGACTGATGTTGTTGAACACTCCGCGCTGTCCGGAGAACGTGATCTCGTCGCCGTCCGGGCCCTGGACGACGCTGACGCCGGGCGTGAGCGTCAGCAGATCTTCGAATTTGCGGCCGAGGATCGGCGTCGATTCGATCGTCGTCTGATCGAGCGTGCTGGCGGCAGCCGTGCGGGTGGTCTGGACCGTCGGCGACTCGGCGTTGACGGTCACGGTTTCTGCAACGCCCGAGAGCTTCATGACAGGATTCAGTCGCACGGCGTCGCCGACCGTGGCGAGGACGTTTTCGTGCACGATTGTGGCGAAGCCGGCGAGCTTGAACGTCACGGTATAGCGGCCGGACGGCAGCTGGGGCGCCACGAACCGGCCGTCCCGATCAGTAACCAGGCTGCGCGTGAGATTCGTGTCCGCATTCCGGATCTCAACGTCCACGCCTGGGAGCACCGCGCCGCTTGCGTCGGTGACGACGCCTTCGACTACGGCCGTCGTAATCTGCGTCTGAGCGGGAGCCGTGACGCTCAGGGCCAGGAAGGCTACTGCGGTCAACATCAGGTGCCTGGTCCACATGGTCTGATCTCCTTCGTGCGAAAAGGGACCACATCATGCCACGGACGAGGACTTGTACGCCGCACTGTCCGCGCCGTATCGTCCGACGTGTCGCGCGGCGGCCGGCTTCATGTCGATTAACGATGGCCCGGCACGCATCCAACGTCACGAGGTGGTTGCGCCGCATTGTGTTCCGCTCTTCAGCGATGGAGGAGGAACCGCGATTGATCCGTGTGCAGCCGATGTAACAGAGCTTTGGATGGCAGCGGGCCGAAATAGTATTCATGGGCGGACCTGCACCTGCGGTCGAGGCAGGCGAGCGAGTGCCACTCCACAATCTCATCCATTGTCTTAGCGGCATGTAGTTTGGAAGCCATTGCTGACGGGGCGCGTCAGCAGAGTTCCCTTACGCGATCCCAGCGCCCGACAAAGCTCAGGACGAAGCTGCAGAATCAACAAGCTCGGCTGCAGGTCCATCGACTGTGTGGATCTGACCGAACCTTGTCCAACGCGTCGCGGTCGGGCGTTATACTCGAATGTTCACGTTTTCTTCTGAACGATTCCCACCGCGCGTGCTCTGTCGGAGCGGTTCACCGCACGCACGCTCGCTTGGCTGATGTCCTATGAGGCTGCACGCGACCGTTCTCGTCGTCGACGACGACGAAAAGACGCGACAAATGCTCCAGGATCGTCTCCAAGATCACTGCGCGGTGCTGACGGCGACAGACTCGACACAGGCGGCAGAGATACTGTCGCGTGTCGCTGTCGATGCATTGCTCATCGACGTGCATGCGACCGACGCCGACGGCCTGCACCTCGTCGACGAATTGCGCCGGTCCGCAGGCGATGTGCCGGTCGTGCTCGTGGCGGGTCTATGGCCGGACGACCACCCGGATGCGAAAGATCGGGGCGCTGCTGTTCTGGTTGGCAGACCGATGCTCCTCGCCGACGTGGCGCGCGAGGTGGAAAACGCGACAACGGAGCACTGGCTCGCGCGAGAAGTGCTCAGGCGACGCGTGGCGTCCGATGACGACAGGGGCATCATCGCCGAGTCGTGCGCGATGCGAAGCGTCATTGCGCTCGTCGATCGCGCGGCGCACAGCGATACGCCGGTCCTGCTGATAGGCGAGAGCGGTACCGGCAAGGAGTTGCTCGCGCGCGCGTTGCACGCAAAGAGTCCTCGGGCGCGCGGCCCCTTCGTTGCGGTGAATTGTTCGGCGATTCCCGAGGCCCTGTTGGAAAATGAGCTCTTCGGCCACCGCCAGGGCGCCTTCACCGACGCACACAAAGACCAGCGCGGGCTGTTTCAGACCGCCGAACACGGGACAATCTTTCTGGACGAAATCGGAGACCTGGCGCCGGCGCTCCAGGGCAAGCTGTTGCGCGTGCTGCAGGAAAAGGAGGTTCACCCCCTCGGTGCGTCAACGCCCGTGCCCATCGATGTCCGGGTCGTGACGGCCACGCATCGCAACCTTGACGCGCGGGTGATCGCGGCGCAGTTCCGTCAGGATCTCTTGTATCGCATCAACGTCGTGGACATCCACGTGCCGCCTCTTCGCGACCGACAGGAAGATCTGATGCCCCTGCTGGCGCACTTTCTGGAGAAACACACTACGCGACTCGCCCGCCCCCGCCCCACCGTGTCGGCGGACGCCTTGGAACGACTGCGCCGCCATTCCTGGCCGGGCAACGTTCGCGAGCTCGAGAACGCCATCGAGCGGGCGCTCGTCCTTGGCAGCGGCCTCGTGATAGAGACCGACGATCTGCCCGAAGCGCTCAAGATGACGCTGGCACCTCAACTTGGCGGCCGGCTCGACCGTCCGCTGGCGGCCGTCGAGCGCGAGCATATTCTCAAGACGTTGCGCGCCGTCGACGGCAACAAGTCCGCAGCCGCTCGCCTCCTGGGTCTCGATCGAAAGACGTTGTATCGGAAGCTTGGACGCGCTCCAGTCGCATCCTAGAGCGTGACGTGTCACGCGCCACAGGCGTGGCGAATCGCCACGTCAGGGTCGAAGACCCATCATCCTGGTCACTTTGGGCGATATCGCCGATTCGGATCGGGGCGTCTTGGGACAGCCGCGATCAAGCGCAAACGGCATTGATGCCGGATCGTATTGATGCTGCGGATCTTATCGCGCGGGTCGCTGTGGTACGCCGGTTGCGGGAGGAGCCCGAGGCCGTAGCGCCGTCGTGCTGCCTTCGGCTCTTCACCAATCCACCCGCACGCGAGTCATACAAGGAGGTTCGACATGGCAGTGGCACTGACCAAGGGACAAACACCATCAGCGGATCATAGGAGTTCACGTCTTCAAGAAATGAGCTGGAACGACATTCAACGACCTGGTTGCTACCTGATCCTGGGTTCGGGCGATCTCGTTCGCGTTCCACAGGACGCGCTCGCACCGGGTCACTCTCCTCTCATTACCATCACATCGAGCGGCGAGACTCGCGTTGCGAAACTGTCGGACAACCCCGCCGAGCCCATCTCGGTCCTGCGGTCGTTCGCGGCAGACAACGACTATTTTGTCAACTTCTGACAGATCGAGTTCGCCGCGAGACGGGCGATCACTGAACCTTCTGATCGCCCGTCTTCCTCCGGCGTCGGCGTAAATTTTCCCGCGTACGTCGGGTTTCGTTGCACGCCTCGGTTCCCAAGCACAGCGGCGCAGGCCCTTCTTTCTCTCTGATCCTCAGCCATTCATAGGCCCCAACTCACGGCCGCCCGGCCAGCACGGTTATTGCCCATCCCGGTGGAACGAGGCGCTGGGACACCGGACTTCGAGTCATGAGGCAATTCCACTCAGGGCAGGGGGCATATGTCGAAAGAGGATCGCGGATTCGCTTCAATGGACGCGGCAAAGCGGCGGGAAATTGCCAGTAAGGGGGGCAAGGCCGCCCACGCTAAGGGCACTGCACACGAATGGACGCCAGAAGAGGCTCGCGAAGCGGGCCGAAAGGGGGGCACGCTGAGCCATCGTCCCAAACAGGAGGAACAGGAGGAAACGTGGCCACACGATAACGAGCAACCCTAGTTTCACCACGGGCTGCAAGATGAGCAAATGTTACTCGCAACGACGTGACGTTGGGCGGTTGCGGGGGAACGTGATCGGCTTGGAAGAGGCGTTCGGCTACGCGAAGAGCTTCTTTAGCGCTGACGCGAGGATCGCTCAGAATGCCTGATCTTGAGCTCGCTCAGAATGCCTGACGTTGAGCTGAAGGCCATTCCGGACAGTCGGCAACTGCTTCCGCCGGATGGCGCGATTTCGGCCTGAGCGACGGCAGAATCAACGCAGCATTCGAACGAATTCGTCGCCAGGAATTGATCCCGCTAGGCGGATCGATGCTGGTGCTGCGACCGGACGCGCAAAGGCGGACGCCGGGCGTGTTGCCGAGCAGCAGAATTCCGCCCGCGTAGTATCCGATCGACGCGACGCACAGCGGCATCCACAACGTCCCGAACAACAGATAGATCGCCACGCCGAACGTCGCGATGACCGTCACGTCACAGGTAAGCGCCGCCCAGCGGCTGTGCACCGACCTGAGGATGCAGCCGCCAATGAACGAGTCGCCGGTGTCTGCGAGCGTCAGTCGCAGAGCGGACCTGGCTGATGAATGTCGCGGGGTGACGAGATCGGGATCGTTGGGATCGGGAAAGCGCTCGAGGAACTCGCGGGTCGTCGCGTCGGTATCGAGTCCAACGGCCTGCGCGTAGGCACGAATGAACGATCGCCTGAAGATCCTCGACGGCCACCGCGACACGTCGTCGCGCTCGAGACCTTCCAGCAGCGAGATGCTGATCTTGCTGTTCGCGGCGATGGAAGCGAGCGCTATCTGACGCCGCTCGCGCTCGCGGCGCAGACGCCGTCCGAAGCTCTCGTCCGCGATGGGGGTTTGGGGTGCCGTCCCGGGCATGTGGTCGACGTCCGCCGCCATGCAAATTCGGTTCCCGTTGGATGCGAGTAAGCGTGCGATCCCGTCTGAACAGTTTTCCTACAGGCACTGCGTAACAGTGCCGGCCATGGCAACGCGATGGCGATCGAGAGAGCGGTACGCCGCCGGCTGTTTCTTCAGTTTCCACGACGAACATCCTGGCCGGAGACGGCCTCACGATCCGTCCGATTCTCCCTTTTGGAGAAACGACTCGACGTCATCGGCGTCGCACTCCGGACCACGGCATCGGTGTTCGAATTCGTCTCGCAGCCAATCTCCACGTTCGTTGCCTCGACGAGCAATCGAACGGCTTCGCGCAACCAACTGCAAGAACTTCCGCGGTCGAGCGTGCATTCAATATCAGCATTTTCGGCAATCGCGCGTGTTTTCCGTTCCCGTTGGACATGACTCCAAAAAGTACAGGTGCGTATTTTCGACCAGGCGCCCACCGGTCTTGACGAGTCGCTGCGGCACGTTGCGTATGCATGGGTTGTCAGGCTGCCGATCTCGAGTGGCCAAAGCGGAAATTCCGCACATTTCTCGGCTCATGTTCTGGCAATCATCGGCCCCTCCCAAGAGAGTTCAGCTCCATACACCGTCGCAGCACGTCTGTTGCATCCGCCGTGTGTGAGCGAGATCGGCGCTTCACCAGCAGCACACTTGGCGCCCGAAAAACGAGGAGGTTATCGTGAGCAGGATTCTGCGCTACTCAGCATTGCTAATCGTTCTTGCCATCTATGATGGCACCTTCACCTCTCCGCTCAGCGCGAGCGGCGGTGGTGGCGGTACCGCACAGGTCTGGCTCGGCACGTTGGGCGGCAACGGGAGCCAGGCGTATGAAGTGTCTTCCACGGGGTCGGTCGTGGTGGGATACGCGTCCAACGCCAGCGGGCAGTATCGTGCGTTTCGATGGACGGCGACGGGCGGAATGCAAGACCTGGGTGACTTTGGATACGCCTACGCGGCGGCGTATGGAGTCTCCGGCGACGGCTCGATCGTGGTCGGGGAGGCATGGGACGCCAGCTTTCGGCAGCGCGCCTTTCGTTGGACGGCTGCGGGCGGGCTGCAAGACCTCGGCACCCTGGGAGGACCGTATGGCGTCTCGGCCGACATTTCCGCTAACGGCCTGGTCGTGGTCGGAGAGTCCTGGAACGCCGCCAGTAACACGCGTGCCTTTCGGTGGACCGCGGCGGGCGGGATGCAGGATCTCGGCACCTTCGGAGGCTACGGCAGCGGGGCGTACGGCGTCTCCGCCGACGGTTCGGTCGTGGTCGGGTCGGCAGACGACGCCAACGGACAGCGTCGTGCCTTCCGGTGGACCGCGGTGGGAGGGATGCAGTATCTCGGCACCCTGGGCGGTTTTGAAAGCGAGGCGTTTGGTGTGTCGGCGGATGGCTCGGTCGTGATCGGCCGGTCCACGGACGCTGGCAATACGCGGCGTGCCTTTCGATGGACCTCAGCGGGCGGGATGCAGGATCTCGGTTCATTGGGCGGCGTCGGCAGCGAGGCGTTTGACGTTTCTGCCGACGGTTCAGTCGTGGTCGGAGATGCGCCGGATGCCAGCGGACAGACGCGCGCGTTTCGATGGACGGCGGCGGGCGGGATGAAAAGCCTGAGCACCATCTACGCCGGCTCGATCGGGAGTGGCTCGTACTTCGCTTTCGCCAACGCCATTTCCGCTGATGGAGGCCACGTCGCGGGTTATGGGTACAACCAGCGAGCCCGGCGTTATGAGGCCTTTTCTACCAATTGAATGGCAGAGGAGAGCGGGGAGAAGAGGATAGCCAGTTCTGCGAGCTCGTGCGTTGGTCATTGAGATACCGTGCATGTCCTGTGGCGCTCTTGACAGCGGCGCCACAGGATCGTCGCACAACCAATTGTGTTTGGAGAAGGACGTCCCGTACGGGGGTTTCGGATCGGCGGACGCGGTCGAGCATCGCCGCAAACGCGGCGGCGCCGATTTCACGCGTCGGTTGGCGCACAGTGGTGAGCGGAACCGCCAGGAGACTCGCGTACTCCAAGTCTACGGGTTCAACTCCCTGATTGGCCGCACTTCGATGCTTCCCTCGCGCGCCGGCGGGATCTTCGAGGCGACCTGGATCGCGTCGTTCAAGTCTCTCGCGTCGATCAGGTAAAAGCCAGCCAGCTGCTCTTTGGTCTCGGCGAAGGGACCGTCGGTGATCGACACCCTGCCGTTCCGGACCCGCACCGTCGTGGCTGTCTCTATGGGTTGGAGCGCCTCCGCGGCGATCAGAAGTCCACTCTTCCTGAACCCTGCACCGCAGGCCATACACTCGCTGTCGGGGACGGCGTGCAGCTTCTGTTCCTCGAGGTAGACAAGGCACAAGTACTTCATAGGGCTCCTCAAATCAGGAATTTGGAATTTGGAATGCCATCACGAATTCTGAATTCCTAATTCTCAATTCTCAAATTCGCCACTCATTTCTAGTCGTTCGAGCGGGCTCCGAATCGACATCGAGCCCGCCCGTCCTGCCGCTCCCGCCC
>Ga0137418_10001673_pt1 | contig 20519 bp, 21 predicted proteins | sample CZODoug3_1_2_16f_FD_122242 | JGI IMG/M metagenome (GOLD analysis project Ga0137418, IMG submission 122242) | Vadose zone soil fungal communities from Angelo Coast Range Reserve, California, USA - CZODoug3_1_2_16fungal (Hybrid Assembly) | ecosystem: Environmental > Terrestrial > Soil > Vadose...
TGTCCGCCTTCACTCCGGACACCGTGCCCGGACGCTGATCTGTGATCATGCCAGTGACGGTAACATTGTTATGGGCCGCGATGTCGAGCGCGTCGAGCACTTTGCCGTACTGCAGATCCTTGTGCGCTTTGACGTACAGGAGCTTGTCTTCGGTACGGTTCTCGAAAATCTGCTTCAGCCGAACACCGAGCTCGGCGTTCGGAATCGCTTTCTTGTTCAGGTAATACTGCCCCTTGGCATCGATGCCCAGAACCTGATCCTGATCTTCCTCAGGATGCGGCTTCAGATTGACGCCGGTGGGCGGAATTGCCTGGAATCCCGCGGTAATCGCCGGGATCACGAGCATGAAGATGATCAACAGCACGAGCATGACGTCGATCATCGGCGTCACGTTCGGCGAAGCCTTCACGCCCCCAGATGTTCCAGCGGACATTGCCATTGCTTAAACCCTCCCCGGGTTACTGCGAGATCGGGTTGGAGCCCGCGGTTGCCGTGGTGTTGAATTCACGGGTGAAGCGCGAGCGGCCGAATTCTCCGGTGCCCGAGATGTTCTTGATCATGTAGTCGATCATCTCTTTCGAGGTGTACGTCATCTCGGCGGTGAGATTGTCGATCTTGATCTGGAAGTAGTTGAAGAGCCACACTGCCGGGATCGCTACGACGAGACCGAAGGCCGTCGTGATCAGCGCCTCGGACACACCGGATGAGATCGAGGCGAGACCACCCGAGCCCGACGCGGCCATGGCGGCGAAGGAGTTCACGATTCCCATCGTGGTGCCGAGAAGTCCGACGAACGGAGCGGTTGCGCCGACGGTGGCGAGAATGCCGAGGCCGCGCTTGAGATCCGTGATCGTCATCAACATCTCGCGCTCGATCGCGCGCTCTGCCGAGTTGATATCTGCGACCGTGACCGATCCATCCTGAATCAATGGCCGGATCTCAGTCAGTGCTCCACCGAGAACGCGAGCCACATGCGACTTCTTGTACTTGTCGGCGAGAGTTACTGCTTCGGCGAGATTGTCTTCCTCGAGGAACTGGGAGAACTCGGGGGCGAACTTGCGCGTCTCACCCTGCGCCTGGCGAAGATCCCACCACTTCTTGATGGCGACTGAAAGGGACCAGATCGACATGATGGCGAGGACATATACAATGCCCTTCGCGAAGTTGCCCATCTGGTTGTAAATGTCGAGCAATGACAGCTGCATTGTTTACTCCGGGAAGGGTTGGTTAGCGGGGAACGGCAAACTGGAATGACTGCTGGACCAGCTGATTGACCGGCTTGCCACCGATCATCGCGGGGCTGAACTTCATCCGCGGCAGAACGTTCTTCACCGCCTGTGTGAACAGCTCATTCGTCGACTTCAGCACCTTGAAAGAATCCATATCGGCCTTTCCGGAGCTGTTGACTACGAACTGAGCCTGGACCTCGCCCGCAATACCCGAGCTTTCCAGAACCGATGGATACTTCGGCTTGGGACTTTCGGCGAGCATTTCAGCGGGCTTCTCGACCTGGAACTCGAAATAGGTCTGGTTGGCGTTGGCGATTCCGCCCACGACTCCAGAGCCCGTGCCGCCCTTCACGCCTTTTCCGCTGAAGTCGCTTTCGTTCGTGATCGCCTTGGTGAGATCGATCTCGGGGATCTTGATGTCGATCTTGACGGGCGCGCGAAGAACCTGGAATCCCTTCGGCGGAGGCGGCTTGACGACGACCTCTTTCGGCGGTGGCGGCTTGTCCGGCACCTTCGGAGGCTCCTTCTTCATCTCGACGAACTGAATCTTCTCAGCCTTCGCCTTTTCGTCCTTGCTGCCAGCGCGCGCGGTTGCGTACACCGCGGCTGAGATCAGAACTGTGTGGAGCACGATGCTGAACACCGTGCCGCCAGCCATCTTCTGCTTTTTAGCCTTTGACTCAAGAAGTTGGTTAAACATTCCTCACCCAATGGGAAGTTCGTGAACGAAAGGTGTTCCGAAGTGGAATCGTGCGGAATACCCGCAAGATTAAGAATCAATGAAATAGTATTAAGGAACTCCTAACTAACGCGAGAGCGTAAACACAAAAGGCATTTGAACCAGCTGCCTTACTTTCACGCCACCGATCTCGGCCGGGATGAAGCGCATCCGAACAAGAGCTGCTCTCACCGCGTCCTCGAACAGCTGATTGTCAGAGCGCACGAATCGTAAGCTTCCTTCCTCGGGGCGTCCCTGCTCGTCGACGACGAACTGCGCAATCACCTTCCCTTCAACGCCTGAGCTTCTGAGCACCTCCGGGTATCGCGGCGGAGCGTTGCCGGGAATAACCCCGACTTGCTTCTCGACCTGGTCCGCGCGAAAAGGCACAGCGCCTGAACTTCCTCCACCCGCCTGGCCGCCACTCGATGACGACGCGATCGTGCCGGGCTTGAAGTCGCCTGGCTTCGACACTACGTCGCTGATGTCGACCGACGGGATTTTGATGTCCAAGTCCGGAGCAACGAATATCAGACGATGACCATCGAAGGGTCGCCGCGCGCTCTTTGCTTGCGACCCGGATTGGCGTGGGAGCGGTAGGCGCGGAAAGTAGACTGGCCGAACCGTCTCCAGAACCTTGGCCGGCTGAACTCGCGCCTGCGCAGTCGCATAGAGCGCGGCTGCAATCAGCGCCGTGTGAGCCGTAACGCTCAGCATTGCTCCGCCTGCCGACCGCTCCCGTCTTGATCTGGACTCCAGCAGCGTTTCGAGCATTTCCTCTCCGAGTGGATGCCGCACCAAAGCTCTCGGAGTCCTACACACGATGAAATAGCGCGCGCGTTAGCAGTGAATGAAAGACTTCTAACACTCGCATTAGCGCGCCGTTAACGTCGGCATTTCGCTGCGCGGGACGCCACCCCGCTTCATTGAAGTTTAGCCCGAAGCCCCAGCCGACCCGCCCATCGCCCCTGGCCGGTAGTCGTAAGTTGCAGTTGCCGTTGGGATCGCTGCGCATGGCCGGGTAGTCGTAAGTTGCAGTTGCCGTTAGGATCGCTGCCCCCGGCCGGTAGTCGTTAGTTGCAGTTGCTTCATGAGCGCTGGCCGTCGGTCGCGAGAGGCAGCGTAACGGTAAAAAGGCTGCCGCGCCCAAGACGCGACGATGCGGTAAGAGTTCCGCCGTGCGCCTGCGCGATCCACTGGCTGATGGCGAGCCCAAGCCCGAATCCTCCGCGCTCCGACATTCTTGACCGCACCCTGTCCGCGCGCCAGAAGCGCTCGAAGACGTGGGGAAAGTCCGCCGCGGAAATTCCGATCCCCGTGTCCCGCACCGCGAACGTCGCGTTGTCCGGATGTCGTCCAAGTCCCAGCTCCACCTTGCCACCGGCGGGCGTGTACTTGATGGCGTTCGTGACAAGATTGAGGAAGAGCTGCCTCAGGCGCGTCCTGTCGCCCATGACTACCGCATCTGCGGTGAACGGAAGATTCACCGTCACCCCCTGCGCTTCGCCGAGTATAAGGGCGGTCTCGTAGACCTCCTGGACGAGCGGCGCCAGCTCCACGGGCTCGCGATGCAGATCGAAACGTCCTTCGTCAGCGCGGGCAAGAGTTAAAAGACTCTCCACCAGATCGCTCATCCTGCGCACTTCCTGCAGCGCCTCCTCGAGCGCGATCATGCGCTCGGTCTGACTCGAAGTCTCCATCATGGCCCGCTCGACATCGGCGCGCAGCACAGTAAGCGGTGTCTTCAGCTCGTGGCTCGCATCCGCCGTGAACCGGCGGAGTCCGGCAAACGACGTCTCGAGACGAGAGATCATCGCGTTGAGCGTCGTCACGAGATCCGCGAAGTCGGTCGTCTCCTCGCTGAGCGCGAGGCGGCGATGCAGGCTGCGTCCATCGGTGATGGCGGCCATTTCGGTGGTGATCTCGTTCAACTGCCGTTGCGTTCGCCCCAGAAACATGAACGCTCCCACCCCTGCCACACCGATGATGAGTGGCACGATCACCAGAGCATCCAACAGGTATTCGCGCGGGATCGTGCTCGCCCTCGTCGCAATCGCTCCGGAGGCGATCCGGCTCAGGCCGCTCGGGGTACCCGCGAGAGAATGAGAGACGAAGAGGACTTTTTCCTGGAGCGAGTCGAGCGTGAAGATGAGCGCCTCGCCGGACTTCGGCAGGTCGACGAGTTGGCCCAGGAGTGTGGCCATGTCGGTGCCCTGGAGGCGTATTACATCATTGGACCGATAGACCGCGCGCCCAGCCGTATCCACCACTACTATGTATCCAGGGACCGACTGGAGCCTGTCGGCGACTTTCGGCGACAGTCGCGGAATGAGAGCGGAATCGCTCGTGACAAAAACATTTTCCTTGGATTGCGCGGCATCGGTGATTACCCGCGCCGCAAGATCTCCCTGAGCCGCTGCGTACAACGCAATGTCGTGATAGACGGCATTGTTGCGCGCCGCGAGGACAGCGAGGAACAGCGTGATCGTGACGGCAACCAGTCCGGCCACGAATGCCGCGGTGAGCTTCACGCGCGTCGAGAGCATCGCGCTCTACCCGCCCTTCGCCGGTACGCTCTCTTCGCGGATCACGTACCCAACGCCGCGGATCGTATGTATGAGCTTCTTCGTGCTGTTTGCATCGATCTTCTTGCGCAGATGGTTGATCACCACGTCGACGATGTTGGTGCCCGGATCGAAGTGATAGCCCCACGCGTACTCGGTTATCAGGGTTCGACTCATCACGCGACCCGCGTGGCGCATGAGATACTCGATCACCGTGTACTCTTTGGGCGTCAGCTCGATTGCATGTCCCGCGCGCGTCACCTCTCTCGTGTCCAGGTTTAGCGTCAGGTCCGCCACCTTGAGCACCGGAGTGATGCGCGCCCGCGGCCGGCGAGACAGGGCCTCCACGCGCGCCAGCAGCTCCTCGAAAGCGAACGGCTTGGTGACATAGTCGTCAGCGCCGGCGCGAAGGGTCTCAACCTTGGAGTCGATGGCGTCCTGTGCGGTCAGTATGAGCACCGGGCGGTCGAAGCCACGAGCCCGTAGATCGTGCAGCACCTGAGCGCCGGATTTGCCGGGGAGCCGCATGTCGAGGACGACAACGTCGTACTCCTCCGCTATGGCGCGTGCCTCCCCGTCGTCTCCGTTCGCGACGAGATCGACGCCCCAGCGCTGCTCCTCAAAGCCCCGTTTGACGAACTGTCCAACGGTCGGGTCGTCTTCGATTACGAGGATTCTCATCGGGGCGGGGTGGACTTCGGGCGTTGAAAGAAAAAGGCGGAAATGCGTTTCCGCCTTTCCGCCTAACTTACATCTGGGTTATCCGCCCTTCAACGACGCCGAAAATTGTGCCCGCTCAGCGAATGAAGCCTCGATCCGGCCGCTCAGTCGCGCGCTCTGCCTTCTGCTTCTTCGCCAGGAGCGCCATCGATGCGGAGTCAGTTCGCGCCTTCACGACCGTACCGCCGGAACTGTCCCCAGTTACTACAGTGTCTTTGCATTGGCGCTGGTCATAGACCGAGCGCGTGGCGCATCCGGAACGAAGCAGCCTGGACGGACCGCCGGCTGCCGGCACGGTCGGCACACATTTGCCGGTTGCCGCCGCGCTGGCAGAACATTCGGTCTCCGCGCGCGTCGTTGGACGGCGGGAGACCGAATACATCAGTGCAGCTAATGAGGATACAGCAACTGCGAGCAGTAACAACGCGACCAGCAGCTCGCCGATCACGAAACCGCGACGGGCCCGTTGTGCCGGGCTGCCGTCGGCCGGCACTAGTACTCCACCCAGTTGTCGACCCACGTGTTGCGCAGAGTTACCAGCGCACCCAGGGTGGTGTTGGCCTTCGCAACTGCGCAGGAGTTGTAGTTGTACTGCTTGGTACCGTTCGCGGTTGAAGTGGGGACATAGGTCCCGAGCTTCACGTTGAGCCCGCTCACGGTCGCACCTTGAACACCGTTGTTACCGTTCGACGTAATGTCACCACCAATCAGCAATACGCCCTTCCACGTTGAGTTGCCGCTGATGGTGAAGTTGCCTGTTACGATAAGCATCCCTTGTCCGTTCGACGGAAGACTGAAGTCGCCGTTGACGCGGATGATCGGATAATATGTGGTATCCTGGAGCGCGACCGTCGGCCACGAGCCGCCCGGAATTGTAATAGTCGGGGTGATGGCGCCCAGGTTGACGATTGCGTTCCAGTCAATGGCCACGGAATCCGGAGCAACTGAATCGATCGGTGGGTTGCCGACTGCCACCACTTTCCCGGTGTACCCTGGATTCATGGGAACGATTACGCCTGCCACCGCGGCTGAGTCCCCGCAGAGATCGATTCCGCCGATCGTGCCAGCGGCACCGTTCTTCTGGAGGCCTGAAAGAGCGGTCCATCCCGCGAGAACCTGCATCGGCGCAGGTTCCCACAGAACGTACTGTGCAACCGTACGCACACCCTGCGGCGTTCCCGCATAGGCGCCGGCGGTCTCGGTACCTCTCGAACGAGCTACGTAAACTCCGGATTGTGAGCCCTTCGGCGGCCGTATTCGCGTTAGCGACACCCAGGCGTAGCCGCCGGTCACGTTGACCAGAGCGCTGTCCTTGGCGCCAGGAACGTGGGTATAGCCGTTGGCTCCATATTGGGCGGTCATGAGCGAGTCACGGCGAACAAGGAAGATCTCGAGTCCCTGCTCCGCGATTCTGAACGCAGAGATCTGGGACTTCTGGTCGGCCACCGACCTGCGCTCCGCGCTCACCACAGAAAAGCCTCCGGCGATCATGATCGTCAGAGCAGCGATGACAAGGAGAGCAATCGGGATCGCAAACCCACGGCGTTCGGTTTTGTTCGGCATATAGTCAAGCCTCTCGGCTAGTTTGTGCGGTTCTTGAAGAAGACCGCGGTTGTGAAGGGCGCAGTTTCGTTTGTTATCTGACCTGGAGCAATGTTTTCACTGATACCATCGAGATGGAGCTCGAGTCCGCGAATGTCCGCAAGATTCCCGGGCGGATTGACCGAAGCGACCGAGCCACCATTGACCGTGAAGAACTTCCAGCCAGCCGTGTTGGCGAACGGTGCAACGATCTCCTCGGTGGTCAGGGTTCCGTTTGGCGCGATGGTCGTGCGGAAGAGTCCGAGCTTGCCAGGAACAGCGGTCGAATTCGTGAACTCATATTTGATCTTGGAGTAAAGAAACACCGGCGCTCCCAGGCCCGCATTAGCCGGAAGGACTGGCGTGACCAGAACGGTTTTCCCGTTCGGCACCATCGTGATGCTGACGCCCGCGCACACTGCCGCATCGCCCGGGCCCTCGGTGGCAGGGCTCTCCACGTACGAGTACACGCCATTCAAGTAGTTTCTCCACGCGTAGCCGTAGAAACCGGCGTTGGCATAGGTGGTTGAGTCAACCGGGAGGAGGCTCAGAACCGTACCGCCGCCCGAGTTCGCGCACACCACGCCGATCGCGAATGGAATGCGAATCGTTAGCGATGTCGAACTCGCGGCGACTACGCCGCCAGTAGCCTCGATCATTCGGAAGTCGGAGACGACACGGTTGAGCGACGCACGCGACACGTTACGCGCCGCATTGCCCATTCCCTGTCGGTCGAAGAATCTGCCCTGCACAGTCAGCAGCTTCGTAAAAGCTGCGCCGACAATGGCGAAGAGCACGATTCCAACCAGGAGCTCGATGATCGTGAAGCCGCGGCGAGCACCGCGATTGTTATAGAGTCTCATTTGGTTACCCTTGTGGGCAATCGGTGCAGAGTACCTTTGTAGTGCGCGCCTTTGTCCGGTTGAAGCTTACGGTGTCTGGCTTGAACTTCGGGTTCGTCGGCGTGATCACAACTTTTACCGTCTTGATCGTGGCGGCAACTGGCTCGGCTATCGTGATCACACGCGTATGAGGATACGGTGCGGTGCTGACCGAGACGCTGGTCGTCCCGACGGGGATCGAATCGTATGGGATGCCCTCCAGGCGATTGATCTCCTGCATTAGCACTCCATTTCTGTAGGCGTTACCGGTTGCGGCCAGGGAGCTCTGCGACACCGAGTATATGAGCGAGGCCAGCGAAGCGACGGCGACTGCAAGAAGAACCATTGCCACGATGACTTCGACGATGGCGATGCCCTTCCTGGGCTCCTTCGTGACGATCGTGGCGGTAGCGGTGGCGCGATTGAAGTTACGCAGTGATAGTCTCATTTAACCCTCACGAATCCGGCCGTGCTCATGGTGATCTGCTTTGAGTAGTCACCGTTGGCGAGGTCGATGGTATCCGCGACCGAGGAAACGCCATTCGGGAAAACGTCTATTGTTGTCGAAGGATGGAATACGAGGCTTGAGAGGCGATACTCGGACGTGTCGCCGTAGAATGCCCTGATGCGGAGTACGGTGCCCGTTTTGCGGTCGACGAACTGATAGCTGCGGGTAGAGGCGTCGGCCTGAATGCGAACCGGTTCGCGCTGGCGAGCGGCCACCGCGAACGCGTTCTGCATATCCGACACGATTACCATTGCGGCGCGATTTACGCGCTGGTGGCGCACTATGCGCGACATGGCAGGGCCCGTCATCGCCGCCAGGATACCGATTATCACGATGACAATCGCGATCTCAAAGAGGGAGAATCCCTTGAGCCCACGCTGGGTGGCGTTTTTGCTCGAGCTTGGCGCCATACTTAAATGCCTCCATGGGAGCCGCCGGGTTTGAGACCCACGACGCCCCAGTTGCGTTGCGTTCTATTTAGAGATGGACGAATACGGCACGTGCCTGCAACCCGAAAAACTGACCGGAATCGAGTTAACCCACCCTGCAGGGCGTTAACTCCCAAACCTCTAGCTCAGCAGTTTGATCGCGGCAAGGATCTCTGAGTTGTCTCGTCGATCGCTGTTATTGCGCTCGACGTGGGACCACCGAACCCGGCCCTCCCGGTCTATCAGGAAGTAGGCGCGGTTGGAGTAAAACCGTTCCTCATTAAGGACTCCGTAGGCCCGCGAAACGTCTCGCTTGAAGTCGCTCAGAAGCTCGGTTTTCATCTGCAGCTTGTTCTTGAATTCCTTGAGCGAAGCCGTCGAATCGACGGAGATGGGAAGGATCTCGACTCCCTTCCCGGCGAACTGATCGAAGTCCTCGGTAAAGCAGATCAGCTCCTTTGAGCAGGTCCCAGTGAATGCGAGCGGAAAGAACGCGAGCAGTACATTTCGCTTTCCATGGAACGATGAGAGTGAAACTTCGTTTCCGGATGTAGATGCTACGGAAAAATCGGGAGCGAGGTCTCCCACCTGCGGCGAATTTTGCAGTTGTGTACTGGTCATCGCCCAAATTTAGTAACTACTGAGGATCGGATGGAAATTGAGACAAAAGAAGCGATCAAAAAGCTCACGGTTCGCTGTCAGTTCTGCAACACATGGAACCGCATCGCAGCCAGCAGAGTCACGTCCGGTCCGAAGTGCGGAAAGTGCGGTAAGCCGATCCTCCTGGAGCGTCCAGTCCCGCTCACCGACGAGACATTCACCCGCACTATTAATGAAAGCGATGTCCCGGTCGCCGTCGACTTCTACGCCGACTGGTGCGGCCCCTGTCGGATGATGGCGCCCGCCGTCGACGCCCTCGCCGCGCACCTCCAGGGAAAAGCACTCATCGCAAAGCTCAACACCGATCACTCGGCCATAACCGCGTCGGGATTCAACATTCGCGGCATTCCGACTACGATTGTCTTCAAGGATGGAAAGGAGGTCGCGCGCCAATCGGGGGCGATGCCACTCGAAGGACTGAAGCAGCTGGTGGCAAGGGCGGGCGTGGCAGTCTGATCGCGCGCAGCTTTCGCTTACGAAATTGCCGGGCCTTTCAGCACCTTCTCCACAGCTGTGGCCAGCTCCTTACCCGAGAACGGCTTGTTAAGGAAATTCGCGCCGCCAGGGACTCCAGTCCGCGCATCCTGATCGGCATAGCCGGATATGAAGAGAGCACGCAGTCCGGGACGCGTGGGGGCCAGCCGCTCGACAACTTCCCGGCCCCGCAGCCCTGGCATGAACATGTCGGTGATCACCAGATCGATCTTGCCCTGGTGAGCCTCCGCGATTCGTAGCGCCGCCTCGCCGTTTTCCGCTTCGAGGACGTTATAGTGCGCCCGCCGCAGAATTTTGAGCACGATCGTCCGCACGGATTGCTCGTCGTCGACGAGGAGGATGGTTTCCTTTAATCCTGGTTCGGAAGCAGTCATCGAGCTGATATTGGCCGGTTTGATGGACAATCAAGGTACCTAGGCGACAACCATTATGGCCAGCGCTCCATTATAGCCAGCGTCACCAGGCTTTTTGTGGCGAATAACCCCCTCCGTTGTTGCGCCCGCGCAACACTATGTCGCTCCACGGGGAACTCCATGCGGTTATCGTCCTTTCGCTAGAGATGTTGATCCGCAATAGCTCGGCTTAACGGAATTGTTGCCTTTCCGCCGCAGTTGCTGTTGGGGAAAAAGACCACTCTTGCCGAACTCAGCAGGTTTGCTATCGTTATGTCCGCTTTATCACGTACCTTCGCGCAGCAACTTTATCCACAATATTCCGAACGACGGAACCAAATGACAGGCGCCCTAGCTCGAAAAGACTTTCGCGCAGCTTCAGATCAGACCCCGTCGTACAACCCGGTGAGCGAAAAAATGCGAGCCCTGATCGTCGATGACGACCGGACGCTGAGGGAAGGATGCGCCAGCGTGCTCCGCGCCGAGGGGATCAATGTGGAGGTCACAGGCCGCGGCGAGGAAGCGATCCAGATGATCCATCGGTCACGCTTCGACATCATGTTCGTTGACGTGTACCTGGAGCCGGTTTCGGGGATCGATGTGCTCAAGGCCGTAATGGCAACTTCACCGAGCACCCTCGTGGTACTCATGACGGGTAACCCGAGCGTCGATTCCAGCATCGAAGCAATGCGAATCGGCGCGTGGGACTATCTGCCCAAACCGTACTCGGGAACTCAGCTCCAGCTGCTCGTTGGTCGCGCCGCCCACGCCGTTTCGGCCAGACGTGAGCTGGAGGCGCCCGGTGGCGACGCGCTCGTGGCAGGCGGAAATCTGCTGCTCGGTACCTCCCCTGCATTCAAGAACGCAACCGAACTGGCGCGGAGAGCCGCGCCGACGAACGCATCGGTGATGATCGTCGGCGAGACGGGCACTGGCAAAGAGGTCATCGCACAGTACATCCACCAGCACAGTCGTCGTGCCAGAAAGCGCCTTGTACCAATCAATTGCGCCGCGATCCCCGAGCAGCTTCTCGAATCCGAGATGTTCGGCCATCGCAAAGGAGCTTTTACTGGAGCCGATCGCGAGAAGATGGGACTGCTCGAGCTTGCGAACGGAGGCACGCTGTTCCTGGACGAGCTGACCGAGATGTCAATGGCGCTTCAGGCGAAGATGCTGCGCGTCCTTCAGGACGGCATCGTTCGGCGCGTCGGCAGCGAAGCAGAGGACGCGATTGTCGATGTGCGCTTCGTCTCAGCGACAAACCGCGATCCGCGTGACGCGATTCGCAGCAAGCAGCTTCGCGAGGACCTGTACTACCGCCTCAACGTCGTGCAGGTCACGATTCCGCCGCTGCGCGAGAGGGTGGAGGACATTCCCCTCCTTGCGAACCATTTCCTCGGGGTATTCTGGGGCCGACACCGTGCGACAAAGGACGCCGTACCGACGTTCACCGAGGACACACTCGACTTTCTCTCGTCGCGTCCGTGGCGCGGCAACGTGCGTGAGCTGCAGAACTTCGTCGAGCACGTGACGATTCTCGCGCAACCCGGGGCAAAGATTCAGATCCACCATCTCCCGCTCGATCAGGAAGTGGACCTCGGCGCCGTAAGCAATAATGGTGTCGGAATTCTGCCATCCAGCGACGCCTACCACGTCGCAAAGGAACAGGTCCTCGCAACCTTCGAGAAGAACTACGTCACTCGCCTGGTGGCGCGGGCGTCGGGGAACATGTCGCGCGCGGCTCGACTTGCCAGCGTCGACCGGACGACTCTGTACCGCCTGCTCGAGCGTCATGGGTTCCGGCGCGATCTGGGGGAAACCTCTGGTCTTGCGATCACCGAAAGCGCGCCCGCTACCGACGACGACTTCCTTCCGAAGCTGGTTTCGGCTAGCTAGCGCGAGCATTGTCGGTGTGGTCGATGGGCTCGTCACGCTCAACGACGAGCGCTTCGCCACGCTCGACAACGACGAGCTGTACAAACGCTATCGCTGAGCATCCCCGGGCCACCTGTGTGAATCTTACTACTCCGGCGTGGCGCGGTCGCAACACTTGCGGAGAACTGCGCACCCTAAACCGTTGGTGTTTAAGGTGATAAGTATGGGCAGGGATTTGCGTAGCGCGGTGTTGCACGAGTCACACTGCGCTCGCTCGCCAATCCCACGATAGACGCCGAACATGCCTGTCAATCTCCCACGATCCCAACCGCTGGATTACCCGGTGGTTCCTTCCTACGGCGGCCCGCCTGGTGTAGGCGCTTGGACGGGTGAAAGGCCTCAGCCGCAGAACTGGAGTGAACCGGAGGGGGTTCCGTGGGCACGCTACTTCGACGTGATCAGGCGCCACCTGCTGCTTATAGCAGCCCTGACTGGACTTGGCTCCGCCTTGGGCCTTGTCGCCGCTAAGCGTGTCAAACCCGCTTACGAAGCGCAAACGACCATTTGGGTCAACACCGCGAACGCGCAGCAAGCAGGACCTATCAGAGCGCAGCAGCTCCTGCCTACTGCTTCGTGGGTCGAGCTGTTAAAGAGTTTTGCGATAGTCGACGAAGTCGTCCGCCGCCTGAATCTCAACGTGGGCTACAAGCAGCGCGCCGATTCGGTCTTGTTCCGAAACTTCGCTTCCGGACCTTCGCTTCATCCAGGCGCGTACATTCTCAAAATCGATGCATCGGGACAGCACTTCGTGCTCACAACGGCAAAAGGGGTGGTACTCGAGCGCGGAGCGTTGGGTGACACTATCGGTTTGAAAGAGGGCTTTCGCTGGGTTCCGGAGCCTCAGCTCTTCAAACCCGGCCGGACGGTGGAGTTCTCCCTCACCACGCCCCGAGGTGCCGCAATGGGGCTCGTCGCCTCCGTACGAGCGTCACTTCCCGAGAACGGGCAATTCCTTCGTATCGCGCTGACCGGCACCGACCCTCAGCGAACCACGCGCACGCTAAACGCGTGGGCCGAGCAATTCGTAGCGTCTTCCATTGACCTCAAGAAGCGCCACCTGCTCCAGTTCAAGCAGATTCTTGCCGATCAGCTCGCTGTGTCGGAGCAACAGTTGCACGCCGCAGAGAGTGACCTGGAAGCGTTTCGGGTTAGCACTATTACGCTCCCATCAACGGGCGCGCCCGTGGCGGCCGCCGCTCCGACAACATCGTCACCCGTAGCGAGCGGATACTTTCAGCAGAAAGCGACCCTCGACGACATTCGCAGCGATCGGCTCGCACTCGAGCGGATACTTGCTGACGCCAACGGAGGACCGATCAATCCGCAGTCCTTCCTCATGTTGCCGTCGATTCTTAACAACACCCCTCAACTGCGAACCGCGATCGAAGAGCTCTCGTCACGGCAGGCAGCACTGCGCACCGAACAGCAGTATCTGACGGACGCCAATCCTCGCATCAAGCAGCTTGTAGAGGCGGTGCGTGTCCTCGAGCAAGAGACGATTCCGCGGATCACGCTCAGCGTGCTTGCCTCTCTGCGAGCCCGCGAGCCAGAGCTCAACACCCGCATTAGCGAAGAGTCGCGCGAGCTGCGCGCAATACCGTCCCGCACCACCGAAGAAATGCGACTAGTGAGACGGCTTGCTGCCACCGAGAATCTTTACAACACCCTCAAGGCTCGGTACGAGGAAGTCTCGCTCTCCGACTCGGAGACCGCACCGGATCTAAGCGTGCTCGATCTCGCGGTGGCGCCAATTTTCCCGACTTCGAACGACGCACCGCGCTTGCTGCTGATGGCTATTCTGGCCAGCCTGGGACTCGCCGTCGCCATCGCACTCCTGCACGATCGACTCGACAGGCGATTCCGCTATCCTGAGCAGGCGACGCACGAGCTTGGACTCACAATCGCCGGCACCGTACCGAACTTCAAAGCGAACCGTAAGGGAGTTTTTGGAATCGAGACGATGTCGCTTGCGGTCGAGTCGTTCCGGAGCCTTCGCCTGGCGCTGACGTACGACTTCCCGAGTGATGCGCCAATCGTCCTCGGCGTTTCGAGCCCTGCCGCGGGAGATGGGAAGTCGCTCGTTTCCTCCAACCTTGCGCTCGCCTTTGCGAGTGCGGGAAGTCGTACGCTATTGATCGATGGCGATGTCCGTCGCGGAAGCTTGCACGCGACATTCGACGTGCCTCCAACTCCCGGGCTCGTTGAGCATTTGCACGGCCTCGCGGGCATCGATGCGATCCTGCACTCGACTTCCACGCCCAATCTCTCAGTCATTGCGAGAGGCGCCCGGAGAAACCGTTCGCCCGAGCTGCTCGTGTCGGAAGTCATGAGCCGCCTGATCCTAGAAATGAGAGAGAAATTCGATGTGATCATCATTGACTCTCCTCCCCTAGTGGCTGGAATGGACGCCTATGCGCTCGGTGCGGCGGCGGGCAGCATGCTCATCGTGTTGCGGCCGGCGGTGACCGATCGGAAGCTCGCCGCGGCAAAGCTCGAAGTTCTCGATCGCCTGCCAATTCGGGTAGTCGGCGCGGTGGTGAACGCCATCCCCGATGGCAGGTCGTACGAGTACTACGGCAGTGATTACAGCTACGGCGGCCTCCCAGTGGAGCCCGGAGGGGATGTCGCAACACCCGGAGGATTGGTTCTCCGGGCGTAGGTCGATTTGGACACGAATTACGGTAATGCCGATAGATCAAATTCGGATCGGCGTACCGAGAATGCAGGTCAAGGGCAGTTCACTGTAGCACGCAGCGAAAGAAACAATCGGGAGATATTAGATGCGCAACTATCAGGCGTTCAAAGTGGCTTCGACCACTGCACTCAAACACTTCGCGATCTTGCCTCTGGCCGCTTGTGTGCTTGCGACGATGGCGGTGGCCCAATCCGCACCAGGCGCGCTTACAAGCCGCGCGGAGCTGACGGCGGCCGAGATCAGTTTGACACAAAGTCGAAACGGTGACCCACAGAAAAATGCGTTACTTGCGGCGGCGATCCGGCAGCGTTTGCGGGACGGCGATTTTCAGGTCGGGGATCGCGTCGTGGTAACGGTCGTTGCTAATGACACACGCACAGATACGCTCGTGGTCCGGACTGGTCGCGTTCTCGAGTTGCCCGGCAAGCTGACAGTTCCATTGACGGGCGTTCTGCGCTCTGAGCTCCAGGAACACGTTGCCTCCGAAATTCTCAAGTACGTGAAAGCGGAACAGATCGTGGTGACGCCGCTCTTGCGACTCGGCATACTCGGCGAAGTCGCCAGACCTGGCTACTTCGCTTTTGCCTCCGACATTCTGATCACGGACGCGATAATGAGCGCCGGCGGGCCGTCGGTCACCGCTGATCTCGAAAAGTCGGTCGTCAAGCGAGGGAACGAAGAGTATCGCTCCGCCAAGGACACGCGAGCGGCGATCGCCAGCGGACTGACCCTCGACCAGTTTGGCCTGAGGGCGGGAGACGAGTTGATAGTCGGTCGCCAGAGTCAAGTTCTGAATCCGTCGGTTATCGGGATATTGGGTGTCGTTGGCAGCCTGATGACAATCTTCGTAGCCCTCCACCACCGCTAAGTACCGTGACCTCACTGGCTGCCCGGGGCGAAGTCGAAGTCGAGATCCCGCTCATTCGCGAGAGCGGCCCACGCACGCTGATCGCGCATTCTCACGCCGAACCCAGGTCTCGGTCGGAGACCATGCAACGAGCGATGAACCTGACGATTGCGTCAGTCGCACTCGTGCTCGTCAGCCCGATCATGTTGGTGTTTGCGGCCCTGGTGAAGCTTACCTCGCCGGGACCAATCTTCTATTCGCAGGCACGCGTCGGGGTCAATCGACGCAGCACACCGCGAGACACAGTTGAGGCCGTTAATGACGCGGGGGAGCGCCGCGGAGCGCACAAGCCATATGACCGCCGCGCGCGTAACATCGGCGGTCATCCGTTCATGATTTACAAGTTTCGCACTATGCGCGCCGATGCTGAACGTCCGAGCGGTGCTGTGTGGGCGACAAAGGGAGACGCGCGCGTCACACCAGTTGGGCGCGTCATGCGCAAGTACAGGGTGGACGAGCTCCCTCAGTTAATCAACGTGATCCGGGGGGAGATGAACATCGTGGGCCCCCGACCCGAGCGTCCCAGCATCTTCTCGCGCCTCTGCGACGACATCGAGGAGTATCCGTTGCGTCAGCAAGCGAAACCTGGAATAACGGGATGGGCGCAGGTCAACCACAATTACGACACCTCCATCGAAGACGTCCGCACGAAAGTACGTTATGATCTCGAGTACCTGCAGCGTCAGAGCGTGGCCGAGGACCTATTGATCATGGCTAGAACGCTCCCCGTCATGATCTTTAACAGAGGCGGCTGGTAGGCCAGCGCAGGCCTTTCGCGACCGAGTACCTATCGCCGCTTCGGCACGGGTGGCCACATTTCCAGCCCGACTTCAGCGTAGGCCTGCGTTGCCGCGTCTGGCGCTCGATCGCCAACGGTGTCTCGTTGTACCCATCCTGCGCAGAGAGCGACCGCACCGACACTTTGCGTGACGAGGTGCAATGGGACTACGAGGATTGCGAACGCTACTCCGCGCGCCCTTGAGAAAAAGCGATAGACGGGAAGGTTTGCGAGAAGGATCCCGAGCATCCCGATCGTTCCCTTCTCTATCCACCCGGGAGTGGGAAGGAATGCACCGGAGAGAGCGACGATCGACACGACGGCGAGGGCCGACGGCATTGCCCTGCTCAGCGTGAACACCACTTCACTGGGGACCGCGGCGCGGGTTTGGTTGTAACCGAGGGAGCGGGCAAGCGTCCTGCTTCGACTCCACACCTCCCGACACATCGATCTCGCCGTCCATTGCCGGAGGGGCGTGACCTGCACCTTCCTGCTAACCATCACACGGCGTGCGTCGCGCTGAAAGCGCTGCCCCAGATCGAGGCCTTCGAGAGATGTCGTTCCGAAACGCCATTCGTCATACATACCGGTCGCCATCAGAACGGAACGGCGCACCGCTGTGCATCCGGACGCCAGATCTCCTCCAGGTCCGACATATCGTTGCTCCCCAAAATGAAGCAACAAGTTCCAGTACTGGGACACGAAATTCGGCGCCGCTGGAGCATCATCGTGCGAGGCCGAGACTGCGTCGACTCCCGGGTGCTCGCCGAACATTGAGAGGATGGTTGGTAGCGTAGTCGAGCGAACGAGGATGTCAGCGTCCACAAATGCAACGATCTCCCCCCGCGCGAGCTCGGCGGCGCGGTTTCGCGCGTAAGCGGTACCAGCTGGACGTCCGGTCAAACGGATGACAGTGTCCGCGTAACGGGCGGCCACCGTGGCGGACGCGTCGACGCTGGCGTCGTCAACGACAATCAACTCGTATCGATCCGGCGGCAGCTCGCTCGCACGGATTGCGGCCAACACTCTTCGCAACGTCGCTACGGAATTGTGTGAGGGAACTACGACGGAAAGCGGGATAGAGGCAGGCATCTGCTCGATGTCTAGCGAGCCGCCCACTGGTCTCGCTCCAGCGGCCGGCTTAAGTGCGAAGCATCGAGCAAAGTGACGATGTCCCCCGGCGTCTGCTCCATTGCAAGTTCCCTGAGATCCTCTGCGGTCGTTCCGCGCGGAGCCACCAGGAATCTCGCGGTCACGGCCGTGCGCCTGAGGGCATCGAGATTGCTCGGCTGGCCGGCGCAGGCGATGGTGACATCCACGTCCTGTTGGCGCTCCCTGGACAAACGAAGGGCGAGCCGGTCAGGCTCGACGACTTGATCCTCTGGAAGAACTAGTATGAGAGAGACGCGTGGGGTTGGTCGCCGAACGGACAATCCGGCAGTGACCTTTGGTCGCGGCACGAACTTGTTGAACGCCGCAGCCGCCCAAGACTTCTCAGCCAGCCTTCCAACCAAAGGCTTGCGTGAATTCTGATCGAAACTTTCATCGATACGTACTTGAGACACTATGTCTACCTCAAAACCAGAGTGCGACTCCAAGCTCCGTTAACACTCCGAGCAAGACGCGTACTCTCGTATTCTATAGTTAAGTCGTTGCGCTAACTGCTCTTATCCATGTGTATCCGCGAATTGCTGCGCCCCGACTGCCACGCTTGCGTTGCGCGGTCGCGACAGGCGGCTAGCCGGCAGACATCACGCCTGGCGCGGCCGAATCGGGTCTCGGTGTCGGTTCCCAGGTCGACATCCGGACGCCGCGGAGGACGTCGCACCACGCCAGGAAACCCGCCGCAAACGCGGCGACGAGAAAAGCCGAAGCGGCGACCGGTCTGGATCGCGACAACCGCTTGTATAGGATGCCCAGGGTTCCTACGATCACTACCACGCCAACGAGGGCAAGAGTGCCCCTTGCGATCACGCTCTGTGTTGCCAGGTATGCCAGGGCCCCAATCGATATCGGTGCGAGCAGATACGGCAGCCACCGAATGAGTTTGTGGCTGATCAGCATGAGAGCGAATGCGCCGTATCGAAACGGGTTCATCAACGCCCGGTGGTAAGAGAGTGTGCGGATTCCCCGCGCCATTGTCCGGACCTTTCGCCTCAGCTCCGACTGAATGTGTGGCGTGCGCGGGACCAGGCACGACGCATCGCTTACGCTTACTGAGCGGTATCCCTTCGCCTTGGCCACCAACGGGGAAGCGAAGTCCCAGCTCAGTTCCGGCGGTAGGGGCTGGTCATGAATGCAGCGCCGGATACCGTAAAAGCAGCCGCTGGCGCCTACTATCGATCCTGCTAAAGTCTCGATTTCGCGCAGCCACATCTCATATCCGACGTAGCTCGACTCCGCGCGTGTGTTGTCGGACGTTTCTCCGCCGAGGCTGATATCCCGTCCTGACGCGACGCCGATCGTGGGATCGTCGAAAACCCGCACGAGTCGCTTTAGAGCGTTCGATGGCACGATGACCGTGGCATCAACATTCACGATGATCTCACCGCGTGCGATCGAGATCACGGCGTTCTCAGCGGCGGTTTTCCCTCGGCGTTCGGGCGCGCGTAACAGCTCGACTCCGCGCGGCGCGAACTGCCGCACAATCGCGTCGGTGCCATCCGTCGATGCGTCAGAGAGGACCAGCAGCTGAATCTTGTCGCGCGGGTAGTCGAGCTTAATCAGCCCTTCGAGTGTCGCCCGAATGCTCGACACCGAGTTGTAGACGGGCACCGTGATAGTGACCATCGGCCACGTCGCTGTATTCGCCGGCGAGACGTTATTTCGTCGTGCTCGAGTGAGCGTCCAAACGATGGCCGGATATCCGACATACGCGTAGACCGCCAGGACCAGCGGCGCGGCTGCCAGCGCCACGGCGAGTGCGAACATTCGAGAAGGGCCCGATACAGGGTGAGTTGCAGTACTGAACAGGCGTTAGAGGCAGGCCTGATGCGCTTACACAGTGGTGGCGAGCGGAGGCGCCGGTCGTGCACGCCTCGCTCGAGCGCATTCAAGGCATTGCATGTGCCGTTGACGCATACGGTCTAACCCGTTGCGGCTCTTTACTTTTGGCGATTCCTGGGATCAACCCTTGGGGCACATCGACACCATAATGTTGCGGGTGCGCGACGGCGCAGTCGCCGCGATCAGTGGTCCAGAGATTACCGAGACCCCTGTCGCAGCCGACTCCTCATCTTGGCTTTGCTCGCCTCCAAGCCACTCACGATCTGCACGAACCTTTGCTTGCGCTCGGAATACGGGAAGCGAGGAAGCGCGAATCTGTCGGGAACAGCCACGCCGGAGGCAGAAGACTCCAGAGAATCCTCGATCGTGGAGAGGGCTGCGGTCATCCCGGCCCGCGACACACTCGCCTTTTCGCGCGAGGAGAAATCCGACAATGTGCCGTTCGGATAACAGAAGACCGGAACCGCCGCGTCCGTTTCGTGCGCGACCACCCGCCAGGACTCCGCGATTTCGTAATCGGATCGACCTTCCCCGACCTTGCTTAGAATCGGGTGGCTGACCGTATGTGGACCAAAGGTTACGCCGCTGCGAGCGCATGCCCGGACCTGATCCCAGGTCATTGGCGCGTATTTCTTGGGCGGGACGACTGGTATTTTCACTTCCAGAAGCCGCGCTAGATCCCGGATCAATTCATCCTTGACGCCGTCAGGCACTCCTTTGAGTCGCTCAACGAACTCCTCGCCCGCTCGGACGCGATCGGCGTCGTTGAACCATCGAAGGCGGATCACCCCGCCGGGCATGTCGAAAGCGAGCTCACGGAGCGCTGTATGGACAAACGCCCACTCGACGTGATCGAACCAATTCCAGAGTCGTCCTGACACGAAGTCGGTAACCAGGAATACTGTGACCGGACAGTCGTATGCGGCGAAGACTGGGGCACCGACCGTGGCGAAGTCCGCGTAGCCATCGTCGACGGTGAAAACGACCGCGTTCTCGGCGAGGTCGACCAGATTTTCGGCGGC
>Ga0137418_10001675_pt1 | contig 20515 bp, 20 predicted proteins | sample CZODoug3_1_2_16f_FD_122242 | JGI IMG/M metagenome (GOLD analysis project Ga0137418, IMG submission 122242) | Vadose zone soil fungal communities from Angelo Coast Range Reserve, California, USA - CZODoug3_1_2_16fungal (Hybrid Assembly) | ecosystem: Environmental > Terrestrial > Soil > Vadose...
GTTGCGGCAGGGGGGGTTATTCTCCTCATATAACTATAAGAAGTAAAGGGAAAGTTTAGTTTTTTTTACCCAAACAAAGGCACAAGTGCACAAGTTGTTTTAACATTAATTTTTAATTCTAAAAAAAATAAAAACAAATGAAAAGTTGAAAATGCAAAAGTAATTATAAAAAAGAAACAAACAAAAACAAAACAAACAAAAATAACGATGAAAAATGTGTTTATATATCTGTTAGCCTTTGGTGCTTTAGTTACTAGTGTATCTGCTATTACATCTAAAAATCCTGTAATTTCAGTGATTTATTTAATAGCAACTTTTGTTCAATTAGCGGTGGTTTTAGTACTTTTAGGAATTAATTTTGTAGGAATTTCTTATATTGTTGTATATGTCGGATCTATTGCAGTTTTATTTCTTTTTGTAATAATGATGATAGAGATAAAATTAATTGATATTATAGAAACTGGACCAGATTTTACTCAAAACTTACCTTTAGCTATTTCAATAGTAGTATTAAGTTTAATTGTAATTTATAAAGTTTTACAATATGGCTTAATTAATATTCCTTCTATTATATTAAATAAGATTACTATTTTATATACTTTTTTTTATGATTTTAATTTTAATACTTTCAAGGCTAATGCTTTACAAACTTCGAAAACAATCTTTGATTCAATTACGCTTAATTTAGGAGATTATCTTTCCTATGCTTATAATTTTAATGCCGATGTTTTAATTACAACTTTTGAACAAATAGAAATACTAGGTCATAGTTTGTATACTTATGGAGCAATATTATTAATAATCTTAAGTGTTATATTACTATTAGCAATGTTCGCTATAATTATTATTTCTAAATCTAATAATAATAAAAATAAATTTATTTAATTTAACCGCGGGTAATAACAACCCAATAGTATGATATAACCACCTTTTGCATTTGAATGGTACTCTGGCCTGTTGCCTGTTGTTATTATTTTTACTGTTGCTGCTTTAGCATTTGTCTTTAGCATTTGCTTTTGTTATTAGACCACAGTCATAATTCTTAGTTTAAAAAAAAGTAATAATTCTTAAAGAGGTAAAATAAGAATAAAAACGAAAATGAACTTTGTACTGATTTTGACTTGTGCATTTGTTATGATTTGTAGCCTTTGCCTTTGGTAGTTGGTCTTTGACCTTCAACCCTAGAGGTAAAATTAGAATAAAAACCCTAGCGTAAAAAGCAAGGGAAGCATTTGTTCAAATCAAATAAGAATAAATGCTAAAGCACCGAAGCAAAACAGCTGGATTAACCTCCATTGATGTGGGATTGATCCCAGGGGGATTTATTACTTTTTGTGTAGGTAGTTATATTTGGTAGTTATATTTAACTTTTGTCGCACTCCATCTGGCCTACCAGAACGACTACTTACTACTAGCTTTGACTCTAGAAAATTTACTACTTTCTGTTTTTTTAATTGATTTATCTTCTTACTTATTACTATGCTCAGAGATACTCACTCTACTTCTGGGGCCTTTCTTTAGCAAATTGTGCTTAGAGGTCTTAAAATAATGCTAAGTTTTAGCTACTTGAGTTATTCCTATGCTAACCTTTATACAGCTTTGATATTATAGATTGGATTTTTGTCTTGGTATAGTAAATAAGGTCTAGGCCTAGGCCTATGTACAAATAACAGAAAACAGTAGCCAAAGTTTTTAGGAATAATTGTCTATAAAATATTAACCCCTTTGATTTTTCCTTTTTTCTAATAGGTTTTGGTATTAGTAATACATAATTTTAATTAAATAGGGTCTTTTATTTGATCTCTTTTTCCTACACCACCTCACTCTAAAAAAAACATTTTTTTTTTTGGTTTGTTTTGATATATATTGTATACAAGCTTCTTACGGAATAACCGAAGCATAATGATATAGAACGTTATAAGTATATCTACATTTGCTTTTTTTTTTCTATTTCTATTTCTATTTCTATTTCTATTTAAAGTGTATTGAAATAATACAAATGCTAAAGCACAACAACAATTTAAGCTGTCAATATTATTGTCTTTACGATTTCTGATACAGGTGGAGTGGATAAAAAACAAAAACAAAAAATAACAACTGACTCTCATATGCTTAGTGCTTAGAAGTGTAGTAATATTTCTCTCATTTTTTTACTCTTTTATTCGCTCGCTATTTCGCTCTATCATTCTTATTTTTACACAGTACCGTTTGGACAATATAAAAAATATAATTAAAAACATTTAAAACCCTATACACAATACAAATACAAATACAATTATAATTTAAATTTCTATTTTTACTTTACTTCTTTACTTTTTGTTATTAATTATAACATTATGTTCTGTATGGATTCAGTTTAGCTTTATTAGCTTTATTTGCTTTATTTTATTATTTGCTTTATTTACTTTTACTTTACCTTTCGCAATTTTTATTTTTATTGTAAAACTGATCTTATGAAACTGTATTTCAAGAATTATTTAAATTTTGCCTTTGCCTGTTTATATGCTGTTATATTTGCAATAGCATTCTTAAGACTATTTTTCTTAGCCTCCTCGACGAGAAAGGTAGATTATAGTTTTGGTTTCCCCCCATTTATTTCCATTATTTTATTCCTCACTACCTACTTCAATATGCAAATCTACAAGATTATCTCGATGGTTTGAGAAGTTTTAATATAAATATTCTTATAAAACAACCCATGTAAACAATTATCCGAGTGTTTATAAATTATATAAATTTTAAATAAAATCTCCTTAAATTAAAACTCATGTGATTATAATGGTAAAGTAATAGAAAACTTGGGGTTAACAATTTAATTCGATACAAAAAGAGAGAGCTTAAGACAAAAAGTTGAGGCTACCTCTGGCCTCCCATTGGCCATACGCAAGCGAGTATTCTTAAAGGATCTATTGGGTAGTAGGTCTTTGACCAACATACACAGGCAAAGGCTACAAATCATAACAAGAGAGGCAAGAGAGGCTAGAGTAAAAATAAGAACAAATACAAAAAGTAACTCTAAGAACAAATGCACAAGTAAGAACAGATGCAAAAATAAAAATGTTAAAGCACAGAACAATAGAAATTTAATAAATTAAAGCAAAGAAAGAATAAACCAACAAAGCAAAGAAACAGAAGACATAAATAAGAAAGAAGAGAAGAAACAAAAAGAGTAAAGAGCACAGAGCAAATTTAAGTAACTCCCCCTAATTATATAAAATTAATAAAGATTAATAAATATTAAGATCCCATGGGGCGGCAAAGTAACAAATAATTAATATAAAATAAAAGAATAAAAGGTAAGATAAATATTAATAAAGAGACAGAAGTTATATGTTTTATGTTCTGTATACACACACAAAAAACTAATTATTTCGTAACTCCTTTATTTATAACAATACCCAACTAAAATAAGGTATTTGTTTAAAAGACAAATTATTTCTTTAATTCTTAAACTATATTTTATTCTTTAAACTTTAAACTAGTACTATTCTATTGTTTTACCTAAAATTTTTAAATATTAGTTTAATTCACATTTAAAAATAGTAGAGATCTAAGTAAGAAAATAAATAATATTAAAAAACAACAGCAAACAACAACAAAAATAATAGATGAGATTATTAAAAACAAACGTTCTACTTAGATTATTAAATTCTTATTTAGTGGATTCTCCTCAACCAGCTAACATTAGTTACTTATGGAATTTCGGTTCTTTATTAGCTATTTGTTTAATTATACAAATTTTAACTGGAGCCTTCTTAGCTTTGCTTGTGTGCTCTTTAAGTATTAACATTCTTAGCTTTAGCTTTAATAATAACTCTATTAAATACTTTCCTCATAGCAGGGAAAAATACAGAGTTAACAAAAACAAAACTATTTATAAAAATAGGTTTCAACCCTTTCCTTTTTATATTAGAGCTCAGTCTCAAAAGGTTAATTTAGTTAACTTTTCGTTATTTAATTATAAATATTTTCAAGTTACAGCAATTGGTCTAAATAGAAACTTCTCTAGCTCTAATTATATATGTATTGAGAAAAACAATATAAAAGATTCCTGAAAAAACAAAAAAACCGATACATATTCAAACCTATCTAAGGAACTCAGTGATTTGAAGAATATAAAAACTGAGGGTTATTCTGTAAATTTAAACTCTGTTAGTAACCCTGAAACTGAAATCAGAAAAGCAGGTGTAGGACAAAAAGATAAATTAAATACAGCCGAAACCAAAGATATTTTTAGAATTAATTATGAGAAGGATGAATATAACCGCTTAGCAACATCCGAAATTAATAAGGCTGGAAGCCCTAAAATCACTACCGAAACAGCCGAAACAGTAACAGAAAAATGTGGATTATTCGCGAGATTTATTTTAAAGATCAAAAATTATTATAGAAGGATACTAATCGGAGTTAAAAAGGGTATAAGCACTCCTACTCTTCCACCGAAAACACTTAAACTAGTAAGTAATCCTTTAATTAGATTTCTTAGGTTAGTTGGTCATATTAGTATGATTATCTGTGCAACTAATAGATTACCTGAATTTAATGATTTTTGACATTTGACTATTGTGATATTTTTTATTCTTAATCTTTTGTTTTCTATATATATTTCTATTATTAGAACTAGAAATATTAGAAAGTTGATGAAAGACGGCTCTTATGACGTTAGAAATTAACAGTTAGATAGAATGAGCTCTCTCATCGCTAGAATGCTCGGTGGTACTAAAGGTGTTTGTGAGACAGGAGGAACAATAGCCAGCGCTATAGCAGGATTATATACAATTGATAATTTAATGTGAGACATAGGATATGATCCCATCTTCGTACATTTCATTAAACGAAGCTTAACCAATTCAAGTGAAACCGATGTGGATCCAACCGATGATTGTAATAAACAAACTAAGAACGACAAAGATCGATTAAAAGTATTAGAGTATCAACTAAAAACTGCTAAAGATGAAGAGGTTGCTTTACGAATGTTTTATGAAAGTAAAATTATAAATCAGGACGAATGGTTAGAGTTAGAAAGAGATTTAAAATTTCGTTATTCGGTTATAGATGGAAGCAAAAAAGCTTTAATAAACAATATAACTTATAATCTTAAGAAAGGATATGGAGCTTTTGATACTGCGACTGACCATGGTTTGAAAGACAATTATACAACCAGTAGTAAAGTACTAGAAGCCTTAAACAGTCAAAATTTTAAAGAAGACCTGTTCCCTTATATCCCTGGAGAGACTCCAAATAGCAGCAAAGTTATAGCAGCATTAAAGGACAGTGGGAAATTAACAGAAGACACTTTCTCTGATAACACAGAAGCAAAACACCTAAAAGGTGTAATTGAAAGATTTATAGATAAAGATAAAAGTAATCCCTCATTTGATTATAATTTTATTAAGAAAGATTCAATTGGAGATATTAAAGGTATTACAGGATCAGACAGTGAAACGGTTTCTCACTCTAGTAATACTTACAATGAGACCAAAAGATTAGAAAATGAACATTACCGTCTTATTAATAATAAAAAATCTTTTACAACGAATATTATAATAAAAACAACCTTTTTAACGGGGTAAGTAAAATTATTAGGTACCATTTCAAAAAAACACAAACAAAAATCAAAGTATGAAAAAATAATTTAAGTACATTTGCTTTTCACAATTTGCTGTTCACAATTGCTATTATGCCCCCCGCTTGCGATGCGCTACTTTTGTTATTATATTAATTATTATAATTATTTTTATTATTATTAACAAAAGCAAATGCACAAGGGGGCACAAGGGCAAAGGCAAAAGTGACAAAAGTAAGTATAAGTATTTAATCTTATAATTATAATATTTCAATTCTTCTTCTTAAATATAATTATTTTATATCTTCACCTAATACTATTTAAGTACATTTAAGCTAAGGTTTACTTGAATACGCACATAAAGTGCGGCTACACTGCTACCAGCTTTTAGGGTTATAAACGTTTACTTGCTGTAGATTTCTAAAAAAAGGAACTAAGCCTTTTTAATTAGTACTTTAGAATAAAAAATAATTATTATTTAAAGATGTTTTCTTTATTAAAAAAAAATATGTTTCTCTAGTTAGAATAAAAAAGAAATATAGTTTAGTTTAGAAAAGCTCAAGAAAATGAAAAAAAAAAAACACAAATACAAAACTAACGATGAAAAACTTTCTTAAAGCGGTATCCGATCTTATAAATTTATTTAACAACTTGCTTAATAAAAAATTTACCATTATGCTTAAAATTTGTAAAAACTTATACATTATAAGCATTATAAGTGTACAATTAAAAATTAATTTCTTAGCTAAAAACATAAATAATCATAATAATCATATAATGAATATTCTTTCCATATTATATTTAGGTCTTTTAACGATCGGTTTTATGTATATATCTGAATATACATTGATCGATATGTTTCAATTAATTATTTTGTCTCTATTTTCTTTTGCTATATTTACCTATACATCAGAGAATTATAAATTTTCTAATCATAAATTTATTTTTTGATTACAAAAATTTGTATATTATAGTTTAATTTTTGCTTTAATAGTCTTAGCCGCTAGAATGCTTTATTTAGTAGGAGTTAATCTTACGGTATTTGATTCTATCTTTTGTGAATCAGGAGATTTCGTTGTTGAAACTATAAATAGTGATATAAAAAAATCATCAATTATTGATTTTGATTATTGATGAGATACTTTTGAATCTGCAAATTCCCTAACAAAAGTAATTTTATTATTGATGTTTTCAAGTTATATGATTTTATCTGGTGTTTTTGGGATAACAGTAAATCTTTATGGTAGTTATATTTTAGACCGTTTTAATTTAGAAAACAGATTTCCTAAAATCGCGATTATTATCAAATATAGACAAAAAGCAAGTAAGTATTACGTAGTGTTCAATATTCTATATATCACAAGTATTTGTTTAATAAATATAATATTTGGCCTCACTGCTTTATCCTTTCTATACTTGCCCCAATAAACAGATAAATAATAAATTAGCTTTTAATTATAATCCTTAGTTTATAAGAGCCGTGTTCTCCCTTATAAAAAATCCTATTAACTTTTTAATTTAAATGCCTTAGTAAAAAAAAAAAGCTAGATAAAAGAACTAAAACTAACAAGAACTAAAACTAAACTTAAACGAATTAAATAAATTGTTAAACAATAATTTATTGTTTAAATTAAAATAAAATAAAGAAGCCATAGCCCTTATAATAACTAGTACTTAAATAATTACTTTAGAATAGTTTTACTTTAATTACACCCAACAGATATATTACAAATATTAAGATTAATAATTTATATGAATAAAAATTTAGCTAATTTTATTTATTTTTCTAATTATAATGTGTATTTAAATTAATAGCTATATGCTATTTGTATATTAAAATTTGAATTAATCAAAAAATTCTTTGAATAATAGAAACAACAATAAACCCCTTTGTCCAAAATAATCTTAGTAAGGTTATTTACTCCAGGAGATAGTATAGTTTACTAAATTATTCTAAAGTATTAAAATATTAAAGAATTAAAGTATAAAAATAATTAAAGTATTAACAATTCCATTTATATTTTTATCTAAAATATCTTAACGAACCATTTTCAAATGTTATATCTTGATTAAATGTTTTAACTTCTAAACTGTTCAAATTTACAGACAATTTAATTTATTAGTTGTTACAGAATTACTATTAGCCATTGTTTCAAAATCTGTATAATTTAATTGATTAGAATCTACACCACTTGCAACCTTCTTTAATATACCTTCATCTGTAAAATAACAATATAATTTAGGTCTAATAAATACCCCTTTTCAATTACAGCTTCTAACTTCCATTGTCCTAATTCAATACCAACAATCTTATCAGTTAATTCATTTTCTAAAATAAGAGAATCCGTATCAGAATAATATAATCTATTAGAATGAATATTTTTAAAAGTATTTATACTCCTTCTAGCATAGGCGGCTATTGCACAAGAAACTTGAACAGCACTAACGACCCCTCTCTCCTTTTTAAATTTTGTTTCTAACTGATTTAGTTTATCTTCCTTTGAATAACTACGTCTTAATTTCTCATTTAATCTAGAGCTATATTTAATTAAAATCTTATCTTCATTAATTTCAGCAAAGTATGAAACATGATGACTTTTTACTAGTTTATTAGCTTCTTCTCTAGAAACTATTCTAATTCTATTATCAATATTTTTTTGTCCAAATTTACCATATGGGGAATTCAACATTAATTTAGCAATATTTCTTTCAATAGTATCTTTAGCCTTCTTCTTCTTATCATAAAAATGAGTAACATATTTGTCAAATAATTTTGATGAATCAACTTCTGATGAATTAGGGAAATTTATTCCATAAATTATTTCTGCTTTATAATTATCCTTTAAAGCACTTTCTAACTCAAAGCTTGCAATCCATCTATAAAAAGGAGTTCTAGGACAAACAACTTTACCCAGTTCAGTTCTACATTGAATATATAGATTTTTTAACTCAGATTCTGAAGGTGGAGTAATTAAAGCATAAACAAAACCAAAGTAATAAGATAAATCAGTATTAGTACTAAAAACAGGATCACCAGTAGGCATTTTATTGATCATGGCATTTGGATATTGTGAATTCATATCGTAATGATATGCTCTGTTTACCCTTCCTTTCGTTTCTTGACTATAAGCCCCTACATTTCCCCCAAAATAAGCCTCCCTAATAAATTTTTCTAAAGGTCCTTTAATCATTTTTATTTGATATTTCTCATCATAAAAGTTAAATCCGAAAACAGACATAGCTAAAGAAGGTAAAGTCATATATTTAGGTATGTTAACTCCGAATTCCTTAAAATAATAGAGACTCACCTTATTTAAAACCTCTAATAAACCTAAAACATCCTTTTCTAAGTATTTTAAACATTCCTCTTTAAGATTCCAATTAGAACTATTAATTTGATTATAATCATCTAAACTAATATTACTTAATGAAAAATATTTAATATCAGGTTTATTACCAATATAATTAAGGTTATCTTCCTCAACAAATAAATGAGGGAATTCCCCTTTTCTCGTATCACAATTAAATGAAATAAGTAATTTCCTTAAAGAAGTATTGAATAGATTAAGACTATCCAATAAAGTTACTCTTTGTTTTGTTTTAGGATCAAATATTTTTATTCTTAAAATAGCATTATCTTTCCATATCGGTGATACTTGATAATCTAATAGAGCTAATAGCTTAATTATAAAGATAGCATCAAATCTTCCTAAATTATGGGCATATAGTGTATAACCATTAACTTTCATTTTAAATAACTCTTCAAACATAATTTCAATTAATTCACTTGAATCTTTAATATTAATTTTATCTATAATAAACGTCTTACATCCTAATTCTTTTAATGCCCAGCCTCCTGCATATACAGATTGTTCTCCTACAGTACTATCCTTTTGACCTTTATTTAATGTTAAAGTCTCCAAATCTAATGTACCTATTTTGCCATTATATTTTTTATATCTATAAGCCCAATTAATATCCGCAAACTTAATTTGGTATTAATATCAGCCCCTTTACCTACACATATCACCTCTCCTATATAGAATATAGAATGAAACCCTCCTAAAACTGAAATAAGCTGAAATTTTTCTCCCATTTTTCTAAATTAGGACTATAAAGGTATAAATCAGGAATCTCAAACTAAAAAATACTGCATCCCGAGCTTATGACCTTATTCAGATGAATGTCTTTTCTTTAGCTTGAATATGAATATGATTACTTTTTTTGTTACCAGCCCCCTTGAATGGAAACTTATGAGAAGAATCAATGAGTCCGTGGAAAATCCTTACACTTCTAGAACACTAATAAAGTTACTGCTATTAAATTAAACAGGACAGAGTAAGACTACTCTTTCTAAGGCAAACCCCACAAAGGTTAATTAAGCCAACGTTGATACCAGTTAAGTCCCTTTGAAAGGGGTTGGCATAGGGTTAGTAGTAGGAGATAGTCCGAAGGGGACCTATGTATCTTATGATTTCTTATGAAAACCATAAGGTTTAACTCAACATATAATCAATCTAATAAACAGGTCGAAGTTGTAATACCTAAGATGAACGATGGCTAATTTGTGAGATATATCGAACCAGAGAAGGTATACTACGTTATTAAAGGATATATTACAGATATTAACATATGCTTACTCGCGTACAACTAAAACTAGCAGCTTATAAAGGAGCTAAGTATTGAGTCTATTGAGATAAATTTAAGCACTCTTGAAAGACTTTATAGAAACCAATCCTAAGTAATAAAGGGTGAATACGAAAGGAAACCTATAAGTGCGTCCAACCCCCCCTAAAACAAAGAGGAGAAAATACCTTAAGTATACGACCAATTAGTAGTAGGCTAATAATTATAGAACCCAACTATGAAATTAATTTCGATGCTAGATCCTTTAGACTTTAAAGGATTAACTCAATCCGCTTTAAAGTATGCCTAACAAAAGCGTAATCTATCAAAGGGTTCGAAGGGGATATATATAAGTGCTTTTATCTAAGAAATCATTAAAGACTACTGAATATTATTCGAGAAATAATCAAAGATGAACTAGTACTATTTTTATAATGGAAATTATACTTTATACATATGATGCAAAAGTAAGCGATGTTTTATAAGTCACACAACAAGATAGTATTTTTTCCCATTACTATGTAATATTTATCTGGACAAACTAAATAAAGTATTAGAGTAACAGAGAGCCAAAAGTAGCAAATTGAAGTCAAACAATAATTATTAAGTATTACAAATCTCGGTCTAAATTTGACCACTAATTATAGCTAGAAAAACACTTATACACAGAAGGACAAACCTAGAACTAAAGACTTAAAAATTAAATATAAAAATAAAAATGGAATAGGTTAGTGATGATTTCGTACTTTTCCTAGACAGCTACTTGGGAAATACCTATAGTTTTAAAGATAAATTGTCTAAATACCTTTCTGACGAGTTAAGTTTACAACTAAATGAGACTAAAAGAGACTAAAACGAAGGTAATAGCGAATAAAGAGGGCCTAATACATTTCTTAGGACTTATAACTTATAACAAAAAAAACGAAAGGTAAGAGTTGAAAAAGGGTAAAATAATTATGAAATGAACAACATGAGGATCGAGTTTCCGATAGTAATTCAAAAAGTTAATTAGCAAAGGCTTATGGATGAAAAAAAGGATTTTAAAGTGTAAATTAGGCCTACATAGCACCCTATCTAGTTTACATAATAGCCATAATAGTTGCAGAGTTGATTTGGTATTATGAATGGTTAAAATTATTTACTACATCGTAAAAGTCTAAACATCATAAAAGTCTCAACATCGTATAAGTATAGACATCATAAAACCCTTAACATCGTATAAGTCTAATCAAGGAATTCTCAAAACTACATAATCCAACAGATAAGTGGTCTATAAGTTTTAAGCGCTTTCTTACAACTTTGCAGGTTTACTCCGCACCTCCTGTAAACCTTAAAGACCAGAACTATAAATCTCTCCTCTCAAAAGACATAGATGAGCAGGTTTCTGTCCCGCCCTCCTCTGATAATACACAACCCAAAGTCGTCGGACTACGATTTGCGCTCGTCCCAGAGTCTTAGAAAGTCTAAATATTCTGGTGCAGAGCCGCTTATTGCTACTTGCAGATGCTACTTGTAACTGCTTCTGTTTCAGCTACGCAATATCGCAACATCTTTAACCTAAGATTACACCCTAGCCTATTATCTTTAAGCTTAAACCAATTCGAATGATAGCAAACTTTATAATAATAATTAGTTCGCTATTGGTGTATTTAAGCTATAAAAAATAAAACAAAAAACAAAACAAAATATTAAATTAGTTTTTCACCTTCCAATTCTATTAAATGGAGGTTTTTTTTATAAAAATAACACAACCAGTCCTATAAAGGAACCGGCAGGAGGGATTTAAAAGCGAACCTGACATACAACACTAGTAAAGGTGTGTTGAGTTAAAGTTAAAACTATTGTATCACAAATCGAACTCCAAAGTTGTATCCCAAATCGAACTCCAAAGCAATTCGACCATTTCTTCATATTTCTTAAAATTTACTTAAAATTTTTTCTCTTTTTGTTTATAATCTATAGCATATTTTAAATTTGTTGTTTCTTCTTATTTCAAGTTACTTAAAAATATCAAAATTATAGGACTCAATATCCCACCCTACTCTTATACTCTAGGTAGGTTTTATTAAAAACAAAAACATCACCATCACCAAATTCTTGCTTCCTCCAGGCCTAAGTTTTATCACGATTTTTTTCCACTATTCCATTAACGCTTAAATAAGAGTAGATAGTGCTTCGTGTTTCGTGATTCGTAACAGTTTGTATGACTAGTAAAAAAACAAAACCCCATTGAAAATTAAACGGGGGTCTAAAAACTAATTAAATAATTTTTAATTTAATCTAATACCTTGTTATTTCCATCATTAATTGTTAAAACAAATTAAAAAGGAATCATGATGCTTTATTCAACTTTTATATAATAAAATATGTTCCGAAAAGCGAAAGGTACAGATGTTAAAACGGTTTATTTTTGTTATTAAAGATTAATAACAAAAAATTAAAAATAAAGTAAGATTTAAAGTTAAAAAAGTATAAAATAAAAATAGAATTAGCAACACAAGAACTTGTAATTTCCACTTTGGAGTTTAAATTTACAAATTCTGCTGGATCGTTGGGTAATAGTTGGGTCATAAACGAGATATTCTTATTGTATAGACTTTTCAAACACTCCATTTTTTTAATGTTGCGACTTTTCAAACACTCCATTTTTTTAATGTAGATACTTTTCAAGTGTGTATAAGCATAAAAGGGGCTATAAGGTAACAAGCTATTACACTAATGGATTAAGTATAGAGATTTTTAAACATCTATCTGTGCTATTTTTTAATTAAATATGGAATTTAAAGAAGGATATTTGACAGAAATATCTCCCTCATTAGTATAAACAGTAAGTTTCTCATTACTCAAATCCAAAGTAACGTTGTTTTCACCATAATAATTTTTGATACTATTAATGAAGTTAGCGTAAAAATCTAATAAGTATTTATTTTCTGTATAGAGTATACAATAAGCACTTTTGATTAAATTAGTTAATAACTTAGCATTATTACAAGGCACAGCTAAACAATCATGTATAGAGTAATTTTTTTATTATCAATTACTTTAAAATAAATTTCAATAACTAAACCTAGACTAGCAGTATCTAGAGAATGTACTAGGTTAGGCCTTAATGCTGTTTTTTGTTTACTTTCATTGTATTTATCCTTAATAGCTACTTTTAAGTTTAGTACATTTTTTGTGTAAACAAATGGCTTTACTCTAATTATTTTTTTTATAGAACTGTTGATTAACAACTAAACCTGTAGGAAAAATCCAAGGAATAGGAATCTTTAATGAATTAGAAACTTTAGCAAAATCCTTTAAATAGTTCAACAAACTACTTAATTTAGGATAGTCAATGAAAATTACAATATTTAAAGCATCCCGTAAATGTTTAAAATCTAATTCATTAAACACAACAGAAGGGGCAGTTTTCAAATAGTATATGTAATATTTTTCATCTTCATGTTGCTTGTATTTAGGATTTGTTCTTTTATCAAACTCTTCTTTAATATATTCTAGTGTTGTTCAAGAAGAAGCATTGTAAGGAATAGTCATTACAGCTTTCTTAATTAAGCTTCGATGTATATTTAATTCATATAATTTTCTATAGCTAATAATTTGCTCAGTACTGAAATTATTATTTTCATTTAATTGTTTTAAGAAAAAATCTTTAACTTTTAAAGCGACAAAACTGTAAAAATCATTAGGATTATCTGTTCAATTTTGTGTACTTAAATTTAATTCTTTAGACAAACTAACTTCATCTATCCTTAAAGTTAAATGTTGAAAACCATTACAAGTAGCATCTAATTGAATAGGTAAATTAGTAATAAAGTATTCTACTCCCTCAATTAAGGCTCTAATATACTTTATAAATTCGAAACAAAAAGCAACAAATAATAATTTATTTTCAGCCTGTTAAATTAAAATTCCATTTTCAAATTCTATAATTTGTCTATATTTTCATTAACTCAAATTACCCTAGTGTTAAAATACTTTTTATTTTGTCCTTGACCATAACAATTAGAACCGAATATTTTTAAATAATTTATAGAAGTCTCATCACTTAAGAGTACTTTTTCACTTGAACTAAACTCTAATAAATATTTGGCCAAATCAATACCTTGATAATTTAGATACTCAATTATACAATATAGGCGCCTCTATAATCTAAGCGAACTGGCATGTCAAAAGTAGGAATATCTTTATATAAGATAGATAAACCCAGGATGTTTTGTTCTAAATATTTTTTACTTTGAAAACTTTCTAGTTCTTTTAACTCTGAAACTTTTAATTTTTTATTAATTTTTTTTAATGTTAAAGGATGAATGTAATTATTTTCTATCAAAAAGTTATATCTTTGGTTGTTATTTAAAATGAAGTCCAAGACATCGCTATTAATCCTAAAACCCACAGAATTTATCTTATTAACAATTGAACAAACAATGTTATCTGATAGTAAGGTACTTTTGGAGCTTAATTTCCAATTAAATAAAATAAGTTCATCAGTATACATTTCACCATTTAATAAATAACCTCCTAACTGGGAATAATTACCTTCTTTTTTGTTTCACTCATACATTTTTGGTTTAACTATCATAGGGATTATTTGGGGTAGATTTAACACAGGAGTAGGTTTCTTAACATTAGAATATAATTCTTGTATTTTTTCTCCCGCAACTATAGTAGCTTATTTCTCAGTCTTAGACAAGGTTTCCACAGTATACTTGACGAATTCTAATTGAACAAGGAAACTTAATAATTTGGAACCTAATTCAAAGAAAAATCTGGAGCCGGGGTCAATAACTACTTCCATTTTTTATTATTATATTTTTTCCATTCCATATATGTAATATTTTTTATTTTCTTCCTCATATCGGAAAAATAGATACTGACTAACTAAATCTTTACCTAAGGATGTAGCAACTGGTACAAACTTTGTTTCATTATTAATCAATTGAATATTATATAGAACTCGCAGTAATCTACCATACAAATAACTAATTATTTGCTTAATTTCCAGACTATAAATTATATGGTTAATAGTTAGCTTAGAATTATCTAAACAAACCTCCTTAATATTAGATTTATAATTTGTTATTAACTTTTTTAAATCAGGCTCTGATTCTATTATTTGCTTTGCTAATTTAGAATCTATTTTTTAGTAACAAAAATACCTTTGACTGCAGTACCATTACTAATAGTATTACCTGTTCTGTTACGGGCTAATGTTTGATCCGTTAATATTTGAGCTTGATTCATCAAAAATCTTTCAATTTTTAGTTGAGTAACCTCATCCAAGTTTTCTTCACTAAAAGTTTTAAACAACTCAATAAATATAGGACTTTCAGAGTTATAAATTGAAGTTAATTTAGGTAAAATTTTCAATGTTTTATGTTTTGGTTGTTTTATATCAGTATTAATATTAAAATTATTTAAATTATTTTTATTTGTATTTGTATTTGTATTTGTATTATTATTTGTATTATTATTTGTATCTGTATTTTGATTTTGATTTGGATCTGGTTGTATATCTGGATTTATGGAATCCAATTTTTATTAAAACTCGGAGTCCAATGGAATAATCTATTACTATTATTATTCATAGTAATTCAATCCATTGTCTGAGTTTTATTTATTGTTGTTGTTTGACTAATATAAAATATGATTGTTTTTGTTATTGTTATTGTAGTAGTTGTAATATTTTTTTAAATTTTTGTTTTGGTTAGGGTCTCTTCAAGGAGTCATAATTTTAATGTAACTCCAGATTCATGTTTTTTTAGAACAAAAACAAATTTTGTTGTTTCTTTTTTTTACTATAAAATTTTATCCTGGTTCAGGTTCTACTCGCAATAGGTCCTTTAATCCTACGCTGCCGTCAATAGTAATTCAGAAATGTGGGGATCATTGTTTTACCCAGTAGAATTAAATTTTAAAATTTGTATTAGAAATCATTCAATAAAGCAAGGGTGCTATGTATTTTGTTATAAATTTACTTCCCTGCCACTACCTAAGAATTAGTCAAGTCTGTCTACTGACCAACTTTCCTTTCTTGCAATTTCAATTTCAATTTCAATTGAAATTTTCTACTTATTCCTTACTTAGATACTATTCTAGCTTAGAACCATTTAAATTCCAAACTCCCAGTTCTACCCTAGTCCTAAATTACACAAACCTATCATATATTAAAATCTTAACAAAGATAAGAAAAGATAAGATAATAAATTTAGGTTTTCCCTCTAATTTATATCCTTAGTAAGATCTATAGACTATATATAATTTAATTGTACAGATAGCACTACTCATTCTCGTACTGCAGATATTATTTTAATTTATAATTAGTGAGTACTGAGACCGATAATGATAAATTAGTTATCGACCTAGACAGTGCTTAATTCACTTAGTTGTTAATGAATTATTGTATTTTATTGAGTGCAGTGCGTAGCACAGCTATTAGGATTAGGCTTATCCATCTTATACAAGGATAAAATAACTAAATTTAGTTAGACGTGCCTCCTTCCTCTTCCTTCCTCTAGAATTTTTTTGTTTGTTGTATGTGACTCTTACCGCTCAGGAGAATTTATTCATAGAGCTACGCTCTGAATACTTCAGTGAGCTCTTAGTTATTTATATTTATTTATTGAGTGGGACAGAGACCACTCCTCTAAGGTGTTATACCACCTAGAGCAAATAATCAAATTATACACTTACTCTACCTACCTCAGACTGCGCCCGGGTAAAACCCCGTTGCATGAGAGAAAAGATAACCTCAATAAAATATATCTTATATATCAATTAATTCATTGTTAATAGTTTTCGATATCTTCAAATCTTCAAATCTTAACAATCCTACAATCTTAAACTTAAATTACCTTCATCCTATAAAGACCCGTTCCACTTTCTTTAGAATTTTTATTCTATCCCGACGCGCGAATTCAGGCTACTAGCCTATTATTTGCGTTTAAATTCTTAATTTCCAGGTCGATCGCTAAAATCTCCCTATAATAGGAGGAGGAAAAGACATCATTCTATAACCAGCTGCGAATTAGAGATAATAAACGAGGCAAATTCTAGATTCAAAACAAGCAACTTTGAATTTTTTCTCTCTATAAATCCCCTCACAAAATATAAAAAAGATAATTATGGTACCCCCCCCTTTGGAATATTTATAAAAACTTAATTAAGTATTTTGTTCTACCAAAAGCCCTATTTTATTATTTCTATTATTCCCCATAGGATAATCCTTTATGAAGTAGTCAAAATTAAAGGAATAACAAAACAAACATGCAAGGGTAGATACAAATTATTAATTAAAGGCTTATCTAAGCTTCTGGATATGGTAACATGGGTGCTATCTATGCTAATACTTAAGGTTTTAAATTATTTATTTAATCTGAGAGGTTTTCTTTTATAAATTTCTCTCCTTTAGATAGCTTAATTATTTCATCGAACGTTAAAGAAATTTTCTCAATGCCTGCGGAAGTTGACTTAGTAACTAAATTATTCTTTTTATCTAAAAACTGGTAGCCATACTTTTTAATACCTAAAAAATATCCTTCCTTAATAATCAAGCCAGGAAGCTCATCCTTCATAAATCCTAATTCAGAACCTATAAATTTATCATCTAATTTCTCAGAGATAAATACAGAATCAGTATCGGTATAAACACAAGACCCAGCTATTTTAAAAGTTATCAGATGTATTCTAGCATAAGCCGTCACTGCGCTAGAGATCGCCACGTTAGCTTTTACTAAATAAAATTGATTAGTTAGCTTTATATCTAAATCACTATTTAATTCTAGAATAACATCGTCTTTAATGTTTTTATGCATTAGCAATGTAATTATTTTATCGTTAATAGGTATTATTGATTTCAGAACTCTAGTACCAATAAATTGATCTAAATCATCTATATAAATATTTCTAGTCTCTAACAGATCGTGTTTACTACCAAAAATTCCATAAAGTTGGTTAAGGTGCATCTTAGCTAGGAATCTTTTAGGGCCCACACTATTTCTCTTTTGCTCATAAAAATGTGTTACATAATCACTAAACAGATCTATTTGACTAAATTCATAAGCTTCTAGAAATTTAAATTTATAACCATGTGCTGATACTGCTTTTAATTCTCCACTGAAATAAGTACCAGTTCAGGTTCCTGTAGGGAATATCGTTTTACCATTATATTTACATGGAAGTAATGGGAGTTTGATGTCTTTTGATGAATTAACCACCACCTTTAAAAAACCAAAGAAACTATCTAAATTAAAATCATTTTCAAATATCTTTATTTTTCTAATTAGTTCTTGAGGCATAGGTTTCATCAAGGCAAAAGGATATAAAGAATTAACATCATAGTAATATATGTTTTCTGCTTTCATTTTATAATAAACTGTAGCTCCACCTAAATACCCCTCTCTAATAAAAGCGTAATCAATTCATTTAAAAATAGGAATGTTAACTTTAAAATATTTACTTCTAAATATTTTCATAGATAAAGTATTAGTGCTTAAAATGGTTGTAATATCTACATTATATTCAGTTAAATACATTTCTTGTAATTTATATATACAATCATTAAAACTTATTTTTAATTTGTCTATTTCTAATCTAATTTGTATAAATTTATTAAACAGGTTACTTCTTCAGGCTTAAACCTTGGGCTTAAAGCCTTATAAATAAAGAATCCGACAAAGCTTCCTAAATTATGAACAAAAATTACCTCTTTATTACAATTAAAAAATTATAAAATCGGAAAACTTATTCCAGAGATCATTTTGAATATCATTTAAATCTTGAATATTATTTAAATCAACCAAGTTGCTGGGATGTTTCTCTTCATCTGTGTGTTTCAAGTGTTGCAATTCCCACCTTGTGTTATTAATTTGACTCCCTTTACTTTTTCGAATTGAGCTGCTGCCAAGGAAGCAAATGTTCAATTAAGCATAAAAGCCGATAGTAAATATTTTGAATTTATTTTTAGTTTTAATTGAGATACTAATAGGTATTTCCTCACCCATAGATTCCATAGTTATATCCATAGTGCTTAAAGATTTTTGTGTGTGTTTTTATTTTTGTTTTTATCCTGTAAGGGTAAAACCTTACTAATAGATTTAGGTTGTTTAAAGGTTTAATGTAACTTAGGTAACTATCCTCTGGATAAGAATTCTTTGTTTTAGTACTATAAATTTTTTTATTAAAAAAAACTTTTGTTGGTTTTCTAAAAGAGTATTGAAGAATAAACACAGTAATAGAAGGAGAAAAAAAAATCAAAAATAACAGAGATAAATAAATAAAATTTAAATAAAAATAACAGAGATACAACTATAACTTTTAATATGTTAGACGCTAATTTAAATTATAATTTTTATTATATAAGATGTTAGCAGCAGCAAAATACATAGGTGCAGGTGTAGCATGTTCAGGTTTAATCGGAGCTGGTGCGGGAATCGGTACAGTTTTTGGTTCATTAATTTTAGCCATAGCTAGAAACCCTCAATTAAAAGATACTTTATTTACTTACGCGATATTAGGTTTCGCTTTAGCAGAAGCTACTGGATTAAAGTAAGTAGTCCAGTATAAATAGGGTGAATTGCAAGGAATACTTTATATTTAAAGGCTATTTGCAGCGAAGCTTTTCCTAGTTTTAAAAAGGGAAATGAACGTTCAACGACTAGAAAGTGAGTATACTAACAATAATCTTTCCACGAGCGCCCTACTATATATATTAATCTCTTTCCTAACTTCTCCTAGACGAAATTAACTAGTTAGAGAAAACAACCAAAAGATATATATATGGATGATATAGTCTAATCAACATCGTGAGTTGTTGCTCAGGGATAAAGAGCCCTTTAAGATATTAAGTATTTAAAGATAACTTTTTATATTTATTATTTTTTTATTTTTTCCTCTACTTAACTATTTTACCTTAAAGCAGAGCAGAAAAAGAGATTATTCGGCCTTTGCCTTGGTTTGTGTTATGATTTGTAGCCTTTTCCCTTTTGCTTCTGTTATTCTCCTGAGATAATTTTCAGATTTATTATAACGACTATAACGACTACGACTACCCTTTAGGATCGTAGCCATAGTAACCGAAGCAACAGCAGCGCAAGCGATGGTAGTTAATGTTGTAGTTCTAACGAACACTACTACCCGAGAGGTCAATCAGAATAGAATACAAACACCGGCTTTTATTATTATTTTTATTTTAACATTTGCTTTCCTGGTCGTCCTTTGCTTTTGAGCTAGGGCAACAAGGAAAGAGAGGCCAGAGAGGCCAGAGAGGCCAAGTAATTATAATACAAAAGGTGGCGCAGGCGTGGCGCAGGCGTGGCGCAGGCG